>ENA-OQER01000731-OQER01000731.1-human-gut-metagenome-genome-assembly--contig:-NODE-731-length-17409-cov-3.259056_pt1 | contig 17409 bp, 15 predicted proteins | sample MGYA00242797_ERZ504639 | MGnify/ENA primary metagenome ERZ504639 (study PRJEB26092, sample SAMD00036306) | human gut metagenome | host: Homo sapiens | study: EMG produced TPA metagenomics assembly of...
GCCGGTGTAGATGGCCATGTCCTTGATGCTGGCTTCGTCGACGCCTTGGCCTTGAGCTCGGCTGCGAACTGGTCCTGGATCTTCTCGATGATTTCGAGGTGACGCGGCAGGAGTTCGCCGATGAGCTTGGACGGCCACACTTCCAGGGCTTCCGGAAGCAGGGTGTGGCAGGTGTAGTTGAAGGTCTTGTTGGTGACGGTCCAGGCGGTGTCCCAATCGTAGCCGTACTCGTCCATGAGGACGCGCATGAGCTCCGGAATGCCAATGACCGGGTGGGTGTCGTTGAGCTGGAAGGTGATCTTGTCCGCGAAGGTGGTCAGATCCGGCTTGTCCTGACCCGGGTAGAAGACGCGGATGGCGTCGTGGATGGAGGCGGACACGAAGAAGTACTGCTGCTCGAGACGCAGTGCCTTGCTGCGGGGTGGAATCTTCCGGATACAGGATCTTGGAGATGTTCTCAGCTTCAACCTGCGGCTTGACGGCGTCAAGGTACTCGGACTTGTTGAAGGTGAGCAGGTCGAACTCGTCGTAGCTCTTGGCGGTCCACAGACGCAGGGTGTTCACACGACCGGAAGCATAGCCCGGAACCATGTAGTCGACCGGCACCGCACGCACGGACCAAGCCGGCTTCCATACCTTCTTGCCATCTTCCTCAACGACTTCGCCGCCGAAGGAAACCTTCTGGTCGCGGTTGTAATCGATGTGTCCCCACGGCTCTTCATTGGTCAGCCAGTAGTCCGGGGTTTCGATCTGCTTGCCGTTTTCATCGAACTTCTGCTCGAAGATGCCGTACTTGTACTGAATGCCATAGCCGAATGCCGGCACGCCCAGCGAGGCGAGCGAATCGATGAAGCAGGCGGCCAGACGGCCGAGGCCACCGTTGCCGAGGCCCGGCTCGTGCTCGGCGTCGACGACGTCCTGCACGGAGAAGCCGAGTTCCTTGACCGCGGCGTCGAACTGCTCGGTCAGACCGGCGTTGAGCAGCGCGTTGCGCAGCTGCTTGCCCATCAGGAATTCTGCGGACAGGTAGCCGACTGCCTTGGTGTTGCCGTTGACCATGTCGGACTGGGTCTTGAACCAGGAATCCATGAGGTGGCGGCGCACTGCGGCGGACGCGGCGACGTACACGTCGGCCGGCTTGGCCTGCTCGACGGTGACGCCCTGGGTGTACTTCAGCTGCTCGCGGATCTCGTCTGCGAACTGCTCCGCGGTGACCGCGGACTTCGGTGCGGTAATTTCAGTCATTAATCGACTCCCTTTGACGGATTACTCTCCAGGAACATTATGCCTTACCCCAGCGTCCTTGCATTAGCGGCCGCATGAACACTAAGTAACATCATGCATACGTTCTCATACACAGCATACTACGTAATCATAAAAAGATGAAATTTCAAGCAATTACAAGCAAGCATTCGTTTGCAGAAATAATGCAAACCGGCTGCAAAAACGTTGCGAGCAACATGCAAACGACATGCAACAACATTGCGAACGCTGTCAAGAATCGCAGGTATTTTCCCTCTCTTCACACCCCTATTCAGTTGTGACTACGTTGTCTGCAACACCCCATCATAGTCGCTCGCAAACGGCAAAATAACACGTATGGCTGTTATTCGAGAACAAGATCTGCATAAGGGGCATGACGCATTTGCACAATGGCTGCAAACGTCTCATCGCATGATCGCCGACAATATTCCCGCAAATACCGACGCGGCCCGCGATTTCCGTCTGGAATTCTCTCCACGATTGCCACGCCAACTGTGGGCGATGGCGGTGCGCTACTCGCTGCATCTGCTGGAGAAAAAAGCGCCCGGGGCGGGCGTGGAAGTTCGTGTCGCGCCGTGGGGTGCCATCAAGATTCTCGACGGACCGGCATCCGATCCGCATAATCTCACACCGCCGGACGTGATCGAACTGGAACCGGACGTGTGGATGAGACTCGCCACGGGCATCACCAGCTGGGCTGAGGAGAAGGAGGCAGGACGCATCACGGCCGTTGGCGAACGCGACGATTTGAGTAGCTTGCTGCCGTTGGTGTGACAGGCTGCGAGAAGACCGTCACAGGCGCAAAAACGCATAGCAAAACCGCGATGTGGATACACCTGGCAGGCATATCCGCATCGCGGTTTCACAAAGTACCTGATATGCCGATCAGTCCTGCTTCTTCGGCTTCAGTGCGCTGGGCATCGGCATCGGGATGGGCTTGTGTGGCTTCGGCGCGGCGGACTTGGCTGCCGGGAACTCTCCGCTCGTGGCCTTCGCCGCCGCCTCTGCGGCCCACTTTGCATACTCGTCGAGGTCATCCTCGCGTCGGTTTGCGCGGACTCCTGAGCATCTTCAGAAATCTCATCTTCAGCGTCCGCATCGTGAGAATATTTTGCTTCGATATCGGCGAAAGGATCAAAAGAACCCGAACCAGGCTCCTGGGCACCGAGCTCCTTGGCGAGCTCATCATAATCGGTGTCGGTGGTCAGGTACTTGAGCTTTCGGGCTATTTTCTGCTGTTTGGCTTTCTGACGTCCGCGGCCCATCTGACCCCCTGAGGATTACTGTGCTATCAATTCATCAAACAAGAGAGTACCACTTGCTGTGCCATATTTCGTTGTCGGCTCAGACTTTTACGATAAAATCGCTGATTTTCTTAAGAAAAGGACACGTATGACGGACGAAACCCAGGAGCAGCAGATCACCGCTGTCGGCAATGAAATGAGCGCGAGCTTCCTCGCAGCGAAGAAGCGTTCCGACGCAACGCTCGCCGCAATCGAACAGAATCCGGGCAAGTTCACCATGCTGACCGGCGACCGTCCGACCGGACGTCTGCATCTCGGCCATTATTTTGGTTCGATTCGTGAGCGCGTCGCCATGCAGAATCGCGGCGTGAATTCGAATATCATCATCGCCGATTATCAGGTGATCACCGATCGTGACACGACCGCGCACATCGAAGACAATGTGCTCAATTTGGTGCTTGACTACATGGCTGCCGGCATCGATCCGGAAAAGACCATGATTTTCACGCATTCCGCCGTTCCTGCGGAGAACCAGCTGATGCTGCCGTTCCTGTCATTGGTGACTGAGGCCGAGCTGCATCGCAATCCTACGGTGAAGTCGGAAATGGAAGCTTCCGGCCATGCGCTGACCGGCCTGCTGCTGACTTATCCGGTGCATCAGGCATGCGACATTCTGTTCTGCAAGGCCAATGTGGTGCCGATCGGCAAGGATAACCTGCCGCATGTCGAGATCACGCGCACCATCGCGCGTCGTTTCAACGAACGCTACGCCAAGAAGCATCCGGTGTTCCCCGAGCCGGCCGCGATTCTGTCTGAAGCGCCGGAGATTCCAGCTTGGATGGCCGCAAGATGAGCAAGTCGTACGGCAATTCCATCATGTTGGGCGCCACAGCGCAGGAGACCGCCAAGCTCATCAAGAAGAGTCCGACCGATTCCGAGCGCCGCATCACGTTCGATCCGATCGCACGTCCGCAGGTTTCCGCACTGCTGACGACCGCCGGTTTGGTCACCGGTCGCGATCCGAAGGAGATCGCCGAGGAGATCGGCGATTCCGGTGCGGGCGCGCTGAAGGCGTATGTGATCGAATCGGTGAACAGCTTCCTTGAGCCGCATCGCGCCCGTCGCGAGGAACTCGCCAAGGATATGGATTACGTGCGCGACGTGCTCGCCGAAGGCAACAAGAAGGCCAACGCCATCGCCAACGAAACGTTGGAGCAGGTGCGCGACGCCATGGGCATGCGCTACTAAAGCTCCAGAAACGCCATAATCACGCTTTAAACAGCGTTTCAGCATCGACAAAGGCCGATTGCGTATTGCGCAATCCGGCCTTTGTCTCGTCTGAGTGGCATGTGCCACATTATGTTTGATTAGATTTTCGCGCGCTTTTCGCCGGAAGCGATTTCCGCTGCGACCAAATCGTCATCCACCTTGCGGTCATCGGGATCATCAAGATAATGATCGAACTCGTGCAGCACTTCAGCATCGGGAGCCGGAGTCAGCAGCGACACCACCACAATGAACAGCAGCGAGATGATGACGCCGGAAGCAGCTCGTAAATAGCGAAGACACCACCAAGCGGCTTGATGAAATTATGCCAGATCAGCACGGTCGCAGTACCGGAAAGCATGCCCGCAATCGCACCGAATTTATTGGTACGACGCCAATACAGCGAGCAGAGCATCAGCGGACCGAACGAAGCGCCCAAACCGGCCCATGCATACGAAACAACCTGGAAAATCGACGAATTCTGATCGAACGCAACCACAATGCCGAAAATGAACATAACCAGCAATGTGATGCGCGCAACCATCATCACCTGACGATCGGTGGCCTTGCGATAGAGCAATCCGCGGAAAATATTCTCACCGACCGCGGAAGCGCCGATAATCAGGTATGACGACGACGAGCTCATGGACGCGGCGAAAATGCCCGACACCACGATGCCGCACATGAAGCTCGGCAGCAGCGCCTGCGAAACCACGATGAAAATGTTCTCCGCCGCGGACTGCGTGACGAACTGCGTCGGCATCATCGCACGGCCGACCAAACCGATGCACACGCCGCACGCCAGCGACACCACACACCACGTGGTGGCGATGATACGGGACTTCTTGATCTCTTCGGAACTGCGGATTGACAGGAATCGCACGAGCACCTGCGGCATGCCGAAATAGCCAAGACCCCACGCAAGCATGGAAATCATGGTGATCACGCCGTATTCGGTAGGCGCGCCGAACATGGCCTGGCCAGCCTTGACAATCTGCTCGCCGGCATCGTTCAGAATCGGCGTGGCCATTTGCGTGCCGTCAAGGAAGCCTGGAATGCCTTTGAGGAAGGCGACGGTGTTGTCGACGCCGCCGACGGATGCGACGGAACCGATGAACACCACTGCCAGCGCGAAGAACATGAGCAAGCCTTGGATGAAGTCGGTCACGACCACGGAAAGATAGCCTCCGATCACGGTGTAGGCGAACACGATGGCAGCGCCGATCACCATGGTCAGGTGGTAGTCCCAGCCGAACAGGGTCGAGAAAAGTTTGCCGACCGTCACGAAGCAGCTACCGACATACACACAGAAAAATACGAGGATGATCAGCGCCGCGATGGTGGAGACGATATTGCGTTTGTCATGGAATCGTTTGGAGAAGAAGTCCGGAATGGTGATCGCGTCACCTGCCACCACGGAGTAGCGGCGCAAACGGCGTGCGACGAGCTTCCAGTTGAGGTAGGTGCCGAGAGCCAGGCCGAGGGCCGTCCACAGCGGGTCGGCGGCACCGGTGAAGTAGGCGACGCCCGGCAGTCCCATGAGCAGCCAGCCGCTCATATCGGAGGCTTCGGCGCTCAATGCCGTCAGCCATGGACCAACGCCTCGACCACCCGCGAAATACTGACGAGTGGAGGAATTGGACCGCTTGGAGTAGATGAAGCCGATGGTGAGCATGGCCACAAAATAGATGACCATCGCCAGCAGCACCCAAAAATCTTTGGTAACCATGAATTCTCTCTTCTTAGATTGCTAGCCGAATTTCTTTCGAATCTCTTTCTTCAAATCTCTGTCGAAACGAATTTCTTTCGAATCTCTTCTGAAAAAATATGCGATTGTCCCAATGTACCGGTCGAACATTGCGACAATCGCATTTATCTCATTTACGCGCCCAAATGCCGAAACGGATCAAATATCGTATCTCCAAGACTTATCGGTGATAACGCGAGCCATGGCTAGGCCGATCGGCAGACAGATAATCACCATGAACGCGCGGAAAGCCCAGTCGAGGGCGTTCAAGGTGTCGAATTGGCCGAGGTGGAACATGGCTTGATACATGTACAAACCGGGAACCATGATCACGATGGACGGCACGGTCAGGCAGATGCGCGGGTAGCGAGATGCGGGGCGAGCCAAACCGCGACGAACCGCGGAACGCCATGCGGAGGCGAGCAGGCCTGCGAGCAGTGCGCCGATGAATGCGCCGGCTTCGGCGGGAACGCCCATGTCAACGATTTCCAAACGCAAGGTGTCAGTAATGGCGCCAATGGTGGCGGCGACAAGGCACATGCGCTGCGGCGAGTTGAACATGGTGGAGAAGCCCCAGACGCCGATGAATGCGAACACGAAACGCAACAGGCAATTGACAACCGGATTGAGTCCCAACGGCTCGAATCCTTCCGGATTCAAATGCACGATCGAAGCGACCATCCAGCCTGCGAGCGTCGCCATCAAAATAATGCACAACACGTACGCAACGCGCTGAATACCTGACGGAAAATCAATTTTCGCCATATCAAGTCCACCCGTAATCAGCGGGAATCCAGGAATCACAAACAGCATGGCACCGATGTAAGCCGTATCATGCTGCAATGCGACGGGCTCGAAAATACCAATCAATCGCAGGGTGCCCGTGCAGGCGAGTGCCGCGACGGCCACGCATACGAACGTCACGAAGAACTGGTTGAGATGGTGGGCGAACAGGCGGCGGCGCAGCCAGTGGCCAAGTCCCGCGCCGATGAACGCGCCGATCATGTCGAAGGGACCGCCACCAAGCAGGAACACGAAGGATGCGCAGGCGCAGGCCGAGGCGAATCCCGCGAACGCCGGCGAATACAGGGGTTTGCGTCGTTCGATCATGTCGAGTCGTTCGTGGGCTTGGCGAACGGTGATGCCTTGCGATTGGTCCGCTTCTTTTCCGACGTGGTCGAAATGTTCGGCGTATTGACCTTTTGGCGGCTTGTGATTGCGATTTTTGAGCGCTTTTTTCGTGGTCGATTCGCTTGACGTAACGTTGGCCGTACCGGCAGTTTCACGCTTGGTTTCACGTTCGGCTTCACGTTCACCGCGATTATGCTGCTCGCTTGCCGCTTCGATGTCACGCAAGTGCAACGGCTGCGCGGTGGTATCGGTCACTTCGGCGCGTTCCGTCACCATTTCCAGCGCGTCGAGCACGGGATCGTCAGATCCCTCCTGATTCTGTTCGGCTTTCTGACGTTCGCGAAGACGCTTCGACAGGTCAGCCGACACCTGCGACGCATCACGCTTGTCGAGATGTGCATAAGCCCTTCGGACACGTCGGATTGGCTGTGGTACATCGATCCTTTGCCGAGGTTCACGTTGAACCAGTCAGCGAAGTGTTCGAGCAGCCAAATGCGTTCCGTGTTGACGCCGGTGGTTGGCAGGTCGACGACTTCGGTGATACGGTCTTTGCCGTCGGTGCAGGAGGCTTCGATGTCGGTGAGGTTCACGTCGGCGCGCACGTGCACGCCTAGCGGATAGGCGATGCGGTGCATCATTTCGCGTACGCGGAAGCTTCCGGTGCCCGCGCCGAGATCGAGCATGCCGACGCGTACGATCACGCTGGCTTTTGCTGCGATTCCCGCTTCAGCGACCGGCTTGTCCCAATCCCGTTCGATATCTTCCATATCGAGCGGAATGGAATGGGTATGGAATTTGCTGACGGCCGAAGCGCTTTTTTCCGCGCTATCGAAATTCGTCTCATGTTCATGTTCGTATTGTGCGCTCACAAGTTCAGGTCTAACGTGTGGGCTGGTCGGAGGATTTTCGAAATTTCCATCGATTTCACTTTGTGGACACCGTCGGACCACGATGCGGACATTTCCGGTATCTCCGTAACCAAACTGTCGATTTGCCGAGCATACAATGGGCGTGCATTACCGACCGAACTTAGGGCTGTGGCTCGCAACAGACGGCCAAAACAATCGCGGAGGTGCCGCGAAGGACCGACAGACCGGGCAACCCGATGGTTTGGAGAAGGAGTCTGATGACAATAGAAAACGAACAGATCACGCCTGCCGACGCAGCTATCGTCTCGTCCGGCACCGGCACCAAAGGCCCCGAGGAGCGCGATCTTCCCGCTTCCCTCAAAGAGGAAATGGATCTGTGTTTGCAGATTCTTCGCGAGGTCCTCGGCGAATTCGACGAAAAGCTGCTGGCGACATTCGATGAGGTGCGCGAATACGCACTGAATGCCAGCGCCGAACGTTTCTCCGGCATTCTGACGGATACGAATCCGAATCAGGATGATCTGCAGAAGGTCGTCGACATCATCGATAAAACGGATGTGCATGAGGCACAACTGCTGGCCCGCGCCTTCACCACCTACTTCCATCTGGCCAACCTATGCGAGGAGAACTACCGTGTCTCCGTGCTGCACAGCCGTGAGGCGCCGTAGATGACACCCAAGCCGTCGACCCAGTGAACGAAATGACCTGCGCCTACCACCAGCTCATTAACGAAATGGGTCCGGCCAAAGCCAAGGAACTGCTCGACCAGCTCGAGTTCCATCCGGTGTTCACCGCGCATCCGACTGAAGCCCGCCGCAAAGCCGTGGAAGGCAAAATCCGTCGCATCTCCCAGCTGCTCGCAACGCACAAGCTGCTTGGCGGTTCAGACAAGAAGGAAAACTCCCGTCGACTCTTCAACGAGATTGACGCGCTGTTCCGCACCTCTCCGATCGCACTGAAGAAGCCGACTCCGGTTGAGGAATCTGAAACCATTCTCGATATTTTCGACAATACGTTGTTCTATACCATTCCACAGGTGTACCGTCGTTTCGACGATTGGATCCTCGGAGATAAGGCTGGCCTCGTGCCGCCGGTATGCCCGGCGTTCTTCCACCCGGGAAGCTGGATCGGCTCCGACCGTGACGGCAACCCGAATGTCACCGCCAAGGTGAGCCGTCAGGTGGCCCGCAAGTTCAGCGACCACGTGCTGGGCGCGTTGCAAATCGAGACCCGCCGCGTTGGCAAGAACCTGACGATGGAAGCTGAGACCACTCCGCCGAGTGCCGAGCTCAAGAGCCTGTGGAACCATCAGAAGGAAATGAGCGAGCGCCTGACCGACAAGGCCGCACTGATCTCCACCAAGGAGCTGCACCGTGCCGTCATGCTGGTCATGGCCGATCGTCTGAAGGCCACCATCGACCGCGATGCTGATCTCATGTACCACTCCTGCGAGGATTACATCGCCGACCTGAAGGTCGTGCAGCGCTCCCTCGCCGAAGCCAACGCCAAACGTTCCGCCTACGGCCCGCTGCAGGACCTCATCTGGCAGGCAGAGACCTTTGGCTTCCATATGGTCGAGATGGAGTTCCGCCAGCACTCCGTCGTGCATTCCCGAGCGCTGGAGGATATCCGCGAACATGGTCTGCACGGTGAGCGTGGCGAACTGCAGCCGATGACCCACGAGGTGCTCGACACCTTCCGCGCCCTTGGTTCCATCCAGAAGCGCAACGGCATCAAGGCCGCCCGTCGTTACATCATCTCCTTCACCAAGAGCGCCCAAAACATCAGGGACGTGTACGAGCTGAACCGTCTGGCGTTCTCCCATCCCAAGGATGTTCCAACCATCGACGTGATCCCGCTGTTCGAACAGCTTGAGGATCTGCAGAACTCGGTAGACGTACTCGAGGAAATGATCAAGATTCCGGAGGTTCAGGCTCGTCTGAAGGCCACCGGCGGCAAGATGGAAGTCATGCTCGGCTACTCCGACTCCTCGAAGGACGCGGCCCGACCTCCGCAACCCTGGCCCTGCATTCCGCACAGGACGCATCGCCAAGTGGGCGGAATCGCATGACATCGATCTGACCCTGTTCCATGGCCGCGGTGTGCCGTCGCGCGGCGGCGGCCCGGCTAACCGTGCCGTACTCGCACAGCCGGTCGGCTCCGTAAGTGCCGCTTCAAGCTCACTGAGCAGGGCGAGGTCATCTTCGCACGCTACGGCAACCCGGCACTGGCCATCCGCCACGTCGAGTCCGTTGCGGCTGCAACGCTGCTGCAGTCCGCTCCAAGCGTGGAGAAGCGCAATACGGACATGACCGCCAAGTACGCCGACATGGCCAACAAGCTCGACGAGGCCGCGCATAACCGCTTCCTCGACCTGCTGAACACCGACGGCTTCGCACCGTGGTTCTCCACCGTCACGCCGCTGACCGAAATCGGCCTGCTGCCGATCGGCTCCCGTCCGGCCAAAACGTGGCCTTGGAGCCAAGTCCCTCGACGATCTGCGTACCATTCCGTGGATCTTCTCCTGGGCGCAGGCACGCATCAATCTGGCCGCATGGTACGGCCTGGGCACCGCGTGCGAACAGTTCGGCGATTTGAACACCTTGCGTCAAGCGTATGAGGAATGGCCTCTGTTCTCCACGTTCATCGACAACATCGAAATGTCGCTGGCCAAGACTGACGAGCGCATCGCCAAGATGTACCTTGCCCTCGGAGACCGTGAGGACCTCAACAAGAAGGTCCTCGACGAGATGGAGCTCACCCGCAAGTGGGTGCTCGAGATCGTAGGCGACAAGTTGGCCTCTGCAGCACCGCCACGTGCTCGGCCAGGCCATCCGCATCCGCTCGCCGTACGTGGATGCGCTGTCCGCCACCCCAGGTGCTCGCCCTCGGCTCGCTACGCAAGCGCGTGGACAAGGAAGAGCTCACGCACGGACAGAAGGAGAACTACACCTACTGATCCTGTGCACCGTGTCCGTGTCGCAGCAGGCCTGCAGAACACCGGCTGATCTTCGGCTGACCGCCTGACAAACGCGAGCGGGAGGTTCCGTGCCGATAAACGGCGCGGGCCTCCCCGTTCGCTCGCGCGGCCCTAGACTGGCCGGCGACAGCGCACAAAACAGGCACGCAGCCGAGCGACAGACTCCCAATCATCCGACGTAACCCGGCGCCTGTCCGCGTTTACCCACGCCGCGACACCGACAGCCATCGTGGGCTTATACAACTGGTTCGGTCAGACTTATATTCTCGGCAGATTGAGCCTAGTCACATTTCTCTATTTCTTCCTCGTCCTGCTTATAACCCCAATGACAACCCTTTTGGTTACGGCTTTCCTTCATGACAAACTGTCTTGGAAGAAGATTGTTCGCATCATAGCGCTGTCTTACTGTTTGACCATATTGGGTGTATTTCTGAACGAGTTGTGTTGTTGACGGAAGACGCCGCACTCGAAGGTTTTTGTTCAGCGCCTAACATGCAGCACTAGCATACTTATCCTCAATCCACTCATGATTCAGTAACAACTGCATGACTCCTGAAACACAGACACATAGCGAAGCCCTCGTTTGTAACTTCCACGAGAGAGAACCTTTGCTATTTTCACTAGAAAATCACATCCTAAAGTGCACCCCTACTCATTTTCCATTAGAATACTCTTAATATCTTAATCATTGTCGATTGAGATTAAATTTTCACATGGAGGAAATTATGAAATCCAGAAGAGTTTTTTATTCTCCACAATTATCTCAGTTTGCCTATGCACAGTTATGACCACTCCAGCCTTTGCTGTAAATTGGTGGCAGGTTGGATGGATTGTCGCCAATAACGTCATCGACCGGGTAGTCAATCTCGATGGGCAAAGTTCAAATGATCAATATTCCACCTATATGGTTTCACCTTCCATTGTTTTCAACAATGGCACCAATGGGGGCGAATTCTATATGCGCCCTCAAGTCTCCAGCCGTGTGACCAGTTTCGAAATGCACGCGCATAGAGCTAACCCCGTCGATTTTGGAGCCAATATAGTTCTACCTTGTCCACAACCTCAGGCAAAAGGGTTATCAATAAAACAGTAGGGACAAACCAGTATGTCTCATACACCAGATCAAGCAGCGATGGCACCGGAACATGGGACGCTCGATGAAAACAATACATCACTCTTCTTTTTATTAGACAACGAATATATTGAATGGAAATTTAATGGAAATATCACCAACAAGTACAAGAAAGAAGACAGAATTAACCTTCATTTTAAAGTAATTACCGTGAAGCAATATAAAGGGATTACATTTGAGAGTATCGATTTCTTCAAAGATTCAAGCAACGGAATAAATAAACAAGGACCATACCCTTGCATCTCCGACTACCTAAAATAAGGAGAACAGTGCAGTACATATATCTCACAGCACTTGCCCTGCTAGGATTATGTATGCTTATTTTTCCAAGGCAACTCTGGAAAATAAGCAATTCCTCTGGACTCAAAAAGGAGATCCGAGCAATCTATACACATCCTTAATGAGAATAAGCGGTGCCGCCTTTCTTGTTTTAGCTCTTATTCTTTTCATCTTCTGCAGACTGCAGTAACACCTACCTGATCCTGTGCACCGTGTCCGGTGTCGCAGCAGGCCTGCAGAACACCGGCTGATTGTAGCCAGTTTCTTTACAGGTCCCCGTTCGCACTGCCGATCGGGGACCCTTTTTCATACCTATATCTGCCTTATATATGGCAGAATCGGAGCCTTGTCATGAGCCTTCTCGCTATATATGGCAGACCATCATGCGAAAAACCCACTTCGGGGTACATTTTTCCGGTTTTTCACCTTTGGGACTGCCATACATAAGCGAAATATCACCGGACAGAACACGAAATCTGCCATACATAAGCGAGATATCGCTCTATTTCCCAGCGAACGGTCAGACCAAAACGTATGATGTTGGCTAGCCTGAACAATGAGGGGTGGAGTCAATGGCAGACGAACTGTTTGTAGACCAGAACGAGGTCGAAGGTACGGCAAGCGGCGCATGGAGCCGCATGCTGGCAGGCAATCGCAGGTTTGCGGAGGGCAAACCGGAACATCCGAATCGTGGCGCCGAAGCACGCGAAGCACTTGTAGACACACACGCACCGGAAGCGGCCGTACTGAGCTGCTCCGACGCGCGGGTAAGCCCGGATATTATTTTCGATTCCGGTCTTGGCGACCTGTTCACGGTTCGCACGGCCGGTCAAATCATCGACGAAGCCGTGCTTGCGTCCCTGGAATACGCGGTGACCGTGCTCGGCGTACGTTTGCTGGTGGTGCTCGGCCACCAGAATTGCGGTGCGATCAAGCAAGCTTCCAAGGATTACGAGGCGTTACTGCACGAACTGACCGCCGATGCCGAGGATTCGCTGATGGCCGCCGACAGCATTGCCGACATCGACGAACGCATCTGCGCTTCGGATTCGCTCATGATGCGCACCGTCGGTTTCTCAATCTGGCAGGCGCACGAGTCGGAATTGGAATCCAGCGAGGATTTCGAACGCGTGCACATCGCGCGCACCATCGAACTCTTGGTGGAACAATCCGAAGCGATCCAGCAGGCGCTGCATCCGACAAACTCATGATCGTCGGCGCAAGGTACCAGCTGGACTCCGGCAAAGTCGAGGTTCTTAGCTTCTGAAACGGATTACAATTCGGAAAACGGAGATTTGCAAAACAGAGATCCAAAAAAGAACAATCCGAAGCTAAGCAATCTAAGAATAATTGAGAAAATCCAAGAAAATCAGGAGATACAGACACTTTGACATACCGCCCCGATAGAGTGGAACCATGTCTCTAGGTTTGAACATTCTCCTGATTCGTTTTTCTGTTGCTCGGATCGGTGTTCGCCGGCACCGAACTGGCGTTGGTCAGCCTGCGTGGATCGCAGATCGACCAGATGGAACAGGAGGATGCCCGCGGAAAGCGCGTCGCACAGATCGCGCGAGATCCGAACACGTTTTTGTCGACCGTGCAGATCGGCGTGACGTTGAGCGGTTTCCTTTCCGCATCGTTCGGCGAATCGTCGATTTCGCCTTATATTGTGCCGATCGTTGAAAGTTGGGGCGTGCCGACGAGTGTGGCCGCTCCCCTGACCACCATTGTGCTGACGTTGATCATTTCGTACTGTTCGATCGTGATTTCGGAGTTGGTGCCGAAGCGTATCGCCATGCAACGCAACGAGCAGATCGCGCGTGCGTGGTGCCTGCGATTCATGTGTTTGCGAAGGTGTGCAAGCCGATTATTTGGCTGATCGGCAAGAACACGAACATTATCGTGCGCTTGCTTGGTTTCGACCCGAACGAAACCGACAGCGAAGTGTCCGACGAAGAGCTGCGCGTACTCGTCAACACCAATACGAACTTGAGCAAGGACGAACGCACGATTCTCGACGACGTGTTCGACGCGTCCGAAACGATTGTGGCCGAAGTGATGCGCCCGCGTGCCGACGTGGTTTTTTTGGATGGCGATATGCCGATTGAGGAGGCGGCCGCATATGTGAGAGAAATGCCGTATTCCCGCTATCCGGTGACCGGCAAAGATTTCGACGATGTGCTTGGTTTCGTGCATGTGCGCGACCTGCTTGACATTCGCGATCCGAAGGCGAAGACGGTTGCCGACGTGACGCGTGAGGGCATTTCCCTGCCGGGCACGTCGAAGCTGCTGCCAACCTTGAGCTGCTACGTAAGCGCGGCATTCACCTGGCGGTGGTCATCGACGAATACGGCGGCACCGACGGCATCGTCACATTGGAAGACATGACCGAGGAATTGGTCGGCGACATCCGCGACGAATACGACCTGCCGGAAGAGAAAGGCGGCGAACGCACGGAACGCGCCGCTTTCGTCAATGGCGTCGCCACGATCGAAGGCGGCATGACGATTGAGGATTTCGCCGATTTGACCGGTATTGAGCTGGAAGACGGTCCGTACGAGACGGTTGCCGGCTATTTCCTGGCGCATACTGGAAAGATGGGCGAAATCGGCGACGTGCTGCCTTCCGACGACGGTTATGACATGACCGTCACGCAAGTGGACGGCCGTCGTATCGAAACGTGGAAATCCGCAAGCATACTGTTGACGGCGATGCTGCGAAAGCTACGAAATAAACGAAAATAAAACGAAAATGAAATGAAAATAAAACAGACTTGCGATTATGTAAATGCTGATTTTTTACACAATCAACATCAGTAATCGCAAGTCTGCTCTGTTATTAAATCCGCTGAGTTATTGCAGATTCAGCCGCGCAGCATGGGATGGCATTCGTCGTCCCACCATGCAAGTGCGCGATATTGGCGCGGATATGCTCGCAGGACGCATGGAATTTGGCCTGTTCGCTTTCGGTGAGTGTGGGATTGAGGACTTCTTCAACGCCGTTCGCTCCGATGATGCACGGCAGGCTGGCGTAATTGCCGCTTTCGCCTTGTTCGCCGGTAAGCAGCGTGGAGCAGGCGGTCGCATAGTGTTCATCGCAGAGCACAGCCTGCGTAAGGCGTGCCGCAGTGGCTGCAATAGCGTATTCCGTGCACTCTTTGCCGGCGTACACGCGGTATCCGCCTCGACGGGCGTCCTGCTCGGTTTCGTCCTTGTCGAGGGCGAATCGTTGCGGATCGTCTTGTGCGAGTTGATCAAGCGGCTTGCCTGCGATGTTCACGTTCGACCAATAGGCGAACTGCGAATTGCCATGCTCCCCCAGCATGTATGCGCCGATTGATTTCTGATCCACGTTGACGCGTTTCGCGATGGCGTTGCGCAGTCGTGCGGAATCCAACGCGGTTCCCGTTCCGATTATTTTGCGCGGATCATAGCCGGTGATGTGCCAGATTTCGGTTGCGACCACATCGCAAGGATTTGAGATGGTGATGATCACACCGTGGAAGCCTGCGTTGAACAGTCGGGAGATCCAGGTGCGTGCAATGTCGGTGGTGACGAACAGTTCGCCGTCACGATCTTTGGCGCTGGTTTTCACGTCGCCGGCAGCGTTGATTACCACGTCGCAGTCGGCTAGCTGCTCGTATTGCGTGCCGTAGTTGCCGATCACGCAGTTATGCGGATAGAAACCCAACGTGTCACTTAAATCCTGACATTCGCTGACTACTTTTTGCTCGTTGATGTCGCACAGCTTCAGTTCTTCGGCAAGTCCTGCGGAAAGCACGGCATTTGCGACATGCGCGCCCACGTGTCCGATGCCGATAATGCCGACTTTTCTCAATACAGCCATGGCCGGTCCCTTCCTCACTTGTTCGATCTTTCTGCGTGGACTGTTTGCACGCAAACGTTTCAGTCGTCACGATTGTAGGCTTGCAAATCGCGGATGTTAAGCGTTCTGTACATCTTATGAACAAAAAGCTATACGAATCACCTATACGTCGTTATCAAACGTGCGTAAGCCGTGGCTAGTCATTGCAATCCGCGCAATGTGACGGCAGTGGCGTGATATCGCAAGTATTTCAACATCACAGGCAACGCAACAACATCGCCCTACGCAAGCTCATCGCAGCATGGCAGCGTGACGGCGAACGCAACAGCATCGCGAGCATCACAACACAACATGACGGTTCAGCTCCCGCCGCAATTGCCTCCATTGCGGCAAATATGCGCTCATACGCCGCTGAAAGTCCTCTCCGTGCCCGTTTTCCCACAGGTGCGTCATTTCGTGCACAAGCACGTATTCCAGGAATCTGGGATCCATAAGACCAAGTTGCAGGTTGAGTCGGATGCGGCCGGTTTTCGGCGTGCATGACCCCCATCGCGACGTCATGATGCGTAACGTGACATGCGTCGGCTTCCGCCCGATAATCGGCGACCATTTCGCAAGCAGCACCGGCAGTTGCGCATTGATGGCCCGTACGGCCCGTTCCTTCGCCGCGTCGTTCCACACGAAAACGCGCGGATTATTCAAGCTATTGGGATCGCCTGGATTGTTTCGATCGCCCACGCCGCCCGAATTTTCCAGGCCATTCAGATTATCCGGACCATGCGAACCATTCACACGGTCCAAACCATTGAAATCGCTTTGACGGATCTGTTCATCCTTGGCTTGCAGCATGGTGCGTCGCGCACGTTCGATCCATGGTTTGCGTTCCGTCACAAATCGTGCGATTGCCGCTTGCGACATGCGAGAAGGTGCGGAGATGACGATTTGCGCGTTCGGCGGTTTGATGCGCAGGTACATGTTTTTGATGGCTTTACGCACGATGGTCACCGTCATTCCAGCGATTTGCGTGGTTTCTTCGGATAGCGTGCGATTACGGTTGCGCACTCCCCTGCTGGCTCTCCCACTGTTGTTACGCTGGCTACGATGATTGTTCGGCATGTCTGCATTATGTCACGACACGCCGAAGACACACCTTGTATTGACTTTCTCTGAAATTCGCGTATTATTTCAATTCGTTGTGCTTAACAGTGCAGCAGGAACGGGCCCGTAGCTCAGGTGGTTAGAGCGCATCCCTGATAAGGATGAGGTCGGAGGTTCAAGTCCTCCCGGGCCCACGGTGATTAAGAGCGGCGCGGCCGCTTTTTTTTCAACTATGGGGCTATAGCGCAGCTGGTAGCGCATCTGCTTTGCAAGCAGAGGGTCGCCGGTTCGAACCCGGCTAGCTCCACGGGGCTATGGCGCAGCTGGTAGCGCATCTCCATGGCATGGAGAGGGTCAGGGGTTCGAATCCCCTTAGCTCCACAGACAGGGTTTCCGGTGATTTCCGGAAACCCTTTTTCATACCCAAATCCGAAATCCAAACCAGCATCCCAATTCCTCCAGTCACTGGAGAAAACCGGACGCAGCCAGGCACCTCACAGTCCAAAAACCTCCACCGAGTGGAGGAATCCTCCCACCAACAAGCCTCCCAGCATCCCAAAACCTCCAGTCACTGG
>ENA-OQER01000732-OQER01000732.1-human-gut-metagenome-genome-assembly--contig:-NODE-732-length-17383-cov-2.849791_pt1 | contig 17383 bp, 23 predicted proteins | sample MGYA00242797_ERZ504639 | MGnify/ENA primary metagenome ERZ504639 (study PRJEB26092, sample SAMD00036306) | human gut metagenome | host: Homo sapiens | study: EMG produced TPA metagenomics assembly of...
GTGCGTCGGGAGCGCAGTGTGTGTCCCACCGTTTGCGCGGCCACCGCCGTGAGGACATGCAGGAGCATTATCTGGTCACCGCCGGTGCCGCGGCAGGCTTGTCCGCCGCGTTCAGCGCGCCGCTGTCCGGCATGATGTTCGCTTTGGAAGGGGTGCATCGGAGTTTTTCCCCTGCGATTCTGATGGGCGCCACTGCCGCATCGCTGACCGCCGATTTCGTCTCGAAATACTGTTTCGGTCTGCGTCCGGTTTTGGATTTCGGTGATATCGGTCAGCTGTCGTTGGAAGAGTATGTGTGGCTGATTCCGTTGGGATTGGTGGCCGGTTTGGTTGGTTCGCTGATGAACCGCTCGTTGCTTGGCTTCCAGACGCTGTACGGCAAACTGCCGGCATGGAGCGCCCGATGATTGCGATTGCGATGGACCTGACCCCCGTTAGGTAGACACCTCTGATTCCAGCCAGTGTGGTTGGGAAGGAAGGTAATCTACCACCATGCCCCGCAAGGTTTACACGGAACAGTTCAAGCGCGACGCCGTCGCGATGTTCGAGTCGAACCCGGATACCTCAATGCGCAAGGTCGCAGAAGAACTCGGAATCAATCGCTCGACTTTGGGATGCTGGTACAAGCAATTCGGCACTAACGTCGCCAAGGATGAAGATGCAGCGTCACCCGTAGAAAAGCTTGCTGATGCGGAAAGAATCCGCCAGCTAGAACGCGAAAACAAAAGGCTTCGTGAAGAGCGCGATATTCTGCGTAAGGCCGCGAAGTATTTTGCGGAAGAGACGACCTGGTGATCCGCTTCCAGTTCGTTGACGACAATCTCGCCGACTACTCGGTCAAGCGGATGTGCACAGTCCTGGGGCTAAATCGGTCTTCGTATTACAAGTGGAAGAACTCGGCTCCACGGCGCGTGCGCGCCTTGTAGATGACGCTGTGGTGGCCGCGGAGATCCAGGCAATTTTCGACGCTGAAAACGGCGTCTGGGGCGCTCGTCGCATCACTGCTGAACTCAACGACCGCAAGCGCGACAACGGCACTACACCTCCGGCTAAGCGCATCAATCGCAAGAGAGTGGCTCGTTTGATGCGGGCCCAGAACCTGTTCGGATTTCAAAAGAAGCGCAGGGTCAAGACCACTGCGCGTGACAAAGGCCGGCGCGTGTTCGCAGACTTGGTGAACCGTGATTTCACAGCCTGTGCTGCCAATCGTGTGTTGGTTGGCGATATTACGTATCTGCCGATCGCAGACGGGGCGAACATGTACTTAGCAACAGTGATTGATTGCTTTTCTCGCAAGCTTGTCGGCTTTGCTATCGCAAATCACATGCGTACCGAACTGGTAGAAGAGGCCCTCGAAAACGCTTCCCACCTGCGAGGAGGTCTTGATGGTGCGATTTTCCACTCGGATCATGGAAGCGTGTATACCTCGTCGCAGTTCCAGGCAACATGCAAGCGCTTGGGCGTTGCCCAGTCGATGGGCGCGGTGGGAACCAGCGCGGATAATTCGCTCGCCGAGTCGTTCAACGCAGCTTTAAAGCGGGAGGTCCTCAAAGATGCGAAGACCTTCGCCAATCAACTGATCTGCCGCAGAGACGTCTTCCGGTGGTGCGTGCGCTACAACACGTGCCGTCGGCACACTTGGTGCGGGTACCAAACTCCCGATGAGTTCGAGTCCCAAGCCGCTTAAGGTCTGATAGGCTTACACCTACTTTTGTTCACCCCACGGTGTCTACTTTCCGGGGGTCGGGCCCGATCGCGTTGCCTGTCGGCATCTGGTTGCCCGACGTGCTCGGCGGCGGCTCGAATCTGATTGATACCGCCGAACATGCGCGCGTCGGCTTGGGAATGCTGTGTCTGCTGTTCGTGGCGAAGATGCTGTTCACATCCACGAGTTTCGGCTCAGGTGCGCCTGGCGGTATTTTCATGCCGATTCTTGCGGTCGGTTCGTTGGCCGGCGGCATCTGCGGTGAAGTGTTGCATCGAATCGGTGATCTGCCATCCGACGCAGTGGCGGTGTTTGCGGCGTGCGTGATGACGGGCACGCTCGCCGCGTCCGTGAAAACGCCGATCACGTCGATTCTGTTGGCTGTGGAGATGTCCGGAACGTTGACGCACATGCTGCCGGTCGCTGCCGTCGCTTTCATCGCGCTGTTGGTGTCCGATCTGCTGCGCACCAAACCGATCTATGGGGAGTTGCTGGAGCGGTACGTGCGTGCGCAAGGCATGCAGATGGCAATCGCAAGCCATGTGGGCAGCGGCATTATGGAACTGCCATTGGAAATGGGGGCGATTGCGGACGGCAAGCGGGTGCGTGACGTGCGTTGGCCGTCTGGGTGTCTGATCATCGGCCTGCGTCGCGGCGAAAGCGAGATCGTGCCGCGCGGTGATACACGGCTGCGTGCCGGTGACTATCTGGTGGTGCTGTTCAGTGGCGAGGAGGAGCGCGAGGTACGACCTGCGATGCGGCGGCTGTGTGATGCCCGGCTTGACTGAGCCTGGCTGAATTCGGCTGGACTCTGGATGCCGAATCTGCGGAATCGGACATCCAGGGTGCATACGTTGGCGCTCCGTGTAAACTCATATGCGTTAGGAAGGCGGCAACCGCGGCCCAGCTCGTTGTTGCACGGCCTATGGGCGGAACAACGCTGTCCGCGGGAGGCCAGTACAGGGGGAGCGCAATGGAATCGCAAGAACAATCGCCGGGAGACGTGGTGACTGCGGGTGAGGACTCGCATCCCATCACGCAGGCAATCGACACTGTTGAGGTGACGCATGCTGGTGCAACCACGCCCGCCGCTAACACCATGGATCCGCCTACGATTCCCCTGGCACCGATGAAACGTATGCAGGCGCGGTTCAATCCGCTCGCCGACGGACTGATGTATGTTGTGGTGTTCGTCGGTGGATTTGTTGGAGTCGGCTGTCGGCATGCGTTGGATATGCTTCTGCCGTCGGTCAGCGGGACGCCGTTCGTTGTGGGCACGTTTGTGTCGAATATGGTCGCCTGCTTCCTGTTCGCGATGCTGACCGAATTCATGGCGACCGCTTCGTGGCTGCGTCGCCGGGTGCGGCAGGTTGTCAGCCGTGGTGTTGGGCTTGGCTTGCTCGGTGGGCTTTCGACGATGTCCGGCGTGATGCTGGAAACGATGGAAGGTCTGCACGAGCGGCATATCGCCAGTGCGCTTGGCTATCTTGCGGGAAATTTTGCAGGCGGTTTGCTCACTGCCGCCGCCGGCGTGGTTCTGATGCAGGCACTGCTGTCACGGAGTACTCGAAAGCGGGTTCAGGGTGCGTTTTCAGCTGTTTCCGTGTCCGATTCTGCCGAATCGGACACGCAGGGGCGTACGCCATGTGAAAGTGGCCGACGTGGCGCGTTCTGCCGCGCAGGCCGCAATGGAAGCCGCGCAGGCGGCGCAGCAGGCCGCGCAGGCGGCCCAGCAGATTGCACAGACGGGACAGGTTCCGCGAGTCGAAACACCAACCGTGCCGCCGACCGCCAGCCAGACTATGCAGACGGGCCGCGTTCCGCAGATTCCTCCGCTGGCCGTTCCTCAGCTGGCACAGCCATCGCAGCCGTTGCTGCGCGAGCAGGATACTTCAGACTTGGGGCAGCTGCCCGAGCCGATTCAGCAGTCGCAACCAATCCAGCAGCCGGCTAACCCGCTTCCGCCCAGCTTCGAGCCCAAACCGATCACTGCGGAGATTTCGCTTATCGCCGACCCGGCTACCGGGGAGGTGCGCTGATGATGTGGATGATCTGTCTGTTCGGCGGTCTGGGCGCCATGGCCCGTTACGTGCTCGACGTGTCAATTCAACGAGGCTGGAATCGCGAGAATCGGAGAACGAACCGCAACTTCCCGCTATCCACGCTCGTCATCAACGGCGTCGCCTCGCTATGCGCGGGCATCGCATGATGTCCTACTATTCGCAATCGGTGGATATGGACACGGTCATGATGTTCGTTGTCGGATTTCTCGGTGGTTTCTCAACATTCTCCACGGCGCTCAACGAAGTGGTTTCATTGATTCGCCAGCGTCGTTTTACGCTGGCTCTGGGCTATGGAATAGCAACCGTCGCGGTGCCTCTCATTTGCGTGGCCACCGGTTTCGGCATTGCGCTGCTCGCCAATCCGGCGTAATTTTCACGTTACACGGACGGTCGCTGAGTAACATGAAAGAAATCTGAGCGCAACCGCCATCAAGCCGCCAGCCCGGATGCGACGCTGGTGATTGCATTCGACCAGACCAAGCCGCTGCTGAAGGATGGCAAGGATATCCAGTACCAGGGCCAGACCGGTATCGGACCGTTCAATAAGAACAATGATCCGAGCTCCGCGAACATCGGCGTCTACACCTTCGACAAAGACAACAAGCCGGTCTTCGACCACACCCAGTCCGGCGACGTGCCGACCGACTGATCGCAATGTAGGTCATCATCAATACAAGAAGACGGCGCAAAGTGAGTGTGGATATCGCAAGCTTTGCGCCGTTTCTTTTGTTGTGCTGTGCTGCCGTTTTCCGTGTCGTGGGCAGCATACGAAAATCAATATTGAAAATCAAGTAAAGGGGTAACCCCGTTAAGCGATATACACGCCGGACTGTCGAACAGGTTCGAGAGAATGTAAATGAATGTAATATCTCGCGAGAAGCGCACGGAAAGCGCGCGGCAAGCACGTGAGAATACAACGATGGAACAGTGATAACGGGGAAGGTGCGATCATGGTCGGCATGCGCGATGTGGCGAAGAAGGCCGGGGTGTCTCTGAGCACCGTCTCGCTGGTGGTGAACGGCAACGGGTATGTATCCAACGACATGCGCGACCGCGTGCGTAAGGCCATGCAGGCCCTCAATTACGTGCCGAACGAGCTTGCCCGCAACCTGTACCACGATCGCACGAATCTGGTCGGCGTCATCGTGCCCACCATCCGTCACCCGTTCTTTGCAACGTTTACCGCGCACCTGCAGCATGCGCTCGCCGCGCAGGGGCTGCGCACCATGCTGTGCTCCACCACCGACGAGACGGACGGCGAAATCCAATACGTCGATATGCTGCGCAGGCACATGATGGACGGCATCGTCATGTGCGCTCACACCTCGCATCCCGGCGATATTGGACGTCCATCCACCGCCCGACGTCGCGTTCGATCGCGTGCTTGGGGAAGGTATTTCGTCGATCGGATCTGACCACGAGCAGGGTGGGCGACTGATTGCGCAGATGCTGATTCGCAATGGCGCGCGCCATGTGGTGATGATTGGCGGTCCGCGCGATCAGTTCTTCGATCTGGCGGTCCGCGGCGAAGTCGAGGAGGGGTCGTCGATTTGGGAAAGACCACGTTCCGACGGTGCGCTACTACCTCACGTTGGAACAGGAATTGACCTCCGCGGGCGTGAAGTATGAGTATATCGAGGCCGGTGAGGTGATGGATTTCGCCGGCTATCATCGTGCGGTCAGCCGTGCGCTTGATGGGGTGGCGACCGACGGCGTCGATGCCGTGGTCAGCTCCGATATTGGCGCGGCGTTCTGCGTGCGTGAGGCGTTGAGCCGCGGAATTTCCATTCCCGACGAGCTGCAGGTCGTCGCCTATGATGGTACGTATTTGACCGATTTGGCCGGTATGAAGCTGACCGCGGTCGCACAGGATTTCTCGGCGATCGCGCAGTCGGCGGCCGACCATATGGTGCAGGCGATCGCCAATGAAGAGGCGGCTGCGGCCAACGCCTCGCGCAAGAACATCCCCAAGCCGTTCGAGCCGAACGTGCTTATTCCCATGACGCTGGTGCCAGGCGATACCACGCGTTGATGCTGCGCGTTGGAACGCTGGGTTGGGGTCGGACAGTCTGGGCTGCATAGAACACCGCATCAAACCGGTTCGACACGCGCATTCCGCTGTGTGACTGGACATTGACGCCCTTTTCGAGGTAATATCGAACCGGTTCGATACATACGTGAGTATGCAAATACGTAAACAACAAACAGGCAGACGCGCACACATTGCACCCGCACCCATGAACCAAGGGAGGTCCCATGAAAAACAAAGTGCAGCTCATCACCTACGCCGATCGCCTCGGCGACGGCACCCTCAGCTCGATGACCGACATCCTGCGCACCCGTTTCGACGGCGTGTATGACGGCGTGCATATCCTGCCGTTCTTCACTCCATTCGACGGCGCGGATGCAGGCTTCGACCCCATCGACCACACCAAGGTCGACCCGCGCCTCGGCGGCTGGGACGATGTCGCCGAACTTTCCAAGACCCACGGCATCATGTCGACGCCATCGTCAACCACATGAGCTGGGAATCCAAGCAGTTCCAAGACGTGCTTGAAAAGGGCGAGGAATCCGAGTATTACCCGATGTTCCTGACCATGAGTTCCGTCTTTCCGAACGGCGCGACCGAAGAGGATCTGGCCGGCATCTACCGTCCGCGCCGGGTCTGCCGTTCACCCACTACAAGTTCGCGGGCAAGACTCGCCTGGTCTGGGTCAGCTTCACCCCGCAGCAGGTCGATATCGACACGGATTCCGACAAAGGCTGGGAATACCTGATGTCGATTTTCGACCAGATGGCCGCATCCCACGTCAGCTACATTCGTCTTGACGCCGTCGGCTACGGTGCCAAGGAAGCCGGTACCAGCTGCTTCATGACGCCGAAGACGTTCAAGCTCATCTCCCGCCTGCGCGAGGAGGGCGTCAAGCGCGGCTTGGAAATCCTCATCGAAGTGCATTCCTACTACAAGAAGCAGGTCGAGATCGCGTCGAAGGTCGATCGCGTCTACGATTTCGCCCTTCCGCCGCTGCTGCTGCATTCGCTGAATACCGGTCATGTCGAGCCGGTCGCGCATTGGACCGACATCCGTCCGAACAATGCCGTCACCGTACTTGACACGCATGATGGCATCGGCGTGATCGACATCGGTTCCGATCAGCTGGACCGTTCGCTCAAGGGGCTCGTGCCGGATGAGGATGTCGACAATCTCGTCAACGCCATTCATGCGAACACTCACGCGAATCGCAGGCCGCTACCGGTGCCGCCGCATCCAATCTTGACCTGTATCAGGTCAACAGCACTTACTATTCGGCGCTGGGATGCAACGATCAGCACTATATTGCGGCTCGCGCGGTGCAGTTCTTCCTGCCGGGCGTTCCGCAGGTCTACTATGTCGGCGCGCTTGCCGGCAAGAATGACATGGAGCTGCTGCGCAAGACCAACAATGGCCGCGATATCAATCGCCATTACTATTCCACGGCTGAGATCGACGAGAATCTGCAGCGTCCGGTGGTGAAGGCACTGAACGCGCTTGCCAAGTTCCGCAACGAGCTTGATGCGTTCGACGGCACCTTCTCGTACAGCGCCGACGGCGACACGTCCATCAGCTTCACGTGGAAGGGTGCAACTACCGAGGCTACGCTCACGTTCGAACCGGGTCGCGGTCTTGGTGTGGAGAACACCGCGTCCGTCGCCACGCTCGAATGGCGTGATGCCGCCGGTGAGCACCGCACGGACGATCTGATCGCCAATCCGCCGGTCGCAGCCTGATTCAGCCTCGCCTGATCCGGTCGCTGCCTGACCGCGCATAAATCCATAAATCTGTAATCGTCCTTCCTGTCACCTCTCCTTCAGGAAGGACGATTCGCATTTTCGTTTTTTCGAGCAATCGTCTTATCGGGAAAACAATTCCCGGGAATCAGCTGAAATCCCAGCAAAAACGGGTAAGGTGAGCTTATGTCAAAGATGTCAAAGCTTTTCGATCAAGACAACATGTTTTTCGCCATTATGGGCGTGCTGTTCGATCTGATTATTCTCAACGTGCTCACGCTGTTGTGCTGCCTGCCGGTCGTCACGGCCGGCGCATCGTTCACTGCGATGCACAGTGTGCTCTGGCGCATGGTCCGCCATGAGGAAACGTATGTGGCGCGCCAGTTTTTCGACTCGTTCAAAGCGCAATCTCAAGCAGTCGCTGCTGCCGTGGCTTGCGTTCCTGCTGGCGGCGATTGTGCTGGTGGTCGACGGCATGCTCGCCCGGTCCATGGGTCGATGCGCGGGCCGCTGATGGCGTGTGTCGCGTTCATGGGATTGGTGATTATTGCGATTGCGCAGTACTTCTTCCCGCTGCTTTCTCGCTATGAGAATCCGACTTCCGAAACGTTGAAGAATGCGACGAAACTTGCGCTCGGCTTTTTCCCGCGCACCTTGTGCATGCTGGTGATTTTGGCCGCGTTCGCCGTGCTGTATGCGCAGTTTTTCATATATATGATTCCGCTGCTGATTTTGATGGGCGTCACGTTGCCGCAATACTGTTGCGCGTGGATCTACAACTGGATTTTCCGCCGTATCGACGGTGAGATCGACGCCAAGGGGCGCAAGGTAGCGCAGTCCTGAAATTGTTTGCTCGTAAAGGCCGTTCCGCAGATTGCAAGTTCCGCGGAAGCCTTTACGCGTTTTCGTCGCCTTGAGTGTCCGATTCTGGAGAATCGGACAACTGGAACGTACTTTTGGGCGCGTGAATGTCCGTTTCTCCCGAATTGGACAACCAGGATGTGTTTTTGAGTACCAGAATGTCCGTTTCTCCCGAATCGGACAACTACAGGTCAAAGTGGGGTGCTTGAATGACCGATTCTGGAGAATCGGACAACCGGGAACATGTTTTGAGGCGCTTGGATGTCCGATTCTCCAGAATCGGACACGCTGGGGGCAGGATTAGCAGGGGAGGATGGTAGCGCTGCGGGCTGGGACGTGCAGTTGGGTGCCGTCGAAGCGTGCGGGGTTGCCGATGCTCAGCAGCGTTGGTCTCTCCGTTGGTTCTTGCGTTGGTTTCGCTGTTGGTTCTTGCGATATTTCCTGCGCCGAGCCGCCAGACAGCAGTTTCACATAGTCGCTCGGCAGTGTGCAGCTTGCGTCGGTGTTTGACGGATTGATGGCGACGACGATGCGCTCGCCACCTGCTTCGCGATTAATCTTGCTGCATGTTTCACAAGGTGTTTCACAGCTGGTTTCGTGTGCTGTTTCGCTGCGTTCGCCGTCAGTTGCGTCGCGTTCGCTTCGCCGGCCTCGGAGCTTCTCGCGTACACCAGCGGATACGCGTGATCTTCCGCGTAGAGGAACTTGATGCCTCCGTCGGCCTGCAGTGCGGGATGTGCCAGGCGTAGCGTGTTCAGTGCGCGTACGGTTTCCAGCAGCGAGTCGCTGCGTCCGGTCTGCGAAGCCACGTTCGGGCGCTCGCTGTCGCATCGATCGGCAGATACAGATCATCGGGCCGGGCTGCGGAGAATCCTGCGTTGGTTGCGCAGCTCCATTGCATTGGTGTGCGCGATCCGGTGCGCTCGTATCCGCCTTCCTTGGATTTGAGCCCGTGCATGTAGCGCATGCCGATTTCGTCGCCGTAGTAGATGAACGGGCAGCCGGGCATGGTCAGCAGGAATGTGAACGCGAGCTTCATTTCATCGGTGGTCAAGGTGTCGCGCATGCGGATCATGTCGTGATTGCCCGACGGAATGCAGATGTATCCAGCGTTCCGGCGGTGCTGGCAAGCATGGCCGTATATGTATCCACAAACGCCTTGATGTCGCCGCTCGCATTGCCGACATTGTCGTTATTGCAATTTGGATTGTCTCCGTCGACGACTGAATTGCCGTTGCTGTCGCACCCGCTGCTGCCCGCGCCGTCGCATTCGCTGCGTTCGCCGTCGTGTTTCGTTTCGGCAGTTTCGGCGCTGCCCGTAGCTTCGGAAGATCCGGCCGAAAAATACGGATTCTCGCGGAACAGGTCAAGATAATGCGACGGCCCGAAATGCAGCAGGAAGTCCATGTCGAATCCGGCGTGCAGCGCCTCTTCGGGGTCACCCCATTCCGATACGAGCACCGCTTCCGGGTAGGTTTCGTCCAGATGCGCTCGCACTTGCTGCCACAAGAGTTTCGTCCAATAATGGTCGGGGTCTTCCTTGACGAGGCTGCCTGCCATGTCCACGCGGAAGCCGTCCGCCCCCAGCCCGAGCCAGAAGTCCATGATGTCTTGGATGAGCAGCCGGCCCTGCACCGCTTCGGGGGAGTCGGCGGCGAACTGCCAGTCTTCGGTGACGGTGCCGAATCCGTAGTTGAGGCATGCCTGCGTGGAGAAGCAGTTCACGGCCGCCGCGTCGGGACGTTCCGCAATGCCTCCGAGGAATCCGCGGATTGATTCGTATGGCGAGTTCAGATTCGGCGATTGCGTCATCGGTCGCCAGATGTAGCGGTCGGTCCATGCGTTGCGTTCGTCCTTGCCGGATTCAAGAAACCATGGATTGTCGACCGCGGAATGCCCGGGTACGAGGTCGAGCAGTACGTGCATGCCTAGTTCGTGCGCGCGCTCGAAGAGCCGCTGCAGGTCCGCGTTGCTGCCGTAGCGTTCCGCGGCTGTGTAGTAGTCGCGTACGTCGTAGCCGGCATCGTAGAACGACGAGTCGAAGCATGGTTGATCCAGATCGCATTGCACCCCAGATCGCGCACGTATTGCAGTTTGTCGATGATGCCTTGGAAGTCACCGATACCGTCGCCGTTCGAGTCGTTGAATGATTGCGGATAGATTTCATAAAAGATTGCGTTGTTGAGCCAGCGTGCCATAAATCCTCCTGTTTTCGCGTCTTTGCTGTTGGTCTACCGATGTATCGCAACGTTGGAAACGTCGGTCACTGCTTTTCCGTCATTATAGCCCGTGAAGACACTTTTTAGGGGTGTATGGAATGCCAATGTTTGCAATACGTCAATCGATTGACGCGACACGCCGACGGATGGCACTGTGCACAAGGTTTCTCGAACCGGTTTGACAACTCTCGAACCGGTTTGATATCCTGTATACCAAGGACGGAGAGATTCCGACAACGCGAGTCGGGGATTCACCTTCCTTTATCACCTCATTGGGCAGGGCTGCTCGGTGAATAGTGGATAGAAAGGGATTGGAAAATGAGCAAGTTCTCTTCTTGGAAGAAGGCTGGCACCGCTATTGTTGCAACGCTGATGACCGTTGGCATGCTGGGAGCATGCGGATCGTCGTCCAGTTCCAGCGGCACCAAGATCACCATCTTCAACTCCAAGGTTGAAATCGAAAGCCAAATGGAAGACATGGCTGCGAAGTACTCCAAGGAAAAGGGCGTAGACGTTGAGGTCTACTACTCCAACGACACCGTCGCAGCGCATCTCGCCACCAAGTACGCATCCAAGGATCCGTACACCATCTCCATGGTCGACGCCAAGGACATCTACTCCTTGGCTGAAGAGCACGCCGTCGATCTGTCCGACCAGGATTGGGTCAAAGACACTGACTACGCCATCAGCATCGACGGCAAGACCTACGGCTTCCCGGTTTCCGTCGAAGCCCGTGGCCTGATCTACAATGCTGACGCCATCAAGAAGGTCACCGGTAAGGAATTCAAGCCTGAGAACTACAAGACCCTTGACGAGTTCAAGGATCTCATCGACGAGCTCAAGCCGGCGGCATGGAATCCCCGACCGGTGTCATGAAGGAAGACTGGTCCCTCGCCGGGCACCTCCTGCCGGAAGTCTACGAGGAGCAGGAAGATCCGGACGCCTTCTGCCATGAGCTCAAGGACGGCAAGGTCGACCTCAGCTCCAACGCCAAGTGGAACTCCCTGATGGACTTCTTCGACGTGATGAAAGACAACAACTACGCCAAGTCCTCCGCCATCTCCGCCGAGCGTGAGGTGACTGAGCAGAAGCTGGCCGAGGGTGAGATTGCTTTCATGTTCGGCGGCAACTGGGATTGGTCCGTGCTGAACCAGTACGATTACACCGAGAACATGGGTCTCATGCCGGTTCCGCAGAACACCGATGACGGCTCCAATGAGAAGCTCGTCGGCGGCGGCTCCAAGTACTTCTTCATCGACTCTTCCGACAACACCTCCGACGAGCAGCGTAAGGCCGCCAAGGACTTCCTGAACTGGCTTGCCGAAGACAAGGAAGGTCAGGAGTTCATCTCCACCGATGCCGCTCTGATCTCCCCGTTCAAGAACAACGACATCGAAGCTTCCGATCCGCTGGGCAAGTCCGTGAAGTCCTACGCTGACGCCGGCAAGCTGATCGGCAACTACAACTACCTGCCGGACGATCACTACTCCGTGCTCGGCGCAGCCTTCCAGAAGTGGCTCGCAGGTGAAGAGGACCGTGCAGGCCTCGCCCAGGACATCCAGGACTACTGGAAGACCGCTAAGTTCACCGGCGCAACCGCCTGAACTTCCAAATAATGCACCATGATGCAGGGTCCGCCGCTTCCTTCCTGCGGCGGACCTTACATCCCCGGCACGTATGGGATCCATCATGAAACAGAATAAGCTTTCCTATAAAATCGGCCAGTTTCTGATGTTCGGTGGTCCGGCGACGATTCTTTTCTTCGCCGTGGTGATCCTGCCGTTCTTCTATGGCCTCTATCTGACACTTACCAGCTGGGACGGCGTTTCGACAACGAAGCCGTTCGTCGGTCTCGAAAACTACAAGGCGGCTCTTGCCGACACCGCATATTGCAGTCGCTTGGACGCACCTTCATCTACTCCGTCATCGCCGTCATCCTCACCAACATCGTCGCCTTTCTGCTGGCCTACCTCGTGACCAGCGGCATCAAGGGCCAGAACTTCTTCCGTGCGGGCTTCTTCATTCCGAACCTCATCGGCGGCATCGTTCTGGGCTACGTGTGGAAGTTCGTCTTCAACCGCGCATTCGTGGCCGTCGCCGAAGTGGCGACGCAAACAGACCACGCATCGCTGCTCTCCACGCCAAACGGCGCAATGTTCTGCTTGATTCTCGTTTCGGTCTGGCAGTACGCAGGCTACATGATGCTGATTTACGTGGCAGGCTTCATGAGCGTTGACCAGAGCCTGAAGGAAGCGGCCATGATCGATGGCTGCAACAAGGGCAAGGCCATGTGGCACGTGGTCATCCCGCTGATGCGCTCCTCCTTCGTGCAGTGCATCTTCCTGAGCACCACCCGTTGCTTCATGGTGTACGACCTGAACCTTTCGCTTACCAAGGGCGAACCGTTCAACCAGTCGGTGCTCGCAGCAATGCACGTCTACAACCAGGCATTCGTTTACAAGAACTATGGCACCGGTCAGGCGGAGGCGTTGGTCCTCTTCATCGTCTGCGCAGTGATCGGCATGCTGCAGGTGTACTTCGGCAAGAAGGGTGAGGTGGCAGCATAATGAAGGTCAAACCAGCACTCGCACCAAGGTTCTGCATGCACTGATGATCGTCGTTCTGACGATTCTGCTGCTGCTGTTCATCGCACCGTTCATTCTGGTCGTGATCAACGTCTTCAAGACCAAGGCGGACATCAACACCGCTCCGCTGGCACTGATCGGCAAGCACGGGTTCACCCTGGAGAACTTCCCCAGGGCAATGGACAAGATGAACTTCGTCACCGTGTTCGGCAACTCCGCGGTCATCACCATCAGCGCAACCATACTGACCATCCTGTTCTCCGCGATGTGCGCATACGTGATCGTGCGCAACCCCTCGTGGAAGTTCGGCGGCATGGTGTTCGCGCTTATGGTGGCCTCCATGGTCATTCCGTTCCAGGTGCTCATGGTCCCGCTCGTGTCCGTCTACGGCGGTCTGCTTGACGTGTTGAACAACCGTATCACGCTGATCCTCATGCACACCGGCTTCTCGGTCTCCCTGGCGGTGTTCATGTTCCACGGCGCGATCAAGACGAACATTCCGAACGAGCTTGAGGAAGCCGCCAGCATTGACGGCTGTTCCAAGTGGCGCACCTTCTGGACGATCGTGTTCCCACTGCTCAAGCCGACCGTGGCCACCGTGGCCATCATCGACGCCATGGCGTTCTGGAACGACTACCTGCTGCCGTCCCTGGTCTTGGGTCGCCGCGAACTGTACACCATCCCGATCGCAACCCAGATCTTCTACGGCACATACTCCAACGACATCGGCCTGATCATGGCGGCCCTGCTGCTGGCCATGCTGCCGATCCTTATCCTGTACCTGTTCCTGCAGCGCTACATCGTCGAAGGCGTCACCTCCGGCGCAGTCAAGGCTGATCGAACGGTACGGAATCCGCAATCATAACTGAACAGACTCACACAACCGGTCCGGATGCGAAGCGATAATCGCATCCGGGCTTTTCTTATGCGATATCGATTCTTATGCGATATCGATATTGAGATTGCCTCGCATGTTTCTGCTGTCTGACAGGACGTATTGATATGGTTGATTTCGCCGAAAGAATCGCTCGAATGCACTGGTGCAGTGTGTCCGGGCGATTTTCATATGTGCTGAATATCGTGTGACATTTCGAAACGAGCGACGAAATAGAAGCAAGAACGAGAAGCGACAATACAAAACAGGAAAAGCAGGAATAGAAACAAGAGATGACTGAAGATAATCAACATAATGCAGGTGAGCAGCAGACTCCAATGCAGCCGCAACCGCTGCCGGGCCAGGTGTTCGTACGCCCCGGCATCGATGACCGTCCCGATTACGAAAAAACGCTGACCGAAGAGACCAAAGCGGCCCTGAAGCGCTTGGCCGTACAGCAGAATCCGCGCGTGCCCGAGGCTTCCAACGAGCGTCCGGAAGTGCAGCAGACCCTCATCAACACGGAAGGCGGCTCCCCGCTGACCGCGTTCGCCCATCTCGACGCCGCCGTGCCGAACCTCGAATCGTCGTTCCTTGACCTGCGCGATCCGATGACCGCGCCCGACGGCACCACGCCCACCAAACCGCAGGTGCATCGTCTCACCGCCGGCTTCGCGCTTGGTGCGCTGCTGTTCACCGCGCCGATGGCCGCGCTCAACTCTGTGCTCATTCCGCAGACCATCAGCCGTCTTTCCGGCACCGACCGCGTCACCGATCTGGCGCTGCTCAGCGTCGTCGGCACGCTGTTGACGTTCCTGATGAACGCGTGGATTTCCGTCGGATCCGACCATTCGTACTGCCCGCTGGGCCGCCGCACCCCGTGGATCATGCCGGTACGGTGCTGACCGCCACGTCGGTGGCGATTCTTTCCGCCTGCGATTTCATGCCGTTGGTCATCGTGTTCTGGCTGTTTACGCTGATCGGACATGCGATGGTATCGATGCCGCTGGCGGCCGCTTTCGGTGAGCGCGTGCCCGACAAGTTCCGTGATCGTGCGGACGCGTGGCGTGGCGCTGGCCAGGCGTTCGGCCAGGTGTTGGGCATTATCGCGGCCGTTTCGATTACGTGGGCTGCCGACGATTCCGGTTGGGATGGCACCACGCGTTTCGCCATGATGGTGTTTGCGTTGTGCCTGGTGGTGGCTGGTGTGGCTACGTTGCTGGTGTTGCCGTTTGAGGGTTCCAGCAGCTATTTGCCTCGTGAGGGTGTGAAGAAGGGCGATTATTTTTCGCAGTATCGTCCGCCGAGCGCTCCGAAGTTCTTCATTGCGTTTGCCGCGCGCATGTTTGCCATCGCAGCCACTTCCGGCATTGCGATTTACCAGTGGTATCTTGCGCAGGATGGTTTGGGCGATGTTTCGCAGGTCACCATGTTTGGTTTGTCCGGAGCGGCTGCGGTTATGTCGATGATGGCCGTTGCCGCGTTCGTCGGCTCGCTGTTGGCTGCGCTGCTGCTTGGCCGCATCGCCCGCGCTTTCAAAGATTCCCGTATTCCCGCGATTGCCGCCTGCTTGTTATTTGTGGTTGCTGTGGTGCTTCCGTTGACGCCGATCGATAGTGCTATGGCGGTCGCGCTGTATGCGCTGTTTGCAGGTTTCGCGTATGTGGTGTATGACGGCGTGAGCAAGGGTTGAATCTTGCGACGTTGCCGGATATACGTTCCGTTGGTCGTTCGTTGGCTGCGTTCAGTTTGGCGAATACGTTCGGTTCGTTGATTGGCGCTGTCGTTTGCGCGATTGCGATTGCGGCGACTGGCGAGTATCTGCTGATTTTCGCTGTTGCCGCCGGTTGCATGGCTGTTGCGGGCGTGCTGACGTTGCTGCTGAAATGATTTGGATGACCTGAGATAATCCGAAAAACGAATATCAAATTCAAAATTGCGCGTCCACATAGTGAACCTTTAGTAGAAAGGATATGTGGACGCGCTTATCTTTACGGCTTAGTTCGAGCGGACAATCCGCCGAATACAAGACTTTGCGAAAGGAGGTTCGCCACGATGAACGGAATGGTTGCACGCGTACTGCTGTCCGCACGAATTATTATTCCGCTTTCGTTGGCGGACTGATTCGAGCAATGCAGCTTCAATCCCTCGCCAACGGAGGCAGGGTTTGAGGCGCGCAAAACACACACGTTGATGGCCCTGCATACTGCGGGGTCTTTTTGTTGCCGCCCACAAGGCGTAAGGCAACGAAATGAAGACTGCACACAAGAGAATAGAAGAAAGACGTTATCGGCGCATGTTGGGAGCCGGCAACGCATGACAGACGTAACAGGAGTAATCCAATGAGTGCAGTCGAAGCAGCCGCTGGCAAAGCGCAGGCAATGGTGCGCGATTCGGTGAAAACCGTTATCGCCGCTTCCATGGTCGGCACCGCCATTGAGTTCTACGACTTCTACGCATACGGCACCGCCGCTGCGAACTATTTCCCGAAGGTGTTCTTCGGAGACACCACCAATCCGACCGTCGCGCTGCTGGCCAGCCTGCTGACCTTCGCCATCGCGTTCATTGCACGTCCGCTCGGATCCTTGGTGTTCGGCCATTTCGGCGACCGCATGGGCCGCAAGACCACGCTGGTGGTTTCGCTGTTGACCATGGGCATCGCCACGTTCCTGATCGGCTGCCTGCGACTTACAGCCAGTGGGGCATTGTGGCTGTCGCCGCGCTGTGCCTGTGCCGTTTCGTGCAGGGCATCGGTCTGGGCGGCGAATGGTCGGGTGCCGCTTTGGTGGCCACCGAGAACGCTCCGGAAGACAAGCGCGCGCTGTATGGCTCCTTCCCGGAATTGGGCGCTCCGATCGGTTTCTTCCTGTCGAACGGTACCTACTTCCTGTTGGAAACGTTCAACGATGACGATGCGATGCTGGCATGGGGCTGGCGTGTGCCGTTCCTGCTGTCCGCAGTGCTGGTGATCGTCGGTCTTGTGGTGCGCGTGCAGATGGAGGAGACTCCGATCTTCCGCATGGCCCAGGAGCAGAAGAAGGTCGTCAAGTCCCCGTTGACCGAAGTGTTCAAGAAGAGCTGGAAGGAAGTCATCCAAGCCACGTTCCTGGTGGCCGTTACCTACACGCTGTTCTACACGCTGGCAACCTGGTCCCTCGCTTGGGGCACCAAACCGTCGAGCAGGGCGGCGGAGACCTTGGTTTCACCAATCGTGAATACCTGCTCATGCTGATGCTTGCCATCTGCGTGTTCGCCGCGTTCATCGTCATTTCCTGCGTGAACGCGATAAATTCGGCCGCAAGCGCGTG
>ENA-OQER01000733-OQER01000733.1-human-gut-metagenome-genome-assembly--contig:-NODE-733-length-17380-cov-1.915551_pt1 | contig 17380 bp, 23 predicted proteins | sample MGYA00242797_ERZ504639 | MGnify/ENA primary metagenome ERZ504639 (study PRJEB26092, sample SAMD00036306) | human gut metagenome | host: Homo sapiens | study: EMG produced TPA metagenomics assembly of...
CGGCTTACCGCTGAGTTTGCTTGCCCTAATTGTTCCGCTGCCCGGCTAAAGCTGCCGCTTTCTACGACCGAAACAAAAATGGCGAGTTCTTCCGACGTGGCTTTCATTTTTGCTCCTGTTGCAAAATAGAAGAGATATTTTGAATTTATTTGTCATTAAACCATCAGGATGCGTGATATGTCATCCGATTTAATGTTCTCAATAATGAGCAAAATTCTGACCTGTGTAAGCACTTGCTTACATAACAATATACAATTGCTCGTTGAAAGAGTGAGCTAAAATCCCTATAACAGTAGAACCTCCCGAGTGCGGAAGGGTTGACGTAATAGAGGTTTCAAAGTCAAAAGTGCGAAAAAACACCTATGCCATGCGCTATGTTGCCGGACAACCTGCGGAAAGGATCTTACCGCCGGGGTCTTTTGCGAGCATCGGCCAGGCATTACCACCTGGAGAACCGTTAAGTACCGAAGAGCGTATTCGGATCCTGGTGTGGAACATATACAAACAGCAACGCGCTGAATGGTTGTCGGTATTAAAGAACTACGGCAAAGATGCACATCTGGTGTTATTGCAGGAAGCGCAGACAACGCCAGAGTTAGTACAGTTTGCGACCGCTAACTATCTTGCCGCCGATCAGGTGCCCGCTTTCGTGCTGCCACAACATCCTTCCGGTGTAATGACCCTTTCGGCGGCGCATCCAGTGTATTGCTGCCCGTTACGTGAACGAGAACCCATTTTGCGTCTGGCGAAGTCGGCACTGGTGACGGTCTATCCATTACCTGACACCCGCCTGTTGATGGTGGTTAATATACACGCCGTCAACTTCAGTCTGGGCGTGGATGTCTATAGTAAGCAGTTACTTCCTATTGGTGATCAGATAGCTCACCACAGCGGCCCGGTCATTATGGCGGGAGATTTCAATGCCTGGAGCCGTAGAAGGATGAACGCGTTATATCGCTTTGCGCGGGAAATGTCGCTGCGCCAGGTGCGTTTTACCGATGATCAGCGCCGTCGGGCGTTTGGCCGCCCGCTCGATTTTGTTTTCTACCGTGGTCTGAACGTCAGCGAAGCTCTGTATTGGTTACGCGCGCTTCCGATCACAATCCGCTACTCGTTGAATTCAGTCCCGGCAAGCCTGATAAATAAGGTATGTCAGGTCTGCCACAGGGCAGACCAACGTTTGGCGCTGTCCTTTTATACTCAAACAACAAAAGGACAGCGCAATGACAACACAATCCCACCATGACCACGTAGAAAAGCAGTTTAGCTCTCAAGCCTGCGAATATCTGACCAGTACCGTACATGCATCCGGACGAGATTTACAGCGCCTGGCGGTGCGTCTGGCTGATTATCCTGGTGCAAGTGTACTTGATATGGGCTGCGGAGCAGGGCATGCCAGCTTTGTCGCTGCGCAAAACGTGAGCACGGTGGTGGCGTATGACTTATCTGCCACATGCTGGATGTCGTGGCACAAGCTGCCGAAGTCCGGCAACTGAAAAATATCACCACCCGCCAGGTTATGCCGAAAGTCTGCCATTTGCCGATAACGCATTTGATATTGTTATCAGCCGTTATTCTGCCCATCACTGGCATGATGTTGGTGCAGCACTGCGTGAAGTGAACCGGATATTGAAACCTGGCGGTAGGATGATTGTGATGGACGTAATGTCTCCGGGTCATCCAGTGCGCGACATCTGGTTACAGACGGTAGAAGCATTACGCGATACCTCTCACGTACGAAACTACGCCAGCGGTGAGTGGTTGAGGTTAATCAATGAAGCCAATCTGATAGTTGATAATTTAATTACAGATAAGTTACCGCTGGAATTTTCTTCATGGGTCGCGAGAATGCGTACGCCAGAAGCGTTAGTAGACGCTATTCGCATTTACCAACAGAGCGCATCGACAGAGGTGAGAACGTATTTTGCCTTGCAGAATGATGGCTCTTTCACCAGTGATATCATCATGGTAGAAGCACATAAAGCAGCATAAATAAAAAAGGCACCGGGGGAATCGGTGCCTTTTTATTATCTGGTTTGTCAGGAATCTGGCATGTTGTTGTTTTTCACAAACAACGTCAGCTTGTCGCCTGGTTGCAGATTCGCAGTGTCGCTGTTCCAGCGCATCACATCTTTGATGTTCACGCCGTGGCGTTTAGCAATGCTTGAAAGCGAATCGCCTTTGCGCACACGATACGTAATGCTATCGCTGTTGTTTGCCAGTCGCTGTGCGCTACTGCCTGCACCAATCGTCAAACTTTGGCCTGCTTCAGCTTAGATCCGCGCAGTTTTGTTCCACTGCTGCAAATCTTTGGTGCTTACGCCGAGACGTGAAGCGATACTTGAAAGCGTGTCGCCAGAGCGTACGGTGTAAACACGGCTGTTAAGCGGCGTATTGTCGGCAACCAGCGTCGACTGTACAGCAGCAATTTCGCCTGAAGCGAGAGATTCACGCAGTTGATCTGCATGCTTCTTTGGCACCATCACGTATTGCGGACACTTGCGCCCAGCGTGGAGCCTTTCACGCCAGCGTTGAATGTCTTCAGCTTGCTGACGGAAATCCCCGCCATATCTGCAACCTTCGCCATTTCAACCGGGCTGCTCAGGTGCACACGCGCCAGAGCACGGCTTTCATCGGTCGTTGGCAGACGTACGCCATAACGCTTGCTGTTTTTGAGAATATCACTCAATGCCAGCATTTTAGGCACGTACTGCTTCGTTTCCTGCGGCAACGGTAACGACCAGAAGTCCGTGGATTTCCCACGCGCTTTGTTCGTTTTAATTGCTTCATGACCCGACCTTCGCCGCTGTTATAAGCCGCTACGGTCAGAAGCCAGTCGCCGTCAAACATTTTGTTCAGACGCTGCATCATATTCAGCGCGGCAGTTGTTGAAGCAACAACATCGCGACGCGCGTCATAATTGCGGGTCTGTTTCAAACCATAATTGCGCCCCGTGCTCGGAATGATCTGCCAGATGCCTGCGGCATTGGCGCCAGACGTTGCGTGAGGATCAAAAGCGCTCTCCACTATGGGTAGTAGTACCAGTTCCATAGGCATGTTACGTTTTTTAACTTGCCCTGCTATCCAGTACATATACGGCTCTGCCCGTAAAGTTACATCGTGGAGATAGCTCTTATTGCGTAAATATTTCTGTTTCTGTTCGCGAATCCGGTCATTTTCCGGAATTCCCATCTTTAGCTCGTCGCCAATGAAAGCCCACAAGTCACCATCTGGCGCGATAGACGTCCCATCGTCCATCCATCGTGCCTGACTTGTAAACTTTGCTGCTTCCCCTTGACCAGCTGCAGAAAGGCTCTGTGCGTGCTGTTGAACGTTGCCGGTACTCTGGCAACCCACGAGCAGGACAGAGGCGAGTAATATCGCTTTTGCCTTCATGTGTGTGTCAATAGTTGCTTAAAAGACGACCGATCATAACGGCGAACGGAGCCGATGACAAGAAAGTTTTATCAGAACCTATCTTTCTTTGACCTTAACCATGCAAAACGCTCTTCAGGTTGTTGCAATAATGTTTCTTCATTAATTACATTAATTAAATCAATATCTTCCGTTCTTAAAAAAACATTAATTTGCCGCTCATTTTTCAGAATTACGGGTAGTGTTATTTGATTTTTTGCCCGTAACTCCTTAACTTTACGATAATAATCATTTATGGACAAATCGTGCGGAAGAATACTCAAAGCAAACTTCATATTTGATAACGTATATTCATGAGCACAACATACCAATGTATCGTCAGGTAACGCACTTAACTTATTAAGTGATTGATACATTTGTGATACTGTCCCTTCAAACAACCTACCACACCCACCAGAAAACAGCGTGTCGCCGCAAAATAGATAAGGTTTACTGAAGTAACAGATATGTCCTAAAGTGTGACCCGGTGTGGCAATTACACTAAATTCATGCCCCAAAACGAAGGCAGTTTCGCCATCTTTGACTACCTGTGTTGTTCCCTTATCTTGTGTCTCTTGTGGACCATACACCACAATTTGCGGAAACTTTTCCACCAGTCTTTTACGCCGCCAACGTGATCGTGATGATGGTGGGTGAGAAATATGGCCTCCGGTTGCCAGTTATTGGCGGCAATGGCGTTTAATACCGGCTCTGCGTCTCCGGGATCGACAATCAGGCAGCGACCTGCTTCATCATTCAAAACCCAGATGTAATTGTCATCAAAGGCGGGAATACTGTTAAGATTCATAGATTACCTCTTAGTGTGAAACGGAAGGTTGTGATGAAACCGGCAAGAGTCCCTCAAACTGTCGTGGCTCCTGATCGCTGGGGCGATTTGCCCTGGGGAGAGCTTTATCGCAAGGCGCTGGAGCGCCAGCTCAACCCGTGGTTCACTAAAATGTATGGTTTTCATCTGCTTAAGATTGGCAATTTAAGCGCAGAAATCAATTGCGAAGCGTGCGCGGTTTCTCATCAAGTGAATGTTTCTGCGCAAGGAATGCCGTCCAGGTGCAGGCGGATCCACTTCATCTTCCTTTTGCCGATAAATCCGTTGATGTTTGTCTACTGGCACATACATTGCGTGGTGCACCGATCCGCATCGTTTATTGCGTGAAACCGATCGGGTATTGATTGATGATGGCTGGCTGGTGATTAGTGGCTTCAATCCCATTAGTTTAATGGGATTACGCAAACTTGTGCCGGTATTGCGAAAAACCTCGCCCTATAACAGCCGGATGTTTACTCTGATGCGGCAACTGGACTGGCTCTCTTTGTTGAATTTTGAAGTGCTGCACGCCAGCCGTTTCCACGTTCTCCCGTGGAACAAACACGGAGGAAAACTATTGAATGCGCATATTCCTGCGCTTGGTTGCTTACAACTTATTGTTGCCCGGAAACGGACTATTCCTTTAACGCTAAACCCGATGAAACAGAGTAAAAACAAGCCACGAATTCGCCAGGCGGTTGGAGCCACCCGGCAATGTCGTAAACCACAAGCTTAAACTTCGACTTGGTAGCCGTATCTTCCAGTGTGGGATTCATTGCCGCAGCACGAGCCAGTTCATCACAGCGTTCGTTTTCCGGGTGTCCGGCATGGCCTTTAACCCATTCCCATTTGATTTGATGCTGCCCCAATGCAGCATCAAGACGTTGCCAGAGATCGACATTTTTTACTGGTTTTTTGTCTGCTGTTTTCCAGCCACGTTTTTTCCAGTTATGGATCCACTGGGTGATACCTTGGCGGACATACTGGCTGTCGGTACTCAAAATGACTTCGCAATGTTCTTTTAACGCCTCCAGCGCGACAATAGCGGCCATCAACTCCATACGGTTGTTGGTGGTGCGGGTGTAGCCTGCGCTAAAGGTTTTCTCGCGTCCGCGATAGCGTAAAATAGCGCCGTAACCCCCAGGTCCAGGATTACCCAGACACGAACCATCGGTGAAAATTTCTACCTGTTTAAGCATCTCTGGTAGACTTCCTGTAATTGAATCGAACTGTAAAACGACAAGTCTGACATAAATGACCGCTATGAGCACTGCAATTACACGCCAGATCGTTCTCGATACCGAAACCACCGGTATGAACCAGATTGGTGCGCACTATGAAGGCCACAAGATCATTGAGATTGGTGCCGTTGAAGTGGTGAACCGTCGCCTGACGGGCAATAACTTCCATGTTTATCTCAAACCCGATCGGCTGGTGGATCCGGAAGCCTTTGGCGTACATGGTATTGCCGATGAATTTTTGCTCGATAAGCCCACGTTTGCCGAAGTAGCCGATGAGTTCATGGACTATATCCGCGGCGCGGAGTTGGTGATCCATAACGCAGCGTTCGATATCGGCTTTATGGACTACGAGTTTTCGTTGCTTAAGCGCGATATTCCGAAGACCAATACCTTCTGTAAGGTCACCGATAGCCTTGCGGTGGCGAGGAAAATGTTTCCTGGTAAGCGCAACAGCCTCGATGCGTTATGTGCCCGCTACGAAATAGATAACAGTAAACGAACGCTACACGGGGCATTACTCGATGCACAGATCCTTGCGGAAGTTATCTGGCGATGACCGGTGGTCAAACGTCGATGGCTTTTGCGATGGAAGGAGAGACACAGCAGCAACAAGGTGAAGCAACAATTCAGCGCATTGTACGTCAGGCAAGTAAGTTACGCGTTGTTTTTGCGACAGATGAAGAGCTTGCAGCTCATGAAGCCCGTCTTGATCTGGTGGAGAAGAAGGGCGGAAGCTGCCTCTGGCGGGCATAAATACCTGTAAAAGGCGCTAAAAATAGCGGCTTGGGCGATTTTTGCAGCAAACGATTCAAAAGATGAGAAAAACCGTTGACGAAGGGTGAGGCAATCCGTAATATTCGCCTCGTTCCCAACGGAACACAACGCGGAGCGGTAGTTCAGTCGGTTAGAATACCTGCCTGTCACGCAGGGGGTCGCGGGTTCGAGTCCCGTCCGTTCCGCCAAATTCACTCATGAAAATGAGTTCAGAGAACCGCAAGATTTTTAATTTTGCGGTTTTTTTTGCATTTAAATCCCGCTATTTCTTCGGTCTATGGTTTTGTTATGCTGTAAATGTGTTAATCACATATGGTAGACCATATCATTAATATTTAATCATACTATCGAATCATTCAATTTAAATATATTTGAATGTTATGATTTTCATTTTTCTATTGATTTAATGAATTTATATATACTGTTATTTTTGTTTGTTCTGATTCAAGTGGAGTATATAATTAAAAATCGTTAGCTAAACATTACCATGATTATGACAGGCGAGGGAGTGTCCAATTATGAATTCAAAAAAGCTTTGTTGCATATGTGTGTTATTCTCGCTGCTTGCAGGATGTGCCTCTGAATCTTCTATTGATGAAAAGAAGAAAAAAGCTCAAGTCACACAAAGTAATATTAATAAAAACACTCCCCAGCAACTGACAGACAAAGATTTATTCGGTAATGAAACCACTCTGGCCGTATCCGAAGAGGATATTCAAGCTGCGCTTGATGGAGATGAGTTCCGCGTTCCCCTTAATTCTCCTGTAATACTTGTTCAATCCGGCAACCGCGCACCGGAAACCATTATGCAGGAGGAGATGCGAAAATATTATACTGTTTCCACATTCTCTGGTATCCCGGACAGGCAAAAGCCTCTGACTTGTAACAAAAACAAAGATAAAAATGAGAACGAGGATGTTGCCAGTGCTGAGAATATGAACTGGATGCAGGCACTGCGTTTTGTGGCTGCAAAAGGACATCAGAAAGCGATTATTGTTTACCAGGATACATTGCAGACAGGAAAATATGACTCTGCGCTGAAATCAACAGTATGGTCCGACTATAAAAATGAAAAACTCACCGACGCTATCTCCCTGCGCTACCTGGTACGTTTCACGCTGGTGGATGTGGCAACAGGTGAGTGGGCTACCTGGTCGCCGGTGAATTATGAATATAAAGTGCTTCCACCATTGCCCGACAAGAATGAAGCCAGTACGACTGATATGACAGAGCAGCAAATCATGCAACTTAAGCAAAAGACCTATAAAGCGATGGTAAAAGATTTGGTTAACCGCTATCAATAATAAATTATATCTGCCGCCAGGAATTTCTGGCGGCAATAATACAAAATTCTTTGCATAAGAAATTTTTCTTGACAAAGACAGTGCAAGAAAGGACATGGAATCCGGAGTTAAAAACTGTTTGTTTTAGAATATTTAATTATTTAACTGCTGAATCTTCCTTGCGAGAAATATATTCATTATTACATTTCATGCCATTTTTAATATAGATTGCTCCTGGGAAAATTCCCGTATTATTACCGCAGGGGTGATAATTAGCATTGACATATCCTGTGACAAAAGGAGCTATTAAAGGTGCTATTACGATAGCTATTAGTAAAAATATAAGAGTTAGCTGTATTGTTATGTCTGTGGCGAAATTGACTACCTTCGTTTTTTTGATTAAGAATGATTTTATTATCGTAAGTAAAATTACATGAACATTTAAAAAGGAAAACGACATGAAACCAAAGCACAGAATCAACATTCTCCAATCATAAAATATTTCCGTGGAGCATTTTATTATTGAATATAGAGGTTTAACTCCGGTAAAAAACAAAGAAGCATTGAATGCAGGGAAAAATAATATGGCCATAAAAAACATCGAAAGAAACTCTTTTAATTTAACATGTAAACGCATGGTTAATCCTCATATCACGGGTGGAGTGTTAAGAACATACATAAATGGAGTCATGTTTTCCCTTTTCCATTTATCAAGTTCCTGTTGCCATTTTAGTCCATCTCTAATTGCATATTTTAATTTTTCTGATAAATGGCATTGAGCATCGATTTCATTTAAAACAACTGTACACACTATCCCTGTCAGTAAAATTGCTCCTCCGACAAGAATTACTGGAAAGCCAAAGCTAACACAGGCAAAAGAAGCCAGGCTTCCAATAGCGGTTGCAACACCACCGGCTATAAACTGCTTTGGCCACATCCATTGAAAAATCGCCAAGAAAATTAACCAGATCTCGCTCTGAACTCATAATAAATTCTATGGTTCTCCAGGCTACTGAAAACCAGATACAGAACTTAACTCCTTTTATTGATTCAGATAAAGCTCCTCGCCAGCCAATAGCGAGTTCCAGAACTTGAGGCGCTCGTGAAGAGAAAATATATTTACCGAGCTTTTCTAAAAGCCAGGGGCTGGATGTTGTGATTTTTATATATTTCTCTCCAAGTATTTCAAAGTAACTTGCTTTTGTATACTTTAAGGCATTAAGGTTAAATATAATTTTCCCATTGTCATCAAACTCAGTCATTAATTTACTCGCGTTAACTAACCAGGCGAGTGTATCTTTTATACCTGAAGGATGTGTAGTGATAAAATGAATGTAATCAAATGATGTTATTGGGCTGAGTATTTTTTTGCAACATCAAGTGTCAAGAGAATAACATGATGAGTGTTCTGATGCCTTAACTCATCAATGAGTGGGACGTCGTTAAGATAAGGGTGCTGAGGTACTAGCTGGTTTATCGGCTGAGCCCCCCGAAGAATGTCACCCACATAATCAGCCCACTGTGCATTCTGTGTGTTGTTGTTATTCCTTAAACCAGCCATTTTATCTCTCCGCAATAGTAATTTATTATGTTATTACAGTAAGTTACTGTACACGATCCTGCCATTTACTCATTGCATTCGTACCGGCTAACGTATGCTCCCAGGAAATATCTTCATAAATAAAGGCAATTCTCTCCTGTGGTTCCAGTTCTTTTTCCAGGACAGCATGCGGTGTGACAAAATCAATACTTGATATTCGGGCTTTTGACAGATTTATTTTATAATAAGGCTGGTAAATACCCGCTTTACTGGTTCGGTAGAGTATAAATTCACATATTGCCATTTTTTCATTGTCACTAAGTGCTTTTGCCAGCAATGGTGAGGATTTATCAACCGGTTTGGTGATAATTAATTCATGATGATTGACATTTTGACTTCTTGAGATGGAATGCATTAACGCATAAACCATGATCTGATCTTTATGTTCTGGCTGCGCTTTGTTTCCGACAGAATCAAGCGTTGAGCAACCTGCTGAAATTAGCCTTGTGTCTCTCCACTCAAAGATAAATAACTTATATTTGCCATGATAATCTCCTTTAATTAAATAATTATTTTTCGGCCGTGGTACCGGTTGCCGCCTCTGGCATGACGTTATTCTTCAGCAGCAGCCAGCGGCTTAACACGCCTTCGAGTCGCTCATTAATTTGTTTTTCCAGCGCATCTGTATTCTGCTTCTGCGCACGGGCATCATGGTACTGCGTCAACAGAGACTCAACGGGTGTTTCCTGCCCCAGTCCCCGCTCCGCCTGCCAGATGACATTTTTGATATAGGAAAGGGTTAGTCCCTCTTTCTCGCGCTGCATCACTAGATCTGCAAAAGCATGTAAGTCCTGGCGGGTCTGCAACCAGCCACGCAACTGCGGGCTACTCTGTGCGCGGGTTTTGAGTGCCTCATTCCATTGTGTCGAGGCCTGTTGCTGTTGCAGGCTTTCCGGCCAGCGACTGTCGGCAACACGCATCATCTGCATCCCGGTTTCCAGCGGCTGTACCGGGGAGGTATCAAGAAGTTGTTGCAGCCTGCGCTCATAGTTTTCGAGTTCAGGTGAGGCCATCCACACCGTTGCTGCGCCCTGAGCGGTGTCGTTAACCTGTAACAGTTGCTGCTGCACCGGATAGACCTGCCACCACCACAATGCTGAGGCGACAGCCACTGAACAGGCGATCCCTGCGATAAACCCTCTTACCGTACTGCCTTGCTTTATCACACTGGCCTGTGGGGGATTCTCTGTCAGACTGCGCACTTCCACTTTCATCTCAGGTAGGCCGGGCAGGGGAGGCACTACCGCTTCTGGTGTGGAAGATGCCTGTGTTTCCGGGACATAAATCAGCGTTCTGACCGTGGTCTGTGCGGAGTTCTCAGTGTTACTCTTCAGCTGGGGTTCAAGCCGTTTACGCGTGTTCTGCATAAAATAGAGCAGATTCTCCACGCGCGGAACGCGCTTCAGTTCCACCTGCTGGAGCTTATCGCAGATAAGCTGCAATGCCCGCTCTGTGCGGTAGATCAGTGGTAGGTCGGATTCCGCAAAGGAGATTGCTGACGCAGAATATTGCCGGTTCGGGAGTTAAACCAGTCCAGCATTTCAGTACGCGCCGGGCCGCCCTGCGGCCAGAACTTATCCCAGTCGTGGCTTACCATTGCCGCCAGCAGTTCCGCACCTTCGCAGAATCCCGCCAGTCCCTGTGTCCGTGTCCGGGCAAGCGTATAGTAGGTGGCGGTGTGTAAATCCACACCGTTGGCTTTAAAAATCGCCAGCGCCAGCGACTCCACCAGTTTCCAGTTCAGCTCAGGCTGTGACGGGTGGCTGGCTTTGTTTATTTCCTCGCGGATGGCGCTGAATTCCGGCAGCCGCGCGGGTCACTGCCGGTAACGATAGTTTGTGTCAGTACGTTACTATTCATCCCTGCCTCCTCAGTACAGTGTGTCTGACAGACCAAACTGGCTGAACAACCCACCGCTGAACGGGTTATCTTCCGTGTCGGGTATGCACACGTAGGTCATCGCGCCACCGTCCACGCTAAAGCGCACGGTAAGTTGCCATCCTGTACTCCGGTCAGTTGTCCGGCCCCGAACAGGCGGAACTGCGCCCACGGCCCGCTGAAGCTGATACTGCGCGGCGCGTTGCCGCTGGTGCCGATGAGCGTCAGCTTACTTTCGTTGCCTTCGCGCATGTTGTTAGGCCAGACCAGATGGGCGGTATAGTTACGGCCCTGGCTGTAATCGACTAACTGACCGTCAAGGTTCAGTACACTGCGGCGTTTATTGCTCGAAAGCGATACCGTTTCCACGGCAAAGGATGTTCCCAGACCGTTCTGTTTGCTGAAGAAGATGTCACGGATTTTCTGCGCAGTTTCCAGTTGCGCAATAATATCTTCGCGAATAATGACGTTGTTATCGCCATCCTCCAGACTCAGGTCATTATCGATAAACAGCTTCAGGTTCTGCTGGTAGAAGGTATCCAGTATGCCATCCGGTTTAAAGAAGCGTTCGAAGGCATCCAGTGAGGCATCCTGTGCAGAACGCGGATTAAACGGATAGTTATTTGCCAGTTGCTCGTTAAACGGTTTCACCACGCTGTCGCGCCAGTCCACTTCCATATAATGAACAGCCTCCACCATCACCACATGCCAGGCCTGGTCAGCCAGCCTGCCAACCCAGCGGTTGAGCGGAGCAGGCAGCGTTTTTGCCATCTGGCGGGTGGCGAATATCGGATCGCTGCTGTTCTGATCAAGCCGTAACTGCACGGCTTTCAGCGCCGATTTTCCTGGTACAGGCGCGTTCTGGATTGCCAGCAGGTAGCGGTGCAACTCGGTGAGTTGCTGATACACGGCCTGCATCGTGCTTTCTTTGTCTTTCTGTACTGCCAGGGTACTGTTTTCCGGGGCGAATTCATGCCCGAGGCGGGTGAGTACTGGTAATCCGGCTCTGCCAGGGCTTCCTCCCGTTCTTTGGCAGAGAGTTTTTCAGAAAAGACGCCTGGCTGTGTGTTGTCACGCAGCACGGTTAGCGCCCGCTGCAAAGGCTGGTCGCCGCTGATAACCTGCTCCAGCGCCCCGGTCAGTTGTCCGATGGACTCAAAATTGCGGATATTCAGATTGTCCATCCCGGCCCGCCAGGTGGCGGTGTAGTCGCTGATATACTGCTCGGTCAACTGGCGCTGGATTTCCGCGCGGTCGGCGTCACTGTATTTCACGCTGCGGGTAAGGTTAAGTACCCAGGAATCCATCGCCGTCAGTTCAACCAGTTCATCGCGCTGTTTTACAAAATAGCTTTGCAGGCCGTAACGGGTAAGAAACTGTGGAACAACCAGTTTGTTGTCATCGGCAGATGTAAACACCTGGTCAAAGGTTGGCCCTACCTGGTCACGCAGATTGAGGTCGGCAGGAAGAACGCCCAGCGCCCGCGTTTTCAGGCTCTGGTAAACCCGCTGGTAGACAGGCAGTTTGCTCAGTTCTTTCTGTGCTGATACCACGGGCTTGTCATATGGCGTCCAGCGGCTGATGGCGTCACCGTCGCCCGCCTGACGCTCTGCGTGCCAGTCAGTATGAGCCAGCGCGTAGTCAAGATGGGACATCAGTTGTGCCTGGATATCGCGCTGACCGTGGAACTTTTCGCTCCAGCGTTTTGCCATATACTGCTTCACCACCTGATTGTTACGTCCGCTTTTGTCCTCCAGCATTCGCATCACGCGCAGCACCGCGAGTTTTTCTTCACTCTCCGGCGGCGCGGCGTTCAGCTCTTTGACCAGCCCGTTAAACAGCGAGGGCAGGTAACGTTGCTCCAGCAGTTGCAGATAGGTCTGTTCCACATAAGGCCCGATACGTCGTCCCTGGTACAGTCCCATATCGGCCAGACGGCTGCGGTCGCCCCAGTCGCCATAGGTAGGCCAGTGTGGCATCGCGTACCGGGTTCAGGAGCGGCAGTTGCAGGTTGCCAAAGTCATCTTCCCCCTGCGGAGGCGGCACGTCCATAAAGGCTTTGGCCTGCTTAAGCACGGTGATGCCAGACTGATAGTTACCGTTGTAATAGTGATGCCAGCCGGTGATGAGCAGCAGTGCTGCCACGCCGCCTGTGGCAGAGAAAACCGTCAGGCGGCGACGGGAACGTATCAGCCAGGCGCGGCTCTCTGTTGCCAGATTAGGCTCTGCGAGTAATGCCTGCGGGAACAGGCTGCGGGTGAAATAAGGCGCGGTGTCCACCAGGGGCCAGGACGCCAGTGGGTTATTGCCCAGCCGGTACTGGCGGGCGGCAGACTGGGTGAATATATCATCCATCTGTCCACGCTGAAGCGAAGAGGTGAGATAGACACCACGCAGCATCACGTTCATATTTTCGCCATCAAGCAGACCCTCAAGCAGTGACACCAGCGGTTCACGGCTTCCCTGCATCTGGCGGGAAAAACTGAATAAGACGCGCGGGTGTGAGTCTGAGCGACCATCAGATCCGGCAACGCCAGATTCATTCGATCCACCCATGTCTGCCAGAAAGCATTCAACTCTGTTCGCCAGTCATCATTTTCATGGGCACGGCGGGTGAACGTGACGCCCAGAATCGCATCGCGATCCTGTCTGTTCAGGGACTGAAACAGGGCGGCAAAACCCTGCAATAAATCAAGCCGGGTAAGTACCACGTAAACCGGTAACTGGCAGTGAAGATGCTGGCGTATATCCTGCAAGCGGCTGCGCAGCGCCTGTAACAGATGCTCGCGGCGGCGTTTGTCTGCGGTAAGCAGATCGGGTAAATCGAGTGTCAGAATAATCCCATTCAGCGGCTGGCGCGCGCGCTTTTCTTTCAGCCAGCCGAGGGCATGTTCCCACAGACGGCGATGCAGGATATCCGCATCAGCGGGAGCGCAGAGTGTGCCGTCGATATCAAAGATCACCGCCTGTTTACCGACATGGGGCGTGAGGTACAGGCGTTGTTCTGCGCCGCGTGCGCCCTCCGGGGCATAAATAATGTCGGACGGAAACCCCTCGCGCAGCAGTGTCGTTTTGCCACTGCCCGCCGGCCGATGACCATATACCACGGCAACTGCCACAGGAAACGGCGGTTGTCGAGATGGCGTTGCAGGCGCAGCAGCCAGCGGTCAAGATAACGCTGCTGGGCGTCAGTTCCACGCTGAGCGGATCAACGGCTTCCTCGCGCTGTTGCTTTTGCATTTTTCAAGCTGTTGCAGGCGCTTCATCACCCGGACGGTAAGCCACATCAGGGCAATAATCCCCCACGCCGCCGTTGCCAGCCAGCGGTTCGCCAGTGGTTTGAGCCACTGTTCTTCATACAGCGTCCACGTCGGGCCTTTCCACCAGATCCACACCAGCAGAAAAATCCACGCCAGTATCAGCAGCCAGAAAGCAGAGACTTTAAACCGGGGCATCGCCGGTCGCAGCTGATTTGAGTCCGCTGAGTAGTCGGGGTGTTGGTAATCTGAACACAAAAACTCCTGTTCTCTTTTATTGTTCTGCCGTGAATTTTTGTTCTAGCTGCTCAAGCAGGGACGGCTCCCAGTCTGCCACCATCATCTGCAATCCCATCCTGAACAACATCCGGTACTGCTGCTGCGCAAGCTGTACCAGCCCCGCCTCTTCCGTCAACTGTGCGGCAAGGTACTGGCGGTGAAACTGATCGCGGGGATCGCCTTCGGGTAGCATGTCCAGATATCGCAGCGCCGCCTCCAGACCCTGCTCAGCAAAACAGGCTCTGGCTGCCTTCGATTCCTCACCGATTTGCGCAACCGGTGCAACTTTGGCGTCGGGCGAAGCTGCCAGCCATTGTTTCGTCTGCTCACTGATAAACGGTGTGTGGTCATTAAACAGCAGCCCGGTAAGCTGGGGCAGACGCTCAAGGAAGCGGATGACCTCATCGCGGATGGCGTCTGCCACCTGTTTGTAACCCAGACGCAGCGCCGTCTGTGCAGAAAGGCAGTGACCATCCAGCCAGTAAGGAGCCAGCAGTACGCTTTTCTCCACCTGCTGCCACAGCGTCATATCGGCACTACCGAGCTGAGCATGGTAATCTGCCACCATATCGGCGGAGACCGCAGCCAGTGGAGTACGGCCATCGCTTTCCGCCTGGGGCGTACTGGTGATGTTCTGCCAAAGCGCATGGCGGCGCAGACGGTAGCCCTGCGGTGAATCCGGCTGGCGTTCACATAAAATGGCCGCCACTTTTAACAGCGTGTCGCGCCAGGCTTTGTCGTCGTGACTGTCGATGACGATTTGGGGAGCCGGAGCACTGGGTTGCGTCACGCCGCTTTCAGACGTGGCGGTGGTCTGTGGTGAACTACCGGAGGCCGCCGGAGTGGGGACAGGAGCCGGTGCCGCACGATTAAACGCACGCTGGTACAGGGCAAAAAGATCATCAGTAGCCTGTGCCAGTTCCGGGGCGTTATGTGACTGCCAGCATTGCGCCAGTTTTGCCAGTTCCCCTGACAGCGCATCGCGCTGCGCTGTGGCGGCGTTCTGTGAAAAACTTCAATACCTGTTTCAAAGCGTTTAATGACCTGGCTGGCAAAGCGTTTTTATGCGCCATATTCTGCGGCGCAGCCACCGCCCAGTAATGCTCCACATACAGCGCCAGCAGGCGCAATGCGAGATGAGGATCACCGGCGTGTTGCAGGGTTCTCAGCAGATGCGCCAGCAGACGAAAATCCTTACTCTCCGAAGCCAGAATGACCAGCCCACGGCGCTGGAGTTCCGGGATATCCAGTTGACTGTGGGCCAGCGATCCCAGCTTGACGATTCGCCGTCGATATACTCCCAGTTCGGGTTGTCATCTTTCAGCGCGATGCCAGTTTCTCTTCCGGCAGGTTTTCCAGCAGGTGCGATATCCAGACATTCGGATCGCGTAAGTCCATTGCCATATTTTTATTCTCCCGCCCAGTGGCAGGCATCGCGCAGGGGAGCAATCGCCCTTGCCAGCCCGTCAATGTTAAAGGTCAGCTTTCCGGCGGCATTGTCTGCGCCGGTATCCACCGTCAGCGTTTTTGCGCCGAACAGTTGCTTAATTTCATCAATCCCGGATAACCCCCGGCTGGACTCCAGCAGGGTGCCGTTCTCGCGCACAAACCAGTGGCTGCGCAATGCCCGGTTGTCGCATTCAGAGTGACGGCGATATCATGGACATCCAGAGGGTGCATCAGCGCCACCTGCATCCGGGTGATATTGTCCACGCAACTGAACATCAGCACCGGGCGTGGCGGAACATGACCGATAGCCGGGGTGGTTATCACCACCGTCGGGCGCTCCCCCGGCACCTGCGTCACCAGCAGCTCTGTGGTGTTGCCCTGGCGGTGTTTTTCCTGTTCCGTGGCGCGGGTCCAGGCTTCGCCCACAAAACCGGCTTTGACCAGCGCCCCGTCAAACCCTGACGGGGACAGCGGTGCCAGCAGGCGGTCATAGCAGTCAAGCCGCTCCAGCGCCGCGGACTCCCGCCGACAGGACTGCATGGCCTGTAACGTGGCTGTCGCATCCGGCGGGGTCGTGGTGGCGACGGCGACCGCCACACCGGCCATTGACGATGCTTCTGCGGGCGCGGCAGTGCGGGTAAGCCCGTCATCAGGCCCGCGATAAACCATCCTGTCTGCCGGAAAACGCGCAACCTGCTCATAAAACCGTTTCATCCTTTGTGACGGACTCGTCGTTCTGAGCATCTTCCACGTCTGCCGTAAATGCGCCGTCCACTGCCGACAACCGAATCCGGGCAACCGCCGTATTCGCCGCCATTTTCTGCAACAGCAGCAGGGAGAGCGGCGGCAGCATATTGCCGTCGATGACCGATTCCAGCATCCTCGCGCCGTTTTCCGCGCGGGTGACGCGGCTCATGATTTCGTCCGTCACTTCCGGTTCTATAATCACCTCCGCGCCAAAGCGGCTGCGCAGCACGTTATCCAGGCGGGCCAGTTTCCCGGCAATGATGGTGGCGAGCGTCTCTTTCGACAGCGGCAGGTACGGCACCACTTCCATACGCGCAGCAGGGCAGGTTTGAAGAAGTCGGCCAGCACCGGATACAGTACTTCCTGCATGGTTTCCGGGTCATCGGCATGCTCGACTATTACCTGGTAGCCGAGGTTGGACGTCAGGAAGAAGACGATATTTTTGCAGTCAATCAGGCGGCCTTCACCGTCTGCCATTTCGCCCTTATCGAACGCCTGGTAGAACAGGTTGAGCACATCCGGGTGCGCTTTTTCCACTTCATCGAGCAGTACTACCGAGTAGGGTTTCTGGCGAATCGCTTCGGTCAGTACGCCGCCTTCACCGTAGCCAACGTAGCCCGGAGGGAGCCAAT
>ENA-OQER01000734-OQER01000734.1-human-gut-metagenome-genome-assembly--contig:-NODE-734-length-17378-cov-3.006029_pt1 | contig 17378 bp, 17 predicted proteins | sample MGYA00242797_ERZ504639 | MGnify/ENA primary metagenome ERZ504639 (study PRJEB26092, sample SAMD00036306) | human gut metagenome | host: Homo sapiens | study: EMG produced TPA metagenomics assembly of...
GAATGAGTTAAGACTTTCAAAAACTTTGCTTAACTGGTTGTCATCAGCAGCCTTGCTTAGAACTTCTTTGTTAGTGCTTATTGTACCATCCTTGTTAAGAGTAAGTCCGTTGCTTTCAAGCTGTTTTTTGTGTGAACGTGCTATAGCAGTTATTTCTTTGTGAAGGCGTTCTGTACCCTGGAACTGATTGTTGGCTTTGTCGTTGGCAGCAGATATAAGATTGTTATATCCTGATACCAGTTCATTAATACTTTCTGCTATTGAATCAGCATCAGCTTTGAGGCTGATAGTTACTGGATTATCTGTAACCTCTGAAGTTCAAGTGCATATGACTTGTTGATTGTTACAAGGTTATTCATGGAAGAACGTTCTTCATCGTTTATGTTAAATATTGCGTTTGAAGGATATTGCGTAACACGGTCAAGTCCAAGAGTGCTTATCAATGCAGCGTTGGCAGATACATCAGTCTTATCGCTGTTCTGGCTTGGTTCAATCTTGAATATAACAGGTGAGGAACCGCTGATTCCGGTTGCTTCGGACTCTATGTTTATGGCTGTGTTGCCAAGACTGTCTTCCTTGATAGTTGCAGTAAGTCCGATGTTTGATCTGTTTATAAGCCTTGCAAGCTTATTCTGTATGTTGTTTAAGGTTTCACTGCTCTCCACACTAAACTGGAATTCATAAGTTACATTATTAATAGACAGATCAAAGGAATAATCACCTTCTTTTACAAGTCTGGAGCGAGGATGCAGATAGTTGCCGGTATTAATCTGGGATGCTGCAAGCTGCTTTACATTTATGTCAAATGATTCATCATCTGAGGCAAGGCTCGAATCTCCGATGTACTGTGCTGATACAGCATCAGAATTGCTTGACACAGCAGATTTTTTAAACGTCATCTCACCGCTTGAGCTGTCTGATAAGTCCTGGGTTATATTCTCAAGAGCACGTGCGTTTTCCTTAAGGTCTATTGCATATTTCTGGGCAGCGCTCGATAAGTCAAGCTTGTATACAGGGGTCTGGCTGTTAATCTTTACAACCTTGCTGTATGTGTTTTTAAGCTGGGATCTTGTATGGGTATCATACTTGGAATTCATCCTGTGTCCGTACTGGGACAGGTAGTAGCTATATACACTACTGATCATAACAGTCACCTCCTTGTCTGTATAATCAATCTGTATTATATCTGTAGTGGGCAGCACTGTTAAAAAAGATTATAGAAACAGTGCTATATTAATATGTATCGGTACGTATAACAAATATATAATTATCAGGAAATCCATTTCCATAAAAAATATCGACCAGATACATTGATACATTGCTGGGTGGTAAACTTGCTTTTAACACACACATTATAACATTGTTTATAATAATGCACAATGTTGCCATATTCTTATTTTATAAGCATAATGTTGATTTTGCAATCATTTTATAGTAATATTTTGATAAGAAAATTTTGTAGATGAAATTTTTGATTTATAAGGCATTGACATCACTATGATTGTTACAATATAAGTATGAATGAATATAATAATGAAAACATAATTTTAATATAATGCAAACAAATACAATGTAGATAAATATAATAAAAGAAATAAAAGTTATAAAATTAATAACAAATGGGTTGACGGATTGATAAATAATGTGATATATTAGGCTGGCTATGGAAGCGGTCTTTTTTTTTTATGCCCTGAACTGACCCAACGGTACAGGATATAAGAAAAAACCAATTGGTGTTAATAACACCTGCAAAATAAATAATTGGAGGTGGAAGTTGTGCGAGTAAAGATAACATTGGCATGTACAGAGTGTAAACAGCGCAATTACAACATGACTAAGGAAAAGAAAGCCCATCCAGACAGAATGGAAACTAAAAAGTATTGCAAGTTCTGTAAGTCACACACATTACACAAGGAAACAAAGTAATTAGTATCAGTGAGGTATTAAGATGAGTGAAGCTGTTAAGACAAAGAAACAGAAAAAGAGCTGGTTCAAGGGACTTAAGGCAGAGTTCTCTAAGATCATTTGGCCAGACCAGAAGTCACTTACAAAGGAAACCATCGCTGTATTGGTTGTATCCGTATTATTAGGTGTAATTATTTCAGTTGTGGACTTGATTGTTCGCTTTGGAATTGAATTCATTGTAAAGTAAGGAAAAGGTGATCAGATGGACGAAGCAAAATGGTATGTGGCTCATACGTATTCTGGCTATGAGAATAATGTAAGAGTTAATATCTTAAAGACAGTTGAGAACAGAAATCTTCAGGATCAGATCTTTGATGTGCTTGTGCCGGTTGAAACAGTAGTTGAAGTAAACAACGGCAAGCCAAAGACAGTTGAGAGAAAGATATTCCCTGGCTATGTATTTGTTAAGATGGTTATGAATGATGACAGCTGGTATGTTGTCAGAAATACCAGAGGTGTAACGGGGTTTGTTGGTCCTGGATCTAAGCCAGTGCCATTATCTCCAGCTGAAGTTAAATCATTCGGAATCGATGATGAGAATGGTTCAGTTGAAGAATCTAAGCCAGTGGTTGAGTTCGCTGGTAAAGTGGGTGATCAGATTCAGATTCTTTCAGGTGCCTGGGAGAATACAGTTGGTCAGATCACAAGCATTAATGAGGGCAAGCAGTGTGTCACTATTAATGTTGAAATGTTCGGTCGTGAAACACCGGTCGAAGTTGACTTCACAGATGTGAAGGTACTGTAATCAAGGTGATCAAAAGCTGTACGGGCTGCATATAAAGGCCTGGCATCAGTTGTTTTGACTGCCTGTGGGAGGCTTAATAGCCGCCATAAACCACATTTATAATTAGGAGGTGCCACAATGGCAAAGAAAGTAACAGGTTATATTAAATTACAGATTCCTGCCGGCAAGGCTACACCAGCTCCACCAGTTGGTCCAGCACTTGGTCAGCACGGTGTTAACATTGTAGAATTTACAAAGCAGTTTAATGCAAAGACAGCAGATCAGGGTGACTTAATCATCCCTGTAGTTATTACAGTTTATGCTGATAGAAGCTTCAGCTTCATCACAAAGACTCCACCTGCTGCAGTTCTTCTTAAGAAGGCTTGCAACATTAAGTCAGGTTCAGGTGTTCCTAACAAGACTAAGGTTGCTACAATCAAGAGAGCTGAAGTTCAGAAGATCGCTGAACTTAAGATGCCAGATCTTAATGCAGCTACTATCGAAGCAGCTACATCTATGATCGAAGGTACTGCTAAGAGTATGGGTATCGTTGTAGAAGACTAATTCTATATGTATCTGTAACTACTGTAATTGATTATTAATGATTAATTACTTTCAATTGATTATTAGAGATTTCATAGAAGAACATGCGGACAGATTAATCCTATAATTTTTCCGGGATTGTTCAATATGTGGGAGGAAAGATAGAATCCTTCCGATAACACCACTAGGAGGTTTATAATGAAAAGAGGAAAGAAATACGTAGAGGCAGCCAAGAATATTGACCGCCAGACATTATATGAAGCAGCTGACGCAGTTTCTTTAGTAAAGAAGAGTGCAGTTGCAAAGTTCGATGAGACTATCGAAGCTCATATCAGAACAGGTTGTGATGGACGTCACGCTGAGCAGCAGATCAGAGGAGCTGTTGTTCTTCCACACGGAACAGGTAAGACTGTTAAGGTTTTAGTATTTGCTAAGGGTGCTAAGGCTGATGAAGCTGAAGCAGCTGGTGCAGATTTCGTTGGTGGTGAGGAACTTATTCCTAAGATCCAGAATGACAACTGGTTTGATTTTGATGTAGTTGTTGCTACACCTGATATGATGGGCGTTGTTGGTCGTCTCGGACGTGTACTCGGACCTAAGGCTTAATGCCAAACCCTAAGGCTGGTACAGTTACTATGGACGTAACAAAAGCTGTTAATGATATTAAGGCTGGTAAGATCGAATACAGACTTGATAAGACTAATATCATTCACGTGCCAATTGGTAAGGCTTCATTCACAGAGGAGCAGTTATCAGACAACTTCCAGGCTATTATGGATGCAATCGTTAAGGCTAAGCCATCTTCACTTAAGGGTCAGTATTTAAAGAGTGTTGTTCTTACAGCTACTATGGGACCTGGTGTTAAGGTTAGCACAGCTAAGTATGTTGGCTAATATGTTGTTTCTTGTAGTTAACAAGGAATATTGATGCGAAAGATTGATTTTGCAATATTATTAAAACATATTTTGTAAAAATGGTTGACAACCTATATATTATGATAGTATACTATCAGCTGTGTGTGGTTATTCGCATACAAAGTGAAAGCTATATTTCACATTTTGCCTAAGACAGCAGGTCCCGAAAGGGTTAAAGGTAATACGCCTACCGAGGACAGACTTGTATTTTAAAGTGTGTCAGTCTGGAAGTACAGACTGATGATACAGACTTTAGAATATATTTATCAGTTTATTCAGTCCTTCTGTCATAGCGGCAGGAGGCTTTTTTGATAGCCTGATACATTGTACGTCTGGGCAGAATATTATCTGGAAACAGATACTAATCTAACAGGAGGTAAATATTCATGGCAAAAGTAGAACTTAAGCAGCCTATTGTAGACGAAATCAAAGCAAGCTTAGAAGGCGCTCAGGGCGTTGTGGTAGTTGACTACCGTGGCTTAACTGTTGAGCAGGATACACAGCTTCGTAAGCAGTTAAGAGAAGCTGGTGTCGTTTACAAGGTTTATAAGAATACTTTAGTAAAGAGAGCAATCGCAGGTACAGAGTTCGAACCAATGACAGAGGTTCTTGAAGGACCTAACGCTATTGCAATCTGCAAGGATGATGCTACAGCTCCAGCAAGAGTTTTAGCTAACTTTGCTAAGACAGCAGAAGCACTTGAACTTAAGTGTGGTGTTGTTGAAGGTACTTACTATGATGCTACAGGAATCGCAGCTATCGCAAGCATTCCTTCAAGAGATGAACTTCTTGCTAAGTTCCTTGGAAGCATCCAGTCACCTATTACAAACTTTGCCCGCGTTATTAAGCAGATCGCTGAGAAGAACGAAGAGGTTGCATAATATCGCAGCATAAAACGATTATCGACGAGGCTGCCTGAAACTTATCAGACAGACTACGAAACTTAATTAAAGACTATAAAAAGGAGATTATAATAATGACTACACAGGAAATTATCGAAGTTATTAAGGGTTTATCAGTATTAGAATTAAACGATTTAGTTAAAGCATGTGAAGAAGAATTTGGTGTTTCTGCAGCAGCAGGTGTTGTTGTAGCAGCAGGTGCAGGTGCAGGCGCTGCAGCTGAAGAAAAGACAGAATTCGACGTTGAGCTTACAGAAGCTGGTGCTAACAAGGTTAAGGTTATCAAGGCTGTTCGTGAAATCACAGGTCTTGGCTTAAAGGAAGCTAAGGAAGTTGTTGATGGCGCTCCTAAGGTTATTAAGGAAGCTGCTTCTAAGGAAGAAGCTGAAGAAATCCAGAAGAAGCTTGAAGCTGAAGGCGCTAAGGTTACTCTTAAGTAATTTAAAACCAGAGGATTACAACTTTAATATGGCAATATGATGAAAAAACACTTGATTTTTTGAGTTGTATTTGGTATATTATAATAAATGTGAAAAAGTTCCAGTTGTTTTATTGACAGCTGGGACTTTTTTGCTATTATGGATAATGCACTATTATGGTATGGTGTGCATAGTTTTTGTACACATATCTATAATGTAATAAATTAATGTAAAGAAAACTAAGGGGTGAAACGTCAATGGAGAAAAACAGAATACGTCCAGTAAAGTCAGGCAAAGCGATGCGTATGAGTTTCTCAAGACAGAAGGAAGTTCTTGAGATGCCTAACCTTATTGAGGTGCAAAAAGATTCTTACCAGTGGTTTTTAAATGAAGGCTTAAAAGAGGTCTTTAACGACATCTCTCCAATTGCAGATTACAACGGAAGGCTCAGTCTTGAATTCGTTGATTTTGCATTATGCGAAGAGGAGAGAAAGTACTCTATAGAAGAGTGTAAGGAAAGAGATGCTACATATGCAGCTCCACTCAAGGTACGTGTAAGACTTCATAACAAAGAGAATGAAGATATCAGCGAGCATGAAATCTTCATGGGTGACCTTCCTTTGATGACTAAGACCGGTACATTTGTAATTAACGGTGCAGAACGAGTTATAGTCAGCCAGCTGGTACGTTCACCTGGTATTTACTATGATATACAGAAAGATAAGTATGGAAAGATATTCCTGTATAGTTCTACTGTTATTCCTAACAGAGGTGCATGGTTAGAGTATGAAACAGATGCTAACGATGTGTTCTATGTTAAGGTTGACCGTAACAAGAAGGTTCCTATAACAGTTCTTATAAGAGCACTTGGTTTTGGAACTAATGCAGAGATTATTGACATATTTGGTGAGGAGCCTAAGCTTCTTGCAACTATGGAGAAGGATACTTCTACTAACTATCAGGAAGGTGTGCTTGAACTTTATAAGAAGTTAAGACCAGGGGAACCTTTGTCAGTAGATAGTGCTGAAGCACTTATCTCAGGCATGTTCTTTGATCCTAGAAGATATGACCTTGCAAGAGTAGGCCGTTATAAGTTTAATAAGAAGCTTTCTTTCAGAAACAGGATTGCTGGACATGTTCTTGCAGAAGATGTAGTTGATGGCAACGGTGAGATTATCGCTAATGCAGGCGATAAGCTTACAAGAGAAACTGCAGAACAGATCCAGAATGCTGCTGTACCTGCTGTATTCTTAAAGGCAGAGTTAAAGGCAGCTGATGGTTCAGTACGTGAAAGAGTAGTTAAGATATTATCTAACCTTGCAGTAGATATTACTAAATGGGTAGATATTACAGAGGAAGAAGCTAAGGAACTTGGTGTTAACGAGTATGTTTATTATCCAGTTCTTTCACAGATATTAGCAGATAATGAATCACCTGAGGATATCAGGGATGCTATAGAAAAGAATGTGGCAGATCTTATTCCAAAGCATATTACAGTTGAAGATATACTTGCATCTATCAACTACAATATGCATCTTGAATATGGTATTGGAACTAAGGATGATATCGATCACCTTGGTAACAGACGTATAAGAGCCGTAGGTGAACTTTTACAGAATCAGTTCAGAATCGGTATTTCAAGAATGGAAAGAGTTGTACGTGAAAGAATGTCAACTCAGGATTTAAGTGGTATATCTCCACAGTCACTTATAAATATCAAGCCTGTAACAGCAGCTATCAAGGAGTTCTTTGGTAGTTCGCAGCTTTCTCAGTTCATGGATCAGAACAATCCATTATCTGAGATTACACATAAGAGACGTCTTTCAGCACTTGGTCCTGGTGGTCTTTCAAGAGATCGAGCAGGTTTCGAGGTTCGAGATGTACATTATACACATTATGGAAGAATGTGTCCTATCGAGACACCAGAAGGTCCTAACATCGGACTTATCAACTCTCTTGCATCATATGCAAGAATCAATGAATATGGTTTCGTAGAAGCTCCTTATCGTATAATAGATAAGTCAGATCCTAAGAATCCAAGAGTAACTGATGATGTACGTTACTTTACAGCTGATGAGGAAGATGATTACCATGTAGCACAGGCTAATGCTGAGATTGATGAAAATGGATATTTCGTTAAGATTCAGTATCTGGACGTTACAGAGAAGAAACCTCTGAGTTTGATAAGAGCATGATTGATCTTATGGATGTATCTCCTAAGATGGTGTTCTCAGTAGCTACATCTATGATACCTTTCCTTCAGAATGATGACTGTACACGTGCCTGATGGGTTCTAACATGCAGCGTCAGGCAGTACCTCTTCTTATGACAGAGGCTCCAGTAATAGGTACAGGTATTGAAAACAAGACAGCATGCGACTCAGGTGTGTGTGTTGTTGCAGAAGAAGATGGTGTTGTTCTTTCTTCTGAATCTAACAGGATTCTTGTAAGAGAGACAAGCGGTAAGGTTCATGAGTACAAGCTTACTAAGTTCTCAAGAAGTAACCAGAGTAACTGTTATAACCAGAGACCTATTGTTTTCAAGGGTGATGAGGTTAAGGCAGGAGATGTTATCGCTGATGGTCCATCAACATCTAACGGAGAAATAGCACTTGGTAAGAACCCTCTTATCGGTTTCATGACATGGGAAGGTTACAACTACGAGGATGCTGTTCTTCTTAGTGAAAGATTAGTAAGAGATGATGTATATACATCTATCCATATAGAAGAATATGATACAGAAGCAAGAGATACTAAGTTAGGACCAGAAGAAATCACAAGAGATCTTCCTTCAACAGGTTCTGATGCTGTCAAGAATCTTGATGAAGATGGTATTATCCGTATAGGTGCCGAGGTAAGAGCCGGTGATATCCTTGTTGGTAAGGTTACTCCAAAGGGAGAAACAGAGCTTACAGCTGAAGAAAGACTTCTTAGAGCTATCTTCGGTGAGAAAGCAAGAGAGGTAAGAGATACTTCACTTAAGGTTCCTCATGGTGCTTATGGTATCGTAGTAGGCGTTAAGGTATTTACAAGAGAGAATGGAGATGAATTGGCTCCTGGTGTTAACAAGAATGTCCGTATCTACATTGCACAGAAGAGAAAGATTTCTGTTGGTGATAAGATGGCCGGACGTCATGGTAACAAGGGTGTCGTTTCAAGAGTACTTCCAGTAGAAGATATGCCATTCCTTCCAAACGGACGTCCACTTGATATAGTACTTAACCACTGGGTGTGCCTTCACGTATGAATATCGGACAGGTTCTTGAGATTCATTTAAGTCTTGCGGCAAAGGTATTAGGCTTTAACGTAGCAACACCTATCTTTGATGGTGCTAACGAAAATGATATTATGGATACACTTGATATGGCTAATTCTTATGCTAACCATCCTTTTGATGATGATGAGCTTGCAAAGGAAAAGGCTGAAGCAGAGGCTGCAGGTGAAGAGTATCCAGCAGATATGACAACATTTACAGCTGAATATAAGGATCTTTTAAGAGATGATGTATTTGAGTTCCTTTCAGATAACAGAGCTCACAGAGCAGAGTGGAAGGGTGTTCCTATCGGAAGAGATGGTAAGGTAAGACTTCGTGATGGTAGAACTGGTGAGTACTTTGATAGTCCAGTTACTATTGGATTCATGCACTACTTAAAGCTCCATCACCTTGTTGATGATAAGATCCATGCACGTTCAACTGGTCCTTACTCACTTGTAACACAGCAGCCACTTGGTGGTAAAGCACAGTTCGGTGGACAGAGATTCGGTGAGATGGAAGTTTGGGCTCTTGAGGCGTATGGTGCATCATATACACTTCAGGAAATCCTTACAGTTAAGTCTGATGATGTTGTTGGTCGTGTTAAGACATATGAAGCTATTATTAAAGGTGAGAATATCCCTGAACCAGGTATTCCTGAATCATTCAAGGTTCTTCTTAAGGAACTTCAGTCTCTTGCACTTGATGTAAGAGTTCTTGATCAGGATAACAACGAAGTCCAGCTTCTTGAAAGTTCAGAATATGAGGTTACAGACTTCAAGAAGGTTCTTGATGATGGTGGTTATAAGAGAAACAGCCGTGATGAGGAAAATGAATTAAAGAATGCCGGTTACCATGCTGAAAAGCAGGGGGATGATGGTGAAGCTACTATGGAAGAACTCGGATCAGATGATGATGACGATTTCGATCTTGACGGCTTTGATGATGATTTTGATGATTACGGTGACGGAAATAGAGAAGAATAATAGAAGGGAGCACTATAATGGCAGAAGAGATTAAGTCAAATAAATCAATGAAATTTGATAAAATTCAGATAAAGCTTGCTTCTCCTGAGAGTATTTTAGAGTGGTCTCATGGCGAGGTAACTAAGCCTGAGACTATTAACTACAGAACTTTAAAGCCAGAAAGAGATGGTCTGTTCTGTGAAAGAATATTCGGACCTAGCAAAGACTGGGAGTGTCATTGCGGTAAGTATAAGAAGATTAAGGATAAAGGCATCATATGTGATAAGTGTGGTGTTGAGGTTACTAAGGCAAGTGTCCGTAGAGATCGTATGGGACATATTCACCTTGCTGCTCCAGTTTCACATATCTGGTATTTTAAGGGAATCCCTAGCCGTATGGACCTTATCCTTGATATAGGACCTAAGAATCTTGAAAAGGTTCTTTACTTTGCTTCTTATATCGTGATTGATCCAGGTGAAACAGATATTCCATTCAAGAAGATTCTTACTGAAACAGAGTACAGAGATCTTTATGACCAGTATGGTAACACTTTCAGAGTTGGAATGGGTGCTGAGGCTATTTTAGAGCTTCTTAGAAGCGTTAATCTTGAAGAAGAAGTGGCAAAGCTTAAGGAAGAGCTTGCTACTACTACTTCACAGAAGGCTGCAAGACTTATTAAGAGAATCGAAGTTATGGATGCATTTATCGCTGCTGGTACTAAGCCAGAGTGGATGATCCTTACTGAAATTCCAGTTATTCCTCCAGACTTAAGACCAATGGTACAGTTAGAGGGTGGTAGATTCGCAACATCAGATCTTAATGATCTTTATAGAAGAATCATAAACAGAAATAACCGTCTTGCAAGACTTATGGAACTTGGCGCTCCTGAAATCATTGTCCGTAACGAAAAGAGAATGCTTCAGGAAGCTGTTGATGCACTTATAGATAATGGCCGTAGAAACGGTCGTCCTGTAACAGGACCTGGTAACAGGGCTCTTAAGTCTTTATCAGACTTATTAAAGGGTAAGCAGGGACGTTTCAGACAGAATCTTCTTGGTAAGCGAGTTGACTATTCAGGACGTTCTGTTATCGTAGTAGGACCAGAGCTTAAGATATATCAGTGTGGTCTTCCTAAGGAAATGGCTATTGAGTTATTCAAACCATTCGTTATGAGAGAGTTAGTAAGACGTGGTCTTGCTGAGAATATTAAGAAAGCTAAGAAGAGTGTTGAACATCTTGAAACAGAAGTATGGGATGTGCTTGAAGATGTTATCAAAGAGCATCCAGTTATGCTTAACCGTGCTCCTACACTTCACAGACTTGGTATTCAGGCATTCGAGCCTATCCTTGTAGAAGGTAAGGCTATTAAGCTTCATCCACTTGTTTGTACAGCGTTCAATGCCGATTTCGATGGTGACCAGATGGCCGTGCATCTTCCATTGTCTGTAGAAGCACAGGCTGAGTGTAGATTCATGCTTCTTTCACCTAACAACTTACTTAAGCCTTCAGATGGTGGTCCGGTTGCCGTTCCTTCACAGGATATGGTTCTTGGTATCTACTATCTTACACAGGAAAGACCTGGTGTTAAGGGTGAAGGTAAGATATTTAAGAGTGTTAATGAAGCGCTTCTTGCTTATGAGAATAGTATTATTACTCTTCATTCAAAGATTAAGGTTAGAGTGTCTAAGACAAATGCATCAGGAGAAGAAGTATCAGGTATAGTTGAGTCTACACTTGGACGTTTCATATTCAATGAAATTCTTCCTCAGGATCTTGGATATGTAGATAGAAGCAAGGAAGAAAACTTCTTAAAGCTTGAGGTTGACTTCCATGTAGGTAAGAAACAGTTAAAGGATATCTTACAGCACGTTATTAATACTCATGGTACAACAACAACTGCTGAAGTTCTTGATGATATAAAGGCAATGGGTTATAAGTACTCAACAAGAGCTGCCATGACAGTTTCTATATCAGAGATGACAGTGCCACCTGTTAAGAAACAGCTTATTGCTGATGCTGAACAGAAGGTTGAAAGAATCAACATGAACTACAACAGAGGTCGTTCAACTGATGAAGAAAGATATAAGAATGTAATCAGAGTATGGCAGGAAACAGATAAGACATTGCTTAAGGCACTTCTTGATGGTCTTGATAAGTACAATAACATCTTCATGATGGCCGATTCAGGTGCCCGTGGTTCTAACCAGCAGATTAAGCAGCTTGCAGGTATGCGTGGTCTTATGGCAGATACATCAGGTCACACTATTGAACTTCCAATCAAGTCTAACTTCCGTGAAGGTCTGGATGTATTGGAGTACTTCATTTCAGCCATGGTGCCCGTAAGGGTCTTTCAGATACAGCGCTTAGAACAGCCGATTCAGGTTATCTTACAAGACGACTTGTTGATGTTTCACAGGATCTTATTGTCAGAGAGACAGATTGCAGCGTTGGTAAAGTTATACCTGGTATGTATGTATATTCATTTGTCAATGACAGAGCTACTAACTCAAGTGATGCAAAAGAAGATATTCTTGAGCCATTACAGGAGCGTATTACAGGAAGATATCTTGCAGAAGATATCAAGGATCCAGCTACAGGCGAGATAGTTGTTGCAGCTAACCACCTTGTAACTCCTAAGAGAGCAGAAGCTATTATTAAGACTGGTGTAAACCAGGTTAAGATAAGAACAATCCTTACATGCCGTTCACATATCGGTGTTTGTGCTAAATGTTATGGTTCTAACCTTGCAACAGGTCAGACAGTACAGATTGGTGAAGCAGTTGGTATCATCGCTGCCCAGTCTATCGGTGAACCTGGTACACAGCTTACTATGAGAACATTCCATACTGGTGGTGTTGCTGGTGATAATATTACACAGGGTCTTCCTAGAGTAGAAGAACTTTTCGAGGCAAGAAAGCCAAAGAGTCTTGCGGTTCTTGCTGAGTTTGGTGGAACAGTAGCTTTGCTAAGACAGATAAGAAGACAGATATCGTTATTACAGATGACGAAGGTAATTCAAAGTCTTATCCTGTATCAAGAGATACACGTGTTAAGGTTCAGGAAGGACAGGTTGTTGCAACTGGTGAGGAAATCACAGAAGGTTCTGAGAATCCACATGATATCGTAAGAATTCTTGGTGTAAGAGCTGTTCAGGATTACATGCTTCGTGAGGTTCAGAAAGTTTACCGTATCCAGGGTGTTGATATCAATGATAAGCATATCGAGCTTATTGTTAGACAGATGCTTAAGAAGATAGTTATTGATTCTGCTGGAGATTCAGATTTCTTACCTGGTTCACAGTTGATACTCTTGAATTCACAGAGGTTAATGAAAAGCTTGAGGAAGAGGGTAAGATGAAGGCTACAGGAACTCCTATTATCCTTGGTATAACAAAGGCTTCACTTGCTTCAACATCATTCATGTCAGCAGCTTCATTCCAGGAAACTACAAAGGTTCTTACAGATGCAGCTATTAACGGAAAGATTGATCCACTTATCGGTCTTAAGGAAAATGTTATCATAGGTAAGCTTATTCCAGCTGGTACTGGTATGAAGAGATATCAGAACGTAGAGCTTGATACAGCTGCAGCTTATGATGAACTTGAAGAAGATGAGATATTAAGCTTCACAGAGGATGGAGAGGAAACTCTTGATTTTACAGAGGATGCTGATACACAGGAAGCTGAAGATGAGGTTACAGAAGAGTAATCATTCAGATAAAGGCTTTACATCATAAATATAACAGAAAGCAGGAGATGAAGAGTCTCCTGTTTTTTTATATCACTAATATATTTTTTATGAAAAATTTCCTGCTTTCTTTTTGGTGAAATTTTGAATTATTTTTTGGTAAAATACTTGACGAATTTTAAATTAAAATATATACTAATTAAGCGTGCGAAAAAGCAAGCTCTTTTTTATGCACGTAAATATAGATTGGGCAGCTTATAAAGCAGGCTCACACTTATTTCTTAGTTATTATACTAAGTGCAACCATTCATTATTCTAATTCCGGGAGGTGAAAAAGGAATGCCAACATTTAACCAGTTAGTAAGACAGGGAAGAAAGTCAACAGTTAAGAAGTCTACAGCTCCAGCTCTTCAGAAGGGATATAATTCACTTCAGAAGAAGGCTACAGATGTATCTGCACCACAGAAGAGAGGTGTTTGTACAGCTGTTAAGACAGCAACACCTAAGAAGCCTAACTCAGCTCTTAGAAAGATCGCCAGAGTACGTCTTTCTAATGGAATCGAAGTTACTTCATATATTCCAGGTGAAGGCCACAATCTTCAGGAACATAGCGTTGTTCTTATCAGAGGTGGTAGAGTTAAGGATTTACCAGGTACAAGATATCATATCATCAGAGGTACACTTGATACAGCAGGTGTAGCAAAGAGAAGACAGGCACGTTCTAAGTACGGTGCTAAGAGACCTAAGGATGCTAAATAATTCATAAAGAATTAAGCATCATAAGTCTGTGATTGATTTACAAGGTGAATCAGAATATTTGCAGATTATTGCATACAATAATTTACGAACAATTAAATTAAAAGTGCCGGAGTTAGATTAATCCGAAGGTTGCAGGTTTAAGATATACGGCCCGAACACAATTTAATTTGTGAGTACCTATGAATTAATGAAACGTCGTTAGTTGAGGGCTGATGAGGCTGTTAGGCGTTCATTAGTGCGAAATGATAACGACAATACAATGTTAAGGAGGGAAGAACCGTGCCACGTAAAGGACATACTCAGAAAAGAGATGTATTAGCAGATCCTATTTACAATAACAAGGTGGTTACTAAGCTTATCAACAACATTATGCTTGATGGTAAGAGAGGAGTAGCTCAGAAGATTGTATATGGAGCATTTGACAGAGTCGCAGCAAAGACTGAAAGACCTGCTTTAGAAGTATTCGAAGAGGCTATGAACAATATCATGCCAGTTCTCGAAGTAAAGGCAAGGACGTATCGGTGGAGCAACATACCAGGTACCTATCGAAGTTAAGCCAGATAGAAGACAGGCTTTAGCTCTTCGTTGGATGACAGCATTCTCAAGAGCAAGAGGCGAGAAGACTATGGAAGAAAGACTCGCTAACGAGATTCTTGATGCAGCTAATAACACAGGTGCATCAGTTAAGAGAAAAGAAGATATGCACAAGATGGCAGAGGCAAACAAGGCTTTTGCTCATTACAGATTCTAATAATAATTATAGGAGGTTTTATCCATGGCTGGAAGAGAATATCCATTGGAGAGAACCAGAAATATCGGAATTATGGCTCAATATTGATGCTGGTAAAACAACATTAACAGAGCGTATCCTTTATTATACTGGTGTTAATCACAAGATTGGTGATACTCATGAAGGTACTGCTACTATGGACTGGATGGCCCAGGAGCAGGAAAGAGGTATCACAATTACTTCAGCTGCTACAACATGTCACTGGACACCTGAAAAAGAAGGTAAGCCAGATAAGACACAGCCAGAATATCGTATTAACATTATCGATACTCCAGGACACGTTGACTTCACAGTAGAAGTTGAGCGTTCACTTAGAGTACTTGATGGTGCTGTTGGTGTATTCGATGCACAGAACGGTGTTGAACCACAGTCAGAAAACGTATGGCGTCAGGCTGATAAGTATAACGTACCACGTATGGCATTCATGAACAAGATGGATAAGATGGGCGCTGATTTCTTCGGATCATGCAACCAGCTTATTACAAAGCTTGGTAAGAATCCAGTACTCGTACAGATTCCTATTGGTAAGGAAGATGATTTCCAGGGAATTATCGACTTATTCGAGATGAAGGCTTATATCTTCAACGGTGATAAGGGTGATGACATCCAGGTTGGTGAGATTCCTGCTGATTTAGCTGATCAGGCACAGGAATATCATGACAAGCTTGTTGAGCAGTGTGCTGAACTTGATGAAGACCTTATGGAGAAGTTCTTTAACGATGAAGAACTTACAATTCCAGAATTAAAGGCAGCTTTAAGAAAAGGTACTATCGAAGGTACAGCTATTCCTTGTCTTTGCGGTACAGCTTATAAGAACAAGGGTGTTCAGAAGCTTCTTGATGCAGTTATCGAGTACATGCCAGCTCCTACAGATATCCCTGATATCACAGGTGTTGATGAAGACGGTAACGAAGTAGTAAGAAAGTCATCTGATGAAGAGCCATTCTCAGCTCTTGCATTCAAGATTATGACAGATCCATTCGTTGGTAAGTTAGCATTCTTCAGAGTTTACTCTGGTACATTAAACGCAGGTTCTTATGTACTTAATGCTAATAAGAATAAGAAAGAAAGAGTTGGACGTATCCTTCAGATGCATGCCAACCAGAGAAAAGAAATCGATAAGGTTTACTCAGGAGATATCGCTGCTGCAGTAGGTCTTAAGATTACAGTTACAGGTGATACTATCTGTGATGAAGCACATCCAGTTATCTTAGAGTCTATGGAATTCCCAGAGCCAGTTATCGAGCTTGCTATTGAGCCAAAGACTAAGAATGACCAGGGTAAGATGGGTGAAGCTTTAGCAAAGCTTGCTGAAGAAGATCTACATTCCGTGCTCATACAGATCAGGAAACAGGTCAGACAATCATCGCTGGTATGGGTGAACTTCACCTTGATATCATCGTTGACAGACTTCTTCGTGAATTCAAGGTTGAAGCTAATGTAGGTGCACCTCAGGTTGCTTACAGAGAGTGCTTTACTAAGGCCGTTGATGTTGATAGCAAGTATGCTAAGCAGTCAGGTGGTCGTGGTCAGTATGGTCACTGTAAGTACGTTTCACTCCACTTGAAGCTAACGTTGATAAGTTTGATGTTGAGACAAAGAATACAGTATTAATTAATGAGCCTCCAGTTCTCTTCTGTGAGTCTTCAGTAGTTGGTGGTGCTATTCCTAAGGAATACATTCCTTCAGTTGCTGATGGTATCAGAGAAGCAGCTAACTCAGGTATCTTAGCTGGATTCCCAGTTCTCGGACTTAGAGCAGATATTTATGATGGATCTTACCATGAAGTCGATTCATCAGAAATGGCATTCCACATTGCTGGTTCTATGGCATTCAAGGATGCTATGGCTAAGGCAGCTCCAGCTCTTCTTGAGCCTATCATGAAGGTTGAAGTTACTATGCCAGAAGATACATGGGTGATGTTATTGGTGATATCAACGCTCGTAGAGGACGTATTGAAGGTATGGAAGACATCAGTGGTGGTAAGATGATTAAAGCATTCGTTCCACTTTCAGAGATGTTCGGATATGCTACAGACCTTCGTTCTAAGACACAGGGTCGTGGTAACTACTCTATGTTCTTCGATAAGTATGAACAGGCTCCTAAGTCAGTTCAGGATAAGGTTATTGCTTCAAGAGCAAAATAATCTATCTTAGTATAATTAAACGATAATTTAATTACTGCGAAATATAGTATAATGTATTTCGCAGTAATAAATATATGATGTATTTATGTCTATATCTGGTTTAAGCTGGTTAGAATATGTAAATATATCACTTAATTCATATAAAAGTATTAGTTTACAATGCTTTTATATAAAATATGGTTGAAATATTCTTGAAAAATAATATAATAGATTTCAGCTATGAGAAGTCTGCATTGCAGAGATTATTCTATTTAAATTAGGAGGATTTTAAACAATGGCAAAGGCTAAATTTGAAAGAACAAAACCACATTGC
>ENA-OQER01000735-OQER01000735.1-human-gut-metagenome-genome-assembly--contig:-NODE-735-length-17359-cov-6.551242_pt1 | contig 17359 bp, 25 predicted proteins | sample MGYA00242797_ERZ504639 | MGnify/ENA primary metagenome ERZ504639 (study PRJEB26092, sample SAMD00036306) | human gut metagenome | host: Homo sapiens | study: EMG produced TPA metagenomics assembly of...
TTATATGTGAGTGGGGGAAAGTATACATTTTGGGCTGTTAACTGTTAACCCTGTTAACCCCCATCAGGAAAAAGTACTCTCTCAAGAGTCTTTCTTAAGCTAGCCAGGAGCCTTATATGAAGGCAGGCAAGAGTCATCTATGATGACCGGCAGGAGGCTTAAATGAAGCCTCGCAGTGGCGATAAATTGAGCACCTGTGTATCCTTTATCATACGCTTGCGTGCAAAATATATAAAATAAGTAAGGGCTGCCAGTACATCCTGGCAGCCCTATTACGTTAGTATGTTATGAAAAATTTGAGAGAATTGAAACTTCACAGCTTCAGAATTGTTTTACTAAACATGATTTTTTATAGAGAAAGCATAGAAATAATCTACTTTACTAACGTTGGAGACGTTGTTGGATTGCTTACCTGATCGATGCCTGTGCGTTGCATAGAATCAACTGAAGCAGAATCTCCCATGGCTACGGACACGCCCTTGCCACTCTTGATGTATCCTACGTTTTCAACAGAATCACTGTCATTGCTCTGGAAAGGAACCTGAACTGCATTGCCCAATGTCAGGATGATAGCTACCACGGCAGCAGCCTTGAAGAGAGGCTTCAGACGCTCTGTCAAAGAAATCACCTTTGCCTTGTTAGGCTTCTTGGTGTATTCATCTTCAATCATCGCCATCATCTTCTGGTCGAAGTCATCACCCAGCGCCTCTTGCTTAGCCTCGCCCATCTCGTAAGAGAAGAGCGCTTGGTATGGCTTCAGCTCGGCAGGCAACTCGTCCTGGCTGAAGAATGCGCGGAGAATCTCCTCTTCTTCGAGAGAAGTCTCGCCCTTCCAGTAGCGATCCAAAAGTTGGTTGATGTACTTATAATCCATATCTGTCGAATTGTTGAAATCTTTGTTTGACTGTTTGACGGGCCCTGAAGATGTTCACCTTGACCTGGTCTTCCGTGATGCTGAGAATGTCTGCTATCTCCTTGTAGGATTTTCCTTCAATGTCTCGAAGCTGCAGACAGCTGCGCTGCTTTTCAGGCAACTCGTCGATAATATTCTTTACGATGTTCAGTTTTTCTTTCTGAATCATCCTTCTGAGGGGGTAGAAGTGTTTTCGTCTAACCTTTCTGTATTCTGCTCTTCCAGCGAATCATTCTGATTTTCCATCTTCTTGATGCGGTCGAGCGAGAGGTTGCGAGCGATGGTGAGGCTGTATGCTCGATGGAGTCAAGCTCCTGCCATCTGTCGCGGGCGTTCCAGACTTTAATCAGCGTATCCTGCACAACGTCTTCCGCTTCCTCCCGGTTGAGAGTAATGCGAAGGGCCAGCCTGAAGAGTTTGTTCTTCAGCGGCAAAACATCGTTTTGGAAACTGATTTCTTTCATCCCTCTATTATCAATGACGACTATGTTATAAGAAAGTTACAACCAATCTTAATTTATTTCTATTTTTAACTCTTGTTAAGAAAAAGGTAATGAATTCTTCACTCTTCACTCTTTGTTCTTCACTTAATCACCGTTCCGTGCTTTCCGTCGATGGCGGTAGCAAGGGTGATAATCACCTCTTTCACACCAGCATCGATGGCTGCAAGGGCATTCTCCAACTTAGGAATCATGCCGCCTGCCACGGTACCATCTGCTTTATATCTCTCAAAATCGGCATGGGTAATCACTGGAATCACGCTGTCGTCATCCTCAGGATTACTGAGCACGCCTTTCTTTTCAAAACTATATATCAATGTCACATCGTAGTAAGGAGCCAGAGCTTGGCAGTCTCGCTGGCTATGGTGTCGGCATTGGTGTTGAGGATATTGCCCTTGCCGTCATGGGTCAATGGAGCCATCACTGGAGTAATGCCTTCATTAATAAGGGTCTGGAGCATCTTGCCGTTGGCACGCTCTACATCGCCCACGAATCCGAAGTCGATACCGTCCTTCAACGGACGCTTGTGACTGTGGATTACGTCCATATCAGCACCGGTCAGACCGAGAGCATTCACGCCGTTAGCCTGGAGCTTGGCAACCAGGTTCTTGTTGACCAGACCGCCATAAACCATTGTTACCACTTCCAGCATGTCTGCATCGGTGATGCGGCGGCCGTTCACCATCTTGCTCTCTATGCCGAGGGCTGAGGCTACTTTAGTGGCACGGCGGCCACCGCCATGTACCAATACTTTCTTGCCAGGAATGGCTGCGAAATCCTTCAAGAGCTGTGCCAGCTGCTCGCTGTCTTCAACGATGGCACCGCTACCTTTACTACTGTTACTTTTCCATCTTTAAGTTTAGTTTATAGTTTATAGTTAATAGTTTATAGGGCAATCTTGCTGTAAACTATTAACTATCAACTGTTAATTCTTATTGAAGATAAGTGTATCCGAAGAGACCATTTCTATAGGTGCCCAGGAATTCCTTGCCTCATCGAGCGAAATCTTGCCTTCCTTCACACTCTTGGTTACCCACTGCTCCAACTGGCGGACGAGCTTCTTCGGATTGTACTGTACGTAATCCAATACCTCCTCTACGGTCTCGCCATCGAAAATCTGGTCGATGCAATATTTGCCGTCCTTTACAGAGATGTGGGCAGCATTGGTGTCGCCGAAGAGATTGTGCATGTCGCCCAGAATCTCCTGGTAGGCACCAACGAGGAATACACCGAGATAATATGCTCGTTCTTCTTCAATGGATGAAGAGGAAGAACGTTGCCGATATGTCCGCCGGTAACGAAGTTGGCAATCTTTCCGTCGCTGTCGCAGGTGATGTCCTGCAAGGTAGCGTTGCGGGTAGGACGCTCGTTCAGACGCTGGATAGGCATGATAGGGAAGAGCTGGTCGATAGCCCAACTGTCTGGCAGGCTCTGGAACAGAGAGAAGTTGCAGAAATACTTGTCGGCAAGAATCTTATCCAATCCTCTGAGCTCCTCAGGTACATGCTTCATGTGCTTGGCAAGATTGTTGATCTCGTGGCACACGCTCCAGTACATTGCCTCAATCTCTGCACGGGTCTTCAGATCTACGATGCCGTGAGAGAAGAGCTGCAAGGCCTCTTCGCGAATCTGCTCGGCATCATGCCAGTCTTCCAGCATGTTGCGAGGATTCAGGTTGTCCCATATCTCATAAAGATCCTTCACCAGCTGGTGGTCAGTCTCCTTCGCCTCAAACTCCTCAGGCATCTCTGGCAGGGAAGCTGTCTCCAAGACATCGATGACCAGGACAGAATGATGGGCAGAGAGCGAACGGCCGCTCTCGGTGATGAGGTTAGGGTGCTCGATATTGCTCTTGTTGGCTGCATCTACGAATGTATAGACACAGTCGTTCACATACTCCTGGATAGAGTAGTTTACGGAGCTCTCGCTGCTTGAAGAGCGGGTGCCGTCGTAATCTACACCGAGTCCGCCACCGCAATCTACGAAATCTACATTGTAGCCCATCTTGTGGAGGCTAATATAGAACTGGGCTGCCTCACGGAGAGCAGTCTGAATGCGGCGAATCTTGGTAATCTGACTTCCAATATGGAAGTGGATAAGGCGCAGACAGTCGTGGAATCCCATCTCGTCTATCTTCTTGAGGGCTGTGAGCAGTTCTGCGCTGGTCAAGCCGAACTTAGATGCATCGCCGCCGCTTTCAGCCCATTTACCTGAACCTGAAGAAGCCAGTTTGATGCGGATACCGATGTTTGGCTTTACGTTGAGCTTTTTGGCTACCTTTTCGATGATGTCCAGCTCATTGAGCTTTTCTACTACGATAAAGATGCGCTTGCCCATCTTCTGAGCCAGCAAGGCAAGTTCGATGTAGCTCTCGTCTTTGTAGCCGTTGCAGATGATGAGCGAGTCGCTCTGTGCCTGTACGGCGATGACGGCGTGGAGTTCAGGCTTAGAGCCAGCCTCCAGTCCGAGGTTGAACTTCTTGCCGTGAGAGATAATCTCCTCAACGACCGGCTGCATCTGGTTCACCTTAATAGGATAGATGACAAAGTTTTCTCCCTTGTATCCATACTCTTCCTTTGCCTTTTGAAAACAGCTGGCTGTCTTCTCGATGCGGTTGTCGAGGATGTCTGGGAAACGGAGCAGTACGGGAGCGTTGATGTCGCGTAATGCCAACTCGTCCATGATGTCGCGCAGGTCTATCTGCGTGTTGTCCTTGCATGGAGTTACATAGACATCACCCTTGTCGTTGATGCCAAAGTAAGAAGTACCCCAACCACAGATGTTGTAGAGCTCCTTCGAGTCTTCAATAGTCCATTTCTTCATTTTCTAATCTTGCTTGCTGGAAATCAGTTTTGTTTGTTACCTTTATTATATATTACTTTTTAGATACGGCTATATGTTCAGCAGGTCTCTGATCTGCTGAACAATAGCGTTGATTTTATCATAATTGTCCATCACGTTGATATCGATGATGTGTTTTGCCTTCTCGTAGTAAGGCTCGCGAAGTTTCAGCTGCTCATGGATAAACTTGTCTACCTCTTCCGGTGTTTTGTTGAGCAGCAGAGGGCGTACGCCTTTGCCCATCTTCAGATGAGCGTGAAGGGTTTCTGGAGAAGCTTCAGGTAAAACGTTTCGCCAAGTTGGTTCATGTAGTCCATATTGTCGAAGAAACATGGTGTTCCTCCTCCGCAACTTACCACTACATTTTCAAACTCTGCCACTTCGTGTAGCATATTGTGCTCTATCTTGCGAAATCCCTCTTCTCCAACTTCGTCGAAGATCTGTTTAACGGTTTTGCGCATTCGGCTCTCGATATACCAGTCGAGATCGTAGAACATAACGCCAAGGTCTTTGGCGAGGGCTTTGCGACCGTTGTCTTGCCGGCGCCCATGTATCCTATGATGATGATTGACTTCATTTTCTTCTGTTTCTATGTCAATGAGGCATGTTTATGATTTCTTTCTGCCTCTAGCCTTTGGTTCTGGAGCAGCTTTGATAATTTCCATACACTCCTCGTATGTAAGCTCCTCTGCACTCTCATGTTTTGCCTTTGGAATGCGGTAATTCTTGCCGTCGTAAGCAATGTATGGACCATACTTGCCATTGAGAATTTCCATCTTGTCGTCCTCATCGAAAACTTTGAGATGGCGCTTCTCTTCGGCTTCGCGCTTTTCCTTGATCAGTTCGATGGCTCTATCCAGGGTGATGGTCAGCGGATCATCCTCCTTAGGAATAGAAACATACTTGCGGTTATGGAGGATGTAAGGGCCGTAGCGACCAGAGCTAACTGTTACAGTAATGCCTTCATAATCACCGAGTTCTCTTGGCAGCTTGAAGAGTTCCAAAGCTTCTTCCAGGGTGATGGTTTCTATGCTCTTGTCTGATGGCAACTGGGCAAACTGAGGCTTGTCCTTATCCTCAGCAGAACCAATCTGTACCACAGGCCCAAAACGGCCAATCTTGACGAATACTGGCTTTCCTGTCTTTGGATCATTTCCGAGATTGCGCTCGCCGGCTTTGTGCTGGTTGCGTGCTTCCAGAACTTCCTTCACGTCAGGCTCAAAGCCCTTGTCGAAATCCTTCATCCAGTTGGTCCATTCGGTCTTTCCTTCTGCAATATCATCAAACTTCTTCTCTACGTCTGCCGTAAAGTTGTAGTTCATGATGTTCGGGAAGTTCTCCATCAGGAAATCGTTTACTACGATGCCGATATCAGTAGGCAGAAGCTTACCCTTTTCAGAGCCTGCCATCTCTTTCTTCAACTTCTGGGTTATCTTGATGCCCTTCAGGGAATCTATGGTAATGTGCGCTCTTCGCCCGTCTTGTCACCCTTTACCACGTATTGACGCTGCTGGATGGTACTGATAGTTGGAGCATAGGTAGATGGACGGCCGATGCCGAGATCTTCCAGTTTCTTCACCAGACTGGCCTCTGTGTATCTTGCAGGAGCCAGAGAATACTTCTCTGTAGCAAGGATTTCTCTGCGCTGCAATTCATCGCCTTCTTTCAGGGCTGGAAGAATGTGGGAAGAATCCTCAGCATGCTCTTCATCGTCGGTTGACTCAAGATAAACCTTGAGGAAACCATCGAATGAAACAACCTCGCCGGTAGCAACAAACTTTTCGCTTGTGTTGCCGATATTGATGTTGATGGTTGTCTTTTCGAGTTGTGCGTCAGCCATCTGAGATGCGATGGTACGCTTCCAGATGAGTTCGTAAAGGCGCTTCTCCTGAGCGGTTCCTTCGATGGTTGGTTCATTCATATATGTAGGACGGATAGCCTCGTGCGCTTCCTGTGCACCCTTTGAACTGGTGTGGTAGGCACGAGTCTGGCTGTATTCCTTGCCATATTCTCTGATAATCTCTTCTTTGCTGGCGTTGGAACAGAGCGTAGAGAGGTTTACGCTATCGGTTCGCATGTAAGTGATGCGTCCGCTTTCGTAAAGTTTCTGGGCTATCATCATGGTCTGTACAACGGTGAAACCAAGCTTGCGTGCTGCCTCCTGTTGCAGAGTAGAAGTAGTGAAAGGTGGTGCAGGAGAACGCTTTAAAGGCTTTTTGGTTACAGATTCAACCATAAACTTAGCGTCTTTACACTTCTCAAGGAAAGCTTCAACCTCTTCGTGGGTATTGAAACGCTGGTCCAGTTCTGCCTTTACCTCTGTTGCATTGCCGCTGTCGCTGATCAGGGCGAAAATAGCGGTAACGCGATAGTATGGAACACTCTGGAACTTCTGGATTTCACGCTCACGTTCTACTATCAGACGGACAGCAACACTCTGTACACGACCTGCAGAAAGGGCTGGCTTAACCTTTCTCCACAAGATAGGAGAAAGCTTGAAACCTACTAGTCGGTCGAGTACACGACGTGCCTGCTGGGCATTCACCAGGTTCATGTCCAGATGGCGTGGGTTCTTGATTGCGTCAAGAATAGCCTGTTTGGTAATCTCGTGGAAGACAATACGGTTTGTCTTCTCCTCATCCAATCCCAGTACTTCGCAAAGGTGCCAGCTGATGGCTTCTCCCTCGCGGTCCTCATCGGATGCTAACCAGATTTTCTTGGCTTTCTTCGCATTCGTTTTCAATTCTGTAACGAGTTTTTTCTTTTCCTCTGGAATCTCATAATCAGGTTCCATGGTTTTCTCGTTTATACTAAGTTCCTTCTTCTTCAGGTCACGGATATGACCGTAAGAAGACATAACCTTATAGTCCTTACCTAAAAACTCTTCGATCTTTTTAGCCTTCGCAGGGCTCTCGACGATTACTAAATTCTCTTGCATAAGCTTATACACAATTTTTTTCGGTTGGCAAAAGTAAGTAAACTTTTTGCTTATACCTTATTATATGGTGTTTTTTTGGTTTTTTAATGTTTGGGAGCCATATTTGGCTGTATTGAACCTTTTTTACCCCAATTTTGTTTCCAAATAACGATGGAGCCCCTTGCGTATGGAATCGAATGCAAACTCATCAGGATTGAGTCTGCTCAATGGTATCCAGAATGATTCTTCTGCATCGTCCTTTGCTTCTATATGAGTGTCGTCTTTCACCTTCACTTCATAGAACATATCGAGGGTATGAACCATGAAACCTGAGTAAGGTAGAGATTTGGGTAGCTGAACTGATACTTAACCTCAGTTGCATCCAGTCCGGTTTCCTCTTTTACCTCTCTTGCCATACCTTCTTCACCTGTTTCATCCATGTCAACAAAACCGCCTGGCAAATCGAGTGCCCCCTTGGCTGGGGCTTTCTTGCGCCTTACTGCCAGGAGCTCTTCCTTACTGTTGAGTATGAGAGCTACCGTAGCACTGCTTGGATTGAGGTAATAAGAGAATCCGCAGTCCTTACACTTCTTGCTCTTGATGTTGTTGATTTCGAAATGATTAGAGCCGCAAACCGGGCAAAACTGAAACTTATCTAATACGTGACTCATATTATGATTAATGTATAATGATTGATGTTTAATGGAAAAGAATTTATCTTCATGTTATAATTGAAAAGCGGCCGGTCTTTGACTGCTGAACAAAGATCGCGCTGGTTATCTGATATTTACCAATTATCTGTACGGAATGGGAAGAGAGGCAGGTTGCCTGCATTTGCCATATTGCCGAGCTGGAAGTTGCGGAAACAGTAGCGAAGGCTACTGGTTTCTTTACCTCCGGACTGGTTACGATGACGCACTCATTCCAAGGATCGTTGCCTTCCTGCCTGAAGTGCTTGGCTGTAGCCTTATGGAATACCTTATCTTCGCCTGCAACTTCGAAACCTTCGATATCTTCAAAGCGGTTGTAGGCTCCGTAGGTGTTGTCGAAATGCACCTTTACAGTATCACCTACAATCTTCATCTCCTTGAAGGTCATGCACTCGCTGAAGAGTCCCTTCATGCCATAGGTCTTGCTGAGTGCCTGGAGTGCAAGACGTTCGCCTACAGGCTGTTTCTGACATGGATGAATCTGCTCAACCTCGTATGGGTAAACCAGGTCTTCGGTACAGACGATGCCGCTGTTTGGAATCACCTTGCTGCATTGAACTGCTGTTCACGGAGCTTAGGTCCCCAATCGCCATTTACGTCGCCATTATGATAAGGTGCAATCTGTACGAAATAGAATGGCAGTTCGCCCTGCTTGAAGTCTCTGCGCCACTGGGCAACGAGGTCGGCAAGACGTTTGGTATACTGGCCGTCCGGGTCGCCCACGTTAGAACATCCCTGATAGAAGAGGATACCCTTTACGCTATAGTTGAGGATAGGGTGGAAAGTTCCGTTACCCCAGAGAAGAGGGTAGAGGAAATCCCACTTAAACTTAGGGTTCTTGGTCATCTTTACAGAGTCGAGATCTTCCTTGGTGTTCTTCTTCAGGTAGTCGCGGTCGAGCCAGCTTTCTACACGACTTCCACCCTTGTTTGCCATGATCAGACCTACCGGAATATCAAGAGTCTTGTTTATTACCTGTGCAAAGAAGTATCCTGTAGCAGATGCATCGCCTACGGTTTCCGGGTTAACCTCCTTCCATTCGCAGTTGGCATCATCTAACGGCTTGCTGCTCATTACGCTAGGAATCTTTACGTAATGTACGCCTTTGTACTGGTTTGCTTCGAGCACCGCCTTGTTGTAACCTTCTACAGGGCAGTTGACGAATCCTTTTACAGGCATCTCCATGTTGCTCTGACCTGCACAAACCCATACTTCTCCTGACAGCACATTGTTGAGAGTGGTCTTTTCGCCATCATCGAAAGTGATGGAGAGTGGGGTGTAGCTCGCCTTCGGAGTTTGTACTTTGATAGCCCATTTACCATCCTTTCCGGTCTTGGCAGAATATTTCTTCCCAGACCATGAGGTGGTTACCTCTACTGTGGTTCCTGGTCGGGCGAGGAAGATACTCATCTGGATGGCGTAAATCACCCACCATGCCCAGTAGAACACGGTCCAGCCCTGCGGGAAGCCGCCTTTAGCGATGGGATCGGTATAGAACAACATTCGCGGCAGATACATCAGCAACATCCCCACCGAATCGGTGAAGTAGTTCATGATGAAGCTGGCACCCGCTGACAATGAACACCCAACCCAGCATCAGGAAGCTCAGGTAACTACGCACGTCACTGGCGATACGTACCCCTTTTTGCAGACCGCAAGCGACGCAAATGGCGTTGAGGATAATCCAGCAGGTAATGATGATAGCGTCCAGTTGCAGGGTATGCGGAATGCCAAACAACCATTGCATACACTCGGTCACCAGCGGCGTGGCAAGGCCCAGACTGGTACCCATCGCGAAGATCAAGGCGACGAGATAGAAGTTGTCGACGATAGTGCCGAACAACCCTTTGGCGTGTTTTTCACCTACCAGCGGCACCAGTGTCGAGCTGGGGCGAATCACTTCCATTTTGCGGACAAAGAAGAAGTAAGCGAAGGCGACTGAAAGGAAGCTGTAAGTGGCCCACGGCAGAGGTCCCCAGTGGAACAAGCTGTAAGCCAGCCCCAACTCTTTCGCCCCTGTCGAGTTCGGTTCTAAGCCAAACGGCGGGGTGGAGATGTAGTAGTAGATCTCAATCGATCCCCAGAACAGTACGGCAGCAGACGTACAGGAGGCGAACATCATAAAGATCCAACTGGCGGTACTAAATTCAGGTGGTTCGTTACCTAAACGCTTTTTGGCATACGGGCCAAACACCAGCCAGAACCAACCGAAAAGCATCACCACCATATACCATTCAAATGCCCATCCCCATACATTGGTGACGTAACTGAATACAGCATTAATAACGACATTCGCTGCATCCAGATCTCTGACTGTAAGCCAACAAAGTATGCCGACGATTATTAACGGCGGAAAGAAAACCTCGGTTCTATTCCCGTTTTCTCTTTTCATTCTTCATGAGTTAATTCCACTGTGAAAACGAATATTTATTTTGCGTTCCCGTTTGTTTTATTTTTGTTAACATTTAATATAATTATTATTAACCTCGTGGACGCGTTAATGGCTAACTCATAATGGGTATTCAATAAGCTGCATTCTGTGATTGTTATCACATTTTTGTTTCGGGTGAATAGAGGGCGCTTTTCTCGTTAATTTTGATTATTAATCAGTTTGTTATGTTGTGTTGTGAGTAAAAAAATAGCATCTGACTTTCAATATTGGTGATCCATAAAGCAATATTGAAAATTTCTTTTTGCTACGCCATGTTTTCAATATTGGTGAGGAACTTAACAATATTGAAAGTTGGATTTATCTGCGTGTGACATTTTCAATATTGGTGATTAAAGTTTTATTTCCAAATTAAAGGGCGTGATATCTGTAATTAACACCACCGATATGAACGACGTTTCCTTCATGATTTCTGGAGATGCAATGAAGATTATTACTTGCTATAAGTGCGTGCCTGATGAACAGGATATTGCGGTCAATAATGCTGATGGTTCATTAGACTTCAGCAAAGCCGATGCCAAAATAAGCCAATACGATCTGAACGCTATTGAAGCGGCTTGCCAGCTAAAGCAACAGGCAGCAGAGGCGCAGGTGACGGCCTTAAGTGTGGGCGGTAAAGCCCTGACCAACGCCAAAGGGCGTAAAGATGTGCTATCGCGCGGCCCGGATGAACTGATTGTGGTGATTGATGACCAGTTCGAGCAGGCACTGCCGCAACAAACGGCGAGCGCACTGGCTGCAGCCGCCCAGAAAGCAGGCTTGATTTGATCCTCTGTGGCGATGGTTCTTCCGACCTTTATGCCCAGCAGGTTGGTCTGCTGGTGGGCGAAATCCTCAATATTCCGGCAGTTAACGGCGTCAGCAAAATTATCTCCCTGGCTGCAGATACCCTCACCGTTGAGCGCGAACTGGAAGATGAAACCGAAACCTTAAGCATTCCGCTGCCTGCGGTTGTTGCTGTTTCCACTGATATCAATTCCCCACAAATTCCTTCGATGAAAGCCATTCTCGGCGCGGCGAAAAGCCCGTCCAGGTATGGTCGGCGGCGGATATTGGTTTTAACGCAGAGGCAGCCTGGTCAGAACAACAGGTTGCGCGCCGAAACAGCGCGAACGTCAGCGCATCGTGATTGAAGGCGACGGCGAAGAACAGATCGCCGCATTTGCTGAAAATCTTCGCAAAGTCATTTAATTACAGGGGATGCTATGAACACGTTTTCTCAAGTCTGGGTATTCAGCGATACCCCTTCTCGTCTGCCGGAACTGATGAACGGTGCGCAGGCTTTAGCTAATCAAATCAACACCTTTGTCCTCAATGATGCCGACGGCGCACAGGCAATCCAGCTCGGCGCTAATCATGTCTGGAAATTAAACGGCAAACCGGACGATCGGATGATCGAAGATTACGCCGGTGTCATGGCTGACACTATTCGCCAGCACGGCGCAGACGGCCTGGTGCTGCTGCCAAACACCCGTCGCGGCAAATTACTGGCGGCAAAACTGGGTTATCGCCTTAAAGCGGCGGTGTTCTAACGATGCCAGCACCGTCAGCGTACAGGACGGTAAAGCGACAGTGAAACACATGGTTTACGGTGGTCTGGCGATTGGCGAAGAACGCATTGCCACGCCGTATGCGGTACTGACCATCAGCAGCGGCACGTTCGATGCGGCTCAGCCAGACGCGTCACGCACTGGCGAAACGCACACCGTGGAGTGGCAGGCTCCGGCTGTGGCGATTACCCGCACGGCAACCCAGCGCGCCAGAGCAACAGCGTCGATCTCGACAAAGCCCGTCTGGTGGTCAGCGTCGGTCGCGGTATTGGCAGCAAAGAGAACATTGCGCTGGCAGAACAGCTTTGCAAGGCGATAGGTGCGGAGTTGGCCTGTTCTCGTCCGGTGGCGGAAAACGAAAAATGGATGGAGCACGAACGCTATGTCGGTATCTCCAACCTGATGCTGAAACCTGAACTGTACTTGGCGGTGGGGATCTCCGGGCAGATCCAGCACATGGTTGGCGCTAACGCGTCGCAAACCATTTTCGCCATCAATAAAGATAAAAATGCGCCGATCTTCCAGTACGCGGATTACGGCATTGTTGGTGACGCCGTGAAGATCCTTCCGGCGCTGACCGCAGCTTTAGCGCGTTGATCCACTCTGCAGGGCTGCATTTGGCCCTGCCGCTGACAGGGAGCTCTTATGTCCGAAGATATCTTTGACGCCATCATCGTCGGTGCTGGGCTTGCCGGTTCGGTTGCCGCACTGGTGCTCGCCCGCGAAGGGGCGCAAGTGTTAGTTATCGAGCGTGGCAATTCCGCAGGTGCCAAGAACGTCACGGCGGGCGTCTCTATGCCCACAGCCTGGAACACATTATTCCTGGTTTCGCCGACTCCGCCCCGTAGAACGCCTGATCACCCATGAAAAACTCGCGTTTATGACGGAAAAGTCAGCGATGACTATGGACTACTGCAATGGTGACGAAACCTCGCCATCCAGCGTTCTTACTCCGTTTTGCGCAGTAAATTTGATGCCTGGCTGATGGAGCAGGCCGAAGAAGCGGGCGCGCAGTTAATTACCGGGATCCGCGTCGATAACCTCGTACAGCGCGATGGCAAAGTCGTCGGTGTAGAAGCCGATGGCGATGTGATTGAAGGCGAAAACGGTGATCCTTGCTGATGGAGTGAACTCCATCCTTGCCGAAAAGCTGGGGATGGCAAAACGCGTTAAACCGACGGATGTGGCGGTTGGCGTGAAGGAACTGATCGAGTTACCGAAGTCGGTAATCGAAGACCGTTTTCAGTTGCAGGGTAATCAGGGCGCGGCTTGTCTGTTTGCGGGATCACCCACCGATGGCTGATGGGCGGCGGCTTCCTTTATACCAATGAAAATACCCTGTCGCTGGGGCTGGTTTGTGGTCTGCATCATCTGCATGACGCAAAAAAATCGGTGCCGCAAATGCTGGAAGATTTCAAACAACATCCGGCCGTTGCACCGCTGATCGCGGGTGGCAAGCTGGTGGAATATTCCGCTCACGTAGTGCCGGAAGCAGGCATCAACATGCTGCCGGAGTTGGTTGGTGACGGCGTATTGATTGCCGGTGATGCCGCCGGAATGTGTATGAACCTCGGTTTTACCATTCGCGGTATGGATCTGGCGATTGCCGCCGGGGAAGCCGCAGCAAAAACCGTGCTTTCAGCGATGAAAAGCGACGATTTCAGTAAGCAAAAACTGGCGGAATATCGTCAGCATCTTGAGAGTGGCCCGCTGCGCGATATGCGTATGTACCAGAAACTACCGGCCTTCCTTGATAACCCACGCATGTTTAGCGGCTACCCGGAACTGGCGGTGGGCGTGGCGCGTGACCTGTTCACCATTGACGGCAGTGCGCCGGAACTGATGCGCAAGAAAATCCTCCGCCACGGCAAGAAAGTGGGCTTCATCAATCTGATCAAGGATGGCATGAAAGGAGTGACCGTTTTATGACTTCTCCCGTCAATGTGGACGTCAAACTGGGCGTCAATAAATTCAATGTCGATGAAGAGCATCCGCACATTGTTGTGAAGGCCGATGCCGATAAACAGGCCCTGGAGCTGCTGGTGAAAGCGTGCCCCGCAGGTCTGTACAAGAAGCAGGATGACGGCAGTGTGCGCTTCGATTACGCCGGATGTCTGGAGTGCGGCACCTGTCGCATTCTGGGGCTGGGGTCGGCGCTGGAACAGTGGGAATACCCGCGCGGCACCTTTGGTGTGGAGTTCCGTTACGGCTGATGTTGGTTTGATACGTAACGCCGTACTGACTCTCATTGCAAAAAAACAGGAATAACCCATGCAACCGTCCAGAAACTTGACGATCTCAAATTCTCCTCAATTCACCGCCGCATTTTGCTGTGGGGAAGCGGTGGTCCGTTTCTGGATGGTTATGTACTGGTAATGATTGGCGTGGCGCTGGAGCAACTGACTCCGGCGCTAAAACTGGACGCTGACTGGATTGGCTTGTTGGGCGCGGGAACGCTCGCCGGGCTGTTCGTTGGCACATCGCTGTTTGGCTATATTTCCGATAAAGTCGGACGGCGCAAAATGTTCCTCATTGATATCATCGCCATCGGCGTGATATCGGTGGCGACGATGTTTGTCTCATCCCTGTCGAACTGTTGGTGATGCGGGTACTTATCGGCATTGTCATCGGTGCAGATTATCCCATCGCCACCTCAATGATCACCGAGTTCTCCAGTACCGTCAGCGGGCGTTTTCCATCAGCTTTATCGCCGCCATGTGGTATGTCGGCGCGACCTGCGCCGATCTGGTCGGCTACTGGCTTTATGATGTGGAAGGCGGCTGGCGCTGGATGCTGGGTAGCGCGGCGATCCCCTGTTTGTTGATTTTGATTGGTCGATTCGAACTGCCTGAATCTCCCCGCTGGTTATTACGCAAAGGGCGAGTAAAAGAGTGCGAAGAGATGATGATAAAACTGTTTGGCGAACCGGTGGCTTTCGATGAAGAGCAGCCGCAGCAAACCCGTTTTCGCGATCTGTTTAATCGCCGCCATTTTCCTTTTGTTCTGTTTGTTGCCGCCATCTGGACCTGCCAGGTGATCCCAATGTTCGCCATTTACACCTTTGGCCCGCAAATCGTTGGTTTGTTGGGATTGGGGGTTGGCAAAAACGCGGCACTGGGGAACGTGGTGATTAGCCTGTTCTTTATGCTCGGCTGTATTCCGCCGATGCTGTGGCTAAACACTGCCGGACGGCGTCCATTGTTGATTGGCAGCTTTGCCATGATGACGCTGGCGCTGGCGGTTTTGGGGCTGATCCCGGATATGGGGATCTGGCTGGTAGTGATGGCCTTTGCGGTGTATGCCTTTTTCTCTGGCGGGCCGGGTAATTTGCAGTGGCTCTATCCTAATGAACTCTTCCCGACAGATATCCGCGCCTCTGCCGTGGGCGTGATTATGTCCTTAAGCCGTATTGGCACCATTGTTTCGACCTGGGCACTGCCGATCTTTATCAATAATTCGGTATCAGTAACACGATGCTAATGGGGGCGGGTATCTCGCTGTTTGGCTTGTTGATTTCCGTAGCGTTTGCCCCGGAGACTCGAGGGATGTCACTGGCGCAAACCAGCAATATGACGATCCGCGGGCAGAGAATGGGGTAAATTGTTCAGATTTCTCTCTTTTCTGAATCAATATTATTGACTATAAGCCGCGTGAATATATGACTACACTTTGTGGGAAAACAAAGGCGTAATCACGCGGGCTACCTATGATTCTTATAATTTATGCGCATCCGTATCCGCATCATTCCCATGCGAATAAACGGATGTTGAACAGGCAAGGACGCTGGAAGGCGTCGAAATTCGCTCTCTTTATCAACTCTATCCTGACTTCAATATCGATATTGCCGCCGAGCAGGAGGCGCTGTCTCGCGCCGATCTGATCGTCTGGCAGCACCCGATGCAGTGGTACAGCATTCCACCGCTCCTCAAACTTTGGATCGATAAGTTTTCTCGCACGGCTGGGCTTACGGTCACGGCGGCACGGCGCTGCATGGCAAACATTTGCTGTGGGCGGTGACGACCGGCGGCGGGGAAAGCCATTTTGAAATTGGTGCGCATCCGGGCTTTGATGTGCTGTCGCAGCCGCTACAGGCGACGGCAATCTACTGCGGGCTGAACTGGCTGCCACCGTTTGCCGCACAGGTATTAAATAACTCCTGGCAGGTCGCAGTGTTTGGCAGGTTCAGCGCAAGTGCTTTCGCACTTTGCAGTGCCAGGTTGAGATCTTTCTGGTGCAGAGCGATTTTGAAGCCCGGATTAAAGGTGCGTTTAATCATACGCTCGCCATGAACTTCCAGAATACGTGAGGAAGCAAAGCCGCCCATCAGCGCCTGGCGCACACGTACCGGGTCCGCACCGGCTTTTGAAGCAAATAGCAGGCTTCAGAAACCGCTTCAATATTGAGCGCCACAATAATCTGATTTGCCACTTTGCAGGTTTGGCCGTCGCCGTTACCGCCCACGAGGGTGATATTTTTACCGAGCAGTTCAAACAGCGGTTTAACACGTTCAAATACCGCTTCATCACCGCCAACCATAATCGACAACGTCCCTTCACGCGCACCGATTTCACCGCCGGAGACTGGCGCATCGAGATAATCGCCGCCCAGTTCATTCACCTGACGAGCGAAACGCTTAGTTTCAATCGGGGAAATGGAGCTCATATCAACAATGGTTTTGCCCTTCAGCGAGGCTTTGGTACAACCATTTTCACCGAACAGAACTTCTTCAACCTGTGGTGTATCTGGCACCATAATAAAAATGATGTCCGATGCTTCCGTTACCTGGCGCGCAGTTTCAACACTGACGGCACCCAGTGACAGTAATTCATCAGCAACCGGTCCAATGGTTGTGACATGCAGTTGATGACCGGCACGCGCCAGATTAATGGCCATCGGTGTACCCATAATGCCTAAGCCAATAAATCCCAGTTTCATAATTAACCTCTTTTAAATTTCGCTTTTCCTGAATTCAGACAACACGATCCCCTGCCAACTTAGCGGCCTAAAAAAGCATTGCCTGAACAGCGTTACGTTTTAACGGTACGGATCCATCCAGCGTAAACCGGCTTCCGTGGTGGTTTGGGGTTTATATTCACACCCAACCCAACCGTTGTAGTCAGAATTTTCGATTACCTTAAAGAGATAATCATAATTAATTTCTCCGGTCCCCGGTTCGCCGCGATGCGGATTATCAGCAATTTGCAGGTGGCCAATTTTATCGGCCCACTGAGTCATGGTGTTGGTTAATTCACCTTCCATCCGCTGCATGTGATAAATGTCATACTGAATTTTCAAATTGCAGCAACCAACATCATCAATCAATTTCAGCGCCTGCCGAGTTCCGGTGAGATGCGTTATCAAATCAATAAAACAACAACAACAGCTACTGTTCCAACAAACACAACAGTAACTACTACAACTCCAACACCTACTACACCTGTAAACTCTACTACAACATCACCAGCTGCTAGTGGTGTTA
>ENA-OQER01000736-OQER01000736.1-human-gut-metagenome-genome-assembly--contig:-NODE-736-length-17326-cov-2.412291_pt1 | contig 17326 bp, 24 predicted proteins | sample MGYA00242797_ERZ504639 | MGnify/ENA primary metagenome ERZ504639 (study PRJEB26092, sample SAMD00036306) | human gut metagenome | host: Homo sapiens | study: EMG produced TPA metagenomics assembly of...
ATTTTTTTTCAAAACCCCCTAAAATCCATATGTTTTCAGCCTGTCACACAGCCACAGTTTTAACATGATGCAAAAACAAACCTTCTTAATATTGATACAGCTGGTATATGCCGCATAACATATACCAGCTGATTATAATTATATTATCTGCATGTGCCAATTCTGTATAAAAACACTTACACAGATATTATGCAAAGTTAAATATAGCTGTAAACAATCCTGCTGAAGCAACGCCCATTATTATACCTGCAAGTAATACACCTGCAAGCACTGCTATTACACTCTTCTTAAATCCCATATCAAGAAAGCTTGCAGCAAGTGTTCCTGTCCATGCTCCTGTACCAGGAAGTGGTATGCCAACAAACAACAAAAGTGCTACAAACAGTCCATTACCTGCCTTGGCTTTAAGCTTCTCTCCACCTTATGTCCTTTTTCTATACAGAATGTAAAGAACTTACCTATATACTTTTTATCAGCGCCCCACTCCAACACTCTTCTTGCAAAAAGATATATAACTGGAACAGGAAGCATATTACCTATTACACATATTATATAAGATTGCAGCAAAGGAAGCTGGAAGCCTGCGATATAGGAATCGCACCTCTTAGTTCCACAATAGGCACCATTGATACCAGAAAACATATAAGATATTTTTTTAACATTTCTCACCTCATGATATTATTAAGATTATTCATTGTATTTTAATGCTAACCCGTCAAATATAACATATATATATGTATTCTGACAAGTCATTATGCTGCTGCATATTAAACATTTATGCTACAACACATCAAACAACGATAACTGGTTACTCTCTGCCATACCATCAAGCAGCTTTAACTCACTCAGCTTATCAATAACTGTCTGTCCTATCTTTGCACGCTGTCTTAAGTCATCCTTTGATAAAAACTTTCCACCTCTTGCAGCTATCTCTATAGATTCTCCGGCTGATTCACCTATCTTTGATACAACCTTAAAGGATGGCATTATTTTTCCATCTATTATCTGGAAACTTCTTGCCTTGGCCTTATATATATCTATTGGTGTGAATTCATATCCACGCGCATACATTTCCTGGACTATCCTCATATCCTTGTATTCATCAAGCTCTGTTTTTTCTATAGTTCCATCTGCCTTCTTAGCTTTATAAATATCAAGATAATATTCAAGACGCTCTCTTCCCATAGCCATCTTCTCATAGTCAAAGGCATCTGCTCTTATACTAAAATATGCACAATAGTAAGCAAGTGGATAAAACACTTTACAATACGCAACACGCCATGCCATCATAACATAAGCTGCCGCATGTGCTTTAGGGAACATGTACTGTATCTTGTTACAAGACCATATATACCAGTCAGGAACACCATGCTCCTTCATTATCTGTTCCCATTCAGGAGTAAGACCTTTACCTTTTCTTACCTTCTCCATAATCGTAAATGCAAGCTCACTTTCAAGTCCTTTCTGGATAAGATATATCATAATATCATCTCTTGTACATATAGCTGTCGATATAGTCGCCTTGCCTTCCTTAAGAAGTGTCTGCGCATTACCAAGCCATACATCAGTACCATGTGAAAGACCTGCTATTCTTACAAGATCTGAAAAGTACTGTGGTTTGGTATCTATAAGCATCTGCATGGCAAAGTCTGTACCAAACTCCGGTATACCCAGTGCCCCAAGCTTACATCCGCCTATATCTTCGGGTTTGATCCCAAGTGCCGATGTATCCTTAAAAAGTGACATGACCTCTTTAGAATCAAGTGGGATCTCAAGAGGATCTATACCGGTAAGATCCTGAAGCATACGTATCATAGTAGGATCAAGGTGTCCTAGTATATCAAGCTTTAACAGGTTATGGTCAATACTGTGATAATCGAAATGTGTCGTTACTATACCGCTCTTCACATCATTGGCAGGATGCTGTACAGGTGTAAATGAATGTATTTCATCTCCAATAGGAAGTACTACTATTCCTCCAGGATGCTGTCCTGTTGTCCTTCGTATATCTATACAGCCCTTAGCTATCCTTTCTATTTCGCAGCGTCTTTTAACCTTCCCGCGCTCCTCCAGATACTTTAATACATATCCATATGCGGTTTTTTCAGCAACCGTACCGATAGTTCCCGGCTTTAAATGTCTGTCCTTTACCAAATATAACCTCAGTATAAGCGTGCGCTTTACTCTGATATTCGTTAGAAAAGTTAAGATCAATATCTGGCTCTTTATTTCCTTTGAATCCAAGGAATGTCTCAAAAGGTATATCAAAGCCCAGCTTATCCAGCTTATGCCCACACTTAGGGCACTTCTTATCTGGCATATCACAACCTGCACCACCTGCGAATTTCTTTACTTCATCTGAATAAAAATCAACATAGTAGCACTTCGGGCATAAATAATGCGGACTAAGCGGATTAACCTCTGTAATACCAGCCATTGTAGCTGCAAAGGATGAACCAACCGAGCCTCTTGAACCTACAAGATATCCATCATCATTTGATTTCCATACAAGCTTCTGAGCAATAATATACATGACAGAATATCCATTAGATATAATAGAATTAAGCTCTCTTTCAAGTCTTTCTGTAACTATCTGTGGCAGCTCTGGCCCATATATCTCATGCGCCCTGTTATGACATATCGTTCGTAACATCTGGTCTGAATTCTCGATTACAGGCGGTCTTTTATCCGGTCTTACAGGTATTATTTCTTCACACATATTCATGATTTTATTTGTGTTAGTCACAACTATCTCATATGCCTTATCACTTCCAAGATAGTCAAACTCATGAAGCATCTCATCTGTAGTATGAAGATATAATGGTGGCTGGTTATCAGCATCATCAAAGCCTTTTCCTGCCATGATAATCCTTCTGTATATCTCATCCTCAGGATTAAGAAAATGCACATCACAAGTTGCTACAACTGGCTTATCAAACTTTTCTCCAAGAGATATTACTCTTCTGTTAAGATCTCTTAAATCTTCCTCATCCTTTACATAGTAATCTTCTTTTTCTATCATGAATCTGTTATTGCCTATAGGCTGGACTTCAAGGTAATCATAGAAATTAACTATTCTTGCTATCTCAGCATCTGAACGTCCATTAACCATTGCACGAAAAAGTTCGCCTGCCTCACAGGCACTTCCTATTATAAGGCCTTCACGGTATTTATTCACAAGGCTTTTAGGTATCTTTGGAAATCGGTTAAAATACTTCATATGCGATGCCGAAACAAGCCTGTAAAGATTAATTCTTCCCATTTCGTTTGCAGCAAGTATTATACAATGGTACTGATGAAGCTTTTTAACAGATTCTTCATCAAGTGTTCCTTCTTCATTCAGCTTATCAAGCGTATATATATCCCTGTCTGCAAGCATCCTTATAAGCTTTAAGAATATATGTGCTGTTGCTTCTGCATCATCTACTGCCCTGTGATGATTGTCAAGAACAACATTAAGATGCTTTGTAAGCGTATCGAGCTTATAATTATGAAGTGCAGGTATAAGGAACTGTGACAGCAGCACAGTATCTATATATGTAGGCGAAAAACTAATACCTAAACGCTCTGCATTATTAATAATAAAACTCATATCAAATTCAGCATTATGTGCCACCATGACACAACCCTCGCAGAACTTAAGAAAATCCGGAAGTATGTCTTCTATAGTTCCAGATGTCATAACCATCTGGTCGCTTATTCCTGTAAGATTCTCTATTCTAAACGATATAGGAACCTTAGGATTAACAAATGTAGAAAATCTGTCTACTATTTCTCCTCCCTTTATCTTTACAGCACCTATCTCTATGACCTTATCTACCAAAGCTGAAAAGCCCGTTGTTTCAAGGTCAAACACTACAAATTCACCAGAAAAATCCTGTCCATCAGGATTTGTTACTATACTCTTTGTATCATCCACAAGATAAGCCTCAACACCATATATAACCTTGAAGTCCAGTTTTTCTCCTTTAGCCTCATACTTACCCCAAAGCTTCTGCATAGTATGATAGGCTCTGTAAATGCCTGTACAACACCGTGATCTGTTATTGCAACAGCCTTATGTCCCCACTTTATAGCCTGGTCAATAATATCGCTGGCGCGTGACACGCCATCCATATCACTCATCTTTGTATGACAGTGAAGTTCTACTCTCTTGTTTAGTGCAAGATCTGTTCTCACACTTCTGTTATCAGTGCCCTTTCTTATGCCGGATACATTAGAGATTGTTATTTCCTGATCGTATTTATCCATAGCAGCTATTCCCTTAATCTTAAGGAAATTCCCTTCTTTTATGAAACCATACATATCATCCAACTGCTCATTTTAACAAACATTTTACTATTATACTATCTGTAAAGTCTGTAACAGCTATTGAAAGGATAGTTCTCTCGTCTCTTATCGGTCTTGGTTCAACGCTCATAACCATACCATTAACAGCGACCTCTCCTACCGGTGTTTCAAGCTGTTCTATCGCAGTTATATCATCATTAAAATCTCTTCCGTATAACACATCCTGATTAGCTGGCTTTCTGTATCTTGTAAGATCCTTTCCTGTTGCGCCTCTTTCATTAAAAAATGCTGCTGCCTTAGCTTTCTGTTCTGCCTTCTTTTTATTTTTATCAGCATCACTTAACTGCTTGCTTTCACTATCACCATTCTGGCTGCTGCCTGAAGCTGCTCTTCTATCTGCTTGACTCTTAAGTTAAGCTTGTGTGCATTTTCCTTTTCATAATGATTCTCTGTCTTGCTGGCATATTTATATTCAACATCTATTTCAAATCCAAACCTGTTAAGATATATTTTTTTAAAATAATCTGTAAGATTATCCGCATATGTCCTTGCAAGAAACCCGTCCTCAAGTGTAAGCACCAAAAGATCACTTTTCTCAAACTCCCACGTTGAATTCTTCAAAAGATTATATTCAAGAGTCCAGTATTTTTCGAGTTCAAACAATATACTGTCATAATAAACATCCATAATAGTCTGTGGTGTATACTGCTTGGAAAGACTATAACGGTCTATTATCCTTACATCCATGTTCTGTATACGGAACACCTGCTTTTTAAGAGCATCCTCAACCTTATATATTATCTTCTTGCTTATAACCTTATCATTCTTTATGTATACACGGGCAAGAGAATTAGTGGAGGTCTTCGAAACCTTCGTGACCTCCACATTCTCCATATATACTCTTATATCATCTGGCAACTTAAGCGTTTTAAAAACATCTAAAAACTTATACATCTTATCTCAACTTTCCATTATGCCTGCCAGTTATCAAGTTCTTCCTTTAATACTGATAGCAGCTTATCCTCATCACACTTCTTTACAATCTCTCCGTGCTTTATAAGAACTCCACAGCCATCTCCACCAGCTATTCCAAGGTCAGCTTCCTTTGCCTCTCCTGGTCCGTTAACAACACATCCCATAACTGCGATTTTTATATCAAGGTCATAATTCTTAACAAGCTCTTCAACCCTTGATGCAAGCCCTATAAGATCTATCCTTGTTCTTCCGCAGGTTGGGCATGATACCACTTCTATACCACCTTTTCTAAGACCAAGTGTTCTTAATATAAGCTTTGCCGCTTCTACCTCTCTTACAGGATCATCTGTTAAAGATACTCTTATTGTATCACCTATACCCTGGTTAAGTATGAGTCCAAGTCCTATAGATGATTTAATACTTCCTGAGAATATAGTACCTGATTCTGTTATTCCGACATGTAAAGGATAGTTAGTCTGCTCAGCTATAAGCTCATGTGCTTTTACACACATCAAAACATCAGAAGACTTAATACTTATGACAAGATTATCATATCCGAGATCTTCTATTATCTTAACCTTATCAAGGGCACTCTCTACAAGTCCCTTTGCTGTAACACCATTATACTTTTCAACAATATCCTTTTCAAGCGAACCGCTGTTAACGCCTACTCTTATAGGTATATTTCTTGATTTAGCAACATCTACTACTGCTTTTATCTTGTCAGTCGAACCAATATTACCAGGATTTATCCTGATCTTATCAGCACCATTTTCCATGCAGCAATCGCCATCTTATAGTCAAAATGTATATCAGCTACGAGTGGTATATGAATCTGTTTTTTTATTTCCTTAATAGCATGTGCCGCTTCTATAGTAGGAACTGTACATCTTATGATATCACATCCTGCTTTTTCAAGCCTTAATATCTGTTTAACAGTAGCTTCAACATCCTCTGTATGTGTATTAGTCATAGACTGGATCATAATAGGGCTGCCACCGCCAATAAGCTTATCACCTATCTTTATAATCTTTGTATTATCTCTGTACATACTCCACCTCAATCTTTTCCTGTATAAGTTTCAACATCTGAAACAATCTAAGTCCAAAATAATCTATATCCAAATCAATATATCTGAAACAATCTAAAACAATCCTCTTATATCTTTAAACATAATATAAACCATAAGTGCAAGAAGCAGAATCATTCCTATAAAATGAACTATTCCTTCATGCTCCTTCTTAACCGGTTTGCCTCTCAGCACTTCGATTATAAGGAACACAAGTCTTCCACCATCAAGTGCCGGTATAGGAAGAAGATTCATAACCCCAAGATTGGAGCTTATAAGTCCAGCAAGGTTAAGGAGGTTAAGGAACACATAAAAAGCACCATCTGCCTTGCTTTCTTCCACAATATCACTCATAATGCTAACTGTACCAACAGGTCCTGATAAATCATTAACACCAACCTGTCCCGTAAACATCATTCCAAGACTCCTTATAACTGTATTAACGCTGTAGCCAACCTCACCAAGCGCATACTTAAGTGTCTTTATTGGTGATACCTTTTCCCTGGCTCCATAACATGCGAATCCAGTATAATAATATTCATTTTCAACTAACTTAGGTGTCATGGATAATGTAACATCCGAACCATTTCTTGATACTGTTATATCTATGCTCTGTCCATTGCACTTGTTGATCTGTTCGCTTATCTGTGTACTGTTTTCAACCTTCACACCATTGACAGCTGATATTCTGTCACCACTTACAATCCCTGCTACTGCTGCAGGTGTTTTATCAGACACCGCTGAAATAGTACCATTCTGTTCAAGTGAAACTCCTATCTGATATTTTTCCTGCTTAACATGCTCTGGCATAAGTGTTGTTGTATACTTCTGCCCATCTCTTATATATGTTATATCCATCTGTTTGTCAGCATGATAATATCTGTAAAACGAGTAATCCCTGTAAAATGTAACCTTCTGGTTATTCACTTTAACTATGGTATCTCCCTCTGAAAGCCCTGCAGCAGCCGCTGGCGAATCCTCATACAGCACATCAACCCTGCATGGATCATATCCTATGCTTCCAACTATAACAACTGCACATATGAAAGCAAGAATAAAGTTAAACAAAGGTCCTGCTGCTATAACAGCTATTCTTGCCCACACCGACTTGTTAGCAAATGATCTGGACATATCATATCCATGTTCAAGTGCCTCATCCTTAGCCTTCATGGACATATAGCCTCCAGCAGAAGCAGATGCCGCATCGCCTTTATGTGCTGCATTACTTATATCATAGGCATCTGTATTTTTTTTCTTTTTCATTTTCATCCTGATTATCTTCATCATCCTCTTCAGCATCAAGAAAATCCTGTCCAAGCATTATACATGCACCGCCGAAAGGAAGAAGCTTAAGGCAGTATTCTGTCTCGCCCTTTTTAAAATGGAGCAGCTTAGGACCAAACCCTAACGAAAACTCAACTACTGTTATTCCGTTAGCCTTTGCAACTATGAAGTGTCCAAACTCATGTATGATAATTATTATGCTTAAAACAAGAACCGCCAATATTATATTTAAAACCAATTTACCACTTTCCTCCGATCATCTCATATACATTCTTCTCTGTATCAAGAATCTCATCAACGGATGGATTGTCGATAAAATCCACCTCATTCATAGCGTACTCTATAATATCCGGTATATCTAGATACTTTATCTTTCTGTCAAGAAACTTTGCCACTGCAAGCTCGTTTGCAGCATTGAAAGCTGTTGGTATATTTCCACCTCTGTCCGATGCTTCATATGCAAGCTTAAGACCTTTGAAAGTATCCATATCAGGCTTTTCAAATGTTATCTGTCCTAATTCAAAGAAATCCACTCTCTTAGTATTAAGTTCTTTTCTATGAGGATAATACAATGCGTACTGGATTGGAAGACGCATATCCGGACTTCCAAGCTGTGCCATAATACCTCCATCAACAAACTCTACCATAGAATGTATTATACTCTGTGGCTGCACGACAACGCATACCTTTGATGATGGTACATCAAAAAGCACTGTGCTTCCATAACCTCAAGTCCCTTATTAACCATGGTTGATGAATCAATAGTTATTTTACGTCCCATAGCCCAGTTAGGGTGATTAAGCGCATCCTCAAGTGTAACACCTGCAAGCTCAGCTCTCTTCTTTCCTCTGAATGGTCCACCTGAAGCTGTCAGCAGTATTCTTTCAACCTCTCTTTATATTCACCATTCAGTGACTGGAATATAGCAGAATGTTCACTATCGACAGGATATATATTAACACCATTATCCTTGGCAAGCTTCATAATAATATGCCCTGCTGTTACAAGTGTTTCCTTGTTGGCAAGTGCTATATCCTTATGTGCTTCAATAGCTTTAATAGTTGGTATTATTCCCATCATGCCAACAACTGCCGTAAGAACTATATCTGCACTTTCTATTGTAGCTGCTTCTATAAGACCTTCATCACCATATACTATCTTAACATCAATATCAGCAAGCAGAACCTTAAGTTCTGCTGCAAGCTTTTCACTTCCTATACACACAAGCTCTGGTCTGAACTCCCTCACCTGATTAGCAAGCTCTTTAACTCTTGTACCTGCTGCCAGAGCGACAACCTTTATATCATTATTTCTTCTTATTACATCAAGCGTCTGTGTTCCGATAGAGCCTGTTGAACCCAGTACAGATATGCCTTTCATCGTTATACCCCTTTCCTGCTATCTTCCTAATCCGTTAATAATAACGACAGCCCAGTATACAACAGGTGCTGTAAATATTACGCTGTCAAACCTGTCTAATATACCACCATGGCCTGGAATAAGTTTTCCATAATCTTTAACATTATAATTTCTTTTTATAGCTGATGCTGCAAGATCACCAACTATCGCTAACATAGCTCCAATGCAGCTTGCAACCGCAAACGTAAGCATTGGACTGACAAGCTCCTCTGTCATACTTGTGCTGACTATGCTCCCATATATTACTCCAAGAGCCGTTGCACCTACGATTCCACCTATAGCTCCTTCTATTGATTTCTTAGGAGACAATACTGGTGCCATCTTATGCTTTCCAATAAGCACTCCTGTAAAATACGCAAATGTATCATTTCCCCAGGATGAAACAAATATAAGCCATACAAGATAAACTCCATTGTCTAATCTTCTTGTTTCGTAAATATATGCAAGCATCATAGTTACATATATTATTCCAAAAAATGACCACATTATATTCTCAGCCTTATATTTTGGAAATGTGAACACATAAATAGTCATTAGTGCAAGAAATGCAGCCACTAACACAAGCATGCTGTATCTGTTATCTGCGCTGTCAAGTAATATGTAATAAACTACTGTTGACACATATGCACATATTCCTAATGGACTTTTCTCTAATCCAGCCACTCTAAGAAGCTCATAATTGCCTACAAGAGATATGAAAAGACACAGTGCATATAAAAACCAGCCTCCAAAATATAATGCTGGCGCAGTAATAATGACTAAGCATATTCCACTTATAATTCTTTTTAACAATGCTTACTCCTCCTTAACACCACCATATCTTCTTTCTCTCTTATTATACTTTTCGCATGCCTTAATAAGCTCTTCTCTATTAAAATCAGGCCAGTATACATCTGTAAAATAAAACTCTGTATACGCAAGCTGCCAAGCAGATAGTTAGACAATCTCTGTTCTCCGCTTGTTCTTATAAGAAGATCAGGATCTGGAAGCTCAGCGGTATCCAGATTGCTGCTTATCATGCTTTCATCTATATCACAAGGAGCTATTTCACCTGCCTTAACCTTATCTGCTATTTTCTGTACAGCTCTTACTATCTCATCTCTTCCACCATAATTAATAGCTATTGTAAAGTTTAATCCCGTATTATTTTTAGTTTTTTCCTCAAGATTATTAATGCTCTCTATTATATCTGCACTTAACTCCTCTTTTCTTCCTATAACACGGCATCTTACATTGTTTTTCATAGACTTTTTAACGCAGTCTTTTAAGTACTTTCTTAATATATTCATAAGAGTACTCACTTCATCTGTAGATCTTTTCCAGTTTTCAGTTGAAAATGCATATACTGTAAAATATTTTACGCCTAAATCATCGGCTATATATAACATATCCTCAACAACCTTACTTCCCTGCATATGTCCGTAAGTTCTTGGCATATGTCTTTTCTTTGCCCATCGTCCATTACCATCAAGAATAACTGCAACGTGTCCAGGTATATTTAAGCCTAATTCCTCGTTAAAACTATCCATAGTAAACCTCATTTCTATCTGTTCTTATAAAATACTGCCCTGATACAACTAAATAAAGACTGTTGCAATAACCAACAGCCTTTTTTTCATATATCTTATACTGTAAGTATTTCTGCAGACTTCTCTTCGATTGCTTTATCAATCTGGGCTACATATTTATCTGTGAGCTTCTGAACTTCATCTTCTAAGTTCTTAGCCTCATCATCAGAAATATCCCCTGCTTTATTCTCTTTCTTAATAGCATCATTAGCATCTCGTCTGACGTTTCTTATAGCAACCTTTGCATTGTCACCCTTCTTCTTAACATCCTTTGCAAGTTCTTTACGTCTGTCTTCTGTCAATTCAGGGAAAATAAGTCTTACAACCTTACCATCGTTATTAGGTGTAAGTCCTAGATCTGAAACAAGGATAGCCTTCTCTATATCTTTTATAAGGCTTGCTTCCCAAGGCTGTATCTGAATCATACGTGCTTCTGGAACTGATATGTTAGCAACCTGCTGAAGTGATGTAGGTGTTCCATAATAATCAACCTTTATTTTATCTAATATATGTGGATTAGCTCTTCCCGCACGGATTGTTGTATAATCCTCTCTTAAGTTCTCCACTGACTTCTTCATCTTTTCTTCATATTCTCTGATATCACTCATTACTAAAAACTCTCTTTCCTAGTCTACATTATTATTGGATTTTACCTTGCGGCATTATCTTCATATTACAATAATCTATTGTAATAATCAACTGTAATTATTCAACTGATGCTATTCAGTTGTAACTATCAACTATAACTATTCAACTGTAACTATTGTTCCGTTGAACTTACCTGAAAGGGCGTTTACTATACTATCTTTTTCGTTAAGTCCAAATACCATAAGCGGCATTTTGTTTTCCATACACATAACTGAAGCTGTCATATCAATAACGCCCAGATGTTTATCTACTACATCTGTTATAGATATACTGTCGTATTTCTTAGCATCTGGATTAATCTTAGGATCGCTGTCATATACTCCATCAATAGCTTTTGCTAAAAGAATCGCATCAGCATCAAGTTCAATAGCTCTTAACACGATACCTGTATCTGTAGAAAAGTATGGATGTCCTGTTCCTCCTGCAAAGAATACTACCATTCCCTTCTCAAAATACTTGTTAGCTCTGTCCTTTGAGAAAAGTTTAGTCATACTTCCACATTCAAAAGGTGTAAGAATATTTGTCTTTAACCCCTGTGATCTGAATATTTCAGATACATATATACAATTCATAATTGTTGCAAGCATACCTATCTGATCTGCCTTTGTTCTGTCAATATTATCATTGGAACGGCCTCTCCAGTAGTTACCTCCACCGATAACTACACCTACATTAATACCCTTATCTATTATCTGGCTTACCTGTTTTGCTATGTCTATGATAAGTTCATCATCATATCCTGACTTCTTATCTCCTGATAATGCTTCTCCACTAAGCTTAAGTATTACTCTTTTATATCTTTCATTGTATTTACTTCCTTTTATTATATTTAGTCTGCTTTACTTTCTGCCTTACCACCTGGAATGTTAAATATCGCATCCATATCAACATCCGAATAAGCCTGTGAACATCTTCCGTCAATAGTTGCTCCATTATTGATCTGGACTGACTTAGACTTTATATCTCCTGCAATAACTGCTGATGAATCTATTATAACAGGTCCGTTAACATCCACATTACCCTTAACAGCACCTGCAATAACTGCTGATGTTGCTGTTATATTACCTACAGCTACTGTTCCCTGGCCTATCTTTACCGTTCCTCTTGCCTGTATATCACCAGTTATCTGTGCATTATTAGCAAACACTTCATTAGCTATAGTTGTTCCATTTATCGTTCCACTGACAGTAAGCTTGCCTTTACATGATACATCACCATCAACAACTCCAAATATATCTATCGAACCTATAGAATCAAGATTGCCGCTCACAACAAGACCTGATGTAATAACAGCTGTCTCATCTGAAATCTGTTCAAGTTCTGTCTTTGGCTCTTCCTTTACGACAGTGTCAACTGGCACATTCTCTTTTTCAGTGCCATTAAGTTCTGCCTCAAGCTTATCCGTTATTGCACCATTGCTGCTTATCATGTTTTCTTTTCCAGTCTGTCCAGAAAAACTTTGCAGGCTCTGCAGCATCAAGAGTGTTAACCATCATACCCTCTTTTTCTTCTTTGCCTAATCTGCCAAATATATCTTTTGAATCATCTGATGAATTAGTTTTTGTTCCAAATAAACCCATCATTATCCTCCTTTGCATCACGTAATGATCTTATGTGCCAGACAGCTTACATACAGCACATTAACTATGGAAATTATAGCATAATATAATGTCAGGGTCAAAATATATTTTACACAGTACTATCTATATATTTTACATAGTACTATCTATATTTTTCTTAGTCATATCTATAAAAGAGGTGAAAAAAATTTTCCACCTCTTTTTTCTACTTCTTTTATATTTTATATAACAAGTACATGTATGTATATTTATTTATCTCTTAATACAAACTGAGCTGTCATTTCATTCATAGCTTCTGCCTGGCTGATAACTCTTCACTTGTTGCTGAACACTCTTCTGATGCCGCTGAGTTAGACTGGACAACCTCAGATATCTGTTCTATACCCTTTTCAGCTTCTCTTAAAGCTGCTATCTGCTGATTAGAATTCTCACTTAACATCTTAGATGTATCTGATATATCATTGATACCCTGTACAACTGTCTCCATAGAATCAGCTGCTTTCTGTGCTACCTGATTACCTTCTTCTATCTCATTAAGACTCCCTCTATAAGATTCTTGTATCTACAGCAGACTTTGCACTTTCATCCGCAAGCATTCTTATCTGTTCTGCTACTACTGCAAAGCCCTTACCTGCTTCTCCTGCTCTTGCCGCCTCAATAGCTGCATTAAGTGATAAAAGATTAGTCTGGCTTGCTATGCTTTCTATATCTGATATGATATTCTCAATCTTCTTCGATGTTTCACTTATACGCTGCATCGCTTCCATAAGCTCACGCATATCTGTTTTACTAGAATCTGCTGATTTAGCATATGATTCTGCTTTTCTGCTCGTATCATTAAGATATTAACTGTATCAGCAACCTGTTCAGTTATAGTTGACATTGTTGCCTGAAGCTGTTCAACTGCCCCTGCCTGCTCTGTTGCTCCCTCAGCAAGATCCTGTGCTGACTGTGCTAGATTCTCAGAGCCCGCTGTTACCTGCTCTGCTGATTCTTCAACGTGTCTTAATGTTGAATCCATCTTTCTGTTCATATTACGGATAGACTCTAATAATTCAACAAACTTACCAACATATTTATCTTCTATTTCAGTAGAAATCGCAAGTTGCCATCTGCCATTAAAGACATAAGTCTGCTAAGGTCACTAATTATAAGATTAAGATTAGCTGCCATTTCCTTTGCAACATCATTCATAAATGCAATCTCATCTTCATTGTTCTGCTCAGGGAATGGTGAATCAAGATCACCCTGTGCAAACTTCTTTAATCTTTCTGCCAGATCAGCAACAGGTTTTTCTATCTGGTCAGCTATCTTAGCACCTATTCTCTTAGAAGTCATGATGCTTCCGCCTATTATCACAAGTACCAATACACCAAGGACAATCTTTATTACAAATAATATATCTTCAAGATCATCACCCATATTTACATTGAGATCCATAAGTTCTTTCATATCATTGTATAATTCATCGTACTTAGGTCCAAGTACTTCGTACTCCTGCTTCTGTGCATTCTCACATGCTGCAGGATCTGATGTAGAAGCTATCTTTAGTATGCTGTCGCTCATATTCCAATAATCATCAAGCTTGCTTACTATATTGGCATAGGATTCTTTTCCTTCCTTTGTTACCATGCTTTTTTCCACCTCACTAAGATAGGTATCAAAAAGCTGCTTTTTTGTCTGATATTCCTTCTTTTCACTGTTAATCTCTGTTGTACTCTTGTAACTGATTACTGCTCTTAAGGAACTTCTTGCTTCCGAGAATGTAACCATAGCCTTACCAATGTCACCCTGTGAAAATCCATAGCTTGACATGGCATGTTCATACTGGCTGCTCATTGCAAATATAGCAATATCACATAAAACAAGAGCTATGCAACACACTATAGTAATAAGTGAAAATCCCTTGTTCAGTCTTTTTCTAATAGGGTTCTTTACTTCCATGCTTTTACTCCTTTTACTTTTTTTCTTATTAGTTTTTATATGTATGCAGAGTACTATTACTATATATCAGCTACATTTCTCCACATCAACTTGTTGATATAGCACGTCTATCAGTATCCAGCAAAATACATAATATAGCCGCATACTGCAATCAACAGGATAACACAAACAGACGTCATCAATATTCTTATGAAGAACATTATCACTTTCTGTTAACCCTATTCTGTCAATATATATAACACGCACCATATGTTATATACAATTATAACAGTATATTTTTGCTTTTTCAACTCTATTTTGTACATTAAAGTTTTCCTGTGAAATTTTCCGTAAATTTCACATTCATAAAATGAAGAATTATATAATTTCAGATAAAAATCTTATGTTATAAATCTTATGTTGTTGAAAATAGCAATAAATAAAGGGCAATACCTTTTTGTGGTACTGCCATTTAAAATTCTATATAATCTATAAAGAATCAAATCCTTATTTCAGATTGAAAACCCTGCTTAGTTGCCAAGCTGTGCAGCTACCTCGGCTGCAAAGTCTTCGCTCTTCTTTTCAGACCTTCGCCTACTTCAAAACGCACATAACCGCTGATTGTGAATGAAGCTCCTACTGCCTTGCCAACCTCTGCGATATACTTAGCAACTGACTGCTTACCATCCTCAGCCTTAACGTATGTCTGATCCATAAGGCAGATTTCCTTAAGCTGCTTAGATACACGGCCTTCTACTAAGCCCTTGAAGATCTTATCAGCTGCAATATTAGCTCTATCTGCTAATGCAAGTTCAGCTAACTGAGAAGCCGCTTCCTTTGAAAGGAAGTTAAATAAATACTGCATATTGCTCTTATGCTCTTCATATGTTGCGATATCTTCATCACTCCATACCTTATCATTGATAGCCTTATCAATTAACTTGTTTAAGATAGGCTTTGGAAGAGATGCTGGATCGTTTAATGCGCTCTCTTCGATGATTTCTCTTAACTTAGCAAGTTCTTCTTCTGACATATCATTCTGCTGATATACTGTGGGTTCATAGCTGCTATCTGCATAGCTATATTAGTAAGTGCTTCCTTAACTGCATCACCTGAAGCACCCTTAGCAGCAACAAGAACACCGATTCTTCCGCCACCATGAACATATGAAGCTACACAATCACCTGTAAGCTTTTCAAATCTTCTTAAAGAAAGCTTTTCTCCGATTACGATAGTCTTTTCTTCAAGCTCTGCCTTCATATCAAGAATACCGCATACATCTTCTCCGTCTCCGGCCTTATCAACTGATGACTTAAGAGCTTATCAGCTACATCCTGAACGAATTCCTGGAATACTGCATTCTTTGCAACGAAATCTGTCTCTGAGTTAACTTCTACTACTACTGCTGTATTACCTTCAGATGCAACTCTTGTGATACCTTCTGCTGCGATTCTTCCGGCCTTCTTTTCTACCTTAGCTGCTCCGCTCTTTCTAAGAACATCAACAGCTGCTTCCATATCTCCATCTGTCTCTGTAAGAGCCTTCTTACATTCCATCATGCCTGCGCCAGTAGACTCTCTAAGCTCTTTAACCATTGCTGCTGTAATTGCTGCCATTTTAATATCCTCCAATTATAATATTTTAGAATAATTTTAAAAAATGCTTCAACCTGAAACAACAGGCTGAAGCATACATAAACTTAAGTCAAACCTTAAATATTAAGCTTCCTCAGCTGTTTCTTCTACATCAGCGGCTACAACTTCTTCACCCTGATTAGCTTCAATAACAGCGTCAGCCATCTTTGATACGATTAAGTTAACAGCTCTGATAGCATCATCGTTACCAGGGATAACATAATCTAATTCATCTGGATCACAGTTAGTATCAGCGATACCGATTAATGTGATTCCAAGTGCGTGTGCTTCCTGTACACAGATTCTTTCCTTCTTAGGATCTACAATAAAGATAGCATCTGGAATTCTCTTCATTTCCTTGATACCGCCAAGGTTCTTCTGAAGCTTTTCTAATTCCTTCTTTAAGTTGATAACTTCCTTCTTTGGAAGAACATCAAATGTACCATCTTCCTGCATTGTTTCTATTTCTTTAAGTCTTGCAATTCTTGACTGGATTGTCTTGAAGTTAGTGAGCATACCACCTAACCATCTTTCGTTAACGAAATACATACCACATCTTGCAGCTTCGTTAGCGATAGCATCCTGAGCCTGCTTCTTAGTACCTACGAAAAGGATTGTACCACCATCAGCAACGATATCAGAAACTGCCTTATAAGCTTCGTCAACCTTTCCAACTGACTTCTGTAAGTCGATGATATGGATACCATTTCTTTCTGATGTAGATGTAACTCTGCCATTTTAGGGTTCCATTCTTCTTGTCTGATGTCCAAAATGAACACCTGCCTCGAGTAACTGTTTCATTGAAATTACGCTCATTTTAATACCTCCATTGGTTAAATAATCTTTGCGGGTTTCATACTCGCATGACAACCAGCGCGATATACTGGCAACCAGTCAACCACAATCCACCTGCCAATGTTTTTCACACGAAATGCA
>ENA-OQER01000738-OQER01000738.1-human-gut-metagenome-genome-assembly--contig:-NODE-738-length-17323-cov-8.698418_pt1 | contig 17323 bp, 25 predicted proteins | sample MGYA00242797_ERZ504639 | MGnify/ENA primary metagenome ERZ504639 (study PRJEB26092, sample SAMD00036306) | human gut metagenome | host: Homo sapiens | study: EMG produced TPA metagenomics assembly of...
TATAATCCTTGTTCTTCTGATGTCGCTTCTTTGCTTCATTGACCTGGTCACCATAATTCAATGCATCATACATCATGGTTTTTACAGGCATAGCATAGTGCACATCAGTCTGTGCTTCTATGCCTATCAATACAATATACATGTTTCCTGTATATTTGACTGAAACACTCTTAAGCAAGTCTCTCCATTTCTGCCTGATAATCTGTTTCCTGTCAATTCCAAATATAGATAATACCTCTGTGGAATCACATTCCTTCAAATCCTGCGGTTTGATAATTTTGGCTCCGCCAAACAACATGTAGTTGCAGATTTCACTAAACCTGCGATTGTCTGACAGATACTCTTTGGCTTTTGAATCTTTTACGCCCAATTTTCTTCTCCTATTCACTTGTGTGAGCAGGAAATGGCATCAAATGAGAATTGTAATTTACCTACAATCTGCATACATTCTACGTACCCCTACATATAAATATGGCATTATTCTACACCTGACATATTATTTTCCTGCTATTTACTGGTATCTTAAAGCATCGAAAATTTCCATGTCCTTTGTAGAATGATGCGAAGTGGTCTGCCCTCTTCAAAGTGATACGCACCAATTATTGACGTGTTATGTGGTGACGCTCTACAGAAATATAATGCTTTAACTAAATTGTAACATAGGGATATTCTTTTGTCATTATGAAAATCAATGTATTTTATAATTTATATATATTATATTTACACGCATTGAATTTATACGTATCATATGTTATATTATATATTAAAGAAATGTGGATAAAAATATGCCGATCAAACCAACTGAAATGGAACGTATAATACTTGCCGATGGGTGGATTTTCAAAAACCAAACCGGATCACATCGGCATTATATTCATCCTTCAAAGCCCGGAAAAGTAACTATTCCTTTTCATAAAGGCAAAGAACTGAACAAAATCACTGAAAATTCTATCCGTAAGCAAGCGGGAATCAAATAATCATAAGGAGGTATACTCATCATGTTATCAATATATCCGGCATGTTTTTTTAAGGAAGATAATGGATACTCTGTAATCTTTCCTGATTTAAATTATCTTGCAACACAAGGAGATACCCTTGAAGATGCTGTGGCCATGGCTGTTGATTGTCTTGCAGGATATCTGTATACGGCTAAGATGGATAATGAAAAATTTCCTAAAGCATCCAAATTATCTGATATCAATATTGACAGACTATCTGACGAATTAGACATAACAGGAACATATACCGATGCATTTACCAATATGGTTTCAGTAGATGTTAAGGCATATGCCAAAGAGCATTTCGATAAATCGGTCCGAAAAACCCTTACCATTCCGGCTTGGCTAAATACTGCTGCGCAGGAAGAGGGAATTAATTTTTCAAAAACACTGCAGGAAGCACTTATGTCAAAGCTTAAGGCTCATTAGATATCTGCATTATAATTCGGAGACATTATGAACAACGATATAAAATACAAGCTGGCCAATGCCATGAAGGAATGCATGTTTTCCTCTCCTGTCGAGAAAATTACGGTTAAGGAATCTGCGATACATGTGGTGTGACCAGACAAACCTTTTACAGAAATTTTCAGGACAAATATGACCTGATAAACTGGTATTTTGATAAGATACTGATTGAATCCTTCCACCAGATGGGTGAGGGCAGTACCGTGTACGAAAGCCTTGTTAAAAAATTTGAATATATCCGGATGGAGCACCTTTTCTTTAAGGCTGCTTTTAAAAATGATGAGCAGAACAATCTAAAGGAGCATGATTTTGAGCTGATTCGTCAGTTTTATATTGACCAGATTGAAGGGAAAAGTCACCGGAAAATATCCGACAAGCTATTGTTCCAGCTTGAGATGTACTGTCAGGGCTCTGTCTTTATGACAACACAGTGGGTGCTTGGCAATAAAAACTTCACCCCTCAGGAGCTTGCCGGACTGCTCGCTGATGCTATGCCAAAAGAGCTTGCCGACGTGTTTCGCGAGGTAAACCTGATATAATTCAAGGTAATATTCAGAACCATTTAGAACAAGTATCGTGCGTTTTTACAAATGTGCACGGTGGTCTGAATAGTTATATCAGCGTTAAAAATCCGGGAATGCTGTCAATTGACAGTTCCCGGATTTTTACATCCCTGTAAGCTGTTGCAGAATTACATAATCTTACGGAAAAGAGCCTTCAAATCCTCAACACTTGCATCCTTTGGATTTCCAGGTGCACATGCATCCGCGTGAGCAGACTCTGCGAGGAAGTCTAAGTCATCCTCCTTAATAGCTTCAAGCTTTGTTGGGATTCCTACATCTACAGAGAGCTGCGCTACAGCATCGATTGCAGCCTTTCTGTACTCCTCTACAGACATATCATCTACGCCCTTTACTCCCATTGCGCGGGCGATTTCACGATATTTTTCGCCTGTGCAGTCTGCATTGTACTCCATTACGATTGGAAGCATCATAGCACATGCTACTCCGTGTGGTGTATCATAAACAGCTCCAAGTGTATGAGCCATTGAATGAGCGATTCCAAGACCTACATTTGAGAATCCCATTCCGGCAATGTACTCTCCAAGTGCCATGCCCTCACGTCCCTCTTTTTCATTGGCAACTGCACTTCTTAAGGATCTTGCAATAATCTCTATTGCTTTGAGATGGAACATGTCTGTCATCTCCCAGGCAGCCTTTGTTGTGTAGCCCTCGATAGCATGTGTGAGTGCGTCCATACCTGTTGATGCTGTAAGTCCCTTTGGCATTGATGACATCATGTCCGGGTCTACGATTGCGATGATTGGCATGTCATGTGGGTCCACACATACAAACTTCTCTTTCTCTCTACATCTGTGATGACATAGTTGATTGTAACCTCTGCTGCTGTTCCTGCTGTTGTAGGTACTGCGATGATAGGAACACAAGGCTTCTTTGTAGGTGCAACACCCTCTAAGCTTCTTACATCCTCAAACTCTGGGTTTGCGATGATGATGCCGATTGCCTTTGATGTATCCATAGAAGAGCCGCCTCCGATTGCAATGAGGTAATCAGCTCCTGATTTCTTAAATGTCTCTACGCCATGCTTTACGTTGTCGATTGTTGGATTTGGCTTAATCTCTGAGTAAAGCTCATATTCCAATCCGTTCTTATCAAGGATATCTGTTACCTTTGCTGTAACTCCAAATTTGATTAAGTCAGGGTCAGAGCATACCAGTGCTTTTTTAAAGCCATGCGCTTTTGCCTCTGTTGCAATCTCCTGGATTGCACCTGATCCGTGATAAGATGTCTCGTTTAACATGATTCTGTTAGCCATAGTGTAAAATCTCCTTCCAATTTTAAAAATACTCCTAAAAAACTCTGCCGATAAATTCTTATAACTTATCTGCCTGACTATATTTTAACAAAGTATTAAACGAGATGTAAGTTACAAACCTGCCAATGTGTAACATACCTGTTGCAATATGTAACCTGCCGGTTACCTATGTATATCCCACCTACTGCCAATCACACCTTATGGCTGTCTGATATAACTTTCTTTAACTCTCTTGCCGCCGCACTAATCGGTTGATGTATATCATATACCATACATATATTTCTCTGCGGTATCTCCTCCTCCAGAGCTATCTCTACAATCTCGCGATTTGCTATCGCAGCCTCTGCCATAGGCTTTGGCATAAAGGCAAGACCAAGCTCACTTTTCACAAGTGGCAGTATCTGATCTGTCGTTGCGGTCTCTGTATCAGGCGCAAATTCAAGTCCGTGTGACATAAAAAGCCTGTTAAAAAACTGAAATGTCATGGTCTCCCGCCCCAGTCCGATAAGCGGATAATTATGCAGCTCCTTTAATGACAGAGTCTGGCTTCCGAGTGCAGTAAAGGTGGTTCCACCCACAAGAATCTCCTGAAACGAACCAAGCTTTATCATCTTAAGAGGGGCCTCCACCTCAGCCGGTGTCGATACCACTGCAAAATCAATCATGCCGTTTTTTACGGCATTTATAGCCTGTGGGGTGGAGTGATTATATATCTTAAGCCTGATACCCGGATATGCCATGTGAAAAGGTTTTAGCCTGTCAAGCAGATATATGTTTAGAGCTGTCTCACTGGCTCCTATTGATACGCTTCCGTGTGACAGTCCTGTGCTGTCTGACAGCTCCTCCTCCGCAGCAAGTATCTGTGACATCGCTGCAGATACATGCGCTACAGACGCTCTCCCTCCGGTGTGAGCTGCACACCTCTGTTATTTCTGATAAAAAGTATGCTGTTTATCTGCTGTTCTAAATTGTTCATGGCGCGGGTTACATTTGGCTGGCTGTTTCCGAGCGCCCTCGCAGCCTTTGTGAAATTGCAGTATTTTGCAACATAATAAAATATCTTGTAGTACTCAAAATTTATATCCATATTCAAAGCCTCCTTTTTATTATCGTTTTACCGGTCATTTTTCCGGTAATACACAGATACTAATGATATAATAATATGATATTTCAATTATATCAATTATACTTTTTACTTATTATAATCATGATTGTATAATCATAAATGCTCAAAAGAGAAATATTGATTATATAAGAAAAGGACGTGTTTCAAATGAGTGAAAAGACAATGTTTCCAAGAGAAGACCATACAGAAATGCTGTTTCAGAAGATACTAAACGATCCATGGGCGTGTGACAGGCTTATGGAAACCTTCAATGAAAATCTGGTTTACAACGATGAATTTGATGTATCACTTCCGGCAGAAAAATTTGCCAAAGCTCTCTTCAATGCATATACCAACCGCGATCTTTCCGCACTGCTTATGTGTCTGTGCAACAACACAGTATTTGATCTGCTGCGCAATTCATATATCATACCGTACAGGTCAATGCCGACGGACACCAAAATCCGATAATCATGACCGATGAACACGGAAATCCGCTGCCCGAGTATAAACACATATCTCACGACAAGAACTATATACATTTTCATGAGATATACAATGATATGCCAGATAAAAAGGATATCTACTATGCACAGGCTTATCGCTACAGCCACACATATGATTCCGAGCATATGACTCCCACACAGCAGGTCATTGTAAAGCATGACGGAATACTCTTGATACGAGAGCTTCCCGATACCGTAAAACTCAAGGAGACTGAGGCTGAGGCTTACTCTGCTGTATGGGATCTGATGATACAGATTGAAAAGGAACTTCCTATGGCATATGTTTTTTACGGTCAGGATTCTCTTGTGGAAAATGACAAGCGGTATGATGAAATTGGTATTTTCCTGCGAAGCTCTCATTTCCTAAAAAATCTTGAAAAACATGTACAAAAGGCCGAGGCGATAATTTATGGCAGATAACAGCTACACAGATATCATGGAAAAAAATCATATGGAAATCCCCTGGCATGATTATGCCAGACAGGATGGAAATATACTCATAGATAAGGCAGGACTGATTGAAAAAGCCTCTGTAATCGGACGTGTCGGACTCATCATGCTCTCCTGCGGCACCGGAGCCTGGCGTGTGAGAACCTCCATGAACCGGCTCTCAAAGGAGCTTGGTGTCACATGTACAGTGGATGTCGGACTTATGTCAATCGAGTTTAACTGCTTTGACGGAAATGACTGTATATCACAGTCACTCAGCATAGCAAACACAGGTGTAAACACATCAAAGCTCTATCGCATGGAGCAGTTTGTCGACAATTTTCCTAACGAGGAAGCTCATCTGACCGGCGAAGAAATTCACCGGCGACTTGATGAGATTGAACAGATTCATGCCATTTACTCCCCTGCAAGGCTTGGACTTGCAGCAGCTATAGCATGCTGTGCCTTCACATTTTTGCTCGGAGGAGGCCCTATTGAAATGATACTGGCATTTGTAGCAGCCGGCATCGGAAATCTCATACGTACAAAGCTTATAAAACATCATTTTACTTTGTTCCTAAATATAGCGGTATCAATTTCTGCCTCATGCTTCATATATGCGGCATTTTTAAAAATTGCAGAAATGGCTTTCAATGTACCATCAATTCACGAAGCCGGATACATCTGTTCTATGCTCTTTATCATACCCGGATTTCCGTTTATCACAAGCGGAATCGACCTGGCAAAGCTGGATCTTCGCTCCGGTCTTGAACGCCTTGCCTATGCAATAATAATAGTCATGGTAGCCACGATGTTTGCATGGATTATGGCACTGCTTCTGCGACTGCAGCCTATGGACTTTGAAGACTTGAATCTGACCCCCGTACTACATCTAATCCTGAGGCTTATAATGAGCTTCTTCGGTGTGTTTGGATTCTCAATCATGTTCAACAGTCCAGCTCCCATGGCTGCAACAGCCGCACTTATCGGTGCCATAGCAAATTCACTGCGGCTTGAGCTGGTAGACCTGACAGGTATGCCGGCTCCTGCTGCCGCATTTGCCGGAGCTCTCACAGCAGGGCTTCTCGCATCATTTATCAAGGAAAACAACGGATATCCGAGAATATCCCTTACTGTTCCATCCATAGTCATAATGGTTCCGGGACTTTATCTGTATCGGGCTATATACAATTTCGGCATAATGGCACTTTCAGATGCTGTTTCATGGTTTGCATCAGCAATCATGATTATCATTGCACTGCCGCTCGGACTCATCTTTGCAAGAATACTAACTGATAAGACGTTTAGGTATTGCACGTAACAGAATCATACACATTATAAGCAGACTTGTTTTATACCATTCAAGTTTCGGACAGCACAAGCTCTGCACCAACATTCAAATATTAAACTCAAAAAACAAGGAGGCATTCATCATGCTTACAGCAGTTACAGGAATAAACTGGGGAGACGAGGGAAAGGGTCGTGTCATCGACCTTCTCGCAGAACATGCGGATATCGTAGTCCGCTATCAGGGTGGTAACAATGCCGGACACACAGTAGTTAATAAACAGGGAAAATTTGTCTTAAATCTGCTTCCATCCGGAATACTTCACCCGGATGTAGTATGTGTGCTCGGTGACGGAATGGTTATTGACCTAAACCATCTGTCCAATGAAATTGCACAGATCAGAACACAAGATGTATCCGTTTCACCAAAAAACCTGAAATTATCAACAAGAGCCACAATTTCAATGCCGTGGCATAAAATACAGGATGAGCTTGAGGAAGAGCGACTTTCAAAGTCCGGAGCAGCCTTCGGCTCTACCAAACGCGGTATTGCCTATGCATACAGCGATAAATACCGTAAAAAAACAATCCGTCTCGGTGATTTACTCCACTTAGACGAAGAGAATGTACAAGCCAGACTTAAGACCATGCTTGAAGCTAAAACCTTGAGCTTGCAGGCTGCTATCATCAGGAGCCTATGTCTCTGTCAGCTCTTTTGTCATGGTGCAGGCAGAAGGCTGCAAAGTATGCACCTTATATCACAGATACCGGCGCATTCCTTGAGGATGCACTATCAAAAGGAAAGCGTGTTGTACTTGAAGCACAGCTTGGTGCAATGAGGGATATAGACTATGGTATTTTCCCATATACTTCAAGCTCCTCCACCATCTCTGCTTACGGTCCTATAGGTGCCGGTATCCCCGGTGCCTCATTAGATCATGTGGTCGGTGTACTAAAGGCATACTCTACCTGTGTTGGAGCCGGACCATTTGTCGCAGAAAAAGCTATGAACGGTGAATGGACTGAAATGGTCCGCAAGTATGGGGGCGAATATGGTGCTGCCACTGGAAGACCACGTCGTGTGGGTCCATTTGATGCGTTGCAAGCCGCTATGGTCTAAAATGCCAGCATGCCGACAAAATCGCACTGACCAAGCTAGATGTCCTAAGCATCATGGATCAGATTCCTGTTATCACAGGATATCAGTATAAAAATGCTGTAACAAACGTCTTTGACCCCACCGAAAATCTCGAAAAATATACCCCGGTAGTCAAAATGCTGCCGGGGTGGAAAACCGATATATCAAATTGCAGGTCATATGATGAGCTGCCTGTAAATGCTAAGCGCTACATAAGCTTCCTTGAGGACATGCTAAGACACGAAATACAATTTGTCTCAGTCGGAGCTGAGAGAAATCAATATCTTCTCAATGGTAAGTGGCTGTAATTGCCTTTAACATGCTTTAACCGACCTCTATGCCATCGCCATATTATTTTTCTGATTTACTAAGATATTGTATACACGAATGTGCTGCCACATTTCCTTCTCCGACAGCCTTCGTATACTGGTATGGCCTGCCTGTGCAGTCTCCTGCCGCAAAACAGCCTGCCACATTTGTCTGCTGGGCTCTATCCACCAATATATGTCCGTTTTCTATTTCAAGCTGCGGCATAAGCTTTGATGGTGCGATGGCGTTCCTGAGGCAGAATACTCCGTCTACGCTCTCAGTCTTTCCGCTTCGAAGCGTAATTCCTTCCACAAATGAGTCTCCGATTAATGCTATAGGTACATCCTTAGATATCTTTACATTGGGAAGCTCTATTTCGCTGTCATTATAGGCTGGGAAATACAATACCTCTGCCGCAAGATCCGCAAGATATTTTACCTCATGCTCATACTTTTGTCATTGCATATGACAGCTATCCTCTTATCCTTGTAAAACATGCCATCACAGGTGGCACAGTAGCTGAGCCTCTTTCCAAGCAGCTCATCCTCCTGTCCAGCTGCTTTGCAGACATCACACCCATGCAAAGTATTAGAGTCCTTGCCTCATACATCTCATTGTCTGCAAGCACCATAAAGCCGTTTCCTGCAGGCATGATATTGGTCACAGTCTTTTCTGTTATATCAATTCCCGCAGCTCTCCTATGAGCGTCAAAGCGTTCAAACAGGTCCTGTCCGCTTATCTGTGGAAATCCGGGATAGTTTGTGATTTTCTCTGCCTTTTGCACCTTTTCGCTTAGGTTCTTCGAACCAAACCAGATAAAATCCTTTTTATATGTTTTTAAATTCAGGGCTGCCGACAGTCCGGCAGGACCTGTTCCTATTATTATACTATCGTACATGCTATGCTCCTTGTACCAAATATTTGTATATATTTAGACCTTATATATAGTGTGTGGCACTAAGGTATACATCGAATTGCATGCAAGCATGCATCGATGATATGACCCTTTAACATATTATATTATTGTAACGTCACATACAGTGCGCCTTCAATGCTTCGATATACTCCCTTGCATATCGCGAGAGTACCACACCCTTTCTGCTGATAATGCCTATCCTCATATACTCCTCCACATCAAGTGGCTTTGATATAATATTCCTTCCATTCAGCTCAGCGGAAATCACTCCTGAGCACACTGTATAGCCATTTAAGCCAATTATCAGATTAAAAAGTGTAGCTCTGTCTCTGACCCTGATATTCTTTCTGCTGTCAAGAGTGCTGACAAACTCCTCCGAAAAGTACTGTGAATTGTACTCTCCCTGCTCATACGTCAGGTACGGATAGTCCTGCAGATCATCCATCGTGATGCTCTTTTTTGAAGCAAGCGGGTGACTGTCACATATGAATACATGCGGTGTGGCTGTAAAAAGCTCTGTAAACTCGAGTTCATTACGCTTTAGCATCTTTGAAAGCACCTCCGTATTCTTGGAGCTTAGATATATGACTCCCAGCTCACTCTTTAAATTCGTGACATCCTCAATAATTTCGTGAGTCTGCTCCTCCCTGATGGTAAAATCATACTGATATGCATCAAACTCTCTGATTACATCCACAAATGCATTCACTGCAAAGGAATAGTGCTGACACGATACCGCAAAGTGCGGCTTACTCACCACATCATCCTTGTAGATTCCCTCTATGAGATCCACCTGCTCGAGCACCTGTCTGGCATGACCGAGAAATCTCTCACCATCTTCTGATAGTATCACTCCCTTGTTTGTCCTGATGAAAATAACTATCTGCATCTCTTTTTCCAGGTCATGTATAGCGCTGGTCACAGTAGGCTGAGAGACAAAAAGCTGCTTTGCAGCCTCTGTTATATTGCCGCATTCTGCCACTGTCACCACGTACTTTAATTGTTGCAGAGTCATGTTCATTCTCCTTTTGTTACATATCGAAATATTATTTTACTGTATGCCGATAATCTTTCTCAGAATCTCACCCAACAGCTTTCCGAGCATAAGCGGAATGACAACAAGCACCACATACCACAGCAGCTTGTCATACCACACCCTGCCATCATTTATCACACAGATAAAGTGCATGGCAACAACTGCCACTGCAAATACAGATGCAAGAAGCTGCAAAAAGCTCGCCACATGAAGCTTATTTGTCACCTTGCCAAGCGTGAATAAAAGCATCGCACCAAAGAACATCGCTATATCAGCCTCCCATGGTATCATTTTACTATACGAAAACAGCTTAAACATATCGCAATACTCCATATGCAGCTCAAGAAACAAATCCACTGATGCAATCATGAGAAATACTGCTCCTATCGCCGAAAATACCGCTGCCAGATATACATAATTGTTTCCAAGTCTGTGCTGTCTGAGCTTATATTTAAGCATACCCCTTTTCTGCACATACTGTGTGCGAAGATATGAATCTGTCGCAGCGTCAATAGCCCTGTCGCAGTAATCGGCTGCTGTCCTGTATACTTTGGCTCCGGCATCGTTATTTTTAAGGGCAAACTCCACAAGGCTCTCTCCCGCCCTGTTGTTGCCACGCTCCGTCGCAGTAACCAGATACCCTGCTCCAAGCTTCTGCTCCTTACCATCAAAAAAGGTAGTGACAAGATACTGTCCGTAATCGGCAAGTGCATCCACATTTCCAAGCTCCACCGCTTTCTTCCACCAAAACACTGCTCGCCCGGGATCTCTGTGTGTGCCCTGACCTCTTTCAAACATATTTGCAGCCATATTCATGGCATCTGCATCGCCAGTCTCTGCCAGTGGCAGAAATTGACGGAATGCTCCCTCCATATCATTTTGTCTGTATGCCATCATAGCCATATCAAACGCTGTACTTTTCATATTTTTCTCCTTGACAGCCTTAGCTGTTTTATTCTTATTATAATGTATTTAAAGCGATGATAGCAATATGACTTCTTTCCCAATTTATAGCAAAATGCCGCACCCGAAGGTGCGGCATCTAAGAGGTTTATAAAATGTTTAGTTTAAAAGCTGTTTTATTTGCAAGCTTTTCTTGCGATATGTAGCTGCTGTGATTGCAACCATTGCGAGTCCAAGTAAGCATACATATGTAGCTGCTTCATTGTCATCGCCACTCTTTGGAGCTGCTTTTTTGGTTTTAATAGCTGCCTTATCTGTTACGGAAATAACTCCATCTTTCTTTACTGGTGTTGGTGTTGGATCTTTCTTGCCCGGGTCTGCCGGTGTTGGATCTACTGTTTTCTTCACCTCGGTAAGAATGACTGTTCCACCGTCCTTTGCTGCTGGAATTGTAACAGCAACTGTTTTATCACTTCCTACAGTATATGTAGCACCGCTGTATAAATCCTTTACCTCTGTTCCTGCTGCTAAGCTAACCGGAACTTTAACTTCTTTTGCGGTATCATTGATATTCATACCAACATATAAGGTTGTTCCTCCATAGGTTCTTGAAACTACATCATAGCCTTCCTCATCAGAACTTGCCACAACTGTTCTGCTTCCTCTTGCAAATACATCTGTGTATGCATTACGGATGCTCAGCAAATTCTTATAATGCTGATATGTGACATTGTCCTTTGTTGCCTTAGAGAAATCCATGTCATATCTATTAGTCTGATATGGATAATTATTTAATCCACTTAAACCAACTTCTTCACCATAATAGATAACCGGAATACCCTTTGCAGTAAGCTGTAAGGTAGCTGCAACTAACGCTGCTGATGTTGCCTTATCCTCGGTATATTTTTTTCCGTTCATTAAGGAAGCCTTAAATCCATCTTCATCATGACTGCTTAAGAACTGACCCGTCATGTATGCGTTATTAAGTGCTGAATTTCTTGCAGAAAGGAATTTCTCTACAGAAGAAATATTGCCACTTACAAAGCTTGTTGCCTGATCGTTAAAATCGAAATCAAGGTCTGCATCCATCTGACCAGTACCTAAGGAACTACCATTGATGCATATCCTGCACCAAAGTATTCACCAATCATCTTGAATGATGAATTTACTTTTGTTGTAGAATTTTTAAGTGCTGCCCATGTTGTGCTGTCAACATGCTTTACAGTATCTACACGGAAATAATCAACTCCATAATCCTTCATCCATGATGTCTGCCATTCTACTAATTTTGCCCTGACATCTGCATTCTCTGTTGCAAAATCCGGTAAACCAGACTGCATGATTTAATATCTCCTTCACTGACACTCTTATCCCTTAGCATATCAGCAAATGTTGATTCTGTACCATATCCGGCATGGTTTACAACAATGTCAACCATAATACGCATACCACGCTTGTGCGCTTCGCTAATCATAGTCTCAAATTCTTTTGTTGTACCAAGTGTAGGATTCAATTTTGTAAAATCACTTGCCCAATATCCATGGTACGCTGCATTATAAGGGACATCTTTTGAACCCTCATCTGTTACATCTACACCTTTTATATTCTCTACAATTGGTGTAATCCAGATGGTATTTACACCTAAATCCTGTAAGTAATCTAACTTAGCTGTTACACCTGCAAAATCTCCACCATGATACAGTCCCGGGTTTTTTCCATATGTATCTGCACCACTTGCTGTATTGTTAGATTTATTACCATCAAAGAAACGATCTGTCAGCATAAAGTAAACAACAGCTTCATCCCAGTCGAAATCTTTTTTGTTTTCCTTAACACGGTCTGTAATTTCAACATCCACTGTAGTACTGAATTTATTACCATACTGGTCTGTTACAGTAATTGGTAATGTCTTAATTCCTAATGTTGTATCTGTTGTTGCAGAAATGGTAACTGCCTGCAATTCCGGTTCAATCGGCATTGCATTGCTTCCGCCAATGGAAGAAACATCGATACTTGCACTAGCTACTTCTAATGTTTTAGCATCTGAACTATCCTGTTCAACCTTAAACTTAACAACATCATTCTCGTTGTAGTTAAAGGATTTATTCATAACTTCTGCTGTAACTGTTGCATTTAATTTATAGTATTCAAAATATGAGTAATCTTCGTTATTATATTTTTCACTATTTGAATTGAATGCATCTACAACATAAGCTCCATTTGCTTTGTAACGATAATGTGTTTTGCCATCTGTTAAACCGCTCTTTACATACTCAAAACGCTTTGTTGCATCATTGTATGTCATTGGATACTCTGTTCCGTTTACGTCAACAGCTACAGTCATATTCTTTAAGGTGCCATCTACAAATGCTGCATCATCACGATAGTAATATGATACCTGCTGTTTTTCTGCATCTACTTCATAGCCAACATTATATGGCATAGCAATTTCCGGCTCACTGCCGGCTTTCATGCTGGCATAGATAACCTTCTGGTCAGAAGGGAATGTAACTGAATGGTCTCCACCATCTTTAATCCATGGGTCACCTGTTGAATCTAATGCAATACAAAAATCAACCTTTGTACAAGATGGTTTTGCTGGAATTGTTACTGTCCATTTATCTCCACCTGCATATGTAAAATTGGTTAATACTGAAGCATATCCTGATGTCCATGTATAGAACTGTGGTGTAATATCTTTTTCTTTTAATCCCGGATTCTCATAATCCAATACAAGGTATCTCTTTTCCGTTTGTTTAATTACCGGTTTCTCATGAACCGGATCTGAACCATCCACATAATATAATACCTCATTCTCATCACCGCTTATTGTAAAAGAACGGTCTGCGGTATCAGAGCCGCCATCCCATCCCTGTGTTATGTCATAACGTGCCTTTAATCCTACTGTTTTTCCCACATTACTGCCGGCAACTGTAATGGTCTTTTTAAACCATGTCACATTATTTGCAGCATCATATTCTGTTTCATCAAAAACATATGATCCATTTAATCCGGCATTCCACATCCACATATCAACTTTTCCCATGTCTGTGTCTGTTGATAAATCTTCATTGTAATAATACATTGTAAATGTATGGTCTGGAACCGGTGCCTCCCAGCTGTCCGGTGCTGTTTTATATACGGTTGTATCACCACCACTTTGGGTTCCGGTAACCCAGAGTTCAGTACTTGTTGATGTTACAGAGACATCAATATTATCCGTCTGTGTCCCACTGTTATTATTAAAAATACAGCTGAAATTCTGTTTTACATCCTGTGTATATACTACATCATACCATCCGGAATGGTCAGCATTTTCTTTAATCTGTCCGCCCGGCCATTTTGACCATTCTTTTCCAACACCTGCTCCTGTTGCAGAGGCATCTGCTCCCCACATATAATTGTAAATAGTGCTTCCCATTCCTGAAGCAAGATAATGAATGGTTGTTACATATTTCCAATCGGCAGGTTTTGTCTCTGACAAAGAACCATCAAACCAGTACTCTGCTTCTGCCTTTCCTTTTGTGGAAAGTGTTACTTTGTCTAATTCTTTTCCCTGTCCATCATTATTTAAAATGAGAGTATAATCTGTACTGTTATCTAATGTCAGATGCATTGTATACCAGCCTTCATGACCTTCTGTTGCAGTCATGGTTTGTCCAGGCCATTTACCTGCCGGCTCATTGGTCTCATGATATATATATGCTGCAACATCATCGCCTAATGTGCTCTTATAATTAATCGTCAGATCACATTCTGTTGGTACAGACGCTGGAATCAATGTTTCCTTCTTTGTAGCATCCTTATACCACTGATAATTTCCATTGCCATCCAATAAACAATAAATGCTTGCATCAGAAGTAAAAGTCTTAATCTGCTCAATTGCAGCTCCTTCTGTCTTTATCTCCGGTGCAGCCTTCTCATCAGAACCTGCATCAACAAACTGAAAACCTGTCCACTCACTGCTCTGTACATCTACATAATAGAATCCAGAACTTTCCTCATATGCAAGCTTTGGTTTTTCCTGATTACTCCATTGTGTAATGGTGGCATTTCCTGCGCCATGGTTATCTACCGTAGCACCGGGAGCCCAGACATTGACAACCGGTGTATTCCATGTACTTGGTTTGTCCAAATACAACCGGATTGTCGGGCTCGCAGCATATGCAGTGGTTGCACCACCGATTGCCGGAACCATGGTCACAATCATAGCAAGTGCAAGTACCATACTAAAGATACGGGCTTACAACGCCATGTTTCCTGTGAAAGCGTTGAGAATTTTTTATATTTATTTACAACAAGATTTATGATCAAATTCAGGATTAAATGCGTAGAAGTTTTTTACTATCTAATTTATCCTGGACAATTCTGAGGCTTTCTCCAAAACGTTGATAATGAACAATTTCACGTTCGCGAAGGAATCGGATCGGATCACAGACTTCAGGATCTTTGATAAGACGCAAAATATTATCATAGGTAGTACGGGCTTTTTGTTCGGCAGCCATATCTTCATGAAGATCTGTGATAGGGTCACCTTTAGATTGGAAAGTTGTAGCACTCCAAGGAGTTCCACTGGCAGCCTGTGGCCAAAGAGCAAGTGTATGGTCAACATAATATTTATCAAAACCGGATTTTTCAAGCTGTTCCGGAGTCAGATTGCGTGTGAGCTGGTGTACAATGGCGCATACGATTTCCATATGGGCAAATTCTTCGGTAGCAATGTCTGTTAGTGTGCCAATTACTTCATTATAAGGATGGTATATCTCTGAGAAAAATATCTCAAAGAAGCTCCTAATTCTCCATCCGGTCCACCGAACTGTGATAAGATAATCTGAGCAATCTTAGGATTTGTCTGAGTAATTTTAACAGGTATTGTAACCGTTTTCATAATTCCACATAAATTAACATCCTCCTTCCTGCCATGGCCACGGTTCATTGATCCATTTCCAGCAATCCATAGGTGTATTTGCCGTATCCAGTGTTAGAGGTCCATAATATTTTGCATATTCCTTTAAGGCCTGCACACGCTGCTTTTTGAATTCATCAAAGAATTCCAAGGCTTCAGGACAATTTGGATGTGTGTCGAGAAATAATTTTACGTCATCAACAGCAAAACTTACGATATTGATCCATTCCAGAAGCTCTTTTTTACAAGGTCTGTTTTCATTCATCGAGGACTACCACCTTTCCAACAAAATGGAAGATTCAGTTCGGCAAAAATAGTTCCGCACCGGAATCCTTTTTCAACTTCATAGAGAGAACGCCACTCCTGCCATGGAACATAGGCATTGCAATGGAAAGACCGCTTAATTTGTCGTGATCGTAAATATTACAGCACGGACGGGACGGTGTGGACGGTGATACAGAAGGCGGCATTGTTCTGTTGCTTCCACCGACATGACATCCGTTAGAATGGTTTTGACGCATATAATCCGGCGTATTATAACGATAATTTGGCATTTAAAGTACTCCTTTCGATAAGATTATGCAATAATAGTATATGAAAATTAAAGAAGTTGTGAATCAGACAGTTGTTTTTAAGAACGTATCTGAGTATAATAGATACGATTGGAGAGTAGAATATGGTAAAAGAAAATAAAAAAAGAAGCACGAATACCAGAGTGAAAAAGAAAGAACACAGCATCGCATACTTCGATTACAGTCTGCTGGCAATATTGATCTGCCTGATCTGCTTTGGACTGGTCATGCTATATAGTACGAGCTCTTACAGCGCAATGATGAAACAAAACGGAGACAGCCTGTTTTACTTTAAAAGACAAGTCCTGTTCTGCATTGTGGGTTTGATCGGGATGTGGATCGTAAGTAGAATAGATTATCATTGGTATTTTGAAAGATCAAAGTTCTTCTATTTTATTTCTATTTTTATGATGTTCCTTGTAAAGACACCATTGGGAAAAGAAGTAAATGGAGCAAAAAGATGGATTAAACTTCCGTTCGGACAGCAGCTGCAGCCGGCAGAGATTGCCAAGATTGCGATCATATTGTTTATTCCGGCATTGATCTGTACGATGGGAAGAGAGATAAAGACGCTGGAAGGAATTGTGAAAGTACTGGCATGGGGGGCTTTTTCAGCAGCAGTAGTCTTTATTATTACAGAAAATTTAAGTACGGCAATTATTGTTATGGGAATTACGTGTATTATGATTTTTGTGGTACATCCAAAGACAAGAATATTTATCATAATTGCCGTGGGAATTATTTTAATAGGAATTGTCGGTGCGAGGGTTCTTGGTATGGCAATGGAGACCAGCGGGAACTTCCGTCTGAGACGTATTCTGGTGGAGTGTATATCTATGAAAAAATCTGTTAAACTCATTGACCTTGACTGCGCCAACTGCGCCGCCAAAATTTGAAGACGCCGTTAAAAAAAT
>ENA-OQER01000739-OQER01000739.1-human-gut-metagenome-genome-assembly--contig:-NODE-739-length-17322-cov-7.168828_pt1 | contig 17322 bp, 20 predicted proteins | sample MGYA00242797_ERZ504639 | MGnify/ENA primary metagenome ERZ504639 (study PRJEB26092, sample SAMD00036306) | human gut metagenome | host: Homo sapiens | study: EMG produced TPA metagenomics assembly of...
CATTCCGAACAGAGAAGTTAAGCTCACTTGCGCCGATGGTACTGCAATGCAATGCGGGAGAGTAGGTAGCCGCCTCCTTTCAATTTCAGAAGCCTCGATTACGAAAGTAGTCGGGGCTTTTCTGTTTAATAACACTGGCTATTTAGTATAATTACCCTTGCTATATAATATAATAACCCCTCGCTATTTACCATAATAGCGAGGGGTATTTCTGCGATATTCTGAGTGTTTTGTCTACTGCTTGGTGAATTTCAGATTTTTAGGAATCTTCACCCATTTCCGGTTTCGGGCAATTTTCAGGTTACTTCCTTCTTTCTGATGCAACTCGTAACTACCATCGGGCAAGGCTATAAGGTCGGCAGTAAGATCTTCGCTCCCATAATCATTGATAATGGATAGATGAGCGGTCTTTCCTTCTATGTCAGCATCTGTAATCAGCCATTTGCGACTATCACGTCTGTCACCGAAATATCCGGGCATTTCACCGAACAGTTCCTGTCCTGGAACCTTGAGGTTCTTATGGTAGAAGTCTATATTCATATAGACATCATACTCTTTGTTTGTAATCTTCCCCTTGAATAGGGTGCTGTCTGTTTGTGCCATACTAGATATACTAATTAGGCATAATAATGTTGCTAAAATCTTTCTTTTCATCTCTTTTTTCAATTAACTGCGACAAAGTTATTCATTTAAATCAAGAAAATTGCATTTTTTTTAGGATTTTAATAAGATTAATTCGTTTTTTTGCAAATATTTATCTATCTTTGCGGTGTTTATTGATAATTATATATGGAAAAGAAAAGATTATTTCCAGATTACATATTTGAGTCTAGTTGGGAAGTGTGTAATAAAGTTGGTGGTATCTACACCGTCCTTTCAACACGAGCTAAGACTCTTACGGAAAGGTTAAAGGATCAGCTAATCTTCATTGCTCCTGATTGTTGGGGAGACAAGGTGAATCCTTATTTCTCTCAAGATGATACGCTTTATGCGGAGTGGAAAACAGAAGCTCTGAAAGAGGGCTTAAAGGTTAAAGTAGGTAGATGGAATATACCGGGAGAGCCAGTAGCTGTTTTGGTAGATTTCAATCCTTACTATGCTGTTAAAGACCAGATCTATGGACAACTATGGCAGGACTATCAGGTTGATAGTCTTCATGCTTATGGTGACTATGACGAAGCATCGATGTTCTCTTATGCTGCCGCTCTGGTAGTAGAGAGTTTCTACAAACATGTTGTTGGAAAAGGCAAGAAAGTTATCTATCATGGAAATGAATGGATGACAGGACTTGGTGTGCTCTATGTGAACAAGCATCTTCCTGAGGTGGCTACTGTGTTCACCACGCATGCTACAAGTATCGGTCGTAGTATTGCCGGTAATAATAAGCCTCTTTACGATTATCTTTTTGCCTATAATGGTGATCAGATGGCGCAGGAACTCAATATGCAAAGCAAGCATTCTATAGAAAAGCAGACTGCTAAGTATGTTGATTGTTTCACAACAGTGAGTGATATTACTGCCAATGAGTGCAAGGAATTGCTCGATAAACCGGTAGATTTCGTTTTGCCTAACGGATTTGACAATAGTTTTGTACCTAAAGCAAGTACCTTTACAAAGAAACGTAAAGAGGCAAGAAAGCGTTTGCTCGATGTAGCCAATGCTTTGATGGGTACAGATTTGGATGATGATACGCTCATTGTTTCTACCAGCGGACGCTACGAGTTTCGCAACAAGGGTATCGATGTCTATATTGAGGCTATGAACCGACTGCTTCGTGACAACAATTTGAAGAAGAATGTATTGGCATTCATTGACGTACCTGGTTGGGTAGGAGATCCACGTCAGGATCTGTTGGATCGTCTGAATAGCGGTAAGAAGTTTGACACGCCATTGGAGGTTCCGGAGATTACCCATTGGTTGCATAATATGAGTCATGATAATGTATTGGGTATGCTGAAGTACTTCAACATGCATAATAATAAGGAAGACAAGGCGAAACTGATATTCTTACCTTGCTACTTGACAGGCGATGATGGCATTATCAACAAGAGCTACTATGATGTAGTGTTGGGTAATGACTCTGTATCTATCCTTCTTATTATGAGCCATGGGGATATACTCCATTGGAGGCTGTTGCGTTCAAGGTGCCTTGTATCACTACCGATTTGGCTGGTTTCGGTCTTTGGGCTAACTCAGAGAAGGGAAGTTACAGTGAGATAGAGGATGGTGTGAAGGTTATCAAGCGTACCGACTATAATTATTCTGAGGTAGCTGATGCTATCAAGGATACCGTATCTAAGTACTCGGGATTCACCAAGACACAGGTGAACAAGTGTCGTAAAAATGCTGAGATTCTTTCAGAAAAAGCATTGTGGAAACACTTTATCGAGTATTACTATGATGCTTATGACTTTGCCCTGCGCAAGGCTGAAGTTCGTATGAAGAAATAATAATCTCTCTCTCTTGATGCGTAAGCCATAAAACAAATATTTGGATTCTGCAAGAATCTCTATGTTTGCAAGATAGAAAATATACATCTTAAAAATAAAACACAATGAAAATTAAGGCAGACTATGCTAATGCTCCTCAATGGAAGGAGACAACCATTAAATCAAGCCTTCCTAAGGAGTTGAAGTGCTTGGATGAGATCGCTCACAATATGTGGTGGGCATGGAATTATGAAGGTCGTGACTTGTTCAAGAGCCTCGATGCTGATTTGTACGAGAAGTGCAATGCTAACCCTGTATTGCTCTTGGAGCGTTTGAGCTACGACCGCAAGGAGGCTATTGTTAAGGACAAGGAGACAATGGCTAAGGTTAAGAACGTCTATAAGATGTTCCGCGAGTACATGGATGTGAAGCCTAATGCTAAGCGCCCTTCAGTTGCTTACTTCTGCATGGAGTATGGTATCAACCAGGTGGTTAAGATTTACTCTGGTGGTCTTGGTATGCTTGCTGGTGACTACTTGAAGGAGGCTTCTGACAGCAACGTGGATATGTGTGCTGTTGGTTTCCTCTACAGATATGGTTATTTCAAGCAGTCTTTGAGCATGGATGGTCAGCAGATTGCTAACTATGATGCTCAGAACTTCAACTCTCTCCCTATTGAGCGAGTATATGATGAGAATGGTAACCCATTGGTAGTTGATGTACCTTACACAAACTATCAGGTACATGCATACGTATGGCAGATGAATGTAGGTCGTATCAAGTTGTATCTCCTGGATACAGATAATGATATGAACTCAGAGTTCGACCGTCCTATCACTCACTCTCTCTACGGTGGTGACTGGGAGAGCCGCTTGAAGCAGGAGATTCTGCTCGGTATCGGTGGTATGCTCGCATTGAAGAAGATGGGTATCAAGAAGGAGATTTATCACTGCAACGAGGGTCATGCTGCTCTCTGCAACTTGCAGCGTCTCTGCGACTATATCGAGGAGGATGGCTTGAACTTCAACCAGGCACTCGAGTTGGTTCGCGCTTCTTCTCTCTATACTGTTCATACTCCTGTGCCAGCTGGTCATGACTACTTCGACGAGGCTCTCTTCGGCAAGTACATGGGTGGCTATCCACAGCGCCTTGGTATCTCTTGGGATGAGTTCATCGGTATGGGTCGTGAAAATCCAGACGATCACAACGAGCGTTTCTGTCTCTCTACATTCGCATGCAACACTTGCCAGGAGGTTAACGGTGTAAGTAAGCTTCACGGTTGGGTAAGCCAGCAAATGTTCTCTAACATCTGGAAGGGCTACTTCCCAGAGGAAAACCACGTAGGTTATGTAACCAATGGTGTTCACTTCCCAACTTGGACTGCAACAGAGTGGCGTAAGCTTTATGATAAATATTTCGACAAGAACTTCATGAACGACCAGAGCAACGAGGAAATCTGGCATGCCATCTACAATGTTTCAGATGCAGAAATCTGGAATACCCGTATGATATTGAAGAAGAAGCTCGTAGCTTATATCCGTGAGAAGTTCACCCAGACATGGTTGAAGAACCAGGGCGATCCTGCTCGTGTAGTATCTTTGCTCGAGCGTATCAACCTAACGCTTTGATGATTGGTTTCTGCCGTCGTTTCGCTACATACAAGCGTGCTCACCTGCTCTTCACCGACTTGGAGCGCTTGTCTAAGATCGTTAACGATCCTGAGCACCCAGTATTGTTCTTCTTCTCAGGTAAGGCTCACCCAGCTGATGGTGCAGGTCAGGGCTTGATCAAGAAGATTTTCGAGATCAGTCAGCGTCCTGAGTTCCTCGGCAAGATTATCTTCCTCGAAGATTACGATATGACTTTGGCTCGCCGTCTGGTTTCAGGTGTTGATATCTGGATGAATACTCCTACACGTCCATTGGAGGCTTCTGGTACATCTGGCGAGAAGGCTGAGATGAATGGTGTTGTCAACCTCTCAGTACTTGATGGTTGGTGGGTAGAAGGTTACCGCGAGGGTGCTGGTTGGGCTCTTCCAGAGAAGCGTACATACCAGAACCAGGGCTACCAGGATCAGCTTGATGCTGCTACTATCTACAACCTCTTGGAGAACGACATCATCCCTATGTATTACAACAAGAATAAGGAAGGCTTCAGCAAGGAGTGGATCCAGGTAGTAAAGAACTCTATTGCTACTATCGCTCCTCACTATACAATGAAGCGCCAGTTGGATGACTACTATGATAAGTTCTACAATAAGGAGGCTGCCCGCTTCAAGAAGTTGAGCGCTAACGATAATGCACTTGCTAAGGAGATTGCACTCTGGAAGGAGAGTGTTGCAGAGCGTTGGGATGGTATCCACGTTGTATCTAAGGACGACTGCATGCTGATGGCTGCTGAGACTGGTCAGAAGATCAAGGTTCAGTATGTTATTGATGAGCAGGGCTTGAACGATGCAGTAGGCTTGGAGCTTGTTGTATTGAAGGATCAGCCAGAGGATGGCAAGCAGGTTTATGCTGTTTATCCATTCAAGATGGTTGGTCACGAGGGTAACAACTTTACATTCGAGACTGAGATTGAGCCAATCAATGCTGGTTCATTCAAGACAGGCGTACGTATGTATCCTAAGAATGATAAGTTGCCACACCGTCAGGACTTCTGCTACGTGAAGTGGTTGAACTAATATAATAGCGACATTGTCACATTATAAATATATGAATCCTGTATCTCTTTTTGGGATACAGGATTTTTTTGTTTGAAATCGAACAATGAACAGTATTATTGTAGTTGTGGAAAGTGAAAAGTGAATTGTGAAAAGTGAATGTAGATTAGAAACAGGGGAAGAATGGAATCCTAAAAAGGAGTCTTCCTTTTTAAAAAGAAAGACTCCTTGTAAACTTGTATGATAATATTTCCTTATACCAGATACTGGGAAGAGATACTCTCGTTATCCTCAACACGGCGAATGGTTTCTGCAAACATATCTGCAATAGAAATCTGCTTAACCTTTGCGCAACGCTTGGTGTAAGGGATGGAATCAGTGAATACTATCTCCTCAAGAGCTGAATCCTGAACACGCTCAGATGCAGGACCACTCATCACGCAGTGAGATGCACATGCACGAACAGTCTTTGCACCAGCCTGCTTCATGATGTCGGCAGCCTTCGTGATAGTACCGGCTGTATCGACCATATCATCAATGATGACAACATTCTTGTCTTTTACATCACCGATAATCTGCATGCTTGCTACTACATTGGCGCGAGCACGGGTCTTGTTGCAGAGCACGAGAGGGCAGCCGAAGTACTTAGCATAAGTGTTGGCACGCTTAGAACCACCAACATCTGGAGAAGCAATGACCATATCCTTGAGGCGTAAGCTCTGCAGGTATGGCAAAATAACGCCAGATGCATAGAGGTGATCTACAGGAACATCAAAGAAACCCTGAATCTGGTCGGCATGGAGGTCCATGGTAATGAGACGGTCGATACCGGCAACGCTGAGCAAGTCGGCTACCAGTTTAGCGCCGATGCTGACACGTGGTTTGTCCTTGCGATCCTGACGGGCCCATCCGAAGTAAGGAACAACAGCAATAATATTGCGGGCAGAAGCACGCTTTGCCGCGTCAATCATCAGGAGCAACTCCATCAAGTTGTCTGAATTAGGGAATGTGCTCTGTACGAGGAAAACATCGCGTCCGCGGATAGACTCCTCGAAAGATACGCCAAATTCACCATCAGAGAACTTGGTTACAACCAAATTACCCAGTGGGCAACCTAAACTAGCGCAGATTTTTTCTGCAAGGTATCTCGAGTTAGTACCAGAGAATACCAAAAAAGAGTTTTTGTCACTCATTTCTATTAGTGTTTATATGTATTAATAGTTATTTTTATCTATTTTCATGTAGGGGGATGAATCTTTTTTCGGGAACCTCAGTATTAGCTGATAGCCTTTCTCAATTTCTCGAAGTGAAGAATCAGCTCTTTGAAATCGCGCTCGTTGTGAATGTCGAAACGGTTCCAGAGATCTCCACAGATTACTACTCCTCCAAATCCGAGTTCCTTGGCAATCTTGAGATTTTCCAGACTCATGCCTCCCAAGGCGTATACCTTCTTGTCTATGAGTCCTGCCTTGGCTGCATTCTCAAGCTGCTGCAGATTGAAGGAAGACTTTTCGTCTTTAAACTCAATACAGTCGAAGATGTTTTTCAGAAACACATAGTTTGATTTCTTCTTCATCTCTTTCAGCATCGAGAGATCTGTGCAGGTGCGACTGAACTTGCCTTTGTATCCATCCGGTACCGGTGCTAGCTGATTATCTATATGGATTCCTGCTAAATCATACTCCTGTTTGAGGTAATAATGATCATGAACAGTAATCTTGCGAAGATAGTCTTCAGGCAGTAACGTGAGCAGTCGCTCAGCATACATTGGTGACGAACCTGGCTTGAAAAGATGCAGGTTGTCCATGCCCTCGTCGAACAGCGAGGATAGTATTTTATCTTCTTCCACAAAGAATGTGGACTTGGTCATTATCGCTAATTTCATCGTCAAAATGATTTTTATGATGCAAAAGTATTAAAAAAAAACGCAAACTAGCAATTATATTCGGGATAAAAAGCTATCTTTGCACCATAAAATTAATATTTATCAAGTTATGCAAGTAAATTTAGCGAATTTTAATGAGATTCATCGACCAATTTACGTTTTAGAGGAAGAACGTTTGCGACACAATCTGTCGCTCATCAGAAGTGTGGCTGAGCGTGCGATATGGAAATTATTCTAGCTTTTAAGGCTTATGCTCTTTGGAAGACATTTCCGATTTTCAGAGAGTATATTTCTTCGACCACGGCCAGCTCTCTTAGCGAGGCAAAACTGGCGTATCATGAATTTGGCAGTAAGGCGCATACTTTTTCTCCGGCTTATACCATTATGAGATAGATGAGATAGCACAATGCTCAAGCCACCTTACTTTCAACTCGCTTACGCAATATGAGCGATATCATGAACGGGCTCGTAGGGCAAATTCTTACATCAGACTGGGATTGAGAGTAAATCCTGAATATTCTGAAGTCGGAACATTGCTGTATAATCCGTGTGCACCTGGAACCCGGTTCGGTGTATCGGCAGATAAATTGCCTCAAACTTTGCCTTCAGATATAGAAGGATTCCATTGTCATTGTCACTGCGAGAGTGGGGCGGATGTCTTTGAACGTACGTTAGCTCATATCGAAGAGAAATTCTCTCCTTGGTTTCCGCAGCTGAAATGGATCAATTTCGGTGGAGGTCATCTGATGACCAGGAAGGATTATGATGTGGAACACCTTATTAATATAATAAAGGGATTTCATCAGCGTTATCCTCATCTTAAAATTATCATGGAACCTGGTAGTGCCTTTGGGTGGCAGACCGGGCCGCTTGTAACTCAAGTAGTAGATGTGGTTGAAGATAAAGGTATCAGGACAGCTATCATAAATGCCAGTTTTACCTGTCATATGCCCGACTGTCTGGAGATGCCGTATATGCCAGCTGTCAGAAATGCAGAAACCCTGGAGGTTGATGATCCGACGAAGGCTCCTGAGGGCGCACATATATACAGAATAGGTGGCAACAGTTGTCTGAGTGGAGATTTTATGGGCTTCTGGAAATTTGACCATGAATTGCAAATAGGCGAGAATGTTATTTTCGAAGATATGCTGCATTACACTACGGTAAAGACAAATACCTTTAATGGAATCACTCATCCATCAATAGGTATCGTACATTTAGATGGAAAATTGGAAACTCTAAGAGATTTCAGCTACGAAGATTATCGCAGTAGGATGGATTAGTATAATTTCCATTTTCCCGATTTTTCTGCCGGATGAGTTTAAAAATCGGCAAAATAAGGCTTAAAATGTGTGTTTTGCTCACTAAAAAGGGCAAAATGCACATTTTTTCAAAAAAATCGAAGAAAAGTTTGGTAATTCAGAAAAAAGTAGTACCTTTGCACTCGCATTCAGAGGAACGCTCCTAAGTAATAGGAAAAACTGCGGAAATAGCTCAGTTGGTAGAGCACAACCTTGCCAAGGTTGGGGTCGCGGGTCCGAGTCCCGTTTTCCGCTCATTTTTTTTGAAAACAACATCAAGTTTTATCTTGGTTAGATAATTGATGGCAATATACTTGGAGAGGTGGCGGAATTGGTAGACGCGCTACTTTGAGGGGGTAGTGACAATTGTGTCGTGGGAGTTCGAGTCTCCTCCTCTTCACTGGTATTGTTATCTTACAAGCGGAAATAGCTCAGTTGGTAGAGCACAACCTTGCCAAGGTTGGGGTCGCGGGTCCGAGTCCCGTTTTCCGCTCGATCATTTTTGTATTAAACCAAGATAGGTTTAAGTTTAGGGCCCAAGTGGCGGAATTGTAGACGCGCACGTTTCAGGTGCGTGTGTTTCACAACGTGCAGGTTCGAGTCCTGTCTTGGGCACAATGTTTAAATTGGCTTAGTGTTGGAGAGGTGGCGGAATTGGTAGACGCGCTACTTTGAGGGGGTAGTGACAATTGTGTCGTGGGAGTTCGAGTCTCCTCCTCTTCACTTTTATTGTTGTTTTATAAGCGGAAATAGCTCAGTTGGTAGAGCACAACCTTGCCAAGGTTGGGGTCGCGGGTCCGAGTCCCGTTTTCCGCTCTTTTTTTTGAACTCGAGAAACATACCCATTTATGAATTTATATTTAAGATATTTTGATCAGGAGACATTAGTTACTAGTGTTGATGATGCTATTGGTTTTTTAAAGAGTATTCCTGAGATTGAGATGGATGCGGAGCTAGAGGCAGATGTTCGTGAATATGCCGCTAGCGATTTGACGTATCCAAAAAGATATAAGGTACGCCCACGTGTTTATTTTATTGTGATAAAGACTACGGCGCAAACTATGCAGGATTTTAAGGATAAGAAAGCATTGCGTACTCCTACTCCTGCAGAGAGAATGGAGAATCCTGTTGTTGCCAGTTTGGCTCAAGAGGCTCCAGGCTGGTATGAAGGATCACTTGATTTCAAGCGTGTTGTGATGGTACCGGCTACAGGAAAATTTGAGTACCGTGATACTCATTTCGTTGCGGATGTTAAAGCTGAATCAGGTTTGGATTGTTACAATCGCATCGTAGATTATCTGCGCGATTGTGTAGATTCACGCAGCCAGTTCCCATCTGCAAAAGGTAAGAATTTCCATTTCCGCTATCTGGGAATGTGGAAATAAAATATTCAGAAATTTAAAAGATTCGTGTCATGAACAAGGTTATGCTAATTGGTAATGTAGGTAAAGATCCTGACATTCATTATTTCGAAGCAGATCAGGCAGTAGCTCAGGTCTCTCTCGCAACTACAGAGAAAGGATATACTTTGCCTAATGGTACCCAAGTGCCAGACCATACAGATTGGCACAATCTTGTTTTTTATCGTGGGCTTGCAAAGGTAGTAGAGAAGTATGTGCATAAGGGTGACCGCCTTTATGTGGAAGGAAGAATCCGCTACCGCTCCTATGATGACAAGCAGGGTAGAAGACAATATATTACAGAAATCTATGTAGATAATATGGAGATGTTGAGTACTCGCCCTGCTACTAGAGAACAATAATTATTAATTTTTAGCTCAGAAATTGGATATATCCACCATACTGATGCCTTCGGTGATGTGATGCTGATGCAGCCTTCCGCCGGGGTTATTGTAGCTGCTGTACTTGCAGCTATATTGTTAGGCATGTCTGCTTTTGCCAGTGGTTCCGAAATTGCTTTTTTCAGTTTATCACCAACTGATGTTGCGGAACTTGAGGATGAAAAGACTGATGCCGATAAGAAAATACAGATGTTGCGTGATGATTCTGAACGTACGTTGGCTACCATTTTGATAACCAATAATTTTGTGAATGTCACAATCATCATGCTCCTTAATTATGTATTCGCAGGAATCGTAGAGTTTGGTCCTAAAGCTTATTGGCTTCAGTTCCTGATTATTACGGTTATTCTTACTTTCTTGCTTTTGCTTTTTGGTGAGATTATGCCGAAAGTGTATGCCCGCCAGGATCCTCTGAAGTTCTGTCGCCGGTGCGTAGGGGGAATTCTGTTTGCCAGAAAGTTGTTTTGGCCTTTAGAAACTATTTTGCTGAAAAGTGGAATTCTTGCAGAAAAGATTATACAGAAGGAAAATCATGTGCTGAGTGTTGATGACTTGGAACAGGCTCTGGAACTGACTGATAAGAATGATATCAAGGACGAGCAGAGCATGCTGAAGGGTATCATCCGCTTTGGCGATGAAACAGCCAAGGAGGTGATGACCAGCCGACAGAATATTGTTGACCTGGATATCCGTAGTTCTTATCCAGAAGTATTAAAGTGCATTGAAGAGAATAATTACAGTCGTATTCCTGTTTATCAGGATAATACAGATAATATTCGTGGTGTACTGTATATCAAGGACTTATTGCCTCATCTGACGAAGGCTTCCAACTTCCGTTGGCAGAGCCTGATTCGTCCTCCTTACTTTGTTCCTGAAACCAAGAAGATAGATGATCTGCTTCGCGAGTTCCAGGACAACAAGGTTCATATCGCCATTGTGGTAGATGAGTCGGAGGAACATCGGGTATTGTTACTCTCGAAGATATTCTGGAGGAAATTGTAGGTGAAATCAATGATGAATACGATGAGGAGGAGAAGTTCTACTCGAAATTAAATTACAACACCTTTATCTTTGAAGGTAAAACGCTTCTTTCTGATTTCTGCAAAATCCTGAATGTAGATGACGAAGAGTTCGAGGAGGTTGAGGGTGATGCTGATTCTCTGGCTGGTCTGCTCTTGGAAATCAAAGGCGATTTCCCAAGTATGCACGAGAAGATAGATTATAAGAACTATACTTTCGAGGTTATGCAGATAGAGGAGCGTCGCATCAGCAAGATTAAGGTGACGGTACATCCTTTGAAAGATATCGAGGGTAGTGCTTCTTCAAAGTAATCATCAGTATTCATCAATATCAGAATATAAAAAATATGGCAGTTGTCAATATACGAGAAGTTTATCCGGGAGTGAGTCTTGGTTTATGGCAGATGGATGAAACTGTAGAACAGTTGTTCGGGCAGTATCCTCATCTGCAGGCTTACCGCTCTCAGGTGGAAGAGAAATATAAGAACGATGGCAGGAAACTGGAGTTTCTTGCCATTCGTGCATTAATGTATGAGATGCTCAAGACGAACGGGGCTTCCAAGGGCTTGCTTTCTCATGCAGGTGACATTACCCACAACGAGGCTGGAAAGCCATTGTTCCGTGGTTATCATATCAGCGTTTCGCATACCAAGGGTTATGCTGCGCTTATCCTTCCAAAAATCAGGAAGTGGCGGTGGATATCGAATACTTCAGCGATAGGGTAGAGCGCATCGCATCCAAATTCCTGCGCAAGGATGAGAAGGCGGAAGATCTGGATGCCAAGCTGGTGCATTGGTGTGCCAAGGAAACGGTCTTCAAGTTATTCTCTGAAGAAAATCTGATGTTTGAGGATATGCGGGTGAAGCCGTTTGATACGATGGCAGATTGGTCGTGTGATGTGGAGAATCTCAAGAGCAGGAAGATGGCGCATGTAGATTTCGAGTTAACCATGGAATTTGTATTGACTTATGCTGCGCTGTAATATCCTGTCCATCTTCCTGGCATTCAGCTTGCTGGCTGGGGCACAGGATTGGAAAGTAGTGAGAGAGAATTCTCAGAAAGCTTTTCCGAAAACCGTGACTGCGGGCAACTACAGTGGCATTGCTCATCTGCATGATGATATCTATGCGGTGGTAAGCGACAAGTCGGATAGTGCCCTGTACTTCAACTTCCGGATTCAGGTGAATCCCAAGACCGGCGAACTGGAACAGGTAGAGAACCTTGGGTTTACCGAGAGAACAGATGGAACGCTGAACGACGGAAAGTTTTGGCAGGGGCAGGAGAAAGGCTTTGACCACGAAGCCATCGTGAAGGCTTCTGATTCTACCCTGGTGATAACAAGCGAAGGATGTTGCCGTTTAAAGGAGTATCCTGTTCTGCCTACTTCGGCTAATGCTCCCAAGATTAGCTATCAGCAGAACCTTTGGGAGAGCAGATGGCCTTCTTCTGATTTTTATCCAAATTATAATTTTGAGTCTCTGGCTTTTGATTCCGTCCGTCAGTATCTCTGGACGATTTCTGAGAGCACGCTCCGCAAGGATGGACAGCCTGCTACTCCTCAAAACGGATTGGCCAACCAGCTTCGTTTGATGAGGTATGATTGGGGAAAGATAAAGGAAAATCGTAACAAGGAAAATAATGGCAAGGAAGACTGTAGCGAGCAAGAGAGTCGCAAGAAAGCCTCTTGTTACATGACAGCCTATGCCTATCAGATGGATCAACCTTCTACCCATAAGAAAGCAGATATCTATGTGATGGGTGTGAGTGAGCTTTGCGCCTTGCCCGATGGTCAGCTTCTGGTTCTGGAGCGTGAGGCCTTTATCCCGAAGATTAAGATTGGGGCTTTCTGCAAGTGTAAACTCTATCAGATTAATCCTTTGAATTCTGAGGAGTTTGCTTTGAAAGAGAAGTTTTCATCAGATACTCCTTCTTGAAGAAGAGATTGCTCGCGGAATGGAAAACCGGCTTGTCACTTTCCAAGCGTTCCTTTGCCAATTACGAAGGTATGTGTCTGGGACCCAAGTTGGAAGATGGTTCCCAGGTTGTCATCCTGCTGTCTGATTCGCAGGATCAATATGCGGGAGTATTGAAAGACTGGTTCAAGACGATTGTCATCAGAAAGGAATAAAGTTGTTATGTTGTAATCTTCAATCTCGTCCATAACCATCTAGGAATGAGTCGCCAGAGGAAGACGAGGATATCATATCTCCAGTCTATTACCTTAACTTCCTTTCCGTTTTCGATAGCATTCACGATATGTTTCGCCACGTCTTCCGGTTTGAGTTGTAGCGGATAGCTGCTGCCTGCGATAAGGTCGGTCTTTACGAAACCTGGTCGGATATCTGTAATGGCGATGGGGAGATGACGTATCCGTGCCTGCTGCGACAGGCATTCCAGATAATGGTTCTGGAATCGCTTGGTGGCAGAGTAGGCAGGTGCAGCACCGAGACCTTTGGTTCCGGCGATGGAAGTGATGCAGGCAATGCGGGCTTTTGAATTGTTCTGATGATGAGTAGCAAACCAGTTGAATGCCGTATCTACCATTCTTGTGAATCCCAAGCCGTTGGTTTCCAGGGTCTTCAACTCCTTTTCTATATCCAGCGAGTTGTTCTGCCAGCCAATGCCGGAACTATGGAAGTAGAGGTCCATGCCTCCCAACTTATCGATGAGTTCGAGAAGTTGGGCAGGAGCATCGGGAGAAGTCACGTCTATTTGCTGGTAGCAGGTAATGCCGCCCTGCGAAATCAGAGCCTGCAATCTTTCGATTCTTCTTCCGGCTATTCCCACTTGCCATCCTTTTGCAGCAAGCAGTTTTGCCACTTCCATTCCGATGCCCGATGTGGCACCCATTACAATTGCTTTCTTTGCCATATAGTCCTATTATATAAGGTGAAGTCTTGATAGTTCTATTTATATAAGGTGAAGTTTGGTCTAACTCTATCTAAACATCTAAATCGCTTTTACTCTTCAGCAAGTCTTCCGCCTTCTTCACGCTTCCTGCTTTCAGAATCAGCAGCTTCACTTCCTCATAATCCGTATATTCCGGATTGCGTTCCATGAAGATACGGCAGGCACGGTCGATGAGTTTATGATTGATAAGCTTGGCGTTCACCATTTTGTTGCCTTCCACCCGTCCTTGTCTTATCTGAAGGGAAGTGCTGATCATATCCAGAATCATCTTCTGCGATGATCCTGCTTTCATGCGGGTACTTCCCGTTACAAATTCCGGTCCCGTGATTACTTCTACGGGATAATCGGCTGCTTGGGCGATGGGAGCATGAGGATTGTTGACGATGCACCCCGTAGGAATACCTGCCTCCTTGCAATGCTTCAGGATGGCGAGTACGAAGGGGGTGGTGCCGCTTGCCGAGAAGCCCAGCACGAAATCCTGCTTTGAGATATGTTTATCGCAGAGCTGGTGCCAACCATTCTCCAGGTCGTCTTCTCTGGATTCCCTGGTTTGCGTAAGGCAGCCGATGCCTCCAGGGAAGATGGCTTGTATCTGCGAACCGTCGATGCCATAGGTGTTCTGTACTTCTATGGTATCGAGGGTAGCTAGTCTTCCGCCCGTTCCGCAACCGGCATAGAAGAGTCTACCACCCTTCTTCAGCTGCCCTTCGATGGCGGAAATCAGTTGGTTAATGGCAGGCAATGCTTGTTCTATCGCCAGCGCCACCTTCTTGTTTTCTGCATTGATATGAGCAGTGAGTTCATCCACGCTCATCTTTTCCAGATGTTCGTAGAGCGAACTCTGCTCTGTTATTCTTTTATCTATTTTGTCTGACATATTACCAAAATTTTTAGATTGTAGAATGTCTTGGAGTATCCTATGTATAACGGTTATGCTTCAGATACTCTCTTATTTTCTCTTTCAAAGCATCTCACGTAATTTCATGAGTACGGACGATAATGGATCTCATATGTTCCTACTTCGATTGTTTGTAGCAGCGAGCTATCCCATAGCTGATAAGCCTTATCGCGGCTCTTGCTGTCGAGTTGATTCTCACCAGTGATAAGCCACTTGGCAAAGGTCATGGCATGATGGCTGGGAGTAGCTTCCACCAGCTGCAACATATCGCTTTGAGGAAGGCAGTCTGTGAGATAGCGCTTGCCATCGGCTGCTACCATTTTCAGTTGACTACAATTTGTAGCCAACTGATTTCCCTGCTTCTTCAGCCTAGTCTTCAGTACGCTCCAATACTTGCGAAAGTTCAGTTATTTCAAAAAAAGTTCAATCAGCCCACTGCCTATAACTTCATTAATTCAGCTTTGTTTTCTTTGTCCGGTAATCCCGAAATGTCTAACAAACGCTTGCCAAACTGATTGAGTACCGGATTCTCCATCCCTTCTGTAAGATCAAGAATATCAATAGACAGTTGAAAACACAATTCACTAAAATTTCTGAAGTTTTTATGGCGTTTCTGAAAATCAGCCTTCAACATCGGGAATGCAGCGACATGTTTTTTAAAATTCTCCACTCTTTGTTCTTCATGCGAAAATTTACCATCAGATTTGTTGCCTGAATAACTATCCAGGCGCTGCTCATACAACAGCTCTGCCAAGTTCAACAGCTGCTCGGTATACAGCATGTCAAAAGAGACAAAAGTATGATGCAATACATACGGATCGTTGTCGACAATTTCAGAGAAGGAACAACCATGGGGAAATATCGTAAAGCTTTCCAAGCCGAGCTTTGGATGCTCCACAATCTTAGAAAACGATTCAACAAACTCAGAGCGGATAAAATGCTTTACGATATCCATCATCTGTAATGAAGGATCATGAAGGTATCGCTCGTTGTAACGCTGGAAAAAATGACGAGTAAAAAACTGCACATGAATCCATGGCAATACCATGTGTGAATATACAGCCATATTGAGCTCACCCTTATATAGGAAAATACAGCAAACATTAACAACAAGACCATTTTTGCGTGCATCCTTCTTGTTCCTGCTAAATGGTGTCAGCAGCATCTTGTTGTGTCTGGGGGAGGTCCACTCCACGGGCTTGAACAAGACCTTGCCATCAGGTCGGCTCATAACCTCTTTCATATACTTCTTAACGGGCAGATGGACTTGGTATCTGACTACGTTCTTATAATCCTCTTCCAATTCCTTTGCAATATCTGCATAGCTCATTGTATCCGTTATCATACTAAACTATTTTTTCAAGTGATTTATATTCCATGAGTTCTCACTAAAGCGGAGGGCAGTCTAGCCATGACAGCGAAGACCAAAGAGAGCTTCTGCAAAGATAAGCATTTTCTACGATATATGCAAATCTTTGAGCGTATTTTTGAGAGTCATATTTGGAGTTTTATTTTCATCGGAAGAAACTACACGGAGATTATCTGTTGTTTGTCTCTTTCATCATGCGAATCAAGTTCGTTTTTTAATGTCGGTCATCTGAATCTCTACATAGGAGATACAGAATCACCTGCAAAAATAAAAAAATGTTAGAAACTAGCAAATTATGCGTGTTAAAAAATTAATAAGACTATGAATGAAGGCGAACTTGGAGACAAATACAAAGCAATGGTCTGTACGATGGACGTGCTTAAACCGGATTGGGACAGATTCAGAGAAAAAGACGGAAGAGGATTTAACCTCTTACCGTCTTTAAGATACATTCATTGATGAAATCACTCTTGTTCACATCTAGTGAATTGAGAATTTCGAGAGTTTCTTCTGTGGCAGAAAAGAACATACGTTTTTGATGTTTTCGTCATGTTATTCGAAAATCCTTGATGACCGAAACGACCATGACCTTAATGACCGGATTTCTCTGTTTTCTTTATCCCATGCAGCTCGTTACTCCGAGCGTAGTAGCGATAGCGGTCAGTATGCTGATGGCTATCTGCAGAATCGTTTTCCAAGTGTTCGCTTTCATTTTTTTTGAATGTTGAATGTTGAATGTTGAGTGTTGAATTTTTTGTGGGCGGATAGGCTGGGCTAGGGGCTAGCACCCTAGCCAGTCTATCCTTGGCTATTCAAGGCCGTCGCCAGTTTCGCCAGTACCGCCGCCTGATTCAGAGCCTTGGCCTTCGCTGCCGGTCTGACCGGTGTTTGAACCACCTGGGGTAGAACCGCCTGGTGTATTATCCGGAGTAGTTGGCGCGTTGAGGTCAACGTTGGTCTTACCCTCCTTAATCGCCTTGATAACGGCTGCCTGAGCGCTGCGGCTGGCTACGAGGTTGAACTCGGCGTCATCGCGAAGGTTCTTGAA
>ENA-OQER01000740-OQER01000740.1-human-gut-metagenome-genome-assembly--contig:-NODE-740-length-17312-cov-2.251615_pt1 | contig 17312 bp, 23 predicted proteins | sample MGYA00242797_ERZ504639 | MGnify/ENA primary metagenome ERZ504639 (study PRJEB26092, sample SAMD00036306) | human gut metagenome | host: Homo sapiens | study: EMG produced TPA metagenomics assembly of...
AGTTGACGCGCTTTGTTCAACCAGAAAAAATCGAAATTGATGCAAACGAAAGGGCAGTTAATGAAAAGTCTCAATACTGCTTTTTCGTTTGCACCACCTTCGATTCTTTCCTTAACGATTTGTATGATAACCCTAAAGTCGTAAATTAGTTACTCAAAACGATTATTTACTTATTTTTATCACCTTGCAACATGGAGCGAGACCTTGAAAATACTGACAAAAAATACAACAAAGTGCTAAGCAGCAAGCTGCTAGCCAAAATCCCAAAAGGTGAAAAAGATCCGGTTCCAACAAGACCAAAAAGGAACAAAACCACCAAACCAGATATAGAGACTAAAATTGTATCAGCTAAACGCATGCATGTCGGAGAAAGCTTTTCGTGGTGACAAGACAATCCGACAATGTATATCGTCTTGATCACGCGGTAACAAAGACGCAAAAAAAATATCCTGAATGCATTTGGATTGACGGACAAGAACATAGAATACCGAGCGAACTGGATCAGTGAAGAACTGAAGAAAAGTATGATGAAGCAACTGATAAACTGAAGAGTCTATTGGACAAAAAGAAAGCACTGCAGACAGAGGAGTTGATGAATGCAGTCATGAAGAGCAGTCGCTCCTATGAGGAGATCCTTAGATGCATTCGGTCGGATTCATCTGAAGAGCAGGAATTATAACCTATAGAAAGTCTCCGAGTTTCAGTGGTCAGTGCTGCTAAGACGGGAGACTTTTAGGTTTAAAATTTCTGGAAGTTCACAAAGTTAACAAATAGAAGTTACACATATACTTTTTATATTCTAATTCGATGTTGATATATTATCATGTGTAATAAAATTATTACACATGATAAAAATATATTAAAAGGAGAACAAGAGAATGAATATTTCTATTATTATGCCTGTAATTGGATCAATTGGTATGATTATTATTCAATTATTCTGATTATTCGGAGTATGGAAAAAGAGAAAGAATTAAGAGCGTTGATGTAGCAAAGTTTGACAGTTTTGCAGAAGAAATGAGGCGTGAAATTGCCGAAATAAAAAAAGGACTTACAGACGGTAAAAGAAAAAGTCGAAGTCATTGATAAAATGATGAAAGATATTTAATTATGGAAAATATTGTTGGAGATTTAAAATTAAATAAATACGAAGATTACATCAACATTTTTGACGCTCTTTCGCATCCAGTACGGATAAAAATAATCGGTATATTGGCAGAGGGACGACAATATGTGAGTGAACTAGCCCGATTGGTAAATATTAGTAGACCTTTGCTTTATATGCATTTAAAGAAGCTGGAAACAGCTCGACTTGTTACAAGTGCAATGGAAATATCTGAAAGTGGTAAAGCCATGAAGTATTATGCGCTGGAAGATTTTAACCTGCAAATCACAAAAGAATTATTAAGAGGGCTTGCACAAAATATTATTATTGAAATCCCGTCCCAAAATAGTGATTAGCCAAAAATTTTGAGATATATCAATACAATAATGAATTTTATTGTAAAGCCTGCCTTGATTTTTTTGAATCAAGAATATTCAGCAAAACTATCCGATGACATATCGGTACAAGTGGAAAGGCTGGAAACAAGCGAACAATAAAGTATACGTTTCCATTCTTTTAAGATGCGATTGTTTATAATTATATTAATGATGACGATGCCTTGGTAATTGGCTATTATGATATTGCTTCAAAAAAACAATCAGATGTCATATGTGAAAATGGGTTTTATATTTCAAGTGGACTACCCGCAGTTATTGATAATTCTGTTATTTTACCTATAACATTAAATACAAATGAACATAAACTTATGATGATAAATACTGATTCTAACACGTCTGAAATGATATTTAATGAATTTAATTCTTATCCAATAGATTCGGTTGCTACAATGAATACAAGCATTTATATGTTAAGTTCTAAGAAAGATAATTCAACTGCAACGAGTTATATCAGAAAATATAACGAAAATACTAATGAGATGGATATTTGCATTGAAAAAGAGTTTACAGATAATACAGGTGAGCAGATAAAAGCATTTGCCTGCAACAACGAAAAGATTTATGTGATGGTAAATCAAATTGAAACAGAAAATGATATATATATAGAAATCTATGATGATAAAAACTATGATTTAATTGGTAAGCTGTATTTTGATTCTGAATTAAAAAAATTTGTTTCTAATAATGGCATTGTACAATTTTATTGTTTTGATAATTATGTATATATAAGAAATTTTTTCAGATTATGGCGCAATAGGAAAAATAGAAGTAATCAGGTAAAAACATTTCTTGATTTGCCTAATTTGCGTATAGCTATAACGGTAAAAATACACAAGATAATTATTATGGATTTTTTTAAGAAGTGGCAAAGACTTTTATCTTTTGGATGTTTATACTGATACTTTATATCAAACCAATTTAGAACTATCACAAGATGAAAGCATTCGTAACGCTATTTCTGATGGCAATGATATATGCATTAGTATTATGGATGAGAGAGACACAGAGACGTTTACAACAAAAAATACTATTATGGTAGATTTTGATAAATTGAAAAAAAGCATATCAGTGCTAACTTCCTAAGATTTTCCTCATTTTCAGCAATCTTCAAATCAATCGTCTTCATATTCTTGATTCGTGCCATTTTCATCCTCCTCCGTCTTCAGGCAAAAGCATTTAAAGCCAGCCTATATCCATTCATGGAATTCCGGATCAAGTCAATGATTTCAGTGAGTGATACGTGGAGATTTACAATAAATGTGGAATAACTAAATGTTAAGGAAAGTATGTCAGAATATATGTAATTAAAAAAGTTAATAAAATACATAGCCCATTGAAGAAGCATAATATTTTTCGTATAATCAAAGATACATTAGGGATATATTTTTGGTAAATATCGGAAGTGGAGGCATATTATAAATGCTAAATATTTATTTTGGGGATATGAAGAAGCAATTTATAATCCGGCTGTTTATTTTAAAAATACTTATCAGGATAGCTGGATTACAAACGAGCGTTCAAAAGCGATGATAAAAGATGTAGATAAATCCACGTAATTGCACCAAGAATCATTGAAAGTCCGGTGTTGGGAGCAATTACCCCAAGAGAACTATCGGGTGGTGTGAAAACGCTTATATCGATCGATCAGGTGCCGGATAAAGTGTTTAATGCATCAACATGTGGCGATAATTGTGCACATTGGCTTTTAAAAATGGGAATGGAAAAAAATATTACAGTTAATTTACGACATCTGATGGATTTTGGTGAGAAGGAGTTTACAATCCATATTCTAAATACAAATCAGATAGTTCATAGTATGGAAGAACTTGTTGTGATTGCTGGAATGTTTGTGCGATAGGAGGACAGAGTAATGAAAAAGACAACTGTAGTTTTTGATTTAGACGGAACATTATTAGACACGTTACAGGATCTTGCAAATGCTGTCAATTATGCACTGGAACAGCAGGGAATGCCAAAGCGCACCTTAGAGGAAGTACGCTGTTTTGTTGGAAACGGAGTGCGGCTTTTAATGATCCGGGCGGTGCCGGATGGGGAGAGCAATCCATTATTTGAGGAGACTTTTTCCTTATTCAAGGAATATTACGGCGAACATTGCAATGATAATACAAAGCCGTATGCAGGCGTTGTAGAACTGATCGAGACGTTAAAGGGAAAAAGGCTATGCAGTAGCAATCGTATCGAATAAGATTGATTTTGCAGTCAAAGAATTAAACGACCTTTATTTTAAAGGAATCGTTCCTGTAGCAATCGGCGAAAAAGAGGGCATCCGCAGAAAACCGGCTCCGGATACAGTATATGAGGCATTGAAGGAACTTGGAAAAACGAAGGAAGAAGCGGTTTACGTTGGTGATTCTGATGTGGATTTAGAGACTGCAAAAAATTCCGGCATGCCATGTATTTCCGTATTATGGGGCTTTCGTGACAAAGAATTTTTGGCAGAGCATGGGGCAGAGCGTTATGCAAAGACCGCAGAGGATGTGCTGCGGTTTGTAGAAGAAATGTAGAGGTTTGGCAGATTGTGCAGTGACTCGGTAGAAGTGTGCATCGATTCGGCAAACTGCATATTTGCGAGGAAAGTTTGCGCATCATAATGGGGAGTAAAGCAGAATGGGAAATTTTCTTCCAAAATATCCAAAAAATTATTTCAAAAATCAAAAAGGGTTAAGAAGCTTCTGGAAAATGATCTCCATTGGAATCAGCATCATTTTTGGAATATTAGCATGTATTGATAAATTTGAAAAACAGTGGGAATTAAACGTGTTTTACTTTGGGATTGCTTTACTGCTGTTTTACATTTTTATTCATCCGGTCTGGATGGATGCAAAAAAGAAAAAAGGCTATAAGTTTGAGGAAGACAGGATTTATGTTTTTAATATTCTGGGAAAACAAACCAGAATGATCGCATATCAGACGATGGAAAAAGCGGTTCAAAAACGGCAGGTCCGTTGTAAAAACAACGGTCTTGTAATCGGAAAAGGAAGAAATAAAATCTGTTTTTATACGAGCCGGGAAGTCTGGAAGCAGCAAAGCGGGTAAGACAGTGTTACGACATGCTTCAGAAACACATTGAGCCAGCATTGCCGTGTTTCAGGCAGACAGGACAGGATTTGTTAGACCGCAGAGCTTTTTATCGGAGATGCAGGAAACGTCAGACGATATTGCTGTTGATCGGCAGCTTTTTTGCAGGCGTATTCTGCCATAACAGTTCTGATCCGGATGCAACGGTGATGCTGATCGCAGCGGTTGTCGTGGGATTTTGTGAAACGCTGACACTGCTCAGTCTATATGGAACAATTCTTCTGGAAGCAGAAAATGAGAAAAAAATTACAAGAGAATTCAAAGAGACAGATTATATCAGGGCGAAAGATGCGCGTTTTGGCAAAGTATACACAGCCGTTGTGGTCGTCTGTCTGCTTTTGTTTAATGCATGGGTTATTTTCTTTTCATAAAAACAGTACATAGAAAATAATGTGTAAAGGTCTGGAAGAAAAAATATCTGACAGGCTGCGGGATGAGTGAATATGCTGCGGGAAAAAATATATGAATTGAAAAATTGGAAATTGGCGGTTCACACAACGTGGAATCCGGGCGCGGAAAATGTGATGCGGATTCACCTTGTTCCACCACGCTTTCTGTCGGGAAAAATAGTGCCTTCTGTTGTGATATTGAATGGGCAGGAAATCGTACCGGTCAGTGAGGCATGGGCGATTCTTCTCACAGAGTTTATCCGGCGGATCAATCAATATGAAAATCATGCGATAGAGGAGAAGGAGGTGCAGCAGGTTCTTAAGGAAACCTTTGGAGCGGTCAGAAAGATATATCCGAAAACAGACCCAGAAGTTTTTCACAGAGACTTGTCGGTCATGCTGGATACATTTGAGGATGTGATCGCTGGAAAATTCCACAGATGGAGATCGCAGGAATAAGTCTTGGGGAATATGCACCGTATATGCGGGCACCACACCGGATGGATCTTATGGTTTCTGCCATGACACGCGAAGGAAAATGGCATTGCAATCAAAAATGCATACACTGCTATGCGGCAGGACAACCGCTGTCAGAAGAACAGGAGCTTGACACTGAAAGCTGGAAAAAGATCATCGTGCATGCAGGAAAGCAGGAATTACCCAATTGACCTTTACGGGTGGAGAACCTACACTTAGAGATGATTTATGTAAATTAATTTTAGAGGCAAGATGGTTTGTAACAAGGTTAAACACAAATGGGATACGGCTGACAAAGGAGCTTTGCGCAGAACTTGTACAGGCGGAACTTGACAGTGTGCAGGTGACATTTTATTCGGCAGATCCGGATATTCATAATGAACTTGTTGGCGGTGCACATTATGAGGAAACTGTTGCTGGAATTAGAAATGCGGTGACAGCAGGAATCAATCTGAGTATTAACACACCGCTTTGCAGTTTGAACAAAGATTATCTGGAAACACTGAAATTTTTTACATAATCTGGGTGTGCGATATGTGACCTGTTCGGGACTGATCATCACGGGAAATGCAAGAACGGATGAATCGGTACGGACACAGCTTTCAGGGGAACAGCTTTATCAGGTGTTAAAAGAAGCAGCCGGATATTGTTATGCAAACAATATGGAAATCAACTTTACATCGCCGGGCTGGATCGCGCAGGAAAAGCTGCAGGAGCTTGGACTGGATGTACCGTCCTGTGGTGCATGTTTAAGTAACATGGCAGTCACACCAGACGGAAAAGTAGTTCCGTGCCAGAGCTGGTTATCGGGAGAAAACTTTGGAAAAATGGGAGTGACACGCTGGGAAAAGATCTGGAATCATCCAGACTGTAAAGCGCGCCGCATGGAAACCGCACAGATGAAACAGGAGTGCCATTAAGGGGAAAGGCGGAGATGACAAGATGAAACAGACGGTGAAAAAATTATTGTTTATGCTTGGTATCATGTGTTTGACCATATTCGGAAAAGAGACATCGACAACCGTTTGGCGGACAATTTGGATGAGATTGAAAATTACACGATTTACGCAGAACCAGACTGGGAAGACGGCTCTGTTTATCTGAAATATGATATTACGTGGAAAGTGTTGGATAGCGACACAGACGGTCCTCTGGAATGGGTTAAAATCGGTATCCCAAATTCGAATGTAGAGGAGATTGAGGGTTACAGCAGTAATATTGAAAATATTCGGTATTACAAAAATGGCGGTTCCTATGTAAGGATTGATTTTGACCGGAAATATTACGAGGGTGAGACGGTAGAATTTTCATTTGGAATCCACCAGCATCATCTATACCAGACTATAGATGGCATGAGAGTGTATCGATTTACGCCGGGCTGGTTTGATGAGATTGTTGTAGATGAACTGAATATCTATTGGAAATCTGACAATATAAAATATGTTTTAAATGGATATTGGGAACAGGATGGTTACTATCAGTTTCGCACGTCTTTGGCGGAGGGGGAGAAATACACTGTAAAAATAGAATATGATGCAGATGTATTTCAGACGGAAGACGACAAGAAGATTTCGCATCCGGTTGGAACAGGTACAAAAATTGTAATGGCGGTTATGCTTCTTGTAGTGCCGGGCATTTTGCTTTTACTTATCATCCGGGCGTACAAAAAAGGCAAACCGGTGGATTCTTACAGAGCGGAGAGCGGATTTGGCAATGCGTTTACTGATATCAGAACGAGCAGCCATTACACAGGCGGCAGAGGTAGTGGTGGCTGTGCCTGCGCATGTGCGTGTGCCTGTGCGGAGGCGGGAGAGCCGGATGCTCGAAAAAAAGATTTTTACGGAACAAAGCTTACGACAATGGCAATCCGCGAGGCGTTGAAAGACACCGCACATGAGGAAATATAACTGTATGGAAACGTATAATTATATAGAATGAAATATTCATAATTTACTCAAACTTCGCACTTGAATAAGTGCTTATGCACCTTGAAAATTCAATAATAACTGGCATAAAAATAGCATGAAACAAGCTGGTTTTGGTATAATTGAGTTGTCCAAAAAACAATCATACTTCCGGAGGCTCATGCTATGAATAAAAGTATAACACAAGCAACTCAAAATGATAAGCAGATTTCAAAATCTATCAAAAGATTTTTTACGAGATTTCATGTTTCTTCAGCTTTGAAAGCGTCCAATGCCTACAAAAAGAAGGGCGTTCCAGTAATGGAAATTTTCTAGTATCTGTTTCTGCTGATTTTTTCTAACAGAAGCATGTACATGAACCTGATCACAGGACGAAACACGCCTGATTTTGCAAAGGATACGGTATATCGTTTTATGAAAATGATTCAGATCAACTGGATCCGTTTCACAACAATACTTTCAGCCAGAATCATCAGGGATGCCATATTTCCGTTAGATTCTGAAGAACGTGCAAATGTTTTTATCATTGATGATTCCATGTTTGAACGTAATCGTTCAAAGAAGGCTGAGCTTCTTGCCAAAGTCTATGACCATGCGAAGCATAAATACCTCTTTGGATTTCGAATGCTTACCTTAGGCTGGTCAGATGGAAGCTCTTTCCTGCCGGTCAACAGCATTCTTCTTTCCACAGAAAACAGGAAAAACCGCATCAATGAAGCAACAGAAGTGGATAAAAGAACTGTTGGTTACAAACGCCGGAAGCTTTCCTTGGAAAAAGGAACACAAGCCATGCTTACGCTTTTGGATGCAGCCAAGATAGCTGCAATTCCGGCGAAATATGTTCTTTTTGACAGCTGGTTTTCATCACCAAGGACTCTTCACGCAGTAAAAAGTATGGGTTACGATGTAATCGGCATGGTCAAGAAAACACCAAAGATGTTCTTTCGCTACAATGACGAAGATATGTCTCTAACTTCTATCTACAACAAGAACAAAAAGAGACGCGGAAGATCAAGATATCTGCGCTCTGTTATGGTTGATGTTGTAAAGGATGGTGAAATCATTCCTGCCAAAGTAGTTTATGTTCGCAACTCCCTTTCCTATGATGCAATGACCGCACATACAGCGGTTGTTTTTACACGATACATGATGCTGTCGCTGGAAAGCAGGGAATCCAATGATAATCGGTCTCTGGGCGAGCTTTTTCTATACTTTTCAGATGAAATGTCAGATATCACATGGATACAGGCTTTTCAAATGCTGTTTCAAATGTTCAGAAGAATGCTTTCAGATAACACTGAACTTTCAGATGAAAAATCGCTGAATTGGCAGATGCATTTATGAATACACATCCAGTCGTGTTGAAAACACAACTACAAGCCTCATAAAGTCTGGACATTGACAACTGAATAACTGCCAGGTATTGAATTTTCAAGGTGCATAGCTAAAATTTATGTGCGAAGTTTGAGTAAAGGAACAATAGTGTTAGTTCATGGCGCTTATCATGGCCCATGGTGCTGGGAGGATAATTTTAAGCCGTTCTTTGTAAAACGAGGATATAGTGTTATAGTGGTCAATTTTAGTAATCCAAATCCAAAAGTGAAAATAAATGACTATATGGAACATATCAATGAAGTGGTGGGAGAAATTAGTGGAAAAGTTTATATTATTTCACATTCGTTAGGAACTGCAATAGTGGAAAAATATATTACTAAGTTTTCGCCTAAATTAGATGCCGTTGTCTTTTTGACTCCTAGTCTAGTAATAAAAAGACTTCAAAAAGCCTTCCTTGTTAATTTTCATAATATAATGAGGAGTAAAAGTTGTTTCTACTTTTCTAATCGCCTAGATGAAAGTGTGGAAAGCGTTTATCTGGATAAGTTTACTGATGAGTCAAGGAAAATTGAACTTTTAATGATTCGCAAGAAAGTACCTGTAGGTTATGAGTGGAATTATAAGACATTAGTTATGGGGTCATTAAATGATAATTGTATGCCCATATCAGTGCTTCTGGATACTGCTAAAATTTTCAAGGCAAAATTGATTATTTATCAGGAGCATTGCCATGATATGATGTTAGATCCTGCGTGGGAAATCGTGGCGGAGGATATTCTGGGTTTATTTTAGTATAGTTTTCTTTCGGGCAAATATTAAAATGATTAATCGACTTATTCGGATGTAAAAAGAATAATTCTTTATAAATGATTTTTATAAAGTAAGAAATTTTGAGATATCACAATTTAATAAAGTGCTTTACTGAAAATAAGGAAAAATTGGGTGAAGTAAAAGATTATTTTCATTTTCAAAATTGATTTTTCGGTAGAATTTAGTTATGATAGTTAAAAAGCATGAACAAGAAAAAATTAGTTGCATTTTTTATATTCTTGAACCTCACCGAAAATCATTGATCCTGTAGTGTAAGAGTAATTTCTACTGCTGTTTTTGAGAATAACCAGAAATATCAAGTGAAATTTGAGGGCAAAACTAAAATCAACTTACCTCCGCAGCAATGAAAATTGATTTACTTTAGCTAAGTAAAAAAATTAAAATGTCAATCCCCCTTGACAAAGGAGATTTTCCTACTATAATTAAAACAGTGTTTTGAATACGATGTTTTGAAAACGCCGTTTTAATAAGAAGGTGGATGAGCGATGGCAAGTAGGATTGAAGGATTTGACGAGAAAATTCTTTCCTGCGCGAAAGAAGAATTTTTAGAAAAAGGCTATACGGATGCTTCGATACGGACGATTGCTCAAAATGCCGGTGTCAGCACCAGTACAATATATACGCGGTATTCAGATAAAGAGGGATTGTTCCGCTTTCTTGTGGAACCGGTAGCTAAAGGTCTGAAAGAGTTATTGCGGCAATCATTAAGTGATTTTTCTTCTTTGACGGGGCACGAGCAGAACGAAATTTATGGAATACTCAGATCGTGGTTTTGAAGCTGTGATTGCATATATCTATGAATATTTTTCTGAATTTAAGCTGCTGATTACCGGAGCACCGGGAAATTACTATCAGGAATTTTTAGAAGGATTAGTAGAACTGGATACGAACTGCACAAAGAAATTCTTGATTCAAGTAGGAAGTAAAGATCTGGCGGAAGGGCGAGTTACAGATGGATTCCTGCACGTTGTTTCCAGTGCTTTTTATTCTGGTATATTTGAAGTGGTGATTCATGATATGCCGATGGAAGAAGCAAAGAATTATATCAATGAGTTACGCGCTTTTTATGGGAATGGCTGGAAAGAATATTACCGGAAATAGAAAGAAGGTGCGAAGGAAATGCAGAAAACAGAAGAATTTTGTGTGGACGAAAGCGGATGGATACACTGCCCTTTTTGTAAATGCAGAACGCGGACAAAGATACGGGCAGACACTTCATTGAAGAACTTTCCAATATTTTGTCCCAAATGCAAACAGGAATGTTTGATAGATGTTGACAACATGAAAATACGATTATCAGTAGTGCCAGACGCTAAGACGCAGAGCCGATAATTTGTTTGTGTAAAATTACATGACAGATTATCGGCTTATTCTTTTGAACAAGAGTTAGCGAAAACTAATCAAAGGAGGGATTTATATGAATCAGTCACAGGGCGGAAATCCATTTGGCAGGCTTGTAGAGTTTGCCAGACCGCATAAGACTAGCTACATCGTTTCTGTTGTTCTTGCTGTGTTGGGAGTTGCCTTTGGTATCGTCCCCTATTTTGCAACAGCCAGAATGACGATTGAGTTACTCTCCGGGAATCGGGATTTATCATTTTACATGGTATGGTGTCTGATTTCCGGCGGCTGCTTTGTCCTAAAAGCAATATTGATGGGAATTTCCACGAGGGCGTCCCATGAAGCAACCTTTGAAGTGCTGTCCGAGGCAAGGCGGAAAATTGCTTCAAAACTTACCAGAGTGCCTATGGGCTATATTCTCAATACTCCGTCCGGGCAGCTAAAAAATGGCATGGTGGAACGAATTGAACAGTTAGAGGTTCCCCTTGCTCATGTAATCCCGGAAATGACTTCAAATCTTCTTGTACCAATCGCAATCATCGTTTATCTGTTCATCTTGGACCGGAGAATGGCGTTAGTATCGCTGATTACCATTCCTGTTGGAATGATGTGCTACATGGGAATGATGAAGGAATATCCCAAGAAGTATGGGGAAGTTGTAAAAGCCGGAAATCACATGAGCGCAACAACGGTAGAATACATCGGCGGTATTGAAGTCATTAAGGCATTTAATCAGGCAGATAATTCCTATCAGAAATTTACAGATGCCGTCCATGCAAACGCAGATCTGATCTTAGACTGGATGAAAGATACACAAAAATATTCGGCGATTATGATGAGTGTATGGCCTGCGGCGCTGATAAGTGTACTTCCCGTTGGGTGCCTGTTTTACATGAGTGGTTCCCTGTCAGCCGCAGCCTTTATTACGGTAACTGTCCTGTCGTTGGGAATTGCAGGCCCGCTTGTAGCCGCGATGTTCTTTACCGATGATATTGCAAAAATAGGTACTGTAATGGGTGAGATTGACGGTATATTAAACCAGCCGGAGCTTGTCCGGCCAGAGGAAAAATGTGATTTGCAAAACCTTGATATTTCTCTGGAAATGTCCATTTTGCATACGAGGAGGAACCGATGAAGATTCATGCGTCCGGGGAGGATTATCTGGAGGCTGTGCTGATTCTTCAAAAGAAGCAGGGCATGGTCCGCTCCATTGATCTTGCCCGGCACATGGGCTTTTCAAAGCCGAGTATCAGTCATGCGGTGGGCGTTCTGCGGGATGGCGGCTTTCTGACAATGGACGAGGATGGATTTCTCCATCTGACCGAAGACGGGCGGGAGGTTGCTGAGAAAATTTATGAACGGCATCAGTTCTTTACGGAGCAGCTTGTAGCTGTCGGGGTTAATCGGGAAACCGCAGAAAGGGATGCCTGTCGGATAGAGCATGCAATCAGCGAAGAGGCTTTCAGAAATTGAAAGCTTCGGTTGAAAAACAGGGCAATGATACAGCATAGTGAAAATTTTTTTCCCGGCAGAATGTGGAGAATTGTTAGCTCTCCTTGTGAAATATTATAAGGATAATCCAGCAGTTAAAGGGGATAAGGAGCTTAAAGGAGTTACAGCCCAAAATATTTATACATTTTATAAAGAAATGATGGAGGACATAGATAAATTACCAGAAGAAATTAAAAACATGGTATATGTTTTGCCTAGTCATTTTACAACAAATAGGATTTCAATTTGGATTAAACGATTAGTTCCAATTATGACTCAGTTCATTTTGAGTTATGTTGATGAGCAAGGAGAAGATATCGGAGCACTTCTTCAGCGACTTTGTGTTGATATAGATAAGGCAAACTATAACTTGTTTTGGAATTATAAATTTATCAGCATAGCAAGACAAGCGAATGAAGAGGAAGCAAAAAAATTTGAGCGATGGATGGATTTTGAATATGGTGATAGAGATGATATTAAAACAGAATTGGAACGAAGAATAAATGAGATGAATGCTAGCATTGATGTGGCTATTGCAGAACTGATAAAGAGGCTCATGCTGGATGTATCCAAGGAGAGAATATTGGATGATCAAAATATATATGATAATAAAATAGATAGAAAAGAATATTATAATTATTTGAATGCATATACAAATTCTGGGGATGTGAACATTAAGAAAGAAACTCTAAATAGGTATACTAATGGGGCTAAAACATGGAAAATTATTGAAGAAAAAATAATAGAAGATAATTATATGCCTGAAGATGTACATTTGACTTATGAATCAGAATTACAAGCAAGAAAAGAATATATCTCAGAATTAAAGAAAAAACTGGACTTTGCAGAGAAGGATTTAGAAAGATTTAAAAATTGCGGGGATGACTATATTAAAAAGTATAATCAGGATACGGAGGAATTTGTAAAAAATATAAATACGGAGTATTTAGAAAAGTGCGAAAGAGTACGCAATGGAGAGAAAAAGTTGACTGAATGGACCGATAAATATATTAGTCAGGTCATCTGGGAGTTTTTAAACAAAAAGTAAATTTGTTTTTTGGATAAAATCTATAGTGGTATATATTGATTTATAATTGTGCCAAGTTAAGAAGCAGAAACGCTTTATAACTTGGTATTTTTTATGTGGAGATGAGAAAATGTCACTATTTGATGAAGATGAAATGGACTGTGAATGTTGTGGACACGTTGGGTTGATATTTAATGGTGATTTTGATGTTGAATATCCGGTATGTGGAGCAGAATATTCGCTAATTATTGATGAGGCGCATCATATCAAAAATCCTAATACATACGCATATCAAGCGGAGCAGATGTTTTACGATAATGCAGAAAGTATTGTTTTACTTACCGCAACGCCTATTCAGTTGGGTGACAGGGATTTGTATGTGCTTCTTAACTTGATTCACTCCGACCTTGTATTTGATTACGATAGCTTCAAACACATGTCTGAACCTAATCCTTTTATCAACGAGGCGGCAAAACTTATAGGAGACATAGAAAGCTTCATACATTTGCCCATATAATCAATCGTACGCGCAGACGCGATATCGGCAATTTTACGTTGCGTAAACCAGAAACGTTAAAAGTATCTTGTATACCCGAGCAGCAAGAACGTTTCGATAGGAAAGACGGCGATTTATACAACGAACTGTACTTTGACGATAGTCTGTATTGACGAAAAAAAGCAAATTTAATATCAAATATTTTAAAAAGAAATTGACAACGGAAAGATTTGCATTACAATAGTGGTGTGGGGGATAACTACTATGAATAGTTTTGAATTTTTGGAAAAACTCGGTTTTTCATCTAACGAGGCAAAAGTATACGGCACGTTGATAAAACACAAAGTGCTAAACGGCTACGAAATCGCCAAATTGTCCGGCGTTGCGCGTTCGTTAGTTTATGAGGTCATCAATCGTTTGATTGCAAAGGGCGCGGTCATCCGTATAGACGGAGAGCCGAATTTTTACAAGCCTATCGAGTATCAAGACCTTATCCGCAGCATTAAGGAAGAAAACGAAAAGAATATTGCCTGCGCCGAACGCGAACTTCAACAACTCGCAACGGAAAATGCCGACGTCGATTACGTAATGAATATAGTGGGCGAAGAAAAATACGTTGCCAAGGCAAAGGAACTTATCGACAGCGCGCAAGCGGAAATTTCGCTGTCCATTTGGCGGGAGTCGTTCGAAGTGCTGCGTAGTAATATCGAAAATGCAATATCTCGCGGAGTAAAGGTGCATATTTTTACCTTCGAAAGTATTTCGGTCGCCGGCGCAACGGTGTATTCGTACAATATCAACGACATTTCAACTCTGTTTCCCTACCGCAGAACAACAATCATAATCGACGGCGGAGAGTGCTTAGTCGGCGAAGAGGGCGATCGCAACGTTTACGTGCATACGCGCAATCATTCGGTTGTTTCTCTTGCCACCGACGAAATAGTTTTGAATGTTTTTTGGAATAAACTTATCGAAAAAGAAAACCTGTTGTCCAAGGGTTGCTCCGGTGCGGATTTTTTGCAAGCCATACACAATTTGGCGGAGCGCTACGGCATTACCGACGAGATGACCAAGAATTTTCTTGTATACAATTTTCAAAAGGAGAAAACTCAAAATGGCAAAAAATGTTGAACGATTACAGGCGCGCGAAGCCAAAGAACTTATCCGCCGCGAAAAGCAGTTGGGCGCAAGACGCAACAAGTTTTATATGATTTACTTGTTTATGATTTTGTCGCTCATCTACATAACGGACGAAATGGCATCTACTATATCCATTCAGTTTCAGGCGAATATAGTTACGGAATTCTTCGTAAAAAATATGGGGATGGAATACGGCGCGGGATTATCGCTCTTTTCCGCCATAGGTTTTATTTCCTATCCGGTAACGGTGCTTATTATTTTCTACCGTCCCCTTGCGGACAAATTCGGGCGTAAGCGTTTTTGGTTATTAACACGTTATGTATGGGGTTAGGGCTGTTCCTTGTGTATTTATCTAAGGATATATACGTTTACATGATAGGAGGCACGTTGATGAGTTTTATGGTGTCGCACGATATGCAATGTGTGTACATACTGGAATGCTCCGACGAAAAGTCCCGCGCCCGTAACTACGCAATCGTAAAAGCGGTGGCGATACTGGGCACGTTACTTGTTCCGTTGCTTAGGGCTACACTCATGCAAAACGTAAGCGAGCGTTGGCACGTAGTATATTTGGTGCCGGCAATTATCGGTTGTGTAATGTCGTTATTCGCGCTGCTTTTTGCTAAGGAAACAAACGCATTTTTGACTAAAAGAATAGAGTATTTAAAAACGCCTATAGAAGAACGTGAACAATGCAGCAAGGAAGGACGCGAACAAAACGCACAAGGCGGAATTCTGACCGCTGTAAAATTCGCATTCAGACACAGACAATTGCGCTTTTTGATTATTGCTTGTTGCTGCTTTTATCTCGCTTCGTTAGGTACGGCAACGTACAGTACGGTTATGGCAAAGTCTGCTTTGATGACGGAAGAAGAAATAACTCTTGCTCTATTCTTGTATCCCGTAGGCAACGCGCTGTTTACGTTGATATCGGGTTTTGTGTCGGACAAATTCGGGCGCAAAATAACTATAATTGCGATGTCTTGTTCGGCGTTGGCGTGCTATTTGCTGTTTATTTTAAGCGGTATGTTCAAGTGGACTCCGTATTTGACAGGCTTTGCAATCGGCGGATTTATGGGCAGTTACTGGGGCGCGGGCGATACTATCGGCGGAATAATGTTCTCCGAGTCTTCTCCTACAAACTTGCGTTCGTCCGTAACTGTAATCAACACGTTGCTTAACGGAGTTATGGGTGGACTTGCAACGGTTATCTCTATGATACTGCTTCCTGTCATTCCCGAAAAGATGTTTGGCTATATGTACTTGGGTTTGACTGTGCCGGGGCTTGTGGGCGCAATCGTAATAATGTGGCTGTTTGTCGGCGAAACTCGCGGACTGGATCTTAAAAAGGTAACGGGTACGGAATGGGATAAGCCTAAAAAAATTAAAGAAGAAACACAGGAGGGTGAATAAAAATGGATAACAAATGGTTTGAACTCGGCGCAAACGAACAGCCGTTGGATATTATCAAGGAAACATGCGGTTTTGCAGGCATATTCAAACAAATAGGAGTGATAGGGGATTCTTTGGCGTCGGGTGAGTTCGAAAGCCACGACGAAAACGGCAGCATAGTTTATACCGATATGTACGAGTATTCGTGGCCCGCTGTTTTGGAGCGCATTACGGGGACGAAGTACAACAATTATTCTCGCGGCGGAATGACTGCGCGCGAGTATATGCAAAGCTGGGCGGATGCAAACGGATTTTGGCAATGGAATCAAGCGTATATCATTGCGCTGGGCAACAACGATTCGTTTGTCTTCGGACATCCGTTGGGAAGCGTCAAGGACGTTAACGCAGAATGTCCGCAGGATAACGCCGATACGTTCTTCGGCAATATGGGCCAAATCGTTTGCAAACTTAAACGATCGAGCCAAATGCGCGTATTTTGTCGTTACTCCGCAACTTCGCGTGATGCCTGCGATAAAGATATTCGTTATATCGCAAGCGAACTTGCCAAATTGTGTGATATGTTTGACTTTACGTACTTGCTGGATATGACTGCGCATGCGCCCGTATACGATGCCGAAATGCGTAAGTCGTTCGGGCTGGGCTTCCATCCGAACCGATGGGGTACTATGCTTACGCATTGATGGTGGCGAATTATATCGATTATGTTATACGTAGTAACCTCGGGAATTTGCAACGATACCGTTTGTCGGTACGTCGCTCAAAAACAAAAGATTACAAAATAGTATGTATTTGCTGAAATGCACAATTAACTAAACTTGTAGATGTTTTCATTGCAAGTTTACAAC
>ENA-OQER01000742-OQER01000742.1-human-gut-metagenome-genome-assembly--contig:-NODE-742-length-17275-cov-4.070154_pt1 | contig 17275 bp, 20 predicted proteins | sample MGYA00242797_ERZ504639 | MGnify/ENA primary metagenome ERZ504639 (study PRJEB26092, sample SAMD00036306) | human gut metagenome | host: Homo sapiens | study: EMG produced TPA metagenomics assembly of...
GGGGCGGCTCCATGCGTTTGCCTAGTGGCACACAATGAACTTTATACATTCAAAGGTGTGTCAAATGATAGATTGTTTTCATTTTGACACACTTCCCTATGGTGAAGGATTGCGAATAACGTCTTTCCGCTAAGGCAGTTTCTACTTTTAATACGTCTTTTCCTGTTTAGCCAGTTCTTGTACCAACTGACGTTTCCCGTTACTGCCGCTATGAGTACTGGTCCTGTGATACACCCCCCCTCGCAGGCCATCACTTCGATGAACTGTCCGGGAGCTTTTCCCGATTTTGCGTATGCACGTAATGTTCCGATATTCTTCTTGTTTAAATCGGATACCTGTATGGCATTGATTTTGTCCGCTTCCATTTTCAGGAATGCCTTTACGGCTCCCATCACGCCGCCGGCTTGTGCAAACCCATGCGCTTCGCGAACAGATGAGAATTCCATGGCGTATGGCTGTACAATCTCCAAGTTGACTTCGAAAGCATCGAAAATAGAAGAAACTTCCTCAAACGTCATCACAAAATCCACAGCTTCATCACGTTGGGCCTCTTTACGTTTGGCTACACATGGGCCTACGAATACGATCTTTGCATCAGGATACTTCTCTTTGGCTATACGTGCTGCATAATACATAGGCGAACCTGTGCCGGAAACGTATTTTTTCATATCGGGAATATACTTGTTCACCAGCTCGATGTACGATGGACAGCATGAAGTGGTCATGAATTTCTGTCCTTCCTCCAACTTCTCTATCAGTTCGTGTGCTTCGTGTTCTACGGTAGACATGGCGCCTTGTGCCACTTCAATTATATCGGTGAAACCGATTTGTCTGAATGCACCATATACCTGTTCGATAGTTGTGCTGAATTGCCCTAAAATAGATGGCGCGACAATGGCTACCACTTGTTCTCCTTTACGGATGCGTTGCAACACATCGAATGTCTGTGATATTTCAAAAATGGCCCCGAAAGGACAAGCATTCATACATTTACCGCAATAAATACATTTGTTCTCGTCGATATGCTCTATACCGTGTTCATCTTTGTTGATCGCTTTGACAGGACAAGATTCTTCGCAAGGAACAGGAATATAAACGATTGCGTGATAAGGACAGCTTTGTGGCAGATGCCGCAACTGATGCAGGTATCATGGTCGATCCATGCCTTGCCGGTGTCAGCATGTACATGTACGGCTCCTTTAGGACAATTGTACTGGCAACTGCGGGCGGTACATCCCCGGCATAAGTCGGTGATTTCGTAATTGATCTGTACGCAGGCCGAGCATGCTTCGTCTATAACACACATAATGTTGTCTTTGGGCTTTCCATTGTTTGCACGTTCTATAGCACGTGCGGCATATTCGGATAGTGGAGTGAGCTCATCGGTTTCGTCATCCATATCCAGCCCCAATAGAGGAAGGGATTTGTATTTCCATACAGCGCGTTCTTTGTGTACGCAGCAGCGCCCTGCATGTTTTGAACGTCGGGGGCTGAGTTCTAATGGCAGACGGTCTATTTTGTCTGTTGTCAGTTCTCCGTTTTTCCACAATTTTACAAGTTCTGTCAGCAATCTGTGGCGGACAATCATAATGTTGTTCGTAAATGCCATATAGTTAAAGGGGTTAGTTATTAGGTTTTGCAAAGATAGTGATAGTTTGTGTCCTATGGAAATATTAAAAAAAGAAAAATCACATTTTCCTCTTTTTATATTCAGATTTGTTCTGTCGCTGTGGAATGTAGCCGACTGGTTTATATATGAATCTTTATAGGTAAAAATAATAAATTTCGTAAAAGCAACTGATAATGGCAGGGGAAGAGGAAACCATTTTAGTGAAAGATATGTTATAGCTGTGCCAATTTGGCAGAATAAAACTGTCAATTTCTCCTTTTTCATGTTTGGCACGTTTTTCGCAAGATATTTTGCGTCACTGCTTAAAGATGACGGATAATTGATATAATTAAAAGTATAACATATAAAAATTAAGAACTATGAACATTAAACCATTAGCAGACAGAGTATTGATTCTTCCAGCTCCTGCGGAAGAAAAAACAATCGGTGGTATCATTATTCCTGATACAGCAAAGGAAAAACCATTGCAAGGTGAAGTTGTCGCAATAGGTAACGGAACGAAAGACGAGGAGATGGTGTTGCATGTAGGTGATCAGGTATTGTATGGCAAATACTCGGGTACAGAATTGGAACATGACGGTAAGAAATACCTTATCATGCGTCAGAGCGATGTTCTCGCTGTTTTGGGATAATTAAATAGTACATTGTAAATCATTAAATTGTAAATAGAATTATGGCTAAAGATATTAAATTCAACATTGATGCCCGTGACGAATTGAAGAAGGGTGTAGACGAATTGGCTAACGCAGTGAAAGTAACTCTTGGTCCGAAAGGACGTAATGTGATTATTGAAAAGAAATTCGGTGCTCCTCACATTACTAAGGATGGTGTAACTGTGGCAAAGGAAGTGGAATTGGCTGATGCGTTTCAGAACACAGGTGCGCAATTGGTGAAATCTGTTGCTTCAAAGACAGGTGACGATGCAGGTGACGGTACTACTACTGCTACTGTGCTGGCTCAATCAATCGTAGGGGTAGGTTTGAAGAATGTTACTGCCGGAGAAATCCGATGGATTTGAAACGTGGTATTGATAAAGCTGTTGCCAAAGTGGTTGAATCTATCAATCTCAGGCCGAGATGGTAGGTGACAATTATGACAAGATTGAACAAGTAGCTGCGGTATCTGCCAATAACGATCCTACTATCGGTAAGTTGATTGCAGACGCTATGCGTAAAGTTTCTAAAGATGGTGTGATTACTATCGAAGAGGCTAAAGGAACGGATACTACTATCGGTGTGGTAGAAGGTATGCAGTTTGATCGTGGTTATCTGTCTGCTTACTTTGTAACCGACACAGAAAAGATGGAATGTGTGATGGAACATCCGTACATCTTGATTTATGATAAGAAGATTTCTAACTTGAAGGATTTCTTGCCTATTTTGGAACCGGCTGTACAGAGCGGACGTCCTTTGCTGGTGATTGCAGAAGATGTAGACAGCGAAGCTTTGACTACATTGGTTGTAAACCGTCTGCGTTCTCAGTTGAAGATTTGTGCTGTGAAGGCTCCGGGCTTCGGTGACCGTCGTAAAGCTATGTTGGAAGATATCGCAGTATTGACCGGTGGTATCGTTATCAGCGAGGAAAAAGGTTTGAAGTTGGAACAAGCTACTCTTGAAATGTTGGGTACTTGCGATAAGGTAACTGTTTCTAAAGATAATACTACTATTGTAAACGGTGCCGGTGCAAAAGAAAACATTCAGGAACGTATCAATCAGATTAAAGCTGAAATAAAGAATACTACTTCAGATTATGATAAGGAAAAGTTGCAGGAACGTTTGGCTAAGTTGTCAGGTGGTGTAGCTGTTCTTTATGTAGGTGCGGCTTCGGAAGTCGAAATGAAAGAAAAGAAAGACCGTGTGGATGATGCGTTGTGCGCTACTCGTGCAGCTATTGAAGAAGGTATCGTTCCGGGCGGTGGTGTAGCTTACATCCGTGCTTCTGAAGCATTGGAAGGTCTGAAAGGCGATAATGAAGATGAAACAACCGGTATTGAGATCATCAAGCGTGCTATCGAGGAACCGCTTCGTCAGATTGTGGCTAATGCAGGTAAGGAAGGTGCTGTTGTCGTTCAGAAAGTACGTGAAGGTAAAGGTGACTTCGGTTATAACGCTCGTACTGATGTTTACGAAAACCTGCATGCTGCCGGTGTGGTGGATCCTGCTAAGGTAACTCGTGTAGCTTTGGAAAATGCAGCTTCTATTGCAGGTATGTTCCTGACTACAGAATGTGTAATTGTGGAAAAGAAAGAAGATAAACCAGAAATGCCGATGGGTGCTCCCGGAATGGGTGGCATGGGCGGCATGATGTAATCTTTGCCCCATAAATGATTAACGGACTCCCTGTTGGCGAAATGTTGACAGGGAGTTTTTTTATAGACCATAGTGGATTATCTCCTCAAGTTTTATTTACTCTCTAAATTTCGGTTCATCCGAGAAATAATGAGGAGACTGTCACTCTTGAAAGATTATGTGGTTTTATTTCAAATTGAATTGTCTTATAAAAAAAGGAACTGTTTCTGAATGTTCAGAAACAGTTCCTTTTTTAGTGAGCCTCTTGTCGGATTCGAACCAACGACCCCGAGATTACAAATCACGTGCTCTGGCCAACTGAGCTAAAGAGGCGTTGCTTTTGTTAGCGGGTGCAAAGGTAAGAATATCTTTTAAAAGAACAAATTTCATAGGAAAAATTGTTGGAAATTACCATTTGGTAATTTTTACTCCGAAATAACGCTCTATCTTTGCATCCGCTAAACAAAAAAGTGAAGTTTATGAAGGATAGTATTGATTTTGGTAGTATGGAAATTCCGAAATTGTTTCGGAAATTGCTGATACCTACTGTGCTGGGGATGGTATTTTCGGCTGTGTTTGTGATAACAGATGGTATTTTTGTAGGTCAAGGGATAGGTAGTGACGCATTGGCGGCAGTGAATATTACTGCTCCTTTGTTTTTGATAAGTACAGGTATCGGATTGATGTTTGGTGTTGGTGCATCGGTGGTGGCATCTATTCATTTATCTCAGGGAAAGTTGAAAGCTGCCCGTATCAATGTGACGCAGGCTGTTGTGGTTTCTTCTTTGTTTTTGGCTGTGTTGTGGGGAGTGGTATGTTTGTTTGCTCCACAAGTAGCTGTGTGGTTGGGAAGTTCGGAACGACTGTTGCCTTTGGCGGTGGAATATATGTATTGGTTTTTGCCTTTTCTGGTATTTAGTGCTTTACTAAGTTCAGGGATGTTCTTTGTCCGTCTGGATGGTTCTCCTAATTATGCCATGTTGTGTAATGCTATTCCGGCAGTGGTGAACATTCTATTGGATTATGTATTTATTTTATTTCAAATGGGAATGATGGGGCGGCGCTGGCTACCAGTCTGGGCTATATTTTGGGAGCCGGAATGATTGTAGTTTATTTAAGTCGCAGAAAAAATGTGATTCATTTTTGCCGGGTGAAACTTAGCAAGAAGAGTATGCGGCTCACTTGGCGCAATGTGAGATATATGTGTCATTTAGGAGCTTCCACCTTTTTGTGCGAGGCGGCCATAGCCTGTATGATGTTTGCAGGTAATTATGTGTTCATTCATTATTTAGGCGAAGATGGAGTGGCTGCTTTCAGTATTGCCTGTTATTTCTTTCCCATTATATTTATGGTATATAATGCCATAGGACAATCGGCTCAACCCATTTTAAGCTATAACTTTGGAGCGGGCGATGCCATGCGGGTACGCTCCGCTTTCCGTCTGGCACTGGGAACGGCCGTGACCTGTGGACTTGTGTTTTTTGCGTTAACAGCTTTGTTCAATCATCAGATTGTGGCTATGTTCATTGATCGTTCCTATCCAGCATACGATATTGCTGTGGCGGGACTGCCTTTGTTTGCGTCTGGCTTTATTTTTTTTGCTGTAAACATTGTTTCCATTGGCTATTTCCAAAGTGTAGAGCGGGCACGTCCGGCTATGATGATTACAGTTTTGCGTGGGTTTGTTTTTATGGTACTTTGTTTATTTGGCTTGCCGTTGCTATTGAAGGTGCCAGGGATATGGCTGGCGGTTCCTTTGGCGGAAATACTTACTTTTTTAGTGATAATGGCAATTTATTATCGTAAACATCAGTGGGTTCGCAGATGATTTTTTACCTTTGTGGTAATTAATCGGGTGGATATATGGATGCATTCATACAGAAGTTTTGTGAGAAATATAGTTTGCCAATAGCTTTGAGCTTGCAGTTGTTGGATAATATGGAGAAGTTCACTTTTCGTAAAGGAGATTTTCTTGTACAGGAAGGCGGGCGGAACTCAAACTTCTATATTGTAAGTAAAGGAATCTGGCGGGGGCATTACCTTAATGACGGGGTAGATGTTTCCGTCTGGTTTGCTTCTGAAGGGGAGGCCATCTTCTCGTCATGGGGATATGTGGAAAATACAGCTTCGTTGGTTTCTATCGAAGCGATGTGTGACAGTGAACTTTATGGTATTTCGAAGGCAAAACTCGAAGTATTATATGCCGAATCTGTTGAACTGGCTAATTTTGGAAGACGATTGTTCGAACAGCAGCTTTTAGGGCTTGAAAGTTGGATGATAACGGGAGGAAGCCCCCGGGCCAAAGAACGTTATCTTACTTTGTTGGAAGAGAATCCGGAACTGTTGCAGTATGTACCTCTGAAGCATATCGCTTCTTATTTATGGATTACCCCACAGTCGTTAAGCCGTATCCGTGCCGAATTGGGAGAAGGAAAAAAGACCAATGACAATTTTAGCATTTACGGGGTTGGTTTTTTCGTATGGAAACGCATTGCTCTCTTAGCTTTTTCTTGTATGGTTCATCCTTGCCTTGATGGATGGTAGAAAAGTTGGTATCCGATAAATATTTATCTTAAAAGTGTCATTGCATTTTATTTTTGCGTAAGTTTGTAGTGAATCCTAAAAAACTTATGGCAATGATAGATGATATTTTAGAGTTTAACAAGAAATTTGTTGAGAGCAAGGGGTATGAGAAATATATTACCAACAAATATCCTGATAAAAAATAGCTATTCTTTCTTGTATGGATACCCGATTGACGGAATTGTTACCTGCTGCTTTGGGCATCAAGAATGGTGATGTAAAAATTATCAAGAATGCAGGTGGGGTTATCTCGCATCCGTTTGGTAGTGTAATCCGTAGTCTGATGGTGGCTATTTATGAGTTAGGTGTAAAGGAAGTTATGGTTGTTGCTCATTCTGATTGTGGGGCCTGTCACATGAATAGTAATGAGATGATAGAACACATGAAAGCACGTGGCATCAAGCAGGAAACCATTGATATGATTCGTTTCTGTGGTGTAGATTTTGGAGCATGGTTGGATGGTTTTGAGGATACGGAGAAATCGGTGAAAGGGACTGTACGGGCTATTATGGAGCATCCATTAATACCTGAAGATATTATGGTGAGGGGATTTATTATTGATTCGGTGACGGGTGAACTGACAAAAGTATAAAATGTGAGCTTTTTTATACAATCATGTTCATGTGACTTTGTGCATTATAAGAAAGAGAGGTATTTCTGCCCGATGCAGTATGTACCTCTCTTTTTATGGAAGTCTGTATTTATTTCATGTCTTTTTATTGAGCGAAAGCATGATGATATCCATCCACTTTGTTCCAATTGCCACGGGTAAAGTCGGGTACGGCAACAGGTGCATTTCCGTTTTCTATAGAAAGACGGGTCAAGTCGGCCATACAGCACCATTCTGCTAAATCATAAACGTCCATGTCCAGAGGAAGTCCGTTGCGCAAGCAATATACCAAGCGATAATCCATAATGAAGTCCATCCCTCCATGTCCACCTATTTTCTTTGCTGTTTCTTCTAATTCTTGGTGGATAGGATGTTTGTATTGGCTCATCAAAGTTTCTTTTACTTTTTCGGGAACAGCCGAGTGCATACTCAGATTTTCGTGATCGGGTATGCTGGTGCTGTCAATTTGATCCGGGCGGAAACAATATTGCTCGATGGGATATTTGTTGGCAAAACCTTTGGTACCGGTCAGCTGATACATACGGCTATAGGGACGCGGATTCATTACATCATGTTGTATGTGGATGGTTTTGCGTTTTCTGTGCGGATAAAAGTCATGGTATGGTCGCCGTTTTGGAAATCGGGTGCTTCTTCTTTCTGATATTGTTTTACCAGCTCGGGACCGGTTACAGCTTTGGTGTCCATGGCTACCAGTGTCTTCATGCGGTCACCGCGGTGAATGTTGAGCAATTGGCAGGCAGGACCTAGGCCGTGTGTGGCATAAACGTCTCCACGGAACTCCCGGTTGTAGTCCAAACGCCAGTTGTTCCAGTAATAAGGCCAGAATTCTTCCAGATTATGGATGTATGAACCTTCTACATGGAGCACTTCGCCGAAAAGACCTTTTTGTGCATATTTAATGTCGTCAGTTCGAAGAAGTCATAAACACAGTTTTCAAGTTGCATACAGTGTTTACGGGTCTTTTCGGAAGTATTGATAAGTGCCCAAATTTCATCCAGTGACATGGCGGCAGGTACCTCGATGGCTGCATGTTTTCCATGTTCCATGGCATAGATACCCATTTCAGCATGGTGTTTCCAGTCTGTTGCAATGTATACTAAGTCGATATCGTTTCGCTCGCACAGTTGTTTCCATGCATCTTCGCTGCCAGAGTAGAGGGCAGGGGCTTCCATACCGGCGTTAGTTACAATTTTTTGTGCTTTTTCCGCATTTTCAGGCAATAAGTCGCAAAGAGCGACAATTTTAGTTCCCGGTATGTGCGTCCAACGTTCTACCGCACTGGGACCACGCATACCCAAACCGATGAAACCTACACGCACAGTGTCAAGTTTAGGAGTTATTAGTTCGATTACATCCTGTTGTCCCGCAGGACGTTCGGGAACTGGAACTTCAAGAGGTGCATACTCTTTTGTTGCAGTTGTTTCTTTGGGAATTGGGGTACAGCCGGCGAGGCATAATAACGCTATACCGACGAAGAAGGTAGATAGGTTTTTAATCATGGCTCTATTAATTGAAATTTATAGGTTAATAGTAGATGGTTGCAAAAATAGGAAATATCGTTGGAAAAACCTCATAAAATCGGCAGATTGCAGCAACTAAAATTGATTATTAAGAAGTTAGTGGCAAATCGGAGAAATTGGGAAGATGGTATAAAACGGTCTTAAAGCGGATTGCAGCAGGAAAACGGTTTCCTAGCCGTTACCCGAAAGCAATGCAGATTTAACACACTCCATTTCGTTTGCGGCATTCTGCGTAGGTTTGCTTATCAAGAGATAATTCGTTAATTTATTTCACATAAAAGTTTTATCGGAAATTTTACGTTTCTAAATATTTCCATGTGTCTATCTATATCATTTAAAATATCTTCAAATCTCTCAAGATTCGATAAATAGTCATAACCTCCCGACCTGTTAAAGTTTTCTTTTATTTTTAATTTGCCAATAACTTCAAACTTGTCTTTCATAAGTGTCATATCCTTATGAGTAACTAATTTAAATGGAAATCCAAAAAAGAACTCTTTTTTTCCTTCAAAAATTTCAATGGAATCATTGCTATAAGTTCTTTGCCTTTGTGTTTCTGTCAGTAGTATGGCATTGTGTGTATGATAATCCCAAAGTATGTTGATTTTGGGTTGTTGCTTTAAGATTTCTTTTCTACTCGGTCCACCCATTAGGTGTCCGACTATAAATTCATCTTTTAACGTTTCAATTGTTGGTTTTTGTTTTCCCTTGTAGGTTGTAAGTACAAAATCATAGGTTGTTTGTGATTTTTCTTGCGTGATTTGTGCACAAATTATAGCACAATAATTGTTGTCTGAAAGTTTAAAGGACAGAACATCATTTGATTCAAAATATAGATTTTTTACAACTCTGTATTTTTTTCTATTTCTAACTTTTTTGTTTGGTGCAGATATTTTTTCTAAAAATCGGTCAAGGACTTTTTGTCTTTTTTTGCCTTCCTTTTCGTCTACATCTTTTGTCCAAAGATTTACACCTGCTTTGAGTTCAATAACTCGTTTCACTTCATTTAAGATTTCATCAGTCAGTTCTCCGATTTCCCAAAATGCCAAGGCGTAAGCTGTAACAAAAATTTCGTGATAAAAATCCGTTTCATCTCCATAATCTTCTTTTATGAATGGAATTTCTTTCTTAATTATTTCAGCACTTGCTCCATTATCATACAATTCCATTATATATTCATAGGTGTCGTGTGCTAAATCTCCATCAATTATTTTTACTCCGTCTGTTGCCATTTCGATTTTATGTTTTTACTACCCCGCTTGCCGATAAATATACGCACTGAATTATTTAAAATACGCAATGCGTAAAAAGTATATTGCAAGTGCGAAGAGTTATCTCCCCCCCCCAAAGGTACTAATTCTTGGGGATACAGACGTTGTTTTCTGTGTGAAACTAATATCAACTTACTTTGCTTTCCTTGATTATCTTGAAAAACATAATAAAATTTATGGAACTTTCCTTATGTGGAAAAGCTACTGCCGTTGATTGACTTCTGCCGGAACATATTGAGATTCTCGGAAAAGGTATTTTCAAATATGTGTGAACGATGTTCCACTTGTGCAATGGTTCAGGCAGAATGCGAATGAATGGAGGAACGGTTTGGGGACTGCATCTACTAAACAGGATAAAGAACTGAAAATATAGAATGCACCCTAAATTCTATTCCAAAAGTAAATAAAAGCATTAGAAGATAAAAGATTATCAGAAAAATTTCCGACTTTTGTAGTCGGATAGAGGCAACTCTTTTCAAAACATACGGGAAAAAAAGAAGCGTTATGTTTATCTTGTAGGTTGGAAACGTAGGAAATTTCGGACTTGGTACAAGGGATAGCATAGTGGTTCTCACGCCATAGCGTGGGCTGCTATTATCATATCTGTGCCAAAGGTTTCCTACGACCTCCAACTTAGACGTGGTAGCATTGCAGTTCCACGCTCTCGCATTTTATAACCGCCTATAAAGGGACTGATAGGCATCGAATAGAATACATATATGGAACAACAGTTTTGTCAAAGTTGTGGTATGCCCCTAACTGATGAAAACAGAGGACAAATGCCAATGGGAGCAGTAGTGAGGATTATTGCGTGTATTGTTACAAAAAAGGTGAGTTTACCCAAGATTTCACAATGAGCCAAATGATTGAGTTCTGCCTGCAATTCTTAGACCAATGGGCTGTGCAGACCGAATGTAAGTTGAGTCCCGTACAAGCAAAGGAACAAATGCTTCAATACTTTCCCTACCTGAAACGGTGGAAAGAAAAAGATGAACGGACACTAACGGAAAAGGCAACCCACTTGCTTGCCCAATGCGAAAATGTGACCATCGCATCCATTGATGCCGACGGTTATCCGCGACCTGTGCAGATGTCCAAGATACATGCCAAAAGTTTTAACGAAGTCTGGATGGCGACAAGTGTCGGCTCCATGAAAGTGAATGATTTTAAGGCGAACAACAAGGCGGGTCTTTGCTATGACCATTACGGGGATGGCGTTGCCCTGCGTGGTACGGTAGAAATTATTACGGACGATACTATCCGCAAGGACATATGGCAGGACTGGTTCGTTCATCATTTTCCCGATGGACCAAGTGATCCCAATTATGTGCTTCTACATTTCATGGGTACGGAAGCCACCTTTTGGATAAATGGCGAATTTTCTCACTCCAACATCTGATATTTATGAAAACTATTGCACCTGATAATAAAAACATAGCCGCTTGCGGTCTTTATTGTGGAGCCTGCCGTAAGTTCTTGGCGGAGAAATGTTCCGGATGTAAACCAAATAAAAAAGCAACTTGGTGTAAAATCCGCTCATGTTGCCAAGAAAACAAGTTTAATACTTGTGCTGAATGCTCCCATGATGTCAGGGAATGCAAGTTGTTTTCCAATTGGATAAGCAAAGTATTTGCATTTTTGTTTAATTCTGACCGTTCTGCTTGCATTAGCTATATTAAGGAACAAGGTGAACAAGCCTTTGCCGAAGAGATGACAAAACGTAAATGTCAAACCATCAGAAGAAAATAAATATGAAGAACGAGGTGTTATATCTATTGTTAAATAACTATGCTGACCATGAAGCCGTGTTCCTAGCTTCGGCTATTGCGTGTGATGAACGTAGTATAAAAGAAAATCCCAAATACATGAACAAAGTCGTAGCTCCTACATTGGATGTTGTACGCTCATGCAGTGGTTTCCATACTTTACCCGACTATTCTTTTGAAACGATGCCTAATGATTATGCCGCTTTGGTGCTAATTGGTGGTTTCGGCTGGTTCGACGAACTGGAAGCAGATAAAGTCGTGCCAATCGTTCGCCGTGCCATAAAGAAGGGGATTATCGTAGGAGCTATCTGCAACGCTGCTTCTTTCCTTGCCAAACATGGTTTCTTAAATGAGATAAAACATACGGGAAATGGTTTGGAACAGCTACAATTATGGGGAGGAGGCAATTATACCAATAAGGCAGGTTATATGAATGAGCAAGCTGTATCGGACAAACGCATTGTTACGGCAAATGGCACAGGTTACTTGGAATTTGCTAAAGAGTTGTTGTTATTGCTGGAGAATGATACCCCTGAACAAATAGAAATGTTTTACTGCTTCAACAAAGAAGGATTGGTAAAGCTGTTCAGTCAATTACCTTGATAGTATGGATTTGTCAGATTGGTTCAAAAGTTTTGAGAAAGGTATCGCTCGACTCTCATCGGAACAACGAGCAGCCTTCTTTTCAGAATGTAGCAAGAATTGCGTGGATGGTGGTGTGCTTTCCATTTACAGGAAACTCTACAAGGATGCCAATGGAGATATGGATGTTTTCTTTCAGATGGCAGATGATTGCCGGGAGTAAAAAGCGAGATTGTAGAGAAAGGTCGTGTCTATCATCTTATTTTCTTGGAATGTACTTGTGGCTTGTGTAAAAAAGGATATGTCACCACACCTTTGCTTTGTGAATGTTCACGTCAGAGTGTTCTTTATTCTTTGCAAAACCTTTGGAAAGAACAGAAATTTAGAGTAACACTTTGCCATTCTATTTTGCAGGGTGGACAGAACTGTAAAATAAAAATTGAATTGATATAGGATACTATTCTACCGCGAATCATGCAGCAGGTAAAAAGAAAATGAGTTCATCTTTCTTTTTGCCTGCTATATTTTACTATATTTGCATCTGTAAGAGTTACCCAAACCAGCAAAGTGATGCAGATCACGGTAATTAGGATGGTTGCCAACTCATTATCCTAAAATGAGGTGAATTTTCTAACTCTCTTGATTTCAAAGAGGTATATTCTTTTTGAAGAAATACAATATATTTTTAATGTTAGTGTATTGCTTGTCGGATAAATTGATTTCACTTATACTGTATTTATAACAAAAAGAGTCTTGACTTTTCAAGACTGCTTTTTTGTTATAATTGTAATTCAATTCCCTCAATCAAAAAGTACGGTTCTTATTTAGGTCTATAACCATACATTAATGCGGCATTAATTTCAATAGCCCTCATATATTCTTTGAAAATTTTTTTTTACTCTTTTCATCCTGCTATCCTTTTTTTAAAACATTAAAAACTAATCTTTTGTACCTTTTACTTTGTATCGTACCCCCAAGCACGGAGGGCGTCATTTCCCATATCTTTGAGACCTGCTTTGATGATCTCTTTCAATTTCTTCATAATGTTATCCTTTCTTTGATTAAAAAAATAGGGTTATTTTCTTACTTAATCCCTATACCCCAAGCTCTTACTTCGTTTTCACCCATTAGAGCAAGGCTTTCTTAAAAATACTTTTTACCTTTTTCATAATCTCGTTATCCTTTCTTTTTATGTTTTACAACACAAAATTATACTGTTTTGTTCTAGATTGTACTCTGATAAAGATAAAATGTATGCGAAAATGGCAAATTCTTGACCTGCATCAAGAATTTGCCATTTTTGATTAAAAAACTATTTCAGAAGCCTAGCTTCTTAAATTCATTTTCAAAATTAGGTGTAAATATTTCTTTTCCAATATTGCTCCTGATCTCTTCTAGTGACCAAAAACGGCCGCCATCCAGTTCCTCGCTGGGAATAATGGGACCGTCATAAGTGGTTTTATGCGAGAATACCAATTCTTTTTCCCGGGTGGATTCGAATACATAGCTAGTCAGTAATTCGGGAGTAAAGTCGGTGATGCCCAGTTCTTCTTTTACTTCACGTTTCAAGGCTGTTTCCACACTTTCACCCAAATCTATGTGTCCGCCTACGGCTGTGTCCCATTTGCCTGGTTGAATATCTTTCCAGTCAGGACGCCTTTGCAAATAGAGTTCGCCTTTACTGTTGAATACATGCAAGTGGACTACCGGATGTAGCAATTTACTTCCATTATGACATTCTCCACGGGTTGCAGCTCCTGTTATGTTTCCTTGTTCATCTACTATAGGAAACATTTCTTCTTTATTATCATAATTCATCTTCGCTATTTTTTGTTACTGCAAAGATATGAATTCGGACTCGGATTATATGGATCTTATAGTTTTTAATAGTAAAAAGGGATGTGAAATCTTTATAATCCGATTCCGAAATGCCGTTTAATAATTTACTTGATGCCGTTTTAAAAAAGCTACTGTTTTATGTATTTCCTTATACATCACAATATCTTCTTTTATAAAAGGTACCTCGTTGCGGTAGGTGGCGAGAAACTTCTCAATAAACGGTGAACTACGGAGCGGACGGCGGAAATCTATACCTTGTGCGGCGTTCATCAATTCGATGGCAAGTATATGTTCCAGATTATCCATCACTTTGTAGAGCTTGGTGGCGGCGTTGGCTCCCATACTTACATGGTCTTCCTGTCCGTTGCTGGATACTATAGAGTCGCTACTGGCGGCATAACAGTACATTTTATTCTGGCTTACCATGCTGGCAGCCGCATATTGGGGAATCATGAAACCGGAGTTAAGTCCCGGATTGGCAACTAGAAATTCGGGCAATCCGCGAAGTCCCATAATGAGTTGTGCCACACGCCGTTCGGATATGTTTCCCAGTTCGGCCATAGCAATGGCAAGATAATCATATACCAATGCCAGGGGCTGTCCGTGGAAGTTGCCACCTGAAATGATAAGGTCTCATCGGGAAGATAGTGGGATTATCGGTAACTGAATTTATCTCGGTCAACAGTACTGAAGCTACGTGGTTGATGGCATCTTTGGTTGCACCATGAACTTGTGGGATGCAACGGAATGAATAGGGGTCTTGTACGTGTTGTTTGGGCTGTACGATGATTTCACTGCCTTCCAGCATTCTTCGGAATGCGGCTCCGGTTTCTATCTGGCCTTTATGCGGACGCATTTGTTGGATACAATCCATGAACGGATCGATGCGGCCGTCAAAGGCTTCCAGGGAGATGGCGGCAATGAGGTCGGCTTTCTTGGAAAGACGGAAGGCTTTGAGTATGGCATACACTCCGTTGGCACTCATAAACTGGGTACCATTGAGCAGAGCCAGTCCTTCTTTGCTTTTCAATTTGACTGGTTCCCAACCAAACTCATCAAGCACGCTGATAGCTTCGCAGCGTTTGCCTTTATAATACACATCGCCTACGCCGATCAACGGAAGGAAGAGATTGGCGAGCGGGGCAAGATCTCCTGAGGCTCCCAATGAACCGCGGTCATAGACAATGGGCATTACATCGTTATTGAAAAAGTCGATAATGCGCTGTACAGTGATGACTTGTACGCCACTGTGTCCCAAAGAAAGAGCATGAGCTTTTAATAAAAACATCAGCTTCACAATGACATGGGGCATTTCTGCGCCTACACTGCAAGCGTGGCTTTTTACCAGGTTCTCTTGCAAAGTACTCAGTTCATCGGAAGAAATATTACGGTTGCACAGGCTGCCGAATCCTGTAGTGATGCCATAGAGAGGGACATCGGATTCCTTGATCTTTCTGTCCAGGTAATCCCGGCATTTCTGAATCCGGTCTTTAGCTTCGGGAGCCAGTTCCAATTTCAGATTTTCATTAATAATACGTTCGATGATGTCAAAAGTGAGGTCACCCGAACCTATTTGATATACATTCTTCATGGTCTGATTCTTTTTTTAACCGCGGAGGTTGGGATTAAAACATGGTTTTCACATAGTCCAGTATTTTCTGTTCTTCGGCAATGGTCGTCTGTTCTATCATATCGGCCTCTTCGCTCATCTCTTTGACGAATTTTTCGTCTTTGATAGAAGTGAGGTTGATACGTACATTCAGCAAGGCTCCCAGAATGGCAGTCCGGGCACACATCATGGACACGCAGGCATCGGTTACAGCGTTGCTGTTCCCTTTTCTGGCTACCACATCAATCATGGGCAGAATGGAGTGGACGGTACGTGCCACCTCCATAGGCACTTGGGCGGCATATTTGCTTTCCTTCTGTATGGTTTCACTGCGGATAGCCTTTTCTTCATCCGTTTCTTTTGGAAGTTTGAATGCGGAGAAAACACGGTCGTATGCTTCTGAATCACGGTCTACATCGGTTATCAGCTGGCGGGTGAGTTCTTCGAAACGAACAGAAAGATCTTCCATAATTTCGTTCACTTCTACATATTTCTTGCGGCCTATGGTAAGATTGGCTACCATAGCTGCCAGTGAGGTGGCAAGGGCTCCATTGAGTGCTGAAACACTGCCGCCACCGGGGACAGGATCATTACTGAGTACTTTATTGATAAATTCTTTGATGGTAAGTTCTGTTAACATGGCTATTAGTATTTAATTGGTTAATTTGAATTTAGAATACGTCCTCCTTTGATGGTCAGCTTGACTGCGTTCATACCTGTATAATAAGGTAATATATGGGGGGTGTCGGTTCCCAGTAAAACAAAGTCTCCCTGTTTTCCGGCTTCTATGCTTCCGATGCGGTCGCGCGTCCGAGAGCTGCCGCACCGTTCAGTGTGATGGCTGTGATAGCCTCTGCAACGGTCAGTTTCATATAGATGCAGGCTAGAGCAAAAGTTAGCGGGATGGAACCGGAGAAACAACTGCCTGGATTTAGATCGGTGGCAAGGGCTACGGCACAGCCGCTGTCTATCATTTTCCTGCCACGGGCGTAGGGCTCTTTTAGTGTAAAGGCAGTTAGTGGCAATAGAGTGGCTACTACATTATTTTGTGCCAAAGCTTTTATGCCTTCATCGGATGCTTGCAACAGATGGTCGGCGCTGAGGGCCTTCAATTCTCCTGCCAGTTCTGCTCCTCCAAAGCTGACAATTTCATCAGCGTGCAACTTGGCACCGAAGCCTAGAGCTTGCGCAGCTTTCAATAACTTTCGAGACTGATCTACAGTGAATACCCCTTTTTCACAGAAATATCGCAATTTTCGGCCAATTGTTTCTGATGAATCATGGGCAACATTTCGTTAATCAGAAAATCAATATATGCGTCACTTCGCCCTTTGTATTCTTCGGGTAAGGCGTGAGCACCTAAAAAGTGGTGGCAATATCTACTTTCCGGTCGGGACATTCATTGATAACTTGCATGACACTGAGTTGTTTCAGTTCTGTATCACGATCCAGACCATATCCGCTTTTCCTTCCACAGTGGTGACCCCCATCCGGCTCATGGTATCCAGAAACCATTCGGCTTTATGTTCAGTTCTTCAAAGGAGGCTTCCCGGGTG
>ENA-OQER01000743-OQER01000743.1-human-gut-metagenome-genome-assembly--contig:-NODE-743-length-17254-cov-1.959538_pt1 | contig 17254 bp, 21 predicted proteins | sample MGYA00242797_ERZ504639 | MGnify/ENA primary metagenome ERZ504639 (study PRJEB26092, sample SAMD00036306) | human gut metagenome | host: Homo sapiens | study: EMG produced TPA metagenomics assembly of...
CCATGTTGGTCAGTACGCCGCTGCTGTTGTGGTTGGCCTGGAGTCTGGCAAACCGGCGCGTAAGCTGAAAAACGCTGCCGATGAAGTTGCCCAGGGAAACTTACGCCAGCACCCGGAACTGGAAGCGGGGCCACAGGAATTCCTTGCCGCAGGTGCCAGTTTTAACCAGATGGTCACCGCGCTGGAGCGCATGATGACCTCTCAGCAGCGTCTGCTTTCTGATATCTCTCACGAGCTGCGCACCCCGCTGACGCGTCTGCAACTGGTACGGCGTTACTGCGCCGTCGTAGTGGTGAAAGCAAGGAACTGGAGCGTATTGAAACCGAAGCGCAACGTCTGGACAGCATGATCAACGATCTGTTGGTGATGTCCCGTAATCAGCAAAAAACGCGCTGGTTAGCGAAACCATCAAAGCCAACCAGTTGTGGAGTGAAGTGCTGGATAACGCGGCGTTCGAAGCCGAGCAGATGGGCAAGTCGTTGACGGTTAACTTCCCGCCTGGGCCGTGGCCGCTGTACGGCAATCCGAACGCACTGGAAAGTGCGCTGGAAAACATTGTTCGTAATGCTCTGCGTTATTCCCATACGAAGATTGAAGTGGGCTTTGCGGTAGATAAAGACGGTATCACCATTACGGTGGACGACGATGGTCCTGGCGTTAGCCCGGAAGATCGCGAACAGATTTTCCGTCCGTTCTATCGGACCGATGAAGCACGCGATCGTGAATCTGGCGGTACAGGATTGGGGCTGGCGATTGTTGAAACCGCCATTCAGCAGCATCGTGGCGTGGGTGAAGGCAGAAGACAGCCCGCTGGGCGGTTTACGGCTGGTGATTTGGTTGCCGCTGTATAAGCGGAGTTAAACTCCGCATTTGTAGGCAGGATAAGGCGTTTACGCCGCATCCGGCATTTGAGCAGGATGCCTGATGCGACGCTGATAGCGTCTTATCAGCCTACACTCCGGGGGTTATTTTCCCCACAACCGGCGGGAAAAATCTTCGATCTTGCCGCTCAGTCGGCGCTTTTGCATCGTCCGCGTCCAGCTTTTCGATAACCCGGCGGCGGAGAGTAAACGGTGATATTGATCGTCATCAAACGGCATATGCCATGCGATGGCGGCAGCCTCCTGCACGGTCACATCGCTGACACGGGAAACCAACTCCAGCGGCGCGTCCGCAGACACTTTCCCTGGCGCTATCACGCTATACAACCACCCCACCTTACCTGTGTTTTGCATCAACTGCGCTATATCGCTGATATCAAATGGTAATTGAGTTTATAGCAAGGCGAGCGCGGCTGGCTGACCTGAATTAATGCCTCTCCCCAGCGGAAAATATCGCCCATATAAACATTACTTTCCGTGAGACCGTCGGTTGAGAGATTTTCGCCAAACGCAGGCGCAACAAACAACTCCGCCTGTTCCGGAAATTCCCGCGCCCAGTAGAGATAATGCTCACGAGGATAATGACACAGCGCTCTGTCTGGCCCGCCGTGAACCTTTTTCTCCGCCTGCTCGTCACCTTCCAGCCCCAGCTCCGTCAGCATCAACTCACCATCAACCTGGATTTTGGCAATTGCGCTGGGTTTGCCTTCGGGATAAGCCTGAATCTTGCCTGTGTATACATCAACCGGATATCGCATCTGTTCCCCCTCCACGAGAAATTTCCCCATTAGACCATATTTATTTTATGTCAGGCGTGCTGTTTTCGCGGTAAGTATCCAGGCAGGAACTCAATAGCAAACCGGACGAACGTTAGTTCATCCGGCTGTGGGGATTAAGGAAGCAGGTTTATTTCACCGTACCTAAAATTTCGATTTTCGCTGCTCTGGCTTTGACTTTACGTGACCAGATAGAGGTAAGAATTGGCACCAGAATCGAAGTCACAATGACCGCCGTCGCTACCAGCGAAGTTGCTGCCGGAGCCATCGGTTTAAACGCAGGCACCATTCTGCAATCAGCACAGGTGTCGCTACCGCGGCCCTGCGGAACTGGAAGCGGCAATTCCGGCAGTGCCATCGCCACCGCCAATCAATTTATCGGCGATAATCAACGGAATACCGGTCACGATAATTACTGCCACACCCAACAGGATCCCCAGCAAACCAGTCTGGGCAATCACAGTCAAATCAATGGTATTGCCCAGCGCGAAGGCAAAGAATGGAATCAGCGTTTGCACCGCTTTGCTGAAAAATTCTCGTAATTCAGGGTCAAGGTTCCCCAGGGCAAAGCCACCAGGAACGGTAATACTGCGCCGACGAAAACATGCGGTTCAAACGAGGCAATCCCTGCAGTGCCCAGAATAATCATCGTCATGAGCGGCCCGGACTCCAACGACATCAACACAAATGCCCCAGCTTCTTCTTTTGTGCCGTACTGCTGCATGATGGAAGCGTAAAGTCCGCCATTGGTCATATCCATCGCCGCCACCAGCGCCAGCGTTGAAAGTCCGGCAAAGAATCCAACTTCAACACCATGTTCCGGAATAATGCGCGAGGCAATTGCCGCAACCACCCACGCGACGGCAATTTTTGTTACCACCAGCGTACCGGATTTACGCAATACCGTTCCCGTCGCGCTTAATTTTATTGACGCCCCCATGCAAAAAAACCACACCGCCAGAATGGGCACCGTACCGGTAATCATCCGTTGGTGAATGATCCAAAATATTTCCCCGCCCCCGGCGAGAAGGTGTGGCACAGTGCGCCAAGGAATAGCGGGACGAGCATCATCCCCCCGGGATTTTCTCAATCGAGCGTTTTATCTGCATTTCCATCACCTGTCGGCATATTTTTAAGGCTGATGCGTCATTCCTCAATGGAGCATCAGTGTTGATGGAAACGAAGATAGACATTCATTTAATCAATAAAAGTGATCAAAACCACATCAATTGAAACACTGTTTTATTTTTATCGGATCATTGTTTTTATTTTGAAATTGATCACAAAAAAACCACCGCCGTTGGCGATGGTTCATTTTTTAAGCTGATATGCGGCCTATACGCCTCATTGCAGCAGGCGGCAAATGATTATTTTTTCGCCGCAAAACGTGCCGCTGCTTCGTCCCAGTTCACCACGTTCCAGAACTCTTTAATGTAGTCCGGACGGCGGTTCTGGAATTTCAGGTAGTAAGCATGTTCCCACACATCCAGGCCCAGAATCGGGAAGCCGGAAGCGCCAGAAATAGCTTCACCCATCAGCGGAGAATCCTGGTTAGCAGTAGAAACCACCGCCAGTTTATCGCCTTTCAGCACCAGCCATGCCCAGCCGGAACCAAAGCGGGAAGCTGCCGCTTTTTCAAATTCTGCTTTGAAGTTATCAACGGAGCCGAAGTCACGTTCGATAGCCGCTTTCAGGTCACCTGCAGGGTGGTGCCTTTTTTCAGACCTTTCCAGAACAGGCTGTGGTTAGCGTGACCGCCAGCGTTGTTGCGCAGTACGGTTTTCTTGTCTGCTGGCAGCTGGTCCAGTTTGGTGATCAGCTCTTCAACCGGCAGGTTGGCAAATTCTGGCAGGCTTTCCAGCGCCGCGTTGGCGTTGTTTACGTAGGTCTGATGGTGTTTGGTGTGGTGGATTTCCATGGTCTGCTTATCGAAGTGCGGTTCCAGGGCATCGTAAGCATACGGCAGGGATGGCAGGGTATAGCTCATATTCATCTCCAGTATTGTCGGGCGGCCGATTGTTAATGCCGCGTAAGCAGTTGGTTCATTATAGTTAATTAAATGATATTGAAAATGATTATCAATGCCGTACTTTTCGTAAGGGTATGGTTTTGCAGGAAAATGCCCGAGATGTGAAGCAAATCACCCACTTAATGCCGTGATTGCCAGTAAATCGACAACGGCGGCAACAGGCGAAAGGTTAATCGACAGCACGATTTTTACACTCATCTCGTCGGAGATGTGAAGCGACGAAAAATGATGAGGATAAGAAGATGAGTAACGCGATTACGATGGGGATATTTTGGCATTGATCGGCGCGGCCAGTGCAGCCTGTTTTTACGCTCCGTTCAAAAAAGTAAAAAATGGTCATGGGAAACCATGTGTCAGTCGGTGGGATTGTTTCGTGGATTATTCTGCCGTGGGCCATCAGCGCCTGTTACTACCGAATTTCTGGACGTATTACAGCTCGTTTAGTCTCTCTACGCTGCTGCCTGTTTTTCTGTTCGGCGCTATGTGGGGATCGGTAATATCAACTATGGCCTGACCATGCGTTATCTCGGCATGTCGATGGGAATTGGCATCGCCATTGGCATTACGTTGATTGTCGGTACGCTGATGACGCCAATTATCAACGGCAATTTCGATGTGCTGATTAACACCGAAGGCGGACGCATGACGTTGCTCGGCGTTCTGGTGGCGCTGATTGGCGTAGGGATTGTAACTCGAGCCGGGCAGTTGAAAGAGCGCAAGATGGGCATTAAAGCCGAAGAGTTCAATCTGAAAAAAGGGCTGGTGCTGGCGGTGATGTGCGGCATTTTCTCTGCCGGGATGTCCTTTGCGATAAACGCCGCAAAACCGATGCATGAAGCCGCTGCCGCACTAGGCGTCGATCCACTGTATGTCGCTCTGCCAAGCTATGTCATCATCATGGGCGGCGGCGCGATCATCAACCTCGGTTTCTGTTTTATTCGTCTGGCAAAAGTGAAGGATTTGTCGCTAAAAGCCGACTTCTCGCTGGCAAAACCGCTGATCACTCACAATGTGTTACTCTCAGCACTGGGCGGTTGATGTGGTATCTGCAATTCTTTTTCTATGCCTGGGGCCACGCCCGCATTCCGGCGCAATATGACTACATCAGTTGGATGCTGCATATGAGCTTCTATGTATTGTGCGGCGGTATCGTCGGGCTGGTGCTGAAAGAGTGGAACAATGCAGGACGCCGTCCGGTAACGGTGTTGAGCCTCGGTTGTGTGGTGATTATTGTCGCCGCTAACATCGTCGGCATCGGCATGGCGAATTAATCTTTCTGCGAATTGAGATGACGCCACTGGCTGGGCGTCATCCCGGTTTCCCGGGTAAACACCACCGAAAAATAGTTACTATCTTCAAAGCCACATTCGGTCGAAATATCACTGATTAACAGGCGGCTATGCTGGAGAAGATATTGCGCATGACACACTCTGACCTGTCGCAGATATTGATTGATGGTCATTCCAGTCTGCTGGCGAAATTGCTGACGCAAAACGCGCTCACTGCACGATGCCTCATCACAAAATTTATCCAGCGCAAAGGGACTTTTCAGGCTAGCCGCCAGCCGGGTAATCAGCTTATCCAGCAACGTTTCGCTGGATGTTGGCGGCAACGAATCACTGGTGTAACGATGGCGATTCAGCAACATCACCAACTGCCCGAACAGCAACTCAGCCATTTCGTTAGCAAACGGCACATGCTGACTACTTTCATGCTCAAGCTGACCGATAACCTGCCGCGCCTGCGCCATCCTCACGCTACCTAAGCGCCAGTGTGGTTGCCCTGCGCTGGCGCTAAATCCCGGAATCGCCCCCTGCCAGTCAAGATTCAGCTTCAGACGCTCCGGCAATAAATAATATTCTGCAAAACCAGATCGTTAACGGAAGCGTAGGAGTGTTTATCGTCAGCATGAATGTAAAAGAGATCGCCACGGGTAATGCGATAAGGCGATCGTTGAGTACATGCAGGCCATTACCGCGCCAGACAATCACCAGCTCACAAAAATCATGTGTATGTTCAGCAAAGACATCTTGCGGATAACGGTCAGCCACAGCGACTGCCTGCTGGTCGCTGGCAAAAAAATCATCTTTGAGAAGTTTTAACTGATGCGCCACCGTGGCTACCTCGGCCAGAGAACGAAGTTGATTATTCGCAATATGGCGTACAAATACGTTGAGAAGATTCGCGTTATTGCAGAAAACCATCCCGTCCCTGACGAATATCACGCGGTGACCAGTTAAACTCTCGGCGAAAAAGCGTCGAAAAGTGGTTACTGTCGCTGAATCCACAGCGATAGGCGATGTCAGTAACGCTGGCCTCGCTGTGGCGTAGCAGATGTCGGGCTTTCATCAGTCGCAGGCGGTTCAGGTATCGCTGAGGCGTCAGTCCCGTTTGCTGCTTAAGCTGCCGATGTAGCGTACGCAGTGAAAGAGAAAATTGATCCGCCACGCATCCCAATTCACCTCATCGGCAAAATGGTCCTCCAGCCAGGCCAGAAGCAAGTTGAGACGTGATGCGCTGTTTTCCAGGTTCTCCTGCAAACTGCTTTTACGCAGCAAGAGCAGTAATTGCATAAACAAGATCTCGCGACTGGCGGTCGAGGGTAAATCATTTTCCCCTTCCTGCTGTTCCATCTGTGCAACCAGCTGTCGCACCTGCTGCAATACGCTGTGGTTAACGCGCCAGTGAGACGGATACTGCCCATCCAGCTCTTGTGGCAGCAACTGATTCAGCCCGGCGAGAAACTGAAATCGATCCGGCGAGCGATACAGCACATTGGTCAGACACAGATTATCGGTATGTTCATACAGATGCCGATCATGATTGCGTACGAAACAGACCGTGCCACCGGTGATGGTATAGGGCTGCCCATTAAACACATGAATACCCGTGCCATGTTCGACAATCACAATTTCATGAAAATCATGATGATGTTCAGGAAAATCCGCCTGAGGGAGCCGGGGTTCTATCGCCACGGACGCGTTACCAGACGGAAAAAAATCCACACTATGTAATACGGTCATACTGGCCTCCTGATGTCGTCAACACGGCGAAATAGTAATCACGAGGTCAGGTTCTTACCTTAAATTTTCGACGGAAAACCACGTAAAAAACGTCGATTTTTCAAGATACAGCGTGAATTTTCAGGAAATGCGGTGAGCATCACATCACCACAATGAAGCAAATTGTGAACATCATCACGTTCATCTTTCCCTGGTTGCCAATGGCCCATTTTCCTGTCAGTAACGAGAAGGTCACGAATTCAGGCGCTTTTTAGACTGGTCGTAATGAAATTCAGCAGGATCACATTATGACCTTTCGCAATTGTGTCGCCGTCGATCTCGGCGCATCCAGTGGGCGCGTGATGCTGGCGCGTTACGAGCGTGAATGCCGCAGCCTGACGCTGCGCGAAATCCATCGTTTTAAAAATGGGCTGCATAGCCAGAACGGTTATGTCACCTGGGATGTGGATAGCCTGGAAAGTGCCATTCGCCTTGGATTAAACATGGTGTGTGAGGAAGGGATTCGTATCGATAGCATTGGGATTGATACCTGGGGCGTGGACTTTGTGCTGCTCGACCAACAGGGTCAGCGTGTGGGCCTGCCCGTTGCTTATCGCGATAGCCGCACCAATGGCCTAATGGCGCAGGCACAGCAACAACTCGGCAAACGCGATATTTATCAACGTAGCGGCATCCAGTTTCTGCCCTTCAATACGCTTTATCAGTTGCGTGCGCTGACGGAGCAACAACCTGAACTTATTCCACACATTGCTCACGCTCTGCTGATGCCGGATTACTTCAGTTATCGCCTGACCGGCAAGATGAACTGGGAGTACACCAATGCCACCACCACACAACTGGTCAATATCAATAGCGACGACTGGGACGAGTCGCTACTGGCGTGGAGCGGGGCCAACAAAGCCTGGTTTGGTCGCCCGACGCATCCGGGTAATGTCATTGGGCACTGGATTTGCCCGCAGGTAATGAGATTCCGGTGGTCGCCGTTGCCAGCATGATACCGCCAGCGCGGTTATCGCCTCGCCGTTAAACGGTTCACGCGCCGCTTATCTCTCTTCTGGCACCTGGTCATTGATGGGCTTCGAAAGCCAGACGCCATTTACCAATGACACGGCGCTGGCAGCCAACATCACCAATGAAGGCGGGGCGGAAGGTCGCTATCGGGTGCTGAAAAATATTATGGGCTTATGGCTGCTTCAGCGAGTGCTTCAGGAACGGCAAATCAACGATCTCCCGGCGCTTATCGCCGCGACACAGGCACTTCCGGCCTGTCGCTTCATCATCAATCCCAATGACGATCGCTTTATTAATCCTGAAGCGATGTGCAGCGAAATTCAGGCTGCGTGTCGGGAAACGGCGCAACCGATCCCGGAAGTGATGCTGAACTGGCGCGCTGTATTTTCGACAGTCTGGCGCTGCTGTATGCCGATGTGTTGCATGAGCTGGCGCAGCTGCGCGGTGAAGATTTCTCGCAACTGCATATTGTCGGCGGCGGCTGCCAGAACACGCTGCTCAACCAGCTATGCGCCGATGCCTGCGGTATTCGGGTGATCGCCGGGCCTGTTGAAGCCTCAACGCTCGGCAATATCGGCATCCAGTTAATGACGCTGGATGAACTCAACAATGTGGATGATTTCCGTCAGGTCGTCAGCACCACCGCGAATCTGACCACCTTTACCCCTAATCCTGACAGTGAAATTGCGCACTACGTGGCGCGGATTCACTCTACACGAAAGACAAAGGAGCTTTGCGCATGACCACTCAACTGGAACAGGCCTGGGAGCTGGCGAAACAGCGTTTCGCGGCGGTGGGGATTGATGTCGAGGAGGCGCTGCGCCAACTTGATCGTTTACCCGTTTCAATGCACTGCTGGCAGGGCGATGATGTTTCCGGTTTTGAAAACCCGGAAGGTTCATTGACCGGTGGGATTCAGGCAACTGGTAATTATCCGGGCAAAGCGCGTAATGCCAGTGAGCTACGTGCCGATCTGGAACAGGCTATGCGGCTGATTCCGGGGCCGAAACGGCTTAATTTACATGCCATCTATCTGGAATTAGACACGCCAGTCTCGCGCGATCAGATCAAACCAGAGCACTTCAAAAACTGGGTTGAATGGGCGAAAGCCAATCAGCTCGGTCTGGATTTTAACCCCTCCTGTTTCTCGCATCCGCTAAGCGCCGATGGCTTTACGCTTTCCCATGCCGACGACAGCATTCGCCAGTTCTGGATTGATCACTGCAAAGCCAGCCGTCGCGTTTCGGCCTATTTTGGCGAGCAACTCGGCACACCATCGGTGATGAACATCTGGATCCCGGATGGTATGAAAGATATCACCGTTGACCGTCTCGCCCCGCGTCAGCGTCTGCTGGCAGCACTGGATGAGGTGATCAGCGAGAAGCTAAACCCTGCGCACCATATCGACGCCGTTGAGAGCAAATTGTTTGGCATTGGCGCAGAGAGCTACACGGTTGGCTCCAATGAGTTTTACATGGGGTATGCCACCAGCGCCAGACTGCGCTGTGCCTGGACGCCGGGCACTTCCACCCGACTGAAGTGATTTCCGACAAGATTTCCGCCGCCATGCTGTATGTGCCGCAGTTGCTGCTGCACGTCAGCCGTCCGGTTCGCTGGGACAGCGATCACGTAGTGCTGCTGGATGATGAAACCCAGCAATTGCCAGTGAGATTGTGCGTCACGATCTGTTTAACCGGGTGCATATCGGCCTTGACTTCTTCGATGCCTCTATCAACCGCATTGCCGCGTGGGTCATTGGTACACGCAATATGAAAAAAGCCCTGCTGCGTGCGTTGCTGGAACCTACCGCTGAGCTGCGCAAGCTGGAAGCGGCGGGCGATTACACTGCGCGTCTGGCACTGCTGGAAGAGCAGAAATCGTTGCGTGGCAGGCAGTCTGGGAAATGTATTGTCAGCGTCACGATACCCCAGCAGGTAGCGAATGGCTGGAGAGCGTGCGGGCTTATGAAAAAGAAATTTTGAGCCAGCGTGGGTAAACACTGCCGGATGCGGCGCGAGCGCCTTATCCGGCCTACGGTCGAATGTCCATGCGGGCTGTCACCCTCACCCCGGCCCTCTCCCTGAAAGGCGAGGGAGAAAAACATAGCCTCGTGCGGCAACGGAGCTGAACACCGCTCCGGACAGTCCCCTCGCCCCTACGGGAGAGGGTTAGGGTGAGGGGAACAAGCCGCACCATGTCTAAACAAGGCAACCTAATTTACAGGAACACAGAACATGCAAAACATTACCCAGTCCTGGTTTGTCCAGGGAATGATCAAAGCCACCACCGATGCCTGGCTGAAAGGCTGGGACGAGCGCAACGGCGGCAACCTGACGCTGCGCCTGGATGACGCCGATATCGCGCCTTATAAAGACAACTTCCATGCACAACCGCGCTATATCCCGCTCAGCCAGCCCATGCCTTTACTGGCAAATACACCGTTTATTGTCACCGGCTCCGGCAAATTCTTCCGTAACGTCCAGCTTGATCCTGCAGCTAACTTAGGCGTCGTAAAAGTCGACAGCGACGGCGCGGGCTACCATATTCTCTGGGGGTTAACCAACGAAGCCGTTCCAACTTCTGAACTTCCGGCTCACTTTCTCTCCCACTGCGAGCGCATTAAAGCCACCAACGGTAAAGATCGGGTGATCATGCACTGCCACGCCACCAACCTGATCGCCCTCACCTATGTACTGGAAAACGACACCGCGGTCTTTACTCGCCAACTGTGGGAAGGCAGCACCGAGTGTCTGGTAGTGTTCCCGGATGGCGTTGGCATTTTGCCGTGGATGGTGCCCGGCACGGACGAAATCGGCCAGGCGACCGCACAAGAGATGCAAAAACATTCGCTGGTGTTGTGGCCCTTCCACGGCGTCTTCGGCAGCGGGTCGACGTTGGATGAAACATTCGGTTTAATCGACACCGCAGAAAAATCAGCACAAGTATTAGTGAAGGTTTATTCGATGGGCGGCATGAAACAGACCATCAGCCGTGAAGAGTTGATAGCGCTCGGCAAGCGCTTCGGCGTTACACCACTAGCTAGTGCGCTGGCGCTGTAAGGAGCAAACATGATCCGCAAAGCCTTTGTCATGCAGGTTAACCCCGACGCCACGAAGAGTATCAGCGTCGGCATAACCCCATCTGGCCGGAACTGGAAGCAGTGTTGAAATCTCACGGTGCGCATAACTACGCCATTTACCTCACAAAGCGCGTATCTGCTGTTTGCCACGGTAGAGATTGAATCTGAAGAACGGTGGAATGCGGTAGCCAGCACTGATGTTTGCCAACGTTGGTGGAAATATATGACCGATGTTATGCCCGCTAACCCGGATAACAGCCCGGTGAGTAGCGAGCTGCAAGAAGTGTTTTACCTGCCGTAATTGCCCAATGTGCCAGAGATGCCTCCGGCACAATATTTTAAATTTCGATTTGAAAAATTAAACATATTACATCTCCCGGTAAGTTATATTTCCCTGATACATTGTGAGTAAATCACAAAAATAATGAATAACCCATTAATGATTCATGTGGTTTATTTAAATAACCATTATGTGCATTACTCCGCAAATCTGACCTTTCACTCTGTCTCAAATTGTCATTGTTTACCGACATATCGCCTCTCATCACTTAATCTCTCCACCATTACAATTGATTAAAATATATTTTATGGAGTCCGATTAATGGCAGCTCTTACTGCAAGCTGTATTGACCTGAATATTCAGGGCAATGGCGCTTATTCCGTTCTGAAGCAGTTGGCGACAATAGCGTTACAAAACGGTTTTATCACCGACTCACACCAGTTCCTGCAAACCCTGCTGCTGCGCGAAAAAATGCACTCTACTGGATTTGGTTCCGGTGTCGCCGTGCCGCACGGTAAAAGCGCCTGCGTTAAACAACCGTTCGTATTATTCGCCCGCAAAGCGCAGGCTATTGACTGGAAAGCCAGCGATGGCGAAGACGTCAATTGCTGGATCTGCCTCGGCGTGCCGCAAAGCGGCGAAGAGGATCAGGTCAAAATCATCGGCACACTGTGTCGCAAAATTATTCACAAGGAATTTATTCATCAACTGCAACAGGGCGATACCGACCAGGTGCTTGCCTTGTTAAATCAAACCCTCAGCTCATAAGGAAGTGGCGATGGAGTCATCCTTACGTATTGTCGCGATCACCAACTGCCCGCCGGGATCGCTCACACCTACATGGTGGCGGAAGCCTGGAACAGAAAGCCCGTTCTCTCGGTCATACCATTAAGTTGAAACTCAAGGATCAAGCGGCGTCGAAAACCGCTTATCCAGCGAAGAGATTGCCGCTGCCGATTACGTCATTCTCGCTACCGGGCGTGGCCTGAGCGGTGACGATCGCGCGCGGTTTGCCGGGAAGAAGGTTTATGAGATTGCCATCTCCCAGGCGCTGAAAAATATCGATCAGATTTTCAGTGAATTACCAACAAACTCGCATCTTTTTGCTGCAGATAGCGGCGTGAAGCTTGGCAAACAGGAAGTGCAAAGCGGCAGCGTGATGAGCCACCTGATGGCGGGCGTCTCTGCGGCGCTGCCGTTTGTCATCGGCGGCGGTATTCTGGTGGCGCTTGCAACATGCTGGTGCAGTTCGGTTTGCCATATACCGATATGTCGAAAGGTGCGCCGTCGTTTACCTGGGTAGTTGAATCCATCGGTTACCTCGGCTTCACCTTTATGATCCCCATCATGGCGCTTATATTGCCTCGTCGATTGCCGATAAACCGGCTTTCGCTCCGGCGTTTCTGGTTTGCTATCTGGCGAACGACAAAGCGCTGCTCGGCACCCAGTCGGGTGCGGGATTCCTCGGCGCGGTGGTGCTGGGGCTGGCGATTGGCTATTTCGTCTTCTGGTTCGCAAAGTGCGCCTTGGCAAAGCATTACAACCGCTGCTCGGTTCAATGCTGATCCCGTTCGTTACTCTGCTGGTTTTCGGCGTGCTCACTTACTACGTTATCGGGCCGGTGATGTCCGACTCATGGGCGGGCTGCTCCACTTCCTGAATACCATTCCTCCATCAATGAAGTTTGCGGCAGCGTTTCTGGTCGGTGCGATGCTGGCGTTCGATATGGGCGGCCCCATCAATAAAACCGCCTGGTTCTTCTGCTTCTCACTGCTGGAAAAACACATTTATGACTGGTACGCCATCGTCGGCGTTGTCGCGTTGATGCCGCCCGTTGCGGCGGGTCTTGCGACGTTCATTGCGCCCAAACTGTTTACCCGACAGGAAAAAGAGGCTGCCAGTAGTGCCATTGTGGTCGGTGCCACAGTCGCAACCGAACCGGCTATACCTTACGCTCTGGCAGCTCCGTTGCCGATGATTACCGCCAATACGCTGGCGGGTGGCATTACCGGCGTGCTGGTGATCGCTTTCGGAATCAAACGTCTGGCACCTGGTTTGGGTATCTTTGACCCGCTGATCGGCCTGATGTCGCCGGTGGGTTCGTTTTATCTGGTGCTGGCGATTGGCCTCGCGCTGAACATTTCATTCATTATCGTCCTGAAAGGATTGTGGTTACGCCGCAAAGCGAAAGCCGCGCAACAGGAGCTTGTCCATGAACATTGAGTTACTGCAACAGTTGTGCGAAGCCAGCGCCGTCAGCGGCGATGAACAGGAAGTTCGCGACATTCTGATAAACACGCTGGAACCTTGCGTTAATGAAATCACCTTTGATGGTCTGGGCAGCTTTGTTGCCCGTAAGGGGAATAAAGGTCCAAAAGTTGCCGTTGTCGGGCATATGGATGAAGTCGGCTTTATGGTCACCCACATCGACGAGAGCGGTTTTCTGCGCTTCACCACCATTGGCGGCTGGTGGAATCAGTCGATGCTCAACCACCGGGTAACCATACGCACACACAAGGGATTTAAAATCCTGGTGTGATTGGTTCCGTCGCGCCTCATGCGTTAACGGAAAAGCAAAAGCAACAACCGCTGTCATTTGATGAGATGTTCATTGATATTGGCGCGAACAGTCGCGAAGAAGCGGAAAAGCGCGGCGTTGAAATTGGCGATTTTATTAGCCCGGAAGCCAATTTTGCCTGCTGGGGCGAAGATAAAGTAGTCGGAAAGGCGCTGGATAACCGCATCGGCTGCGCGATGATGGCGGAGCTACTACAGACAGTAAATAACCCAGAAATTACGCTGTACGGCGTGGCAGTGTGGAAGAAGAAGTTGGGCTACGCGGGGCACAAACCTCGGCGGAACACATTAAACCGGATGTGGTGATTGTGCTGGATACCGCTGTCGCAGGTGATGTTCCGGGCATTGATAACATTAAATACCCGCTGAAACTGGGCCAGGGGCCGGGGCTGATGCTGTTTGACAAGCGCTACTTCCCCAACCAGAAACTGGTAGCAGTGTTAAAAAACTGTGCCGCACATAACGATTTACCGCTGCAATTTTCCACCATGAAAACCGGAGCGACGGATGGCGGGCGCTACAACGTGATGGGCGGCGGCGTCCGGTTGTCGCGCTGTGTCTGCCAACTCGTTATCTGCACGCTAACAGCGGCATGATTTCAAAAGCCGATTACGATGCTCTGCTCACGCTGATACGGGATTTTCTGACGACCTTAACTGCGGAGAAAGTCAACGCGTTTAGCCAGTTCCGTCAGGTGGATTAATGCTAAACGAACGCCAGTTAAAGATTGTCGATCTGCTGGAGCAACAGCCGCGCACGCCTGGAGAGCTGGCGCAACAGACTGGCGTTTCAGGCAGGACCATCCTGCGTGATATTGACTATCTCAACTTCACCCTTAACGGCAAAGCCCGCATTTTCGCCAGTGGTAGTGCGGGCTATCAGCTGGAAATCTTCGAGCGCCGCAGCTTTTTTCAGTTGCTGCAAAAGCACGATAACGACGATCGGCTGCTGGCGCTATTATTACTAAATACCTTTACTCCCCGTGCGCAACTCGCCTCGCGCTTAATTTGCCAGAAACGTGGGTAGCAGAACGTCTGCCCCGGTTAAAACAGCGTTATGAACGCACTTGTTGCCTGGCCAGTCGCCCCGGTTTGGGCCATTTCATTGATGAAACAGAAGAGAAGCGCGTTATCTTGCTGGCGAACTTGCTACGCAAAGATCCGTTTTTAATTCCGCTGGCGGGCATAACACGAGACAACCTTCAGCATTTATCCACGGCCTGCGACAACCAACACCGCTGGCCGCTGATGCAGGGTGATTATCTCTCCAGCCTGATTCTGGCGATTTACGCCCTGCGTAATCAGCTTACTGACATATGGCCGCAATATCCCGGTAACGAGATAAAACAAATCGTTGAACAGTGCGGCCTGTTTCTCGGTGATAACGCTGTAAGAACTGACGGGTTTGATAGAGAAACAGCATCAGCAAGCGCAGGTAATTTCAGCCGATCATGTGCTGGGGTTGCTGCAAAGGGTGCCAGGCATCGCGTCATTGAATATTATTGATACGCAGTTGGTTGAGAATATTACCGGGCATTTATTACGTTGCCTTGCCGCACCGGTGTGGATTGCTGAGCACCGCCAAAGCAGCATGAATAACCTGAAAGCCGCCTGGCCTGCGGCCTTTGATATGAGTCTGCACTTTATTACGCTACTGCGTGAACAGCTCGATATTCCCCTTTTCGACAGCGATCTGATCGGTTTGTATTTTGCTGTGCGCTGGAACGGCATCAAAACGAACGCCAGCCGATCATTTTGCTCTCGGACCAGAACGCGATTGCCACTATTAATCAGCTCGCCATTGAGCGCGATGTTTTACATTGTCGGGTGATTATTGCCCGTAGCTTAAGCGAACTTGTTGCCATTCGCGAAGAGATTGAGCCGTTATTGATCATTAACAACAGCCATTATTTACTGGATGACGCGGTAAATAATTACATCACCGTAAAAAATATCATTACGCTGCCGGTATCGAACAAATAAAACATTTTCTGGCGACGGCATTTATTCGCCAACAGCCGGAGCGTTTTTTCTCTGCCCCCGGAAGTTTTCATTATTCGAATGTACGCGGTGAAAGCTGGCAACATATTACCCGGCAAATTTGTGCGCAATTAGTGGCACAACACCATATTACCGCCGATGAAGCACAACGCATCATCGCCCGCGAAGGCGAAGGTGAAAACCTGATTGTTAATCGCCTCGCCATCCCACATTGCTGGAGCGAACAGGAGCGACGTTTTCGTGGATTTTTTATTACCCTCGCCCAACCAGTTGAGGTGAATAACGAAGTCATTAACCATGTCTTGATCGCCTGCGCCGCCGCCGATGCGCGTCATGAGCTAAAAATATTTAGCTATCTGGCAAGCGTATTGTGTCAGCATCCGGCAGAGGTTATTGCCGGGTTAACAGGATATGAGGCATTTATGGAGTTACTTCACAAGGGGTGAACTGTGTCGGATGCGCCGCATCCGACACTGCATTTATCATCAAAAACGTTTAACGCAGGCTATTATAGTCATCAACCATTTCGTTGTACTCGCGTAATGCTCTCGGGAAAGAGTCGTCGACCATCCAGCTTGAGTTTGCGTCCTGCAGTTGCTCTTTATCCCAGTCAGAGTACGGGACTTTATCTCTGACGCGGCGAACGTATTTTTTAGCCTTCGAGTTGATACTGGCCTGCCGAATTAATAAACGAGAAATTCATGCCGCCTTTATCCGCTTCTTTGGCCTGCGCCACCAGCGTTTCCAGTTCAGACACTTTCTTCATTGCCGCTTCTGCATCAAACTTATCTTGCGATATCAGGTTATTAATTTGTTTCGCTGAAATCATGACTGCCAGAGAGTAATAGTGGAATGTTTTCCCTTCTCTTTCTTCAATATTTTTCAGTTCCGCAAGCTGGCGCTTATCGTTAATTTCCTGAATCGCCGCATGATAAGATTCTGCTACAGCTTCAAAGGCTTCCAGATTTTTTAAGAATGTCTGGTGCAGCGTTTTCCCTTTCGCAAACGCATCGTCTTTATAATTTTCCTGGGTGTAATATTTATCCATTTCGTTAATGGTATTACCCAACGCCACGGCAGCATCGATATAACTCACCGCCACGCCATCAATAGGTTGCAGCGCAGGCGTTAACGCCACAGCACTTTTTACGCCTTTTTCACACTCAGCGAGGTTGGATTCACTAATGCCGTAGATGCCATAAACAGTACGCTCTTCACCGGTAGGCCCCTGTTTAAAATCTTTCAGCCAGTCAGCATAACGCGCCAGACTGCTCTGTACAGGGATCTGTAACTTGTTATAGCACTTGATATAGACATCCATTTTTTCGTCGAAAACCGCTTGTTCATCGACCACCGGTTGCGCAGGTGTTTCAGGTTTAGCTTCTGCTTTTGCAACGGGAGCTTCAGGAGCTGGTGCGGCAGGTTGACTATTGGCAGGCGGGGGCGTTTCTGTTTCGGCTTTTTTATCATCACAACCCGTCAGACCGAGGGCCATGATGGCGACTATAATAGCGGAAGATAATAAATTCCTTTTCATTTAATTGCCTTATAAATATATAGATAAGAGAGTGAACATAATAAATGAAAAAAGAAAACGC
>ENA-OQER01000744-OQER01000744.1-human-gut-metagenome-genome-assembly--contig:-NODE-744-length-17235-cov-9.580722_pt1 | contig 17235 bp, 27 predicted proteins | sample MGYA00242797_ERZ504639 | MGnify/ENA primary metagenome ERZ504639 (study PRJEB26092, sample SAMD00036306) | human gut metagenome | host: Homo sapiens | study: EMG produced TPA metagenomics assembly of...
AAAAAATTTTAAAAAATTAAAAAAGTGTTGCATTTCTATAAACTATACTATATAATAAATTTCGCGTTAAGGAAAACGCAAACAAATTAATAAACGCGCTTCTAGCTCATTTGGTAGAGCACCTGACTCTTAATCAGGGTGTGCAGGGTTCGAGCCCCTGGAGGCGCACTCAAAGGTACCGGTTTTATGGACGTATGAGCCATAGGTTGGTGCTTTTTTATTATATCATGAAGCCTTGCTTCATGATCAACATTCGTCGTTCGCCGAATGCATAAATGCATTCTTCTCACTTGCACTCATTATATCATATGCTTACGCATATGATAGGCCTGCGGCTGATACTTATGCGCATTCGCGCGTGATATAATTCGCTACGCTCATTATATCATGATTAAGAATTAAAAGGTATCATGTCATTATTTAGATAGGCTGGCAGCTCAGGCACACAAAAAGTGAAATTAATATTGAAATTTTGAAATAATGAGTTTATACTGTTGAATAGGAAAAAAGTAACATTTGGAAAGATGCTTTGGTCGGAGTAAAATATGATGAATGGGGTAGACAAATATTCAACAGACAATATAGCGGATAACGAAATGATAATTGCAGTAGAAGACGTGGTAAAGAAGGACTATGATAGTGCGGTTGTACGCATAAAGAAAGCGCTTGCGCGCTTGAAGAGCATCGGTCACGTGGAAAAATATGCAGAGTATCTCAATATCCTGGGATTGGTATATGAGCTTGAGAACGATGAGTCAAAAGCCTTTGAATGTTATCTGGAGAGCCTTGCCACGGCAGAAATTATCCGCTCGAGAGATCTTAAGGCTATGGTTTACAGTAATATCAGTTCAAGCTATAGCAAGATGGGAAGAGATAAGGAAGCGCAGAGATATTTCAACGATGCCAGAGACGAATATGACAGTTCCTCAGAAAAATCTGAAGAATGTCATAAAAGCTGGGTCATGTTTGATATATAAATCATGCGATTAACGACAGATATGTTGCATTATCTTGAAGCAATCAGCTTGCAGATAGGGTTTCCGACAGCAGAGAATTTCTCCTCGTACTCGGTCATGATGTTGCCCTCATTCATTGCAGCATCATGATGCAGGTCGCGTGTACTGGCGTCGAGGTGCCATTTATCAGAGCTTTCAATCTCTTCCAGAGAGAAGGTGAAGAGGTCCTGGTTGTCAGTCTTGAACTCTATGCGTCCGTCAGGTGCGAGAAACAAATCATATCTGGCAAGAAATTCGCTTGAGGTGAGGCGTCTTCTTGCGTGCCTGTCCTTCGGCCATGGATCGGAAAAGTTCAGGTAAATGCGGTCAACCTCATTACGGTCAAAAATATCCGGAAGAGTTGCGGCATCAATGCACAAAAAGTGCACATTTGGCAGCTCGTCCTCCTGCATTTTTTGTACAGCACGAAGAAGCACACTGTATATCGTTCGATACCTATATAGTTAATCTCGGGATGAAGCCGTGCCAGATCCATCAGAAATCTGCCCTTTCCCATACCAACCTCTATATGAATCGGATTATTGTTTCCTAAAAAATCATGCCATTTTCCTTTTAATTCAACAGGCTCCTTTATGCAATAAGGGCTGTTGTCGATGACTTCACCGGCGCCAGGGATATTTCTAAGTCTCATGTAAATCTCCTTATAAAAACGTAAAATTTCATATAGATAATACCCTACAATTGTGTGGGTGTCAAAATAAAATGGAAAAATACGATGCACATGCCCTTGATAACATGTTTTTCATACATTATAATTAGAAATAGTACATTTTGGTTATAGTACTGAACAGCTACCCAATTTTAGAATTAATAGGAACAGATATGAAGCATAAAATTATAAATTTAAAAAAATCAGGAATACTAATAATGGCAGTGTTTGCTATGGTCACTACGCTTTGTGCGAGACCGCTTATGGCATTTGCGGATGGTGATGACACGTACTGGCCGGAGGGACCGCAGATAAATTCACCGTGCGCGTGGTGATGGAGGTCAATACAGGTACGGTGCTATATGAGAAAAATTCACACGAAAAGCATTATCCTGCAAGTATCACAAAGATCCTCACCACATATCTGACTATACTCAACTGCAAGATGGATGAGAAGGTTACATTCTCAAAAGAGGCGGTGAAGGAGAGCAGTGATGGTTCGTCGAGCATCAAGAGGGATGTGGGCGAGGAGATGACCATGGAGCAGACACTATATGGAGTTATGCTTGAGTCGGCAAACGAGTGCGCATATGCTGCAGCAGAGCATACAGGCAAAAAGCTTGGGGGAGATTACAGCACATTTATTGATCTGATGAACAAGGAAGCCAAAGAATTAGGCTGTACAGATACACATTTCAACAATGCAAATGGTCTGCCCGATGAAAATCACTGGACAAGCGCATACGATATGGGGCTTATCTCGTGTGCAGCATACAGAAATGACGAGTTTCGAAAGATTACAGGCACAAAGACCTATATCATACCACCTACAAACAAGCATACTGAGGATACCCCGCTGTACAATCATCATGCGATGCTGCATCCATTTAAGTCGTATTCACAGTTTGTAAATCATGATTGTACCGGCGGCAAGACCGGCTACACTTCAGTGGCTAACAGCACGCTTGTCACTTATGCGGAGAAGGATGGCCTGACGCTGTGCGTGGTTATTATGAATGCACAGTCGCCTGACCAGTATGCAGACACAAACACGCTGCTCAATTACTATTTCAGTAACTTCAAGGCACTAAGCATAGCTGAAAATGAAAACAGCGCAGCTGCTGACAATACGCCGGATCTGGGCGTGATGAATGAGCACGGCATGTATGCAAAGGTATCGGAAAACTATGTTGTTTTGCCAAACAATGCGGATTTTTCTAGCATTAAAAGGGAAGCTGCTGACATGAAGTCCGACAACAAGGATGCTCTTGCTACGGTCAGATACAAGTATGGTGATCATGTGGTAGGCTGTGTGGATCTGCTGAAATCAGGAGCAAAGGTCGATCTGTCGTACTTTGATGAGAACAGCAGACAGAACGTGGAAAGTGATATAATAAGGATAAAGCCGGTATATTTTCTCTGGGTGCTCGTACTTATCGCAGTGATTATTCTGAGCATTTTCATGATTAGAAGAATATCAGACAATATATATGTGTTGAAACACAAATGGAGCATTAAGAAGGAGCAGCGCGAGCGCTTCAGGGAGCACAAGCTTGAGAGAAAACAGCGCAGAAGGAGAGACAATCTGAAGTTCAGCGGTCGACATAAATATTAATACATTTTTTATTATGACATTATAAATGGAGGCAGAAATGAGTGATGAAAGATGCGCCCTCGTGCTTGAGGGTGGAGCCATGAGAGGTATGTATACAGCCGGAGTACTCGACTGTTTTATGGACCATGATATTAGCTTTGATGCTGTTATCGGTGTTTCGGCGGGAGCACTTTTTGGAGTGAATCTGCTGTCAAAGCAGCGCGGCAGGGTTATACGATACAATAAGAGGTTTAACAGTGACAAAAATTATATGGGTATCAGACCGCTTCTTCGGGAGAAAAACATAGTGAGCACGAAATATGCCTATGATACAGTACCAAGAGAGCTTGACCCGTTTGATGATGAGGAATATAAGAAGTCGGATATCCCATTTTATGCGGTTGTGACGAATATCAGGACAGGTAAGCCTGAATATGTGCAGATAAAGAGTGTCTTTGACCAGATGGATGTGCTCAGGGCATCGGGCTCCATGCCTGTAGTGTCGAAGCCTGTGAAGCTGGGGAATGAGTGGTATCTGGATGGCGCGGTGACGGACAGTATTCCATATGAGCATATGCTTGATATGGGATATGACAGAGTGGTTGTCGTGCTGACAAAGCCGGCAGACTATATAAAAAAACCTATGCCAAGGTTATTTACATCGGTATACAAAAAGCGTTTTCCGAGGTTTTATGAGGCATTTTCAAACAGGCATATCATGTACAATTATCAGCTTGAGCATCTTAAGGAGCTTGAAAAGCAGGGCATTGCGAGGTGTTAAGGCCGTCGGAGCACATTAAAATAAGCAAGATAGAAAAGGATCCTAAGAAGCTTGAGAGCTTGTATCAGCTTGGATTACGTGATGCGAAGAGGCTTTTAGCCGATAAGCAAGGGATGGAGAAGCGGTAATGAATATACAACAGGTACAGGCTATCATAGCTGAGGCCGTGGAAAAGCACAACGGAATAGTGAAAAAAGAAGAGCTTACAAGGCTTGGTATAGACTACAGACGTATTGATGAGCTTGTCAGGGAGGGGAAGCTTGTCCGCATCAGAAACGGCTATTACACAGACCGTGTGGAGGGCTTTTCAGAGGATGCGCTTGTCGCAGCACTCTTTCCGGATGCATGCTTTGCATGGAAAGTGCACTTTACGCCTATGGCTACATAAAGGAAAAACCTTACGGATGGACGCTTGCTGTGGACAAAAATACATCAAAATCACGCTTTAAGATGGACTATCCAAGAATTATCCCGTTTTATACGGAGCCCACGGCGCTTATGCTTGGTGCTTCAACCATTGAGCTTGGCGGTAATACCTTTGGAATCTATGATAAAGAACGTGTGATATGCGACTGCCTGAAGTATGAGTCGAGACTGGACCGCAATGATTTCAAGGCAGCTGTACAGTCGTACATAGCGGATACGGACAAGGATATTTCCGTGCTCATGGATTACGCAAGGGCGAGGCGCGTGGTAAAGAAGGTGCAAAGCTTCATAGGAGTATGGTTGTAGTGAGGGTAGATTTAAGACATATAAGCGATGAGAAAAAATTATCGTACAGCGATGTGTTATGGCAGTACGTGAAGCAGGATTTTCTCTGGCGCATAAATAATGCCGGTCTGGGAAAAGTGCTGTGGCTTCAAAAGCCGTATTTTGTAACAGGAGAAAAGCTGGCGTTTTATTATGTATATGGCAGCCCCGGTGGCAGGGCAGAGGATAATGGTACGCCGTTCGATGTACTGCGCAATATCATTATAGGCAATGCAGGACTTAACAGTCACAGTGATGTGGTATGGACTAATGCAGAATTATCTAAGCAGACGGCAAAGGTATCAGATAATGAACCGGACGGCAGTGATATGCAGCCGCTGATACACACGTGGAATCTAAGCGCTATGTGTGATGGCGGGGAAGTACCGTTTGCAGTGAGGCTTGAGCGCTTAATGAAGCGGATGCAGGAGTTCCCATGACTAAAAATATTGTTTTTATGAACAGCTTTTATGGAGACGCAGATGTTTGTATTTTTTCGCCTGAATCCAGGCTCGGAGAACAGCTGTTTGAGATAATGGATAAGCTTGAGCTGGTTAGCGATATGAAACCATATGGTGATGCATATGAGATACTTAAGAGATATTCGGTCAGCGGAAGGCAGATAATTGATATTTTTAAGGTCAGAGCGAAAAATAAGCCGAAGACAGTGAGCATGCACCGGCTTGAGCAGGTGTATGGCTATCGCAGCTATGCTTATATGAGAAGGCGCTGGGAGAGGTATTGTAAGAGGCTGACACGACAGCAGAGGGCATATGCGAATGCAGGCTGGGAGGAGACACTTGATTTGATACTTGATTTCCTCACACCGGTCTGGAGCGCGTTCTGCAACGATGAAATATTTTATGATGACTGGATGCCGGAGCTTGGAAGATTTCTGGGCTAAAAAGGATATATAGGTACTTAAATGGAAAAAGAACTGATAAATAATTCACAATCAAATATTTATCCGTTTCACATGCCGGGGCATAAGCGCCGTGGCAGTGATATAGGTGCAGAGCTGGACCCGTATGCTATTGATATAACAGAGATAGACAATTTTGACAATCTGCACCACGCTGAGGGCATTATAAAGGAGGCGCAGGCTGAGGCAGCGGCACTTTATGGGGCAAAGCATGCATATTTTCTCATAAACGGAAGCACCTGCGGTATACTGGCAGCAATATCTGCGGCCACCAAAAGGGGAGACAAGGTGCTTGTAGCAAGGAACTGTCACAAGGCGGTGTATCATGCGCTTTACTTAAGGCAGCTTCACCCGGTGTTTACATACCCTGAAATTACACGGACAGGGCTGCAGGGGCAGATAACCGAGGCACAGATAAGGGCGGCATTTGATGAAAATCCCGACATAAAAGCGGTTGTGATAACCTCTCCTACATATGATGGTGTGGTTTCCGATGTGGCGGCAATCGCATCTGTGGCACATGCACATGGAGCTTTGCTCATAGTTGACGAGGCACATGGCGCGCACTTTGGCTTTGGAGGCGGCTTCCCTCAAAATGCATAGCGCTCGGCCGATGCGGTCATAGTGAGCCTGCACAAGACGCTTCCGGCATTTACACAGACGGCGCTTTTGCTACTGGGTGGGATGCGTGAAGCTGCAGTGGAGAAGTTTCTCGGCATTTATGAGACAAGCTCACCGTCATATGTGCTTATGACAGGCATAGAGCGCTGCATACACTATGTGCGCGATAATAAAGAGACAGCATTTGCACAGCTTAGGAGCAGACTTGACAGATTTTATCAGAAGGTCAGCGGACTTTCGCATCTGAAGGTGGTCAGAAAAAGTGATTTTTCTGCTGACGAGCATATGATTTTGACGAGTCAAGATTATTATATTTACGAAAGAGGCTATGAATGGACATACGCTGCTTGAGCTTCTGCTCAAAAAATATGAGCTGCAGCTTGAGATGGCAGCAGGCAATTATGTACTGGCGCTGGCATCTGTCATGGATACGGATGAGGGCTTTGACAGGCTTGCGGATGCTTTGATTGAAATAGACAGCCAGCTCGAAAAATATAAGTCTGATTTTGAAGAGTTTTATGATATATTAAAACAGGAGGGTGTGGTACATAAATTTTACCTGCCTGTCAAAATGGATACAACTATATACCAAAAGCTGCCTGCCGTAATGGAAATGTATGATGCATATGATGCAGACAATCAGGCGGTCTATGCCTTTAAGGCAAGCGGGAAGGTGAGCGGTGCCTTTATAAATATATATCCGCCGGGGATACCGCTTGTGGTGCCGGGAGAGATAATGAACGACAAGCTCATAGATGATGTAATAAAGGCTGTAAATTCAGGTCTTGAAGTGGATGGCCTGGATTTTGATCCGGGTGCCAATATGTGGAAGTTTGTTGCGGTGCTGTAAGCAACAGTTTGACATAGCAAACAATCATATTTATACTAATTAAAATATAAGAGGTTTACAGATGGGTAAGATTTTCTGCGTGATGGGAAAAAGCGCATCAGGCAAGGACACTATATACAACAAAATACTGCAGGATGATTCCCTCATGCTTAGCAGGATTATCCCGTATACCACGCGCCCGATAAGGGACGGAGAGACACAGGATAAGGATTATCATTCTGCAATGAAGAGGATGTAAAAAGGCTCAGTGCACAGGGGCGCATCATAGAGCTTCGAGAGTACAATACAGTGTACGGCGTGTGGAAATATTTCACGGTAAATGATGATGATATAGACCTTCGCTGCAAAAGCTATCTGACAGTCGGAACACTCGAGTCTTACACAAAGATACGCGATTATTTTGGCAGTGACAAGGTACTGCCAATCTATGTGGAGGTGGAGGATGGCGACCGTCTGATACGCGCCATTCACCGGGAAAAGGGGCAGCAGGTGCCTAAATATGAGGAGATGTGCCGCCGTTTTCTGGCAGACGCATCAGATTTCTCTGAGGAGAAGCTGCATGAGGCGGGGATTACACGTCGCTTCATAAATGATGATATGGACACTGTGCTTGCCGAGATTTCAGCATACATACGACAGAGTTCCTAATTGCAGAGCAAGATGATGGTTACGGCCTGCACATAAATGTAACCGGAAACGAATAAGGAGGCAGCCTCATGGCAGTCAGAGTAAATGAAGTAAATCAGGTGACACAGGTTCCTGATGCACAAAAAACACAGGCCGGTGACGGCTCGTTCAAATTCACACTGGCCAGCGCCATAACAGACGCTGATCTCCAGGCAAAGGTAGATGCGCTGATGCAGGATATCACAGCACAGGGCAACAGAATAGCCGAGCATATGGATATCAGGGATATGAAGCGATATCGCGGGCTCATAAAGGATTTTTTAAATGAGGTGGTCTACAGATCCCATAAATTTTCCAGAGAAAATTTCCTCGACAGGAGAGGAAGGCACAGAGTTTATGGTATAATAAGACTGATAGACAGCAATCTGGATGAGCTGGCATCAGAGCTGGTGGAGGATGAGAAGGATCATCTGTCCATACTGGCAAGAATCGGAGAGATACGCGGACTGTTGCTTGATATACTCACGTAGGAGATAAAAGCAATAACAGACACAGGCAGACTAAAACGGAGGCAGCAGCTATGGCAGGATTTAAGGATATAGTAGGAAATGAGCAGATAATAGAGCATCTGCAAAATGCCATATCAATGGGAAAGGTCTCACATGCATATATAATAAACGGACCACAGCTGTCCGGCAAAATGATGATAGCCGAGGCATTTGCCAGGGCACTGCAGTGTGAGAAGGAGGGCACAGACGGTTGTGGAGAGTGCAAATCGTGCCATCAGGCAGATGACCACAATCATCCTGATATCATATATGTCAGTCATGAAAAGCCCAACAACATATCGGTTGACGACATAAGGACACAGCTCAACAACGATATAGTGATAAAGCCGTACAGCAGTAAATACAAGATTTACATAGTGGATGAGGCTGAAAAAATGAACCAGCAGGCGCAGAACGCGCTTTTAAAGACCATTGAGGAGCCACCGGCATATGCGGTCATCATGCTTCTCACCACCAATGCAGACAGCTTTCTGCAGACCATCAGGTCGCGCTGCATCACACTCAATATGAAGTCGGTAAAGGACGAGGTGATAAAGGCATACCTGATGAACGAAAAGCATATTCCGGATTATCAGGCTGATATCAGTGCCGCATTTGCACAGGGCATCGTCGGAAAGGCTGTTAAGCTCGCCTCATCAGACGAGTTCAACGAGCTAAAGGAGTCAGCACTGTCGCTTATAAAGCGCCTCGATGACATAGATTTGTACGAGCTGGGCGCAGCAGTAAAGCAGATAGCTGAGTACAAGCTTAAGGTGCAGGATTATTTTGACCTGATTATGGTGTGGTACAGAGATGTGCTGTATATGAAGGCGACAAACGATGTTAACGGACTCATATTCAAGGATGAGGTCTATGATATAAAGAAACAGGCAGCAAAGCATTCCTATCAGGGAATCGAGGCAATACTTGAGGCGCTTGAGAAGGCGAAGATAAGAATTAACGCAAACGTCAATTTTGACCTGGTAATTGAGCTGCTGCTTATGACCATAAAGGAGAACTAATCACATGACAAAAATAGTTGGTATCAGATTCAGGACAGCAGGCAAAATATATTACTTTGACCCGGCTGATTTCGACCTCGACATGGCAATGCATGTTATCGTGGAGACAGCAAGAGGCATAGAGATGGGAACTGTCCTCATTCCGCCGAAGGAGGTGGATGATGATAAGGTGGTTTCACCGCTTAAGCCTGTCATCAGAGTGGCAACCGACGAGGATGAGAAAACGGTTGAGAGAAATAAGGAAAAGGAAAAAGAGGCATTTGCCATCTGCAAGGAGAAAATCATCAAGCACGGACTTGAAATGAAGCTGGTGGATGCAGAGTATACCTTTGATGGAAACAAGCTGTTGTTTTACTTTACAGCGGACGGCAGAATTGACTTCAGGGAGCTCGTAAAGGATCTGGCAGCGGTATTCCGCACGAGAATCGAGCTTCGTCAGATCGGTGTCAGGGATGAGACCAAGATGATGGGAGGCATTGGAATATGCGGCAGACCGCTCTGCTGTCATTCTTATATGGCGGATTTTGTGCCGGTTTCCATCAAGATGGCAAAGGAGCAGAATCTCTCGCTCAATCCAACCAAGATATCCGGTGTGTGCGGAAGGCTTATGTGCTGTCTCAAGTATGAGCAGGATACATATGAGTATCTGAACAGCAGAATGCCGTCGGTAGGAGAAAAGGTAAAGACACCTGAGGGAATCATCGGAGAGGTCAAGTCAGTCAGCGTGCTCAGGCAGCTCGTGCGTGTTGTCATTGACAACGGCGAGGAGAAGGAGCTTCGTGAGTACACTGTAGATGATCTGCGCTTAAAGCCGCGCCAGAAAAAGGATGTAAAGCTCACCGAGGAGGAGCTTCGCGAGCTCAAGGATCTCGAGGATAGCGGCGACGAGACGATGGAGGACAAGTCACAGGAGAAACCGCAGAGAAACCGTGGACACCGTGACAACAAAAATGAATATCGCGAGCGCCGTGATAAGCGTGACAACAGAGAAAAACGTCCGTACAGGGCGGACATAGAGGCAGCGGAAGCTTCTGCAAATGAGACAAATGAAGTAAATGCTGCAAATGCCGGCAGAGAAAATAAGGACGGTTACAAAAAGCCGTACAAGGGCGGCAAAAACAGACCAAACAAGCAGAAATACAACCGCAACAAGGATTATAAGAACAAAAATTATAATAAAGAGTATAATAAAGATTACAACAGGGACAAAGACAATGGAAGAACTGATACACAGTAATGAGCGCCTGGACGATTTGTGCCGCAAGGGCTATAGGCTCATACAGGATCCAAAGCTGTTCTGTTTCGGCATAGACGCGTGCTTTTATCTGACTATGCAAAGGTAAAGCGCGGCGAGAGAGCTGTGGATTTGTGTACCGGAAACGGTGTGATTCCGATACTTCTTGAGGCAAAGAATAACGGAGAGCATTACAGCGGACTCGAGCTTCAGCCTCAGTGCGCAGACCTGGCGAGAAGAAGTGTGAAATATAACCATCTTGAGGACAAAGTGACCATAGAAGAGGGCGATGTGTGCAAGGCATCGGAGATTTTCGGTCGAGAGTCCGTGGAGGTGGTGACGGTAAATCCGCCGTATATGATAGGTCAGCACGGTATCAAAAATGCAGACGATGCCATGACGATAGCACGCCACGAGTCAGGTGTACACTTGACGATATAGTCAGGGAGAGCGCAAAAATGCTCAAATTCAATGGGCGTTTTTACATGGTTCACAGACCATTCAGGCTGGCAGAGATCTTTAGCACGATGATGAAATATCATATCGAGCCAAAGCGCATGCGCCTTGTGCATCCCTACGCGGACAGGAGCCAAACATGGTGCTTATAGAGGGGTTAAAGGGCGGCAAAAGCCGTATAACCATCGAAAAACCTTTAGTTGTATACAAGGAGCCTAATGTATACACGGATGAGATATATGAGATATACGGCGATAAGCCCCGGAATAACGGAAAATAACAGGAGAATCATATGACAGGAACACTGTATTTGTGCGCAACTCCGATAGGAAATCTGGAGGACATCACATTCCGTGTGCTGCGCACACTTAAGGAGGTAGACCTCATCGCAGCAGAGGATACGAGAAACTCCATAAAGCTGCTCAATCATTTTGAGATAAAGACACCCATGACGAGCTATCATGAGTTTAACAAGATAGATAAAGCCTACCAGCTTGTGGCAAAGCTAAAGGAGGGCAAAAATATAGCCTCATCACTGATGCAGGAACACCCGGCATTTCTGACCCGGGTGAGGACATTGTGCGCATCTGCTACGAGGAGGGCGTGCCTGTTACCTCGCTTCCCGGGGCGGCAGCGTGCATTACAGCGCTCACCATGTCGGGCAGGCCGACCAGGAGGTTTGCGTTTGAGGCATTTTTGCCGAGGGATAAAAAGGAACGCGCGCGCGTCATTGAGGAGCTTAAAAATGAGACTCGGACAATCATCATCTACGAGGCACCCCATCATCTCGTAAAGACAGTCACAGAGCTTTACAATGCGCTCGGAGACAGAGAGCTTACCGTGTGCAGGGAGCTTACGAAAAAGCACGAGGAAAAGGTGCAGACTACATTTTCGGAGCTTTTGGAGCGTTCAAGGACACAGGAGCCAAGAGGTGAATATGTGCTTATAATTTGTGGCAGAAACGTGGCTGAAATAGCAAAGGAGCAGCAGGAAAGCTGGGAAGCCATGCCGCTTGAAGAGCATATGGCACACTATGAGTCACAGGGCATCGACAGGAAGGAAGCCATGAAGCTCGTGGCAAAGGACAGAGGTGTCAGCAAGAGGGACATATACAGACAGCTTCTGTGAGCTGACAATAATACATTCTGCAGCAAATAGTTAGGATTGGATATGAACGATATAAAACATGACATAAAAAAACGACATAAGAACCTGACAGAGTTCAGATACATCGCAGTTGGCTTTTTTCTGACAATATTATCAGGGGCAATAATGCTGAGCCTTCCGTTTTCTTCAAGAGACGGACAATGGACTAATTTCCTGGACTCACTTTTTACGGCAACAAGCGCAACCTGTGTGACAGGTCTTGTTGTGTTTGATACTTTCAGACACTGGAGCATCATAGGACAGCTCGTGATTCTGGTGCTGATTCAGATAGGAGGCATGGGCTTCATCTCAATCGGTGTGGCATTTTCCATGCTTTTGCACAAAAAAATAGGACTCAGACAGAGGGATCTGATGCAGGAGAGCGTCAATGCACTCGAGATTGGTGGAATAGTAAGGCTTTTCAGCATGATAATAAGGGGAACCTTCCTTATCGAAGGCATAGGAGCGGTGCTTTTAGCAATACGCTTCATACCGGATTTTGGCATATTAAGAGGCATATATTTCTCGGTGTTCCACTCGATATCTGCATTTTGCAATGCAGGCTTTGATTTGATGGGCATAAACGAGGAGTACTCATCGTTTACAAAATATGCCGCAGATCCGTTAGTCAATATCACAATTATGCTGCTTATCATTATAGGTGGTATCGGTTTTACCATATGGAATGAGGTCAGAACCAAAAAGTTTAAGCTTAGCAGATACTCGCTCCACGCCAAGATAGTAATATCAACCACACTGATACTTGTCTTCGGTGGCGGACTGTTTTTGTATATTTTTGAAAAAAACAATACCATAGCAGGCATGGACACACCGGGTGCCATATTTGCATCGTTATTCGGCTCGGTTACGGCGAGAACGGCAGGCTTCAATACAGTAGACACAGCAGCACTGACACAGGAGAGCAAGCTTTTGACTATAGTGCTCATGTTCATAGGAGGAAGCCCGGGCTCGACAGCCGGCGGAATCAAAACCACAACCATGGCGGTCATGATAATCTATATTGTTTCTTATATGAGAGGAAGCAACGGCTGCAATGTGTTTGGCAGGAAAATAAGCAGTGAGGTAATCAAAAAAGGCCGGAATGGTGCTTATCATCAATCTGGTGCTTGGCCTTACAGCGGTGATAGCTATACTTGCCACATCCAATATGAAGATGGACGATGTACTGTTTGAGGTATACTCTGCAATCAGTACGGTCGGCATGACAACAGGCATCACAAGAGATTTAAATACAGTAGGACGCATAATTATCATAATTATGATGTATTGTGGAAGAATCGGAAGCATGACCTTTGTGCTTTCGTTTGTGCATAGACCGGATAAAGCCAATATAGAGCTTCCGGAGGAAAAAGTTATCATTGGATAAGGATAAGGAGAAACGAAATGAAATCAATTTTAATTATTGGAATGGGTAAATTCGGACACCATCTGTGTGCGGATTTGATAAAAAACGGAAATGACATTATGGTGATGGACAAGGACGAGGCCAAGGTCAGGGATTTAATCTATGACGTGACCAAGGTGCAGATAGGTGACTGTACCGACCCACAGGTAGTAAAAGCACTCGGAATCAACAATTTCGATTTGATTTTTGTATGCATCGGCACCAATTTCCAGAGCTCGCTTGAGATAACAAGTCTCGTGAAGGAGATGGGCGGAAAATACGTCATCAGCAAGGCAAACAGGGATGTGCATGCCAAGTTCCTGCTTCGAAACGGTGCGGATGAGGTTATCTATCCTGACCGCGACATGGCAGAGAGAGTGGCAAAGAAATACAGCGCCAACCATGTGCTTGATTATGTGGCATTAAACGATGATTACTCAATCTACGAGATAAATCCACCTGAAGGCTGGGTAGGAAAGAGCATCAAGGAAAATAATGTGCGCCAGAAATACAATGTAAATATCGTTACAGTAAAGGAAGCCGGAAAGAATCGCGTGCTTCCGCTGCCGGACTACGTGTTCAAGGCAGACGATGCAGTGATGGTGCTTGGACTGAATGCAGATGTGGACAAGCTGGTGCGAAAGCTATAAAAGTGTGGCTCAAAAAATAATAGGCAGCAATTTAAAGAAGAAAGGATGGATACATATGGGTAACAATGACAGCAGTGTAGAAACATTTTTGCAGTGGATAAAGGCTTCGGACAATATTGTATTTTTCGGCGGAGCAGGTGTATCAACCGAGAGTGGCATACCTGATTTCAGAAGTGTGGACGGACTTTATAATCAGAAGTATGATTATCCGCCCGAGACCATCCTGAGCCATACATTTTACAGGAAGCATCCGCAGGAGTTTTACCGATTCTACCGTGACAAGATGCTCTGCCTTGATGCAGGGCCGAACATCACGCATTACAAGCTGGCAGAGCTTGAAAAAGCCGGAAAGCTTAAGGGTGTTGTGACGCAGAACATAGATGGACTGCATCAGAAGGCCGGCAGCAAAAATGTAATGGAGCTGCATGGCAGTGTGCTGAGAAACTACTGTGAGAGGTGCTTGCAGTTTGTAAGCGCAGAGGAAATCCTCCACTCAACAGACGTGCCAAAATGCCCAAAGTGCGGCGGCCCGGTAAAGCCGGATGTCGTATTGTACGAGGAGGGCTTAAATCAGAAAACGCTTGAGGATGCAATCTACTACATCAGTCACGCCGATGTGCTCATAGTAGGCGGTACATCACTTGCGGTATATCCGGCGGCAGGCCTCATAGACTATTACAACGGAAACAAGCTCGTGCTTATCAACAAGTCCACCACACCGATGGACGCAAGAGCAGACCTTCTGATACAGCAGGGACTGGGCTCTGTATTTGAGCAGATAGAGGTGTAAACAGAGGATAATACACAGCATATTAAATGGCAGGCATAGGTAGAAGAGGAATATAGAATGGATAAATACGCAGTAGGAGATATCGTAAAACTGAAAAAACCGCATCCGTGCGGCTGTAGCGAGTGGGAAATCATGCGTGTCGGAGCAGACTTCCGCCTGAAATGCATGGGCTGCGGACACCAGGTTATGGTGCCAAGGAAGCTGGTCGAGAAAAATGACCGCGGTCTCACGAAGAAGCAGGATTAGATAGAATAGTAAAAACAGAGGTGCAGTTTACTGCACCTCGTCTTTTTATTTATATTCAGTCACAGAGTAAGGGACGTGCGCCTCGGACAGGGGGAGGGCACAGGCGTACTTTCGCAAGAGCGCATAGCGAAGCTGCTTAGAGGCTGTAGAATTGTGCTACGAAGTACAGAAATGCCCCGGCATGGACGCCGGGGCAAGGAGCTATCGAGCCATGGAGGGCGAGTAGCGACGGTTTCGTCAGGCATAGAAAACCAAAAACACAATTCGTACAGCCACTTAGCAGCGAAGCGTAGCTCACGCGGAAGTATGCCTGTGCCCTCCCCCTGTCCGCGGCGCACGTTCCGACCTAATAAAAAAATAAAGAAAAATGCAAAAACCCCTTGAAAAGTACCACGATTCATGTTATTATCTAGACTCGTGATATAAAATTCCTTGCTCATAATCAGATTTATGAGCCAGAGACCAAAAGGAGGTAACATTCGCATGAACAAATATGAATTAGCACTCGTCGTTAGTGCAAAGATCGAGGATGATGCGAGAACAGCAGTAGTCGAGAAGGCAAAAGAGTACATCACACGTGCCGGCGGTACTGTTACAGAAGTTGAGGAGGCTGGTAAGAAGAGATTAGCTTACGAGATTCAGCACATGACTGAGGCCTTTTATTACTTCATCCAGTTCGATGCTGAGGGAACAGTCCCAGCAGAAATCGAGCAGGACGTTCGTATCATGGACAATGTTCTTCGTTTCTTATGCGTTAGAAAAGACGAGGCATAGTATAAGAAAATAGGAGATTGTATTATGAACAAAGTAATACTTATGGGTAGATTAACCAGAGACGCAGAAATCCGCTATGCCCAGGGGGACAACTCACTTGCAATAGCAAGATTTTCACTTGCAGTAGACAGACGCTACAGCAAGAATGCAGAGGAGCAGTCAACGGATTTCATCAACTGCGTAGCTTTTGGAAAGATAGCAGAATTTTTTGAGAGATTTGGCCGTAAAGGAACAAAATTTGTTGTTGAAGGTCGAATCCAGACCGGCAGCTATACAAACAAGGACGGACAGAAGGTATACACCACTGACGTCGTGGTTGAGAATGCAGAGTTTGCAGAGTCCAAATCAGCCGCATCAGGAAATGCAGGCGGATTTGCACCGGCAGACAGACCTGCACCTAGCCAGGCTGCTGGGGATGGCTTCATGAACATTCCGGACGGAATCGACGAGGAGCTTCCATTCAATTAGTAGTGTCCACAAGGACAAATATTCAAGGAGGTAACAAAAATGGCTTACAATAAATCAGCTGATGGTTCATCAATGAAGAGAAGACCAATGCGTAGAAGAAAAAAAGTCTGCGTATTCTGTGGAAAAGACAATGTCATTGATTACAAAGATACAAACAAATTAAAGAGATACATCTCTGAGAGAGGAAAAATCCTTCCACGCCGTATCACAGGAAACTGTGCAAAGCACCAGAGAGCTCTTACAGTAGCAATCAAGAGAGCACGTCATCTTGCTCTTATGCCATACGTTTGCGAATAAGATAAATGTATGATAAATCCCGACTACCGGATGGTGGCCGGGATTTTTTAGGTTAAAAATGTTTTATGTTTAAAAAATTAATATTTGTTGCATAATCAAATTACATAGTATAAAATGAATATAAAACAAATACTAATAAAAAGGGAGGGTTCAAATGGATACATACATTGTTTTCTGGTTGGCAGCCACCGTAGTTTTTGTTTTAGTTGAAGCTTATGACAGTCGGGCTCACATCCATATGGTTTGCGGCAGGCTCATTTGTAGCGTTTATAATCGTCACTGCTTGGCGGCAATGTCGTGGTTCAGGAATTGCATTTATACTCGTTTCAGTCGTGCTTTTAGCTCTCACAAAGCCTGGCCGGGAAGTACATCAATTCCAGGACAGTGAA
>ENA-OQER01000745-OQER01000745.1-human-gut-metagenome-genome-assembly--contig:-NODE-745-length-17223-cov-4.914483_pt1 | contig 17223 bp, 22 predicted proteins | sample MGYA00242797_ERZ504639 | MGnify/ENA primary metagenome ERZ504639 (study PRJEB26092, sample SAMD00036306) | human gut metagenome | host: Homo sapiens | study: EMG produced TPA metagenomics assembly of...
TCCACGACAAATCAAACGGTCCTCCACCGCCTGCTGCTCCTACTAAATATGTCAGGCCGATTCCCACAGCCAGAATCAGAATTAAAACGATACTTAAGATAATCTTCAATATTTTCTTTTCATAATCCCTAACTCCTTATTATTTTCAACTTTCATATTAAGAGAACTAACCGTCTGTATTTACCGGTCAGTTCTCGCAAATACTGTCATTTTGTTTTCTTTGATTCTTTATTCAACTGATACATTCCGCTTCCTACCTTGTATAATCTGCCATCCGGCATCTTTACAACGGCAGTCGTGTTGCAGGGGATTTTTACTTTCAGCTTAAATTTCCCTTCGTCCATACTCCACCTGACTGCGATTTCCCCGTACTCACTTATATAAGTACGTTTTACACTGGTAAACGCATTGTCCGGCTCCGGTGCGATTACAATCTCCTTAAATCCGGGAGCAGCCATATCAATGCCGCTTATCTTCCGGAACATCCAGTCGTCCACGCATCCAAAGGCATAGTGGTTCAGGCTTGTCATAACCGGAGACCCGTCCTCCTTGTAAGAAATGTAATTTTCCCAGATTGTTGTCGCTCCCTGCTTCACCTCATAAAGCCATGACGGGCACTTTGTCTGGAGCAGGATTTTATATGCCTTGTCCATCCTGCCGATCTTACAGAGCGCATCCAGCAGATACGGCGTCGTCAGGAACCCTGTATCCAGACAATCCCCGTTTTCTTCTATCTTGCGGATCAAATGTCCGGCGATACTTTTTTTCTTCCTTTCAGGAGCAAGATCAAATGCGATTGCCAGCACATAACTGCCCATAAAATCAAGAGGCATCTTCCCATCATCATCGATCAGTCCTTTTTGAATGGCAGATTTCATTCTGGACGCAATGTCATCATAGTATAATTCGTCTGATGTATGCCCGAGGAGTGCTGCCGTATCTGCCATGATCCGGCAGGAATTCCATCCAAAAATTGGCGCGCAGTATGTAGAAGTATTGATAAGTTTTGCAGCGCTTTGGTCTGCTCCGTCTACTGTCTGGCTCGGTATGAGCCACTCCCCGTACTGATGTCCTGTATTCCACAGATACTGGTCAATTTCTTTTGGATGTTTCATCTTGCCTCTACGCTTCTTTGCAGTGTTGATGATATAGTCGCACCACTTTTTCATTGTGTCATACTGCTCTCTCAGTATCCTGATATTTCCTGTAAGCTGATACATGCTCCACGGTACGATACAGGCGGCATCTCCCATCCTGCTTCTCCCACCGGTTCAAAATTGCGGTATACGATCCGATTCAGTTTCTCCAGTAATTCATAGATTCCGGTAAGGGGGATCACATTGGGGATTGCCCCATTTTTCTGCTGACTGAAGGTCATATTACGCAGCCATCTTGTCAGAAATGGGGTTACATTTTCGTTGAGCATGGCTGTTCTTGCATAAATCTGGATATCTCCGGTCCATCCGCCTTTTTCTCTCTGCGGGCAGTCCGTGGGGATTGAAAACAGATTCGACCGCTGAGACCATCTTGTATTTTCGTAAAGCCGGTTTATATCTTCGTTGGACGTCTCAAATGTTCCCAGATCCTCATTGTCAGAAGACAGGACAATCGCTGTGAAATCCTCCGGGCTCACCGGCTGATCGCATGTCACTCTCACATAGCGGAATCCATGATATGTAAAATGCGGTATGTATTCTGTGAATTTCCCGTTTGAGATATAAATATCACTTTGCTTGTGCCCTGTTTTCTCTGACATGAAAATATTGTTGAAATAGTTTCCATATTGATCAAGAGTTTCAAAATGATCTAATACCATTTTTGTTCCGGCCGGCAGTTTGCTTTTTACCCGCAGAACACCTGCCAAGTTCTGTCCAAAGTCAATGATCGTCTCGCCTTTCGGGCTAACTGTCATTCCTACTGCCGGCACTTCTTTTACCGGGCGCACCGGTTCCCCGTACTGAGCCACCAGGTTCACGTAAATTTTTCCGCATGGAATACCGGTTTTCCAGCTGCTGTCATCGAATCCGCAGCAGTTCCAGTTTTCCTGTTCCATCCGTGCGTCATAGAGTTCACCTGCAAACAGATCTGATGAACGAATCGGACTTCTGAAACTTCACCGTATCATCTGACAGCACCATTTCACTCGTTCCGTCTTCATAATCAATCTTTATCTGAAATAACACAGAATGTTCGGCTTTAAACTTCCTGCTTCTCGGTTTAAGTTCGCGCTGTCATACCAGCCGTCCCCCACCAGCATTCCTATGACATTTCCTCCCTCTCTCAAAACGGGGTCACATCATAAGTCTGGTAGCACAGATATTTAGAATAGACGGTAAATTCCGGCGCAAACTCTCTGTCATCCGGACGCATTCCGTTCATGCTGAGCTGATATGCTCCGTGACAGGTGGCATAAACGCGCGCTCGTTTTATGCCGTCTCGTGCATCAAATTCTTTGCGAAAATATTCTGCCGGGTTCTGCCCGCCGGTTCCGGGTTTTACCTTTTTCATAGGAAACGGAGATTTCACCCACTCGGCCGTCCATTCTTTCTTCATAAATCCTGTCTCAAAGGATGAGGATGCCGCCGCCTTTTCTCCGTTATTAACTGTCACTTCCACTGTCCAGTTGTAGTCACTGAGACTTTGTAATGGTTTCCCGGAGTACTCCACAAAAATACTTTTATCACTTTCTACCATTCCAGAATCCCACATTACTTCGTCCATATTTTTCACTGTGATATGATAGGATGTCTGCATCACATTCTTTTCATCACTAGTGATTACCCATGAAAAATAAGGTGCTTCGTCCACGCATGGTCTATATTGACTGTTTACTTTAAGCCTTATAAGCTCCATAGCAACCCTCCTGATTAGAATTTTGCCAGTGCCGCATCCAGCATCTGCGCCTCATCTTTTTTTATCTCTCCTGCGAATGTTTTCGCGACATCTCTAAGCGAAAGCCCATATGCAATATCGGGGATCATATCCACTTCCATCATTTGAGAAAGAAACGCGCGGATATCCGGATGGTTCAGCAGTTCTTCCATTGTCGAGTCTATGCTGTATTTCTTCTTTAAAGGCTGTGACGCCTCATAAGCGACTTCATATTCTCCGGCTCTCACACGGCAGATTCCATTTTCCACCTCTTCAAATAATGGATTTTCTTTATCTTCATATACAGATTCCGACGCATATGGAAGAACCACTTCTGCACTTCCGCCGAACGGAACCGTAACAGTGACCGTGATTTTATTATCCTCTGATATCTCCCAGCCGCACTGATAGCATCCGCTTGCCGAATCATAAACAGCTTTTACATATTTCAGTCCATTATTCACTTTCGGGCTGATCCGCATCACCCTGCCTCCCGGGTTCTGTTCCGTCACATCAATCCCGGCCGCATGACGGAAGATCCACTCCAATACAGCGCCGTAAGAATAATGATTTAGACTGTTCATCCCCGTGCTGGAGACATGTCCGCTCTCATCCAGTGAATTCCAACGCTCCCACACCGTTGTTGCTCCCAGCTTCACTTCATGGAGCCAGCCCGGGTATTCCTTATTCAGAAGCAGCCGGTATGCCGCGTCTGTCATTCCATGATCAGTCAGGACATTGCACAGAAGCGGGGTTCCTACAAACCCGGTATTTAATTTATTTTTATTATCCCTGAGAAGCTTTTGCAGCATCTGCTTTGTCAGTTCTTCATTTTCAGACAGATGATATTTCAGTGCAAGAATAAGCCCTGTCTGCGTCTTCACCGCACATCTGCCTGTAGCAGTAAAATATTCTTCTTTCACGACCTGCCACTGACGGTCTGCGATTTTCTGATACTCCTGTCTCGTTTCTTCCAGTCCAAGCACCTCTGCTGCTTTTGCAACAATCTGTGCACTTGCCGCGTAGTAGATGTCTGCAATGTATGCTTCATCAGTCGCTCCATACACGCTGTTCGCAGCGGCACCTGTACGGTCAAGAGCAAGCCAGTCACCATAATGGAAAACCTGTCTCCATCCATGATGGTCTCCATCAATTCTCCGGATATAATCGACCCACGCTTTCATGCTCTCAATTTGGTTTTCGAGTATTGTTTTGTCCCCGCTGAACAAATATACGTTCCAGGGATGATACATGCGGCGTCTCCCCATGCGCAGGAACATTTTGTCGGTCCGAATGTGGGGACAATCTCCGGAACCATTCCGCCCGCCAGAAGCTGTTCCTGATACAGGTCGTATAAATATTTTCGGTAAAACGCATAGGTATCAGCCAGATAGCTTGCAGTCGCGGAAAATACCTGTGTATCTCCTGTCCAGCCCATCCTCTCATCTCTTTGGGGACAGTCTGTAGGCACATCCAGAAAGTTCCCTTTCATTCCCCATTCGATATTGGAGATTAATTTGTTCACAAGATCATTCCCTGTCTCGATTGCCCCGATGCTCTCATAATCACTGTAAAGAACAAGCGCCGTAAAATCCTCACACGAAAGGTCCCTAACCCCGGTCACTTCACATATCGATAACCATAGTATGTAAAATGAGGCGTAATCACCTTTCTGTACCATCAGAAACATAAATGTACTCCGAAAGTGCAGTTCTTAAATTCTCGTTGTAGAAACATCCGTCCTGAAGCACCTCGCCCGTCTGAATCCTGATAGTTGTCCCCGCCGGCTCATGCACCCGCAGCCGGAAGATCCCCGTGATCTCCTGCCCCAGATCAAATACCTCTTCTCCGGCAGGAGTATGGATCAGCTCTGCCGGCTTCATCTCCTCCTGTACCTTAACTGGAAGAGATAACCGTTCCATAAGCCGGCCTTTCGGAACCTTTGCGATCCGCGCAGGAGACTCCTCTACCGGCGGCAGCGTATCATCTCTTCTCTCACCGTCATAGATATTGGAAAACCACAAATTGCTTCTTGTAACTGACCAGGTTTCATCAGAACTGATCACATCTTTCGTTCCGTCTTTGTACTCTATGTGAATCTCCGCAATCAGCTTCCACTCGTCACCGTAATATGCTTCCCGCTCCGGATCATTGAAACCGAACCTGCCTTTATACCAACCGTTTCCGAGAAGAACAGACAGCACACCTCCTCGTTCTGCCTGTTCTGTGATGTCATACGTCTGATACTGGATCCACCGGTCATAATTATTGCAGTACGGAGTCAGATACTCTTCACCGATTTTCTTAGGATTTTCTTTATTTTCCCCAAGAAATATGCCTCATACAATCCCAGGCCGCAAATGTACAGTCTTGCGCTTTTCACTTCTTTTGCCGGACGAATCCTCTTTGAGAAAATCGGATGCCGTTCCTGACTGCTGTCACAGGTAATCCACCTGCCCGTCCACGGTTCATCCATTTTGGCGGTCTCAAAGAACTGCGTGTCTGATTCGATCACTTCCTCTGCATCTGTTGTCACAATAACTTTCCAGTAATATCTTGTATACGCTGCGGTTCAAATTCCACTCTTGCAGAGAGACTGTCCAGCTCTGCCTCCCCCGTGTCGTGACAGATATCTGTAAAGGTTTTGTTCTTGCTGATCACAATCCTTGCATGTTTCTGTTCCTGTCCTCTGCCGCCTTTCACTTTCCATGAAAATACCAACGGTTTCAGATAAAACCCTAAAGGGTTTGTGATATGATTTGTTTTTGCCGCATAAATCTTGCCCATAATTCTTCCTCATTTTCATGCTGATACTTTTTCATCCAATAATAAGCCAACCGTTCCTCCCACTACTGACACAGAGCATTTAACTCCACGATCATCTGCTCGATCGCTTCGCCCGGAATAACGCTTAAAAATGATTTCAGCGGCATCTGCGCAATAATTTCCGGAGTCACAAGCTGTACCTCCCCATCTTCTTTCTTAGGTTCTTCTCCCTGTGATATCCCCTCAAGATACTCCATCATTTTCCCTGCTGTCTTCGGGTGGTTCATCAATTCCCCCATTGTAGTGGTCATATCCACAGTGAACGGCAGCAGCACATCAGTAGTAAATGTAAGTTCTGCAGCCTCTCTGATCTCATCGCTGGCATGCCCGATCTGGATCTCATATGTACCTGACGGAGTGTACCAGTCGTGAATCTTTGTCTCGTAGTAAGCAAAATCTCTCGCGCAAAGTTCCATTGTAACCGTCTTCTTCTCACCCGGATTCAGAAATACTTTCGCAAACCCTTTTAGTTCTTTCACTGCTCTTGGCACCGTGCTGTCCTTGTCACTGACATAGAGTTGAACCACTTCACTTCCTGCCCTCTTCCCTGTATTCTCCACATCAATGCTCACCTTCAGAATATCTCCATCTTTCATTTCCGCAGAAGAGAGTTTCATATTGCTGTAGCTGAATTCCGTATATGACAGTCCATGGCCGAATGCCCAGCGCACCGGTACTTTCTTCGCATCATAGTAACGGTATCCGACAAAGATATCTTCTCCATAGAGAACAGTCCTGCCGTCTCCAGGGAAATTCAGGTAACTCGGGTTGTCTTCCAGAGATATGGGAACGTCTCCGCCAGACGTCCTCCTGGATTTGCCTCCCCAAATAACAGCCGGTCGCTGGCCTCCCCAATGCCTTCTCCTCCCAGATACATCTCCAGAATGGCATTTACAGACTCCGCCCATGGAGTTTCTACGGGACTTCCGTTATGAAGAACCACTACCACATTTTTCTGTATCTCAGCCACAGCCTCTATAAGGCGATTCTGACACTTTGGCAGTTCCATGGATGTTCTGTCATATCCTTCCGACTCAAAGCTGTCCGGCAGTCCGGCAAAGATTACAACTACATCTGCGCCCGCTGCCGCTTCACACGCCTGTTTCAGATCCTCTTCTGTCATCTCGTCACGCTCTGAGAGAAGCCTTTCACGTACTCCACTGCCCTGCCTTTTCTCACCGCAGTTTCCAGAGCCGACACTACGCTGTCCGTATTGATGTGACTCGATCCCCCGCCCTGGTATCGCGGTTTCTTTGCAAATTCCCCGATATAGACTACTTTCTGTTCTTTTTTCAGCGGCAGCACTCCCCTGTTTTCCAGAAGTACGGCGCACTCTGTTTCGATATCTGCCGCTGCTTTGTGATCCTTTTCCCTGTCAAATACAGTCTCCGCTTTCCTGTTATCTGTGTAGGAGAAGACTACTTTCAGTATGCGTTCCACCGTTCTGTCAAGAATTTCTTCCTCCAGTTCTCCATTCTCCACTGCCTGAATAATCTTTCTTGTATTATATCCTCCTGATCCCGGCATCTCCAAGTCAAGACCGGCTTTCAGTCCTTTCACCCGGTCATTTACAGCTCCCCAGTCACTGACCACATATCCTTCAAATCCCCACTCATCCCGCAGGATATCTGTCAGAAGCTTCTTATTCTCTGAAGAAAATACTCCGTTGATCTTATTGTAGCTGCACATCACAGTCTTTGGCTGCGCTTTCTTCACCGCCTCCTCAAAAGCCGGCAGATAAATTTCCCGGAAAGCCCGTTCCGATACTTCCGACGATATCTGCATACGGTCTGTTTCCTGATTATTCGCGGCGAAGTGTTTCATACTGGTTCCGATGCCTTTCGACTGTACGCCCCGGATATATGCTGACGCCATCTTTCCTGTCAGATATGGATCTTCGGACATATATTCAAAATTCCTTCCGCAGAGAGGACTGCGTTTGATATTAACTGCAGGGCCGAGGAGCATGCCCACGTTCTCAGCCTGACACTCGTCCCCAAGGATCTGTCCCATACATTCCATCAGTTCCACGTCAAAGCTGGATGCCGTGGCGCAGGCTGCCGGAAAGCAGACTGCATTCACACTTTTATTCAGGCCGAGATGATCTGCCGCGCCTTCCTGTTTGCGCAAGCCGTGCGGGCCGTCTGTCATCATAACGGAAGGAATCCCTAACCTTTCGATTCCCATCGTGTTCCAGAAATCCGCTCCCGAACATAGTCCTGCTTTTTCCTCCAGTGTCATCTGTCTGATCAATTCTTTCAGGTTTCTGCTCATTATGAAATCCTCCTTAAATAAATTCTTATCTGTTCCTATCTGTGGGCTTCCCAGAAGATGACTGCTTCCTGAAGCCAGTTTTTCACTTTTGTTTCATTTCCTATTCCAAATCCATGTCCCAGTCCGTCAACGATTCTGACCGACACATTTTCTTTGCCCAGTACCTTCTCTAATTCCGGCAGTTTATCTTCCACATTTGCAAAACCGAACTCATCATCCCGCCCTACGATAGAAAATACCGCCAGTCCCTTGTCCTCCTGCAAAGCTTTGATATTCCAGTCCAGACCATACATAGGGAAGATCACCTTCGGTCTTGGCAGATGATTCTTGTGGCAGCAGTCCTCATAATTGGCAAATGAATACGCCGTGGTCATAAGTCCTCCTGCTGAAAAACCAAAGATGGCATAATCATCCATGTTTACAGAAAACTGTTTTTGATGCTCCGTCAGATATCGAATCACTTGTGTCAGTTCCCTCGCGGCAGCCTGTCCCTGCTTTACCTGTTCTGTCTCACCCAGCTGTCTGCCGACCGGATAACTTACGACGAAAACAGAATATCCCATTTTATGCAGCTTCATCGCCACAGGATACCCCTCGCAATCAGTTACATTACTGATAAATCCGCCTCCCGGAACTACAATGGCAAGTGGTTTTCCCTGTTGTCCTGATAAAACATTCCCGTCAGATGTGACCTGTACGGATGACCCTTCACTGCTTCCGCAGGATACAGATCCGACACCAGCCTTGCCTGACCTTTCTCAACAAGTCCGGTTAGATAATTGAAAGATTCCAAGGCTGCATCCAATTGTTCCTCACGGCCCGGCGCCTTTAAAAAATCCTTATACTTTACAGGCGCAATAGCTTTCAGCACGTTGTCCTCCACATTGAAAAACATATGTTTAAAACCGCCGAATACCGGATGCTGCATGAAAAATCCAACTTTGTCCTCCCCCGTTCCCGGACGGAAATGTCCGTTTTCATCGTAATAGCTGCTTTCCTTTATTTTTGGAAATCCGCAGATGCCAAGAAGTGCCGGCAAAAACATGGCACTTTTTTTTTTATAGACATATAATGTCGCACCGATTACAAATAATAAAACAATCACCACTACTGCAAAAAATATCTTCATCCTAACCTATGCCTCCTTTTCTTACTGACATCTTACTTTATACAGACTAAAATTACATCAACGAAACATAAGTGATTTACCGACCAAACTTAATAAATATCCGAGATTACTCTGTACACCTTTGCCCCCAATATGGTATATTTTAGACAGGTTAAATAAACTGCTGATGACTATAATCACAGTTCATTCATATCTCGAAAAGGAGAGATTATATATGATGACATTATCTGCATTGAATCAATTTCTGAAGCAGCACACTACCGAAGAAACCCAGCGTCTGAATGGTGTAAAGAAAGATTATTCACAATTTCCTGTTGCCAGAGGTAAGTTTGATACACCCTGTTACCGTTTTGATACGAACCTTGAAGATCTGCGTTCTTTATTTCTTTCAAAGAAAGTGCTTCCGAGTTATTACAACTTCGCTGTTGTAAAACAGGATCGTTTTGAAAACGTACCTCTGCATATCCATGAGTGGCTGGAGTTGAGTTATATTTATTCTGGTTCCTGCACAATGACGATAAATAAGACTACATTCAGGCTAAAAGCCGGGCAGATGGTTCTGATCAGCCAGAATGCACCTCATTCTGTCAAAAGATGTTCAGAAAATGATATTATCATCAATTTTCTGCTGACGCGCGAATATCTGAACGGTACTTTTTTTGAACGCCTGTCTCAGGATAATTACCTTACACACTTTTTCATTGAGGCTCTGAACACCACGATGCAGGAAAGCATGTATATTGTCTTTTCCCCGGAACAAAAACAAAACCGGCTGGCAGATCTTGCCAACCAGTTTCTCTGTGAATTTTATTCTCCGTCCGTAACATCCGGACCTTTTTTTAGACAGTCTTTTTACGCTGATTACCTGCGAGATGATCAATCTGTTCCAGCACGGTATGGTTCTAGATCACGCCTCTGTGGATCAGATTTATACCATACTCCGATATATCGAAACAAACTTTGCGGACTGTACCCTTTCTTCTACAGCTGAGTTTTTTAATATGCACCCAAACTATCTCTCTGCCTACATACGCCAGCATACCGGAACCACTTACAAAGAGCTGGTCCAGACACACCGGCTCTCTCAGGCGGCAAAATTGTTAAGGAGCACCGCACTTTCCACAAATGATATCAGCCTTGCCGTCGGATATCAGAATACCAGCTTTTTCTTTCAGCTGTTCCGCAAGAAATACGGATGTACGCCTATGGAATATCGAAACATGCTTCATGCTTCTGATACGCCAAATATGTGATATGTACATTATTTGCCATATAGAAACTTTTCCGGTAAAGTTACTTTAAAATCTTTCGCCAAATCTCTGAAATTCTGAGGTGAGATTGTCTGTCTTTTATCCGGTCTCATGGACAGCATCTTTACAAGGATTTCCGCGGATTTCTCTACGGTGTGCATTAATCCGAATGTAAGATCAAAGTCTTCCCCTGAGCAGAACATGCCGTGATGCGCCCAGATTGCCACATCATATTCTTTCATCAGGCACTTGTCGCCACTGCGATCTCACGGCCGCCCGGCACCATCCATCCTACTACACCGATTCCGGAAGGAAATACAACCGGGCACTCGGTCGCCATCTCCCAGAGTTCTCTAGTAAATACTTTATCCTCCAACGGCAGTACAAATGTCAGTGCGATCACATTCGTGGTATGTGCATGATAAACATTGGTAACGCCTTTTTTCACTTCATGGTTCATCAGGTGACTCGGCAGCTCACTGGTCGGTCTGCCTCCGTTTACCAGACCCCAAAGGATGCGGTAATTCTCTCCTTTTTCATCCAATTCGATGATATTTTGCATAGACTACCACTTCGAAGATGCAAATTGTCACTATGTAGTTACACAGATGCTATCAGATTCACTAATAGCATCGCCTTACTTTATCGCCCTCTATTCCTGCTAATCGGAATTACGTCCCCAAAATACTTACTATCCTTCACCGCTACAAGTTCCACCTCAACACACTTCTGCTGCCATTCCTTACAAGCCTCTTCATACCTTTGCCTCTCCTCACGAACCATGAATAGCTCGGTATAAAACTCCGAAGCATTTGCATAGTCTGCATCCTGAAGCACATTTGAAAGCTCTGATTTCATCCTCCCTGCTTTTCTATCCAATACAGCAATCTGCTCCTGCAACTCTTTCTTTCACTTCTAATGCCAATGTGAGTGGACATATAGGTGTCCGTTTACGAACCCACCGCCGTATCCGGCGTGATAGCCCCCTGCAAGGGCGAAATACACAGAGTACAAAACGAAGTTTTGTGCGATGGGTGTATTTCGCTCTGCGAGGCTTAGCCTCGCATAAATGCACGAGGGCTGGTTAAAAAATCTATCCTCAGCGCAAAAAGGAAAAAGCCACATACCTTCGCAAAGATACATGGCTTCAATTACGCTGATAACTGTATTTAATTGGCTACAATTCGTGCCGTATCCGGCACCACTTTTTTCTTCTAAAATTGAGGCTACAATTCCTTCCATAAATGATGCCATAACACTTCCATTTATAAATGTTTTGTAGCTTCTGCTGTCATTCCCCGCAAAAACTGAAATCCAGCAACTCATTGATATCAGGATCCATCTGATACTTCTTCACATCCTCCTCTGTGTAATCCATATTCCCAGAAGCACCCTTATCGTCAGGCACAGGTTGTTCCTGTCCAACCGCCTGAATAGGCATTTCTGTATGCCTGATGATTGCATAAGCGCTGAGTTCTTTGCGGTGGTGATATCATATCCAAGAAATCTTGCTTTATCTTGACTATGTGTTATCTTGGTCTTTTTTTCGGACATCTCAAGATGCAGAGTATCCTCGAGAAATACTCTGAATTTTTCCTTGATTTCAGATGCATCCTCAAATGAACCTATGGCTAGCTTGCATTGATTATCACGCAGATTGCAGACAGCAAAATACTAATCTGCCAATACATCACCGTAACATCTTCCCTTCGGTGCGGAGATGGTTAGCTCTAGCCTCTGACTTTCCTTCAAGCAGTTTAGCTTCATCCTCATATAGTACCTTTCACCTCGACACTCAGTCGCAACTTGGAAGCTTTGTTGACTTGTGCCTTTACAAACGTGCTGTTGTCCCCTTTATGTTTCCATTCAAGGTTAGTTGTTGGCGATAAGACTGTGTTCTTCACACTTGATAATTTTTCTTATTGTTTTCTCAAAACAAAATCATAATGACCCACGTCGCTTGGGTGTCCACCCCAAACGCCTTACGGGCGCACAGAATCTACCATCGCCACTATCGCCTGATCATCATCCAATTCTCTTATAACTGCCGGAACCTCCGCAAGACCAGCCCAGCCGGCATCTGCCTTTCGTCTGTGTCCTGCAATCACTTCATAACCTTCTCCGTCAGGATTCGGTCTTACAAGCAAAGGTACAATCACACCCTCATCTTCAATACTTTTCATAAGGCACACAGCTCTATGTCCTGCTGCACATGAAAAGGATGGTTCTTAAAGTCCTTTAACTCGCTTATTCTGATACTCTTTATCTCTTCCATTACAACCTCCGTTCTTCCGGTAGAATAACTTCTACTCAGTTACGTCAATGTTATCTGCAAACAGAAAAAGACCGCTCATCTCCAATTACTTGAAAATGAACGGTCTTTCACGCTTCGTATTCTATTGAATAACTTCAAAATATTAATTGTACTTTTATGTGTTTCCACACCCCACATCCAATACGACTGAGACATTCACACCGTCTGAAATTGCTTTTTTGTAGGTTTTTCTATCACTCTGTGAGAACATCATATGTCGCTCAAAGTGCCGGAAGTCGAGAAGTTTTACAAACTTCCCGACTCGCGGGCAGTCGTCGAATTCCGCATAAACACTGGCTTTACAGCCAGTTATTTCTTCGGAACTCTCCTCGTTGCCTTCGCGCAAATCAAGGATTCTTACATATCGACCCGATGTAGTGCAACCACGCACTCCACATGGCACGTCATCGGGAATTGGTCAACCCCTCGGACTTTCTTTACTTCATACCCCAGCTCCCCAAGCACCTTCACATCTCGTGCCAGCGTTGCGGAATCGCAGGATACATACACGATGCGGTCCGGCTGCATGCTGGCCATGGTGTGGAGGAGGTTTTCTTCGCAGCCTTTTCTCGGCGGATCGACGACGATGACGTCCGCGTGGGCGTGTTCGCCCGGGTGGTCTTTGGCGTACTGTTCGTAGTAGGCCGGAAGAATCTCTTCCGATTTTCCAACGAAAAATTCAGCGTTTTCGATCTCGTTAATTTTCGCATTGTTCTTCGCATCCGCGATTGCCTCCGGGACGATTTCGACACCGTAGACTTTTTTGGCTTTCTGCGCGAGGAACAGGGAAATCGTTCCGATGCCGCAGTAGAGATCCCAGACCGTCTCATTTCCGGTGAGGTCTGCGTATTCCAGGGCAAGACCGTACAGTTTTTCCGTCTGCGCCGGGTTGACCTGGTAGAAGGACAGCGGGGAGATCCGATATTTTACGGTTCCAATATAGTCGGTGATATACCCTGTCCCCACAGGCAGCGGATTTCTTTTCCCATGATCACATTGGTCCGCTCACGGTTTACGCTTAGGGTAATGCTTGTCATGCCTTCGAGTTCTGTCAGCGATTTGATGAGTTTCTCCTCGGCCGGCAGTTTCTTTCCGTTCACAACGAGACAGACCATAATCTCTTTCGTCATAAATCCAAACCGGATCAGCACATGGCGCACCAGGCCTTTGCCGGTCTCCTCGTTGTATGCCGGAACGCCGTTCTCCTCCATCCAGGCAAGAATGCGGTTCAGAATCTCCTCGTTCTGCTCCACGCCGAGATAACAGTTCCGGTTTTCCATGATCTGATGCGTTCTTCCCGCATAAAATCCCGTAATCAGCTTTCCATTTCTATCCTGCCCGATCGGAAACTGGGCTTTGTTTCGATAGCGGAACGGATTTTCCATCCCCACGATCGGCTCCATCGGGATCTCCGCCATGCCGCCGATGCGCTGGAGATTTCCGGCGATTTCTCTCCTTAAAGCGAAGCTGCTCCGCATAGTCGAGCATCTGCAACTGGCATCCGCCGCACGGACGTGCAACCGGGCAGACCGGCTCGACGCGGTGCGCGGACGGCTCGATCAGGCGCATCAGGCGCGCGTAGCCGTAATTTTTCTTTGCTTTGATCACTTTTACCTCGCAAGATCGCCGATGACGGTGTCCTTGACAAAGAGGGTATAGCCTCGCATTTGCTATACCCTCTCCGTCGTGTCCCATATCTTCAATTTTCACCGTCAGTACATCATTTTTCTGATAGCTCATGAAAAGTCTCCTGTTCTGCGGATGTTGGACTCAAAGAACCGGTTGTAGCCAAGCCACTCATTGCCGGCCGGCGCTGCGTCAAACAGCTCGGTCAGGGTTTCCATTTTGGCATCGGCATTGTCCGCCAGGTTCAGCGCTACCGCCTCTACCATTGCCGGTTTTTTCGGGGAACCGTATTCCAGCTCGCCGTGGTGCGCCAGAATGCAGTGCTTTAACTGATTCTCGAGTTCCTGTGGGAAACCGTCGATCTTCTGCGCCGCATCGTGTACCATCTCCGCACCGATCATGATGTGGCCGAGCAGCTGTCCGTCATTGGTGTAATCGTTCTGCGGGAATAAGGAGAGTTCTTTCGTCTTTCCGATATCGTGCAGAATTGCTGCCGTAATCAGCAGATCGCGGTTCAGAATCGGATACGATTTTACCATAAAATCGCAGAAACGGGTGACACTTAACGTATGCTCTAAAAGGCCGCCGACGAATCCGTGATGCACGCTTTTTGCTGCAGAGCTCATGCGGAACCGTTTTGCGGTCTCCTGATCCTGGATAAAATAATACGTCAGCAGTTCGGAGAGATACTGATTTTTCACCGTTCCGATCCAGGAGAGCAGCTCCTGATACATCGTATTGATGTCGTAACGGCTCGTCGGCAGATAGTCCGCCGGATTATATTCGCCCTCTTCCGCTTTTCTTGCATTTTTAATGGAAACCTGAAGTGCTCCATTGAAACTGGAAACATCTCCCATAATATCTACATAATCCAGTGCTTCAAATTCACGGATTCCCATAGAATTCGGATCCCAGATTTTCGCATCGATCGTACCGGTTTTATCCTGTAAGATCACGTTTTCGTACTGTTTTCCGTTTTTGGTAACAGCCGACTGTTTATGTTTGCAGAGATAAATTCCGGAAATGCGGTTTCCTTCCCGGAGTTCGTTGATATACTTCATAAAAATAAATCCTCTTTTTCTAAAATAAATGCGGACACAGTGTTCCGTTTTTGTTTCTATGATGCCGTTTTTATGATGCAAAGCCTGTGCTCCTGCATGCCTTACCAATTCTACCAGATTTTCCTGCAGAATGCACGTATTTTTTCATCCGCCAGTGGAAAACCATTCGAAAAGAAAAGCTTCCGGAAGCCCCACCGGCTAAAACCGGCTTTTTCTGCTCCCGAAAGCCTCTGTTTTTTATACTTCCCCCATCGTCACATCAAACGTCATCTCCGCATACCCTTCAGCGCCTTTCCGCATCGCCGTCACGGTAACCACGTCTCCTGTGCTGTATTTGCCAAGCTGTTCATGGTACTGTTTGATCGTCTCAACCTTGTGCTCCCCGACCTTTACAATCACATCGTACTCTTTCATGCCCGCCATCATCGCCGGAGAATCGTCTGCGACGCGGCTGATGAGAACGCCTTTTGGAATGCCGGTTTTATCGGAAAGTTCTTCTGTGACATCCTGTCCGCGGATGCCGATATACGCGCGGCTCACGTTGTTGGAAAGATTTTCGATCAGCTTTTTGATCTGGGAAATCGCAATGCCCGTCACCACGTTGTTTCCCTTGGCACTGTAACTCTGCGCAATAATGCCGACGATTTCGCCGTCAAGATTTACCAGAATGCCGCTGCCGTCCGTGCTGCCGAGGATGTCGGTGGTCAGCAGATTGTACTCATTGTCCAGCGCGGAAATCTTGTTCGTAACCGAAGTCACCACACCATACGCAATCGAATTGCTGTAGCCGACCGGGCTTCCGACAGCCACGACCGGGTCACCCTGGCTGACGAGATACGAACTGCCGAGCGGCGCAACCGCAAGACCGTCCCGTGTTTCCTCATCCAGCTTCGATTCATCCACCTTCACAATCGTAAGGCCGGTGCTCGGATCGTGGCGCTGGTATGTGGCATCCACCATCGTCTCGTCCCAGAAGGTGACCTGAATCCGCTCCACATTTTCCACGATGCGGTATTCCGTCAGAATAAAGAGATCCTGCCCGTTGTCCGCAACAATCAGACCGGAAATCTGCTGCTGGTTTTCATAGTTCTGGTTAAAATAGTCCATCTGATTGGTAATGCCGATGACGGTAACCAGCGCTCGTTTTGGTTTTTCCGTTACTTCCAGCATATCCTGGTAGAGCGCTTCATAATTTTTCAGGCTGCTGTTCTTTTCCTCCGCATCCGTTTCCCCATCGACACTGGAAACCTCGCTGCCCTCCTCCGGCTCTTCGGAAGTGCTGCTTTCCGTTCCCTCTGCCGCTCCATTCTCCTCTGTGCTTTCGGAAACCGTACTTTCGGATACACTGCTTTCTGAAGTACTGCTATCCACTGTAGAACTGCTGATTTCCGAACCGGAGCCGCTGCTGTCTACCGACGCACTCGCCGAAGATGCGGTAATTGTCTCATCCGGCTCCTGTCCGCTGTTTGGATCCTCATCTCCCGGGATATCCACTTTCGCCGGCAGCTCTTCCCTGGTAACTGCTTCTGCAATCTTTGGCTCTGTCACCGCAAATACCGCGGCCGCAACCAGACCGCCAAGCGCCGCAAGTGCCAGCCATCCGGCAATCAGAAGAACAATCTTTTTCCAGTCGGGCGGCTGCTTTTTGATGCTCTCTTTCATGAATTTGTAAGGTTTTGGGTCATTTTCCATACATTTCTTTCTCCATACATCTGTATTCCATACCGAACTGCTCTGCGCATATGCGCTTCCGCAATCTTCACATATATAAAAAACTTTACCAGATAGATATGAACATTTTATGAAGACTGTTACATTTTTTTCTCATTTGCGCAACATCCTGCATTTTCTCGTTCTTGGGGTTTCTTTCTT
>ENA-OQER01000746-OQER01000746.1-human-gut-metagenome-genome-assembly--contig:-NODE-746-length-17185-cov-5.885977_pt1 | contig 17185 bp, 27 predicted proteins | sample MGYA00242797_ERZ504639 | MGnify/ENA primary metagenome ERZ504639 (study PRJEB26092, sample SAMD00036306) | human gut metagenome | host: Homo sapiens | study: EMG produced TPA metagenomics assembly of...
GCCGCTCTCGTAGGGCAGGCTGCCGGAGCGGTTGCGAAGTGGAATCCTACTTGAAGGAAGCGGCACTTGTCTCACCGATCGACGGGGAGGTGTCCGAACGTTTTCCTGAAGTGGGCGAGTTGGTCGGTACGGGTGCTCCGATTATGAATATCACCGACCTTAACGATATGTGGGTGACCTTCAGTATCCGTGAAGATCATCTGAAAAACATCAAGATCGGTACCGAATTAGACGCTTTTATCCCGGCGTTGGATAACCGGCCGGTCAAACTGAAAGTTTATTATATGAAGGATATGGGAACTTATGCCGCCTGGAAAGCGACAAAAACGAACGGACAGTTTGACTCCAAGACATTCGAGGTGCGTGCCCGTCCAATGGAAAAGGTGGCCGACTTACGTCCTGGAATGTCGGTCATTAAGAAATTGACAATTGATAATTGATAATTAAAGAACAAGGTTAAATGAATAATGAAAAATTAAATAGTACCCCAAAATTGTCAATTGCAAAGCGTGAGATATTCAGGATTTGTAAAGACCCGGTCTACTTCTTTTGTATGTTGGTGGCTCCCACTATCTGTGTGGTCTTTTTTCTTTCGTTGATGAAGGAGGGTTTGCCTACCGATATGCCTGTTGCGGTAGTAGATCTGGACGGCTCTTCCAACTCCCGTAACTTAGCCCGCCAGTTGGATGCATTCGAGCAGACGAAGGTGATGCTGACAACCGTCTCGTTTGAGGAAGCTCGCCAGGCTATGCAGGAAGGGAAAGTTTATGGTATTTTTATATTCCGAGGACTTTGGTGTGGATGCGACAGCTGGTCGGCAGCCTAAGCTGTCGTTCTATACGAACGGTACTTATCTTATTGCTGCATCTCTGTTGTTTCGGGATATGAAAACCATGTCTGTCTTAGCAGGTGCTTCGGTCGGGCTTCAGACGGGGCTGGCGCATGGCTATACTGAAAACCAGATCATGGCGCAGCTCCAGCCGATCGTGATCGATACACACGCGATCGGGAATCCTTGGCTTAACTATTCGGTCTATCTGAATAACACACTTTTGCCTGGTGTTTTGCAATTGATGATTTTTTTGGTGACGGTATTGAGCATCGGTTCCGAGATTAAATACTCGACGGCCCGCGAATGGTTGCAGATGGGTGGAAATTCGCTTACGGTGAGCCTCATAGGGAAGATATTCCCTCATACGGTGATTTTTACGATTGTGGCATTCCTGTATGCGGTGGCCTTGTATGGGTTTAATTCGTTCCCGTTGAATAGTGCTGGTTACCGATGCTGTCAGCTCTATTTCTGCTGGTGATTGCTTCGCAGGCGGTCGGGCTACCGCGAGGTGCCAACGGCCCAGCTCGCCCTGAGCGGCTATCTTGATATTAAGGGCAACGTATGGGGCGCATCGTGCGCGATGGGCGCGGCTGGGTCGATATGGTGACGGTTGCCGCGGATGCCGGCGATGCCTCGTGCCGCCTGCGCGTGATCCGCCTGAGCCCGCAGGCATCGAACTCAAAGGAGGGGTCGTGAAATGCATGACGTCCTGCGCGAGGAATCTGCCCAAGCGACTGTGGAATACGCCATCGTCACGGTGGCGCTGTTATCGATCGTGCTGGCGATTGTGGGACTTTGGCGTGCTGGCACCGATGGACGCTTGGCGGCGCTGGTTGAGCGGGCGGCATCCCATGGCGTTGCCTCGACGTCGGTTATCGACGCCGCTGCGGGCGCTAAGGACATCGCGTTGTATTGATATCGCGCGCGAGGACTGGGCGCAGTCTACGGTCGAGGCCGCTTTTTTGCTGCCGACGTTTCTGACGCTCATCCTTCTCGCACTGCAACCGGTGTGCCTGCTTTATACGCGCGCGGTCATGGAGTCTGCCGCCGCCGAGACCGCGCGGCTCATGATCACGACGACGGCGGAGGACGACGATCTTAAGGAGTTCACCCGCCGCCGGCTTGCCGCAGTGCCCAACGTTTCGATCTTTCATGCCGGCGGGCCGTTGTCGTGGGATATTGAGCTTAGCCGGGCCGATGCGGGTGGCGTCTCGTCCGTGTCCGTTTCCGGCGAGGTCAAGCCGTTGCCTGTGATCGGTGCGTTTGCGCAGGCTATGGGTGGTACCGCCGAGGGTGGCTACGTTGAGCTCAAGGTCGATGTCTCGTATCAATCACGTCCCGAATGGCTGGAGGGAGATTATGATTCGTGGATTGCTGCATGGGATTAAGCGTTTCTGGTCTAGACGCGTTTTGACGCGCCGTCCGAGCTGCCATCGCAAGCGAGCGGCTTTATGGGCCGCGCCGGTATCGACCTGTTTATCGAAGACGGTGCCTACACCACGCTTTCTTCTGCCGTGGTCATCCTAGTGGTGCTCACGTTGTTGTTTTCGTCGACCGCGGCGATATGGAGCATGTCGCGCGCGGGGGACACCCAGGTGGCGGCCGATAGCGGCGCGCTGGCGGGTGCCAACGTAGTGTCGTCCTATCACACGGCTGCCACGGTGGTTGATGCGAGCATCTTGAGTCTGGGGCTAGCGGGGTTTGCCACGATCGGGACGGGCCTGGTCGCCATCCTCATCCCGGGTGCCGAACCAGTTGCCGGCAATATGGTCGACACCGGGATTGAGATCATTAAAACGCGCAACAAGTTTGCCAAAAGCGCATCGGAAGGCTTGCAGAAAATCGAGACGGCTCTGCCGTATCTGATTGCCGCGCGTGCCACGCAGGCGGTGTCGGCGCAGGATACCGATAGTGTGACCTATACCGGTACGCGCTTGCCGTGCCCAGGACGTCCGAGTCGGATTTCGTTGCGCTCGAGGGTTCTGAGATCTCGACCGATGCCATTAAAGACACATCGAAAGATCTGGAGCGCGCAGCAGATGAGCTGCAGAAGGCCTTGGAGGAGACGGCGAAAGCAAAAGAACGCGCCTGGCTTGCGGATTGCGGTGGATCGGTTCCGGCTTCGGTCGGTAGCTGTTCATGCATGTGGGAACGTACGAGGAGTTTGGCAAAGCTCTCGGGTGAGCAGAACCCGCATTATGCTCGAGCATTTCGTGGGAGCCACAGGTGCGCTCGACCGCGCGAAGACCTACTACCGTCAACGCCTGGCAGACGAAAAACCGCAGTTCAAGCGTCGAGACGAAGGCGGAGTCGGCGGCGCGCAAGGCGTTTTACACCTATGCGAGTACAGAGGTCAATCGTGCATATGTAACCGAGGACGGAGATGAAGTCGCTTCCTATATCCCGCTGTTGCCGCGCAACACTGACGAGGTGCGAGCGACGGAACTCTATACCGATACGGTGTGGCCAACCAGTGCCATCGATGGCAAGACGTATCTGCATTACGGAACGAGTTGCCCCAACTATAAGAAGGGGGCGCCATGCGGGCTGGCCTCGGTTGCTGCTTATGACGGGCAGGACAAATGCAATAGATGCCATTTTGGTGTTTCGTCGCTCGGTGCCGTTGCGGCTCCTTCGACTTCTATCGAAAACGGCTTTGAGTACCACTTTGATCGATTCAAAGAGGCTCTGGAAGACTACGTCGAATGCCGCAACAAGGAGTTCGAGCTCGAGCGTCAGACCGAGGACGAGGCCGACCGTGCAGGCAATGCGTTTGACCAGGCCATTAAAGCGCTTTCCGGCGAGCGCCCGCGTATCGCCCCACCTGGCCGCAACGGCGTGGTCGCCTTTGCAGTTTCGGGTGACATTACCAGCCCCGATCAACTTAACTCCTCGTTTAACGCGGCAGTCAGGCTTGGCGATCGCGGTGCTATCTCTGCCGCGGTGCTGGCGCCCGATGAGGCGACGGCGCAAAACAACGTGCTTTCGCGATTTTTCTCGACATTGAAGGAACGCTCGGGCGGCGTTGCCGGCGTGCTCGACGGCGTCATGGATGTTTGGGGACGGCTACTCGTGGGATACGGAGACATCCAAGGTTCGGCCGACGAACTTATGGACGAGATGATTAAAGACCTAGGAGGGGGCAGCGGTGCGTTGGGCTCCATTGCATCGTGGCTCGGCGATACCGTTTCGGCGTCCGTGGCGGCGCTGGGTTTGGAACCGTGCGACTTGCGCCTGCGAAAGCCGGTGCTGACCGATTCCGCCAACGTCATTAAGAGTCCGGGGTCTGACATTGCGGGTCTCTCTCAAACGCAAGACAAACTGCGAAGTATTCCGTTGGGCGTGACCGATCCCAAGGCGCTTTGCGAGGCGTTGGAATATCAAGTCGAACGCACCATTAGCGGTACGGTGTTCACACTTGCGGAGATTCCTCTGCCCGGCGGCGGCTCCATCCCGCTCACCGTCGATGTCGCCACGCTGGTTGGCGCTCTGGGCGGTGGGTCGTAATGAGTATCCGCATGCGTCTGCGCGAGGAGCGCGCCCAAGCGACGGTTGAGATGGCAGTGGTTACGCCCGTTTTGCTGGTGCTGGCACTCATCGTGTACAACGTCATGATCTTTGCCAGCGCTGTTGCGCGCTTCGACGCGTGGTGCCCGACATCGTGTTGGCGCACGCCGTGGCGTCGGAGGGGGAGGGCGACGAAAGCTCTGCCGATGCCTCGGCGACGGTTCAGACTCAAATTCTGAATGCCATGGAAGGCTATGACTTGCAGATCGAAGTGTCGAGCGAGCAAGGCGCGGAGGCATCGGATGGTGGCCTGCTCTCCCTATCCGGTACGTTTAGGACCTACACCTGCACCATGCACTATGAGCCGTGGCCGACTTCTCTCAGCATCGCTGGCGTTCCGCTGGGGGCGCCGACAACGTTGTCGCACGAGCGTGCGGTGACGGTCGATCCATGGCGTCCGGGGGTGGTCATGTGACCGCGGTCTCGTCCTACATCGTCTACGCGCGGGCACTCAATAGGCTGGGTTGGACGCCGGCCGAGTTTGTGGTGGCGGAGTCGTTTGTCGTGCGCCTGCGCGGCATGCTGGGACGGCGTCCGGTTGCCGCCAACGGCCTGCCGCTCGTCATGGCGTTTCCACGCTGCTCTTCGGTCCATACGTGTTTTATGGCCTATCCCATCGACATCGCCTTCATCGATCGCGACGGCAATATCCTCGCGCGCTACGAAAACGTCCGCCCTTGGCGCATGTGCTCCTGCCCCGGCGCCTGGGCCGTACTAGAGCGTCCTTCAATCATTGTTTCGACCCCTGCTCTCCAACGCGTGCCGGCTTAAGAATTGGCGACAGTGGACTTTCGTCATACGAAATTGGGTAAGATGGAGGAGAAGATGCATGGATGTTGAGATTCATCCCAACGCTAAAAAGCACCTGACGGAAAAGCAGGTGCTTAGCGCTTGGCTTGCGGTTACTGAGTGCATTCGTCGCGAGTCGAAGGACGAGCCGCCGAGATGGCTTGCGATTGGATGGCTCCCAGACGGACGAAGCGTGGAGCTTGTCGCGGTCGAGCTTGTCCGTGGGTGGCTTATCATTCATGCCTTGTCTCCAGTCCAGAAGAAATTTTGGCAGGAGATTGAACAGGCTCGGCAAAGGGGTCGATGATGGGCAAGACGTATACGGCCGCTAATGGTCAGGTTGTAACGGATGAAATGATTGACGCGTGGTGCGAGTCGTACGAGCGCGGAGAGTTTCCGGATGGCGAACACACCGTTGGTGGGATCGTGCATGGACGGCTCCCGCTCTCAGGTGAGGGGACGGCAACGCTGTCGGTCAAGATTCCTCTGGGAATGAAGGAGGCCATTCGTCGACGGGCGGCTGCGAGGGGATGACGCCAAGTGAGTTTGCCCGTGCGGCTCTGAGTGAAAAACTTCTTGCTGCCGCTGATGCCTCTGACGTGCCGATTTATAGAACCGAGGCTGTGCTCAAAAACTTTTTTAAAATTCTCGGTTGACCGGAACGCGTCCTTGGTTATACTAATCAAGCCTTGAAACAAGGCACACCTCAAATGGCTGGGTAGCTCAGTTGGTAGAGCAGAGGACTGAAAATCCTCGTGTCAGGGGTTCGATTCCCTTCCCCGCCACCTTGAATTGACTAGGACCTCTGCAAAGGGGTCCTTTTCTTTTATGTAGCCCATGCACGGAATCGAACCCCGTGAGGGCGCGGAGCTGAGGAAACGCGCAAGCGTTTTCCAGCGTAGCTCGCAAGGCGCGCAAGCGCCGCAGCGGTCCGTCCGCGCAGCGCGCGGACGCGATTCCCTTCCCCGCCACCTTGAATTGACTAGGACCTCTGCAAAGGGGTCCTTTTCTTTTATTGAGGGCTCTGCGGAAATTGCGTCCCGGAATTTGGCTTCAGAGTGGGATGCGCTTTCCGGCGCTTACTTCCGACGTGCGTGCACATCTCGGGCCCGCCCGCTCAGACATTCCTCCCGCTTTTGCGCCACTTTACAGACCGTTCGGTCGTCTGTCCGCATGCGCGGGTATACTCAAAACGATACTTTTCCTATGCAATACGATGCAGGCTCGGCCTGCACGATCCGAAGGGGGCAGTGATGGAGAGGATACTCGGCGTTAATCTCTCTGGCTGGTTTATTCCCGAGCTTGGGTGACCCCGTCGCTATACGCGGCGACCGGTGCATCCAACGCGGCCGAGCTGCAGGAGGCCATGGCACCGCCGCCTATAACGAGCGCATGCGCCGTCATTACGAGACGTTTGTGAGCGAGGACGATTTCCGTCGCATGGCGCAGATCGGCCTCAACGCCGTGCGCCTGCCGGTGCTTGGTATGCCTTTGGCTCACAGGAGTCCGATGCTCCTACATCTCGGTTGTCGATTACATCGACGCGCGATTGAGTGGGCTGCCAAGTACAACATTCGCGTGCTGCTTGACCTGGCGACTGTGCCCGGTGGCCAGGGCGATTCCAACGATTCGCCCGCCACGCCGGAGGCTGTTGCCGAGTGGCATTCGTCCACCAACGGTCGTCATGTCGCACTCGACGTGCTCGAGCGCTTGGCCGATCGCTACGGCGAGGCCGAGAGCCTGCTGGGTATTGAGCTGCTGGATACGCCGCAGATGAGTGTCCGCAAGAGCCTCTTCACCATGACGGATGGCATTCCTGCTCACTACCTGCGCAATTTCTATCGCGATGCTTACGAGCTCGTCCGTTCGTATATGCCCGAGGATAAGATCGTCGTTTTCTCGTCGTCGGGGCATCCCAGCGAGTGGAAGCATTTTATGCGCGGCGCCAAGTACAAGAACGTCTACATGGACCTTCACCTGTACCATTACCGCGACGAGCATGCGCTCGACATCACGAGCCCCCGCGGGCTGACGACGGCGATTTCGCGTAACAAGCGCGAGCTTAAAGAAGCGATTTCAACTGGGTTCCCCGTGCTGGTGGGCGAATGGTCGGGCGCGGCGATCTTTGCCAACTCGTCGGTTACGCCCGAGGGCCGCAATGCCTACGAGCGCGTGTTTATCGCCAATCAGCTGGCTTCGTTTGCGCCGGCTGCCGGTTGGTTCTTCCAAACGTGGAAGACCGAGAAGCGCATTGCAGCATGGGACGCCCGCGCGGCGCTCGGCACGCTCGAGCGCGGCATGATTGAATAGGTTGATATGACGCAAAACAGCGCCCATACGGGCAAACTCTATGTGGTCGGCACGCCCATCGGCAACCTGGGCGACCTGTCCCGCGCGTTGGCGAAGCCTTTGCCGCTGCCGATGTCATCTGCTGCGAAGACACGCGTGTGACGTCAAAGCTGCTGATGCACCTGGGCATTTCCAAGCCGCTTGTCCGTTGCGACGAGAATGTGATCGCCAGCCGCGCCGCCGGCCTGGTCGACCGCCTGCTGGCGGGGGAGACCCTCGCCTTTTGCCTCGGACGCCGGCATGCCGAGCGTGTCCGATCCCGGCCAGGCGCTGGTCGAGGCGGCGCGTGAGGCCGATGTGCCCGTCGAAGTTATTCCCGGGCCTTCTGCTTGCGTCACGGCGCTCGTTTCGTCCGGCATTCCCTGCGAGCATTTCTTCTTCGAAGGCTTTTTGGGTCGCAAGCACGGCGACCGCGTGCGCCGACTGCAGCGTCTTGCCGTGGTGCCCGGCGCACTCATCTTCTACGAGTCTCCACATCGCATCGTGCGACGCTCGAGGCCGTGGCGGAGGTCTTTCCCCAACGTGAGGTTGCCGTCTGCCGCGAACTCACCAAGCTGCACGAGGAGGTCTTGCGCGGGCCCGCCGCCCAGCTCGCCGAGGAGCTGCGTGCTCGCGGCGAGGTAAAGGGCGAGATTGCGCTGGTCATCGCGCCGCCGAGCGAAGATGAGGAGGCCGGTATCGTGCCGGTTGGCGCCGCGGCAGCGGATCCCGACGAGGCTCTGCGCGAGGATATCCGCGCCGCGCTCGAGGAGGGAGAGCCCGCCTCTGCGGTGGCCAAGCGCCTGTCGCAGAAGTACTCGCGCCGTAAGCGCGATGTCTATGCCATGGTGCTCGATATGCAATAGATGGAGGATATCCAGCCCTTGCGCTAGAATCATCCCCTGTATGCAACGTTTTTCTGGAGGACAAACCCCATGGATCAAAGTAAGCTTCGTTCTTTATCACGACGCCATCTACTACGTCAACGCCGATCCGCACCTGGCACGGCTTATTCCACCATCATCGCCGACGTTCAGGCCCGTTATCGTCGCTCCGCCGGCTATAACGTCAAGTTCCTGACCGGCATGGACGAGCACGGCGAGAAGGTCGCCGAGGCCGCAGCCAAGCACAACATGACGCCGCAGGAGTGGACCGACAGCCAGGCTCCGCACTTCAAGGAGCTTTGGAGCAAGCTCGAGATCTCCAACGACGACTTCATCCGCACCACCGAGCCGCGCCAGCATCATGCCGTGCAGTACCTGTGGGAGCGCATGAAGGAGTCCGGCTACCTGTATAAGGGCAGCTACGACGGTTGGTATTGCGTGCCTGACGAGACCTACTTCACCGATACGCAGGTCCAGAAGGGCGACGAGGAGTACGGCAGCGTCGGCCAGCACCTGTGCCCCGACTGCCACCGTCCGCTTGAGCGCGTGCAGGAGGAGTCCTACTTCTTTAAGCTTTCCGCTTTCCAGGACAAGCTGCTCAAGCTTTACGACGAGCACCCCGACTTTGTCGAGCCTGCGTTCCGCATGAACGAGGTACGTAGCTTTGTCGAGGGCGGCCTTAATGACCTTTCCGTGAGCCGTACGAGCTTTGACTGGGGCATTCAGGTCCCGTTTGACGAGGGTCACGTGACCTACGTGTGGTTCGATGCGCTGCTCAACTATATGACGGCCGTCGGCTACGGTGTCGACACCGACGAGGCGCGTGCCGAGCTGGCCTATCGCTGGCCCGCGCAGTTCCACATCGTGGGCAAGGACATCATCCGCTTCCACTGCGTCATTTGGCCCGCCATGCTCATGGCCATCGGCGAGGCCCTGCCCGAGCACGTCTTTGCCCACGGCTTCCTGACCGTGCGCAATGCCGAGACCGGCAAGGCCGAGAAGATGTCCAAGAGCCGCGGCAACGCCATCGCTCCGCAGGACGTTATCGACATGTTGGGCGTCGAGGGCTATCGCTACTACTTTATGACCGACGTCGTCCCCGGCACCGACGGTGCCATCAGCTTCGATCGCATGGAGCAGGTCTACAACGCCGACCTGGCCAACAGCTGGGGCAACCTTATCTCGCGTTCGCTCAACATGAGCGGCAAGTACTTTGATGGTTGCGCGCCCGCCAAGCCCGCATCGTTCGATGCGTTCGACAACCCGCTGGCAAAGATCGCCGATGGTCTGGTCGAGCGCTACATGGCCAAGATGGACGTGCTCGATTATGGTGGAGCTAAGGACGAGGTCATGGAGCTCATCCATGCCGCCAACCACTACATCGAGGACTCCGAGCCCTGGCGCTTGCCAAGGACGAGGCCAAGGCTGACGAGCTGGCGTTTGTGATCTACAACCTGCTCGAGGCCATCCGCATTGCCGCTCACCTGCTGATGCCGCTCATGCCCCAGACTTCTGCCGAGGCCCTGCGCCGCCTGTCCTGCGAGGACGAGGCGCGAGCGACGACCTCAAGGGCATTTGCGCTTGGGGCCTGCTTGCCGGTGGTCAGCCCGTCGAGAAGGGCGAGCCGCTGTTCCCGCGTCTGGGCTAAGCCGCTGCGCGCCATATCGGCAATTTGCTGTTTAGCTGTAAGGGCATGGCCGCAACGGTCCATGCCCTTTTGCTTTACGATGCAGCCACCATGTTAAGGAGGCAACCATGACAACTTCGCCTTTGGCAAACCCCACGGCAACTAGGGAGCTGCTAGAGGAGTTTGGCCTTGCGACCAAGCATCGCCTGGGCCAGAACTTCCTGATCGACAACCATGTGATCGAACGTATCTGTGAGCTCGCTGAGCTTGCGGGCGATGAGCGCGTGCTCGAGGTCGGCCCGGGTTGCGGCACGCTGACGTTGGCCCTGCTGCAGGAGGCGGCGTGCGTTACGTCGATTGAGGCAGATCCCGAGCTCGAGCCGGTGCTCGATGCTCACGCCGCCGACTACGCCAACTTCCGCTTTATCATGGGCGACGCGCTTAAGGTGGGCCCGGAGCAGATTGAGCAGGCCGCCGGCGGCGAGCCCACGGTATTTGTCGCGAACTTGCCCTATAACGTGGCGGCGACAATCATCCTGCAGTTCTTCCAGACGATGCCCGCGCTCAAGCGCGCCGTCGTCATGGTGCAAAAGGAGGTTGCCGATCGCATTGCCGCAGTGCCGGGCAACAAGACCTATGGCGGCTATACGGCAAAGCTCGGCCTGTATGCGCAGGTGACGGGTCGCTTTGAGGTGCCGCCGCGTTGCTTTATGCCGGCGCCGCACGTGGACTCGGCCGTCGTGCGTATCGACCGTGTTGACGGCGTGGTACCCGAAGGACTCGATCGCGAATTTGTGGCCCGCGTGATTGATGCTGCATTTGCTCAGCGTCGCAAGACCATCCGCAATTCCATGAGCGCCAACGGTTTTGCCAAGGACGTGCTCGATGCCGCTTTTGAGGTTTGCGGTATCGCACCCACCACGCGCGCCGAGACGCTCGATGTTGCCGACTTTGTCCGTCTGGCCCGGGAGCTAATCCATGATGCCTAATGCCGAACGCGTGACGTTTACCAAGAAAAAGAAGACGGTTGCTTGTCCCGTGCCTTTGGCGCCGCTTGCCGACACGCATGCACATCTGCTTTCGTTTTGGGGCAAAGAAGTGCCCGAGACGCTCGTGCGCGCCAAAGCCGCGGGCGTCGACCTGTTGGTGACGATGTTCGACCCCATCGCTGACAAACGCAGCGTGACGGACTATAGCGACTGGCTCGTGCGCGAAATTCTGCCGATGCAGGATATCCCGCAGATCAAGTATCTTGCCGGCGTGCATCCGTATGGCGCGCCGGACTATACCGACGACGTTCACGCACAGGTCGTTGCCGCACTCGATGACCCTTTGTGCGCCGGTATCGGCGAGATCGGTCTGGACTACCACATGGATTACGACGACGATATCGCGCCGGCGCCCCACGACGTGCAGATCGACTGTATGGCGCGCCAACTCGAGGTCGCCGTACGCCGCAATGTGCCGGTAGAGCTGCATCTGCGTCATGAGGATACGGACGAGGAGCGCACCTCGCATGTGGACGCTACAACGTGTTGCGCGAGGTCGACGTGCCCCAGGCCGGTTGCGTACTGCACTGCTTTGGCGAGGACCGCGCCACGATGGAGCGCTTTGTGGAGCTGGGCTGCTATATCGCCTATGGTGGCGCGGCCACCTTTAAGCGCAACGACGACGTGCGCGAGGCATTTGCGGCAACCCCACTCGATCGAATTTTGTTCGAGACGGATTGCCCGTATATGGCTCCGGAGCCCATCCGCGGTCTTGAATGCGAGCCCGCAATGATCTCCATTACGGCAAACGCGCTGGTTAACGACCGTGTCGATCGCACAGGTGAGGACGCCGAAACAATCGCGCAAGCCGCTTGGGAAAATGCCTGCAAACTTTTTCAAAAATAGTTCTTGCGTTCGCGGTGGCGCTCCGTTATTCTAATTCCTGCACGCGGGCGTGGCGGAATTGGCAGACGCGTACGGTTCAGGTCCGTATGGGGGCAACCCCATGAAGTTCAAGTCCTTTCGCCCGCACCATTAAATGAAAGAGCTCCCAGCGATGGGAGCTTTTTTGTTATGAGCCATCGCAGGGACTTGAACCTGCGAAGGAGCGAGCGTAAAGAAAACGCGGAGCGTTTTAGCGAGCTGGCGAGTCCGCCGGCAGGCGGGCGAAGCCGGTGCGGATCCGCGCAGCGGATACGCGGACGTCCTTTCGCCCGCACCATTAAATGAAAGAGCTCCCAGCAATGGGGGCTTTTTTGTTATGCACAATCTCCTTGGACGGGTATCCTAATGCCAACGTGTGCCTATCAGAGGAGAGACCATGCTGTTGTCCGGTATCATTGCCGCCCTTACGAGCCTTTTGATTCCCATCATCATTTTGTTGCTGCTGCTTCCCAACGCCTGCTATGTCGTTGAACAACAGCATGCCGTGATCATCGAGCGTCTGGGCAAGTTTAACCGCATCGTCAACGCGGGCTTCCACATGAAGGTGCCCGTGATCGACCGCAAAGCCGCCACGGTGAGTCTGCGCACCATGAAAAACGGTTTTGGTATCGACGTTAAGACCCAGGATAATGTGACCATCGGCCTCGAGGTCTCTGCTCAGTACCACGTGAGCTATGACATGGGTGCTGGCCCGGCAGATTCGGGTATCTACAAGAGCTACTACATGCTGCAGGAGCCCGTCGACCAGATGCGTGACTTCATCACCGACGCCCTGCGCTCTTCGATTCCCGTCTACACACTCGATGAGGTCTTTGCCAAGAAGGATGACATCGCCAAGGACGTCAACGCTACCGTTTCCGAGCAGATGGCCGCCTACGGCTTCACCCTCGTGTCGACGCTCATCACCAAAATCGCACTGCCGACCGAGGTCGAGAACTCCATGAACGACATCAACGCCGCCCAGCGCAAGCGCGCTGCGGCACAGGAGCTCGCCGAGGCCGACCGCATCAAGCGCGTCACCGAGGCGACCGCCGAGGCCGAGGCTATGGAAAAGGCGGGCGAGGGCATCGCCAACCAGCGCAAGGCCATTGCACTGGGTATCAAAGATTCGCTCGAGATCATCCAGGAGACGGGTGTCGGCAATGACGAGGCCAACCAACTGTTCATGTTTACGCAGTGGTCCGAGATGATGACGGAGTTCGCTCGCACGGGTAAAACCTCGACGGTCGTGCTGCCGAGCGACTTTTCGCAGTCGGCCTCTATGTTCGAGCAGATGCTGGCTGCCGGTAAGGTTCAGAACGAGTCAAAGGAGTAGGCACGCGTGAAATACACCGTCGTTTGTGTTGGCAAGCTCAAAGAGCGCTTTTGGAAGGACGCGTGCGCTGAGTACACCAAGCGCCTAGGCGCCTATGCCAAGGTGGATATCCGCGAGGTGGCCGATATCGACCCGGCTAAGGCGGGCGGCGTGGATGCCGCGCGCGACAAGGAGGGGGCGGCAATTCTTGCTGCATTGCCGTCTCGAGCGCATGTGATCCTGCTGGCTATCGAGGGCAAGGAGCGTTCGAGTGAGGAGCTCTCGGCGAGGCTCGACGATCTTATGCTGCGAGGCAGCAGCGACATCGCCTTTGTGATTGGCGGTTCGGACGGCGTGAGCGATGAGGTGCGCGCCCGCGCCGACGAGATGCTCAGCTTTGGACGCATTACCTTGCCGCATAACTTGGCGCGCGTGGTGCTGCTGGAGCAAATCTACCGCGCCTGCAAGATCAGCCGTGGCGAGCCGTATCACAAATAGGTCGGCAATACGAAACAATGGCGTGGGACAATAGCTTTCGTTTTGAAGAGCGTGTCTGAGAGGACTATGAGATATGAAGATTGGATTTGTCGGTTTTGGCAATATGGCGAGCGCTATGGCCGATGGCTGGATCGCTGCCGGTGTAGCTGCGAGCGACATGTGCGCCTGCGCGGGTCGCTACGACGCACTGGTTGAGCGCTGCGAGGCGCGCGGCATGGTCGCCTGCCACGATGCCGCCGAGGTTGTCGCCGCATCCGATATCGTGGTCGCTGCGGTCAAACCGTACATGATCGAGAAGGTATTCGCCCCGCTCAAGGATGCTCTTGCCAAAAAGGTCGTTCTGTCGGTTGCCTGGACCTGGGACAGTGCCAAGTGGGAGCAGGTCCTGCCGGGCGTCGCGCATATCTCGACGGTGCCCAACACACCGGTTTCGGTGGGCGAGGGCGTCATCGCTTGCGAGAAGGCTTCCACGCTTAGTGATGAGCAGAGCGCCGTGGTGCTTGATCTGCTTGGCAAGCTCGGTGCGGTGGTCGAGCTTGATACGAGCCTGCTGTTCGTGGGCGGCACGGTGGGTGGTTGCGCTCCGGCATTTGTCGCTATGGCAATCGAGGCCCTGGGCGATGCGGCGGTCAAGCACGGTATCCCGCGTGCCGATGCTATCGCATTGTGAGCCAGATGGTGCTAGGTACGGCAAAGTTGCAGCTTTCAACTGGTCAGCATCCTGCGGCGATGAAGGATGCCGTATGCTCGCCCGGTGGCGCCACCATCAAGGGCGTCGTTGCGCTCGAGGATGCCGGCATGCGCAGTGCCCTGGTCAAGGCAATCGACGCAACTCTCCAGTAAAACCTGCCATTTAGGGACAGGTTTATTTTGGCAGGTTTTTCCTGCGGTTTTGTCGTATGTGCGAAAAGCGCCCGCAACTGGCTCAATTCCAGTTGCGGGGCGCTTGCGTTTGCCCAGATAAAACCGACCAAAATAAACCTGGCCCTTTTTGGCAGGTTAGTCCCAGAAGCTGTCTTCCTCATCCTCGGACTTGGGTCCGCGGTCGACGTACATCTTATGGGTACGCTTCTCCATTACAAAGGCAAGAATCGCAAATAACAGGATGCCGCCGGCGAAAAGGATGGCAAAACCGGTGCGGGTGCCAAACAAAAAGGAAAAAACTGCGTCCATTGGGTGCCTTCTTGCGTAGTTGAGTTGGGTCGTAAACGCTCATAAGTATATACTTGCCCATACATGTACAAGGTTGCAACCTAAATGGAATGTATATCGCCGGAGGATCTAATGCTTGATATCAAGTTTGTTCGCGAGAACCCCGATGCCATCGATGTCGCCATGGCTAACCGCCAGACGTCTTGGGATCGCGAGAAGTTCTTTGAGCTCGACGACGAGCGCCGTGCCGTCATCACCGAGGTCGAGGAGCTCCAGGCTACGCGTAATGCCGAGTCCAAGAAGATCGGCGCCCTGATGAAGGAGGGCAAGAAGGACGAGCCGAGGCTGCCAAGGAGGCCGTGCGCGCCGTCAACGAGAAGATTGACGGTCTGGCCGAGCGTCGTACCGCCCTCGAGCAGGAGCAGTACGACTTCATGGCTCACCTGCCCAACATTCCTTGCGAGGCCACGCCGTACGGTAAGGACGAGGACGAGAACATCGAGCGTCGCCGCTGGGGCACCCCGCGCGAGTTCGACTTCGACTTTAAGCCGCACTGGGATCTGGGCACCGATCTGGACATCCTCGACTTCGAGCGTGGCAACAAGCTCTCCGGCAGCCGCTTTACCGTTCTCGGTGGCGCCGCGCCCGCCTGGAGCGTGCCTTATCAACTTCTTCCTCGATACGCACACCAGCCGTGGCTTCAAGGAGTGGTGGCCGCCTATCGTCGTCAAGCGTCAGACTATGTTCGGCACGGGCCAGCTGCCCAAGTTCGAGGACGACGCCTATCATGTCTCGGGCGACAACTTCCTGATCCCCACCGCCGAGGTCGTGCTCACCAATCTGCACGCCGGCGAGGTCCTCGATGCCGACACCCTGCCGCGCCGCTACACCGCCTTCACCCCCTGCTTCCGCGAGGAGGCCGGTTCCGCCGGTCGCGACACCCGCGGCATCATCCGTCAGCACGAGTTCGACAAGGTCGAGATGGTCAAGTTCGCTAAGCCGGAGGAGTCCGACGAGGAGCTCGAGACCATGACCGCCGAGGCCGAGTACCTGCTGCAGCAGCTGGGCCTTCCGTATCGCGTGATTAGCCTGTGCACCGGCGACTTGGGCTTCTCTGCCCGTCAGACCTACGACGTCGAGGTTTGGCTGCCGAGCTACAACGCCTACAAGGAGATCAGCTCCTGCTCCAACTGCGGTGACTTCCAGGCTCGCCGCGCCAACATCAAGTATCGCGACCCCGAGAACTTCAAGGTTCGCGCTACCTGCACACTCTCAACGGTTCCGGCTTGCCGCCGGCCGCACCATGGCCGCTATTCTGGAGAACTACCAGACGCCGACGGCACCATCACGATCCCCGAGGTCTTGCGTCCTTACATGGGCGGTCTCGAGAAGATCGAGCCGGTCGCGTAAATTGGCTGCATAGGGGATATGCAAGGGCGCTCCTTCGGGGGCGCCCTATTTCGTGCGCAGGTCCATACCATGCCGTGCGGACAGCTCAATAGAAAACACACGAACAACTGTTCTGTATACAGCCATCTACCTGCTATGCTTTTGCTAAATAAGAGCGAGAGAAAGGGGACGCGATGGAGCTGTTTGATGATCGGGTGGTTTTGTTTGAGAGCGACGAGGGCGGGGAGTACCTGCTTGTAACGTGTGAGCCGTCTGGCATGGGTGGCCTGGTGGTTCGACAGACGAGCGAGGGTCCGTTGACACAATGGTGCTTTGAGGAGTCGCCGCATGTGGTCGAGACCTTTGTGACGCACGAGGGACTTGTGGCGCTGGAGCACTTCTATGGAGTTGGGACTTCCAACCAGGTCGCGCGCATGCTGAGCATCTCGTTTGCCGATTATGATTGTGCCCAGCGGGTGAGATCGCTCCTGAGGGAACTTGACGCTAAGTTCGACGTGATCGAAAAGCCAATCGATCGTACGGGGAACGGCGGTATATGCGGAGCAGCATGACAAAACTGCGTTCCACAAAAAAGTTTGAGATTGTGCTTGACTCCAATAAGCTAAAGTGGTTTTATATGTCTTGCGCTGCGGCGTTACCTCAGCTGGATAGAGGGTCTGACTACGAATCAGAACGTCATAGGTTCGAATCCTATACGCCGCACCAATTGAAATCGAAAAGCCTCCGGCAACGGGGGCTTTTCTTTTATGCCACCGCTGCATGGATTCGAACCTCGGTCGAGGCGCGGGCGAAAGAAAACGCGGAGCGTTTTTAGCCCGCGGGCGAGCACGCCGGAAGGCGGCGAAGCCGGTGCGGATCGCGCAGCGGATG
>ENA-OQER01000747-OQER01000747.1-human-gut-metagenome-genome-assembly--contig:-NODE-747-length-17142-cov-6.633970_pt1 | contig 17142 bp, 21 predicted proteins | sample MGYA00242797_ERZ504639 | MGnify/ENA primary metagenome ERZ504639 (study PRJEB26092, sample SAMD00036306) | human gut metagenome | host: Homo sapiens | study: EMG produced TPA metagenomics assembly of...
TCCAAGCCCTCGACCTTAACAGCTCGGTGGGAGCGGCGGCAAGCTCGTCAGAGAGCTCGAGCTTGGTCTGGTTCATCTTCAGCCAACCCCAAGTGGCAGCTGGCATCGCATTGACCTGCTCAAGGGTGGTAGCAGCGGTGTTCGTGGTCTGGTTCATTATCCGATCGCTCCTTCCATCTCGAGCTTGATCAGGTTGTTCATCTCGACGGCGTACTCAAGCGGCAGCTCCTTGGAGACCGGGTTGGCAAAGCCGTTGACGATCATGGTGCGGGCCTCTTCCTCCGAGATGCCGCGGCTCATCAGGTAGAACACCTTGTCGTCGCCGATGCGGCCGATGGTGGCCTCGTGGCCGATGTCGACGTTCTTGGCGCGGATGTCCATGGCCGGAATAGTGTCGGAGCGGCTCTGGTCGTCGAGCATGAGCGACTGGCAGCTCACGGTTGCTTGGAGCCTCGGCCTTGGGCGTGGCCACGATAGAGCTACGGAAGGTCTGGATGCCGCCGCTCTTGGAGATGCCCTTGGTCTCGACGGTTGCCGAGGTCTCGGCGCGTTGAGTACGACCTTACAGCCGGTATCGAGGTTCTGGCCGGCGCCGGCAAAGGTGATGCCGGTAAAGCTCGAGCGGGCGCCGCGGCCGTTGAGCACGCTCATGGGGTAGAGATAACCCACATGGCTGCCGAAGGAGCCACTGATCCACTCGATGTCGCCGTCCTCGTCCACGCGCGCACGCTTGGTGTTGAGGTTGTACATGTTCTTGGACCAGTTCTCGATGGTCGAGTAGCGCAGGTGTGCACGCTTGCCCACAAAGAGCTCGACAGCACCGGCGTGGAGGTTGGCCACGTTGTACTTGGGTGCGGAGCAGCCCTCGATAAAGTGCAGGTCGGCATCGTCCTCGACAATGATGAGCGTGTGCTCAAACTGGCCGGCGCCCTTGGCGTTAAGGCGGAAGTAGCTCTGCAGCGGGAAGTCCAACTTGGTGCCCTTGGGAACGTAGACAAACGAGCCGCCCGACCACACGGCGCCGTGCAGGGCCGCAAACTTGTGGTCGGTGGGCGGGATGAGCGTCATGAATTTCTCGTGGATGAGCGGCTCCCACTGCGGATCGTGCAGGGCTTCCTCAATACCGGAGTAGACGATGCCCATCTTGGACGCCGTGTCCTGCATGTTGTGGTAGACCAGCTCGGAGTCGTACTGCGCGCCGCGCCCGCCAGGTAGCTGCGCTCGGCCTCGGGGATGCCCAAGCGCTCAAAGGTGTTCTTGATGTCGTCGGGCACCGACTCCCAGTCGTGCTTTTGGTCGGTGTTGGGCTTGACGTAGGTGACGATGTTGTCCATGTCCAGGCCCTCGATGGAGGGGCCCCACGTCGGGTCGGGAAAACGATTGAAGATCTCGAGGGACTTGAGGCGCAGGTCGAGCATCCACTGCGGCTCGTCCTTTTTGGCGCTGATCTCGCGCACGATGTCGGGCGTGATGCCGGCGTCGAGGCGCTCGAATCCCTCCTCGCCATAGGTGAAGTCGTAGAGGCTGCGGTCGATGTCCGCGACCTCGGTGCGGTTCTTGGTCATTGCGTCGCCCCTTTACGCCTGCTGCTCGGCAGCGGCAGACTCGGCCTGGGCGCGCTGCTCGGCGGCCTCGCGCTCGAAGGTCTCAAAGCCGTTCTTGTCGATCCAGGGGATGAGCGAGGCGTCGTCCTCGCGCACGATGTGGCCCTTGACCATAACGTGGACGCGGTCGACATCCAGGTGCTCCAAAATGCGCGTGTTGTGCGTGATGATGAGCATGGAGCCGTCGCAGCTCTTGCGATACGCGTCCATGCCGTGGCTGACGGTGGACAGGGCGTCGACGTCCAGCCGGAGTCAGTCTCGTCCAGGATGGCGAGCTTGGGCTGCAGCAGCAAAAGCTGGAGCATCTCGACCTTCTTCTTCTCGCCGCCCGAGAAGCCCACGCCCAGCTCACGGTTGAGGTAGGCGGTATCCATGTTGAGCTCGGCCGCGAGCTCCTTGACGCGGCGGCGGAACTCCTTACCCTTCATCTCCAGGCCGGGGCGGCCGGCGATGCTGGCGCGCAAAAAGCTCGACAGCGGCACGCCGGGGATCTCGACCGGTGCTTGGAAGCTCAGGAACAGGCCGGCGCGCGAGCGCTTGTCGGTGGTGAGCTCGGTGATGTCCTGGCCGTCAAAGACGATACGGCCGTCGTTGACCGTGTAGACGGGGTCGCCCATGACCAGGTGGCCGAGGGTGGACTTGCCGGCGCCGTTGGACCCATCAACACGTGGGTCTCGCCGGCGGCGACGTTGAGGCTGACGTTGTGAGGATGGTCTTCTCGTCCACGGAGGCGGTCAGACCTTCGATGGAAAGCAGCGGATTTGCGCTCATGCTGTCCCTCTCTGTATATGGTGTACTCATAGGTGTACTAAACCCTAGGAATCTTCTCGGAATAAAGTTACTATGGGTTCGGCGTTAGTCAAGGGAAAACCCGACTAATCCACTCGACTTTTCAAATTCTGGGACAAAATAACCTGTTGTGTTTGTCCCACTTACTTTAAATTTGGGACAAACAAACCTGGTTATGTTGTCCCAGATGCGATGGGAGGGTAGGTATGCTCATTTCTTCCAAGGGCCGCTATGCCCTCCGACTGATGATCTATATCGCGGCGCTGGGCGACGCCGAGGGCAAGATTGCCTTGCGCGAGGTTGCCGACCGCGAGCGCATTTCGCAGAAGTATCTGGAGCAGCTGGTGCGTCCGCTTATGAAGGCGGACCTGCTTAAGAGCGTGCGTGGCAAGGGCGGCGGCTACATGATGGGCAAGGACCCGGCCGAGGTGCGTGCCGGCGACATCTTGCGTGCCGTTGAGGGCAGCACGGCTCCGGTGGCGTGCGATGGCATCGACAACAGCTGCGCCCGCAGTGACTTGTGTTCCACCGTCAAGTTCTGGCGTGGTCTGGATGACGTGATCGAAAAGTACGTCGACGGCGTGACGTTGGCCGACCTGGCCGCCGTCCCCGAGATCAACTTTGACATTAAGCTGTAGGGCTGCAAATGGCATCTCTCGACAAGGTGTATAAGCAAATCGAAGTTTTTGCTCGGGAATGTGACGCCGAGACGGTCGTGTTGTTTGGTTCTCGTGCTCGAGGCGACAACTTGCCCAAGAGCGATATTGACATCGCCGTAGCAGGTTGCCGGGATTTCGGCCGTTTCTCATATTTGATCGAGGAACATCTTGATACTCTTTTAGATGTAGATGTCGTCAATCTCGATGAGCCTTATCGCAGCAATTGCTCGATGAAATTGCCAGGGATGGTGTGATTCTGTATGAAAAAATATGAGAACTTTGCCAGCGCCTTGGCGAATCTTGAGGATGCGCCCAATCAGGATCTTAACAATGATTTTGTTCAGAGTGGATTGATTAATAAGTTCAATCTTCAATTTGAACTGAGCTGGAAGCTCCTTAAGCGTCTGCTCGAGTATGAGGGCGCCACGCTTGCCGCGTCGGGGTCTCCTCGTGCCATCTTGAAGGAGTCCTACCGATCTACGACTTATTGATGAGGCAGCCTGGCTGGATATGCTCAGAGACCGCAATACGAACGTCCATATCTACGACAACAAGCTCGCTCAAGATTTGATTCAGCGCATCTTGAACGTCTATATTCCCGCTTTCTGTCAGTTGAGAGACGGGCTGACGAAACGTTACGGCGAGCTTCTGTTGGCGCCCGACGACCAGTTTGTCTAATTCCTTAAGATTTCGCGGAGGGTTGTTGCCGTTTACCGAGGGGTTGTTGTGCAACAACGGGCGAGCTGCAATACTTATTTTTATCTTTGCAAACTGAACTTTAACTACACCAATGCAGGGAGGATCTTATGCAGCCCAAGCATTCTGCGATTGTCGCGGGTCTGACGCTGGCGCTTTCGTTTGGCGCCGTTTCCGCGCCGGCACCCGCCGCTGCCGAGGAGCCCACGCCGGGCGTGCCTCGGATGCCACCGATATCGATAAGGGCCTTTACACCCAACAGTCCTTCTCGGGCGTGCTGAGGTCGGTCCAGGGCGTTTCGTTTGTCAACGTGACTCCCGAGATGAAGTACTTCACCAAATATGAGAGCCATGGCAACTATAACCAGGGCTTTTCGTATGGTGACGGCTACAACGCGCTGGGCTATTACCAGTTCGACCGCCGTTGGTCGCTCATTCCGTTTATGAAGCAGGTCTACAACTACAGCCCCGAAAAATACAGCATGCTCAAGGATGCGATTGATCGCGGCAGCGAGATTTCCAACGCGAACAATCCCATGTCCGAGAACGGTCAGCTCACCGAGCTGGGCCGTATCGCGCAGGAGGCTTTCCAGGGTGCTTACAACACCGATCCTGTTGAGTTCTCAGCACTTCAAGATGCCTATGCGTACAACTCGTACTATGCGGTGACCGAGGCGTGGCTCAAGAGCGGCCTGGGTATTGATATTTCGGGCCGCGCCGATTGCGTCAAGGGCATGGTGTGGAGCATTACCAACATGTGCGGCACTGGTGGCTGCAGGGACTTTTTCCGCTGGGCGAATCTTTCCAACGATATGTCCGACCGCGAGTTTGTGATGGCGCTCTCCAATAGCGTGGTCAACAATGTCGCCACCAAGTTTTCAAGTCAGCCCCAGTATCATGAGGGCTGGAAGAATCGTTATAAAAATGAGCTGAAGGACTGCTTGGTTTTTATCGCCGAGGATGAGGCTGCCGCTGCGACGCCCGTGCAGCCTGAGCCTACGCCGGCGCCCTCGCCGACACCTGATTCGAATGACGACTCGAGTGACGATGCCAACGATGACAGGATGGATGCGCCCTCGACCGATGCTGACGGTAATGGCTCTGCTGGTGGCACTACCAATGACGGCTCTACCTCGAACGGCTCCGATTCGAACGGCCCTGCTGCGGGCGATTCGTCTTCAAACTCTGCCGGCAATACGAACAGCGCCGCCTCTGGTTCGACCGACGCTGACTCCTCTAACTCATCCACCGGCTCGAGCGATTCGTCCGTTGGCATCGGCTCTAACAACGGCTCTGGCTCTGACGCAACCCCTGATTCCGATGCTTCCAAGGACGACTTGAATAAGGCACCGGACGCTCCCGTTGCTTCGCCGGACAAGAAGCCCTCTTTCTCCGTGCAGCTTGGTTCTACGCTGGGCTCTTCGCTGATGGCTGGCGTCAATAACGGTTCGACCCAGAACAAGGACAACTCTGATCAGGCTTCCACGGAAAAGACCGAAGCCTCAAAGGGCGACTCCAAGGACAAGGCTTCCGAGAAGACCGAATCCGATAAGGGTTCTAGCCCTGAGGAGAAGGACGACAAATTCGCTCAGAAGAAGGACGAGAGCAAGACCGAGGGCGAAAAGAAACAGTCCGAAGACGACGACAAGAGCGGTGCTGACAACCAAGTCCAGGAGCAAAATGACTCCAAAACGGTGACCACCACGACCACGACGACTACAACTACCAAGTCCTCGGGCGGCAACATGCCCAAGACGGGCGATCTGATTGTGATGGCGAGCTTGCCAGCGCGAGCTTGGCCACACTGGCGCTACGTCTATCGTAAGTGGTAAGCATAAGCTCGATCAGCAGAAGAAGGCTTCTGGGGAGGACGGCTCGGAGGAGTAGCCTCTCGGTTGCCAGATAACTAAAGAATCGGGACGGGGTCCGGTGCGAATGCGTCGGGCCCCGTTTTGTTGTGCAACGATTAGTTGTGCCCCCTCACACCTCTTGTGACTACCGTTGCCCGATATGTTCGCGCGGCGACATCGGTACATGCGATGCGGTCATTACAATTGGCATCGTGCTGCGATTTAGGGGGAACGTTTTGGTGTCTGAACAGGCAAATGTTGATTGTGCTGCTGGCTTTGGCGTGCGCTTGATCGGCTGTGCCGACGATGCGGTTTTGCCCATTGGCATACACGGCTATGCGGAGGCCCTTGGTTGCTGCGTGCTGGTTGACAAGACCATGTTTATTGCCGATGTGTTGGACTGCGACGCGTCCGTTGTGGTGTGCTGTCGACCCGAGGGTTTTGGCAAGAGCATGAACTTGTCGATGCTCAGGGCTTTTCTGGAGCGTCCTGCGGTCGGTCGCGCCGGTCGGAGCTCGTTTGCCGATGCTCAGATTTGGGATGCAGGCGGCGGGCGTTATCGGATGAGTATGCTTGCTATCCGGTGATATCGCTGGACTTTTCTGGCGCTACGAGGCGTGGCCCCGCTGTTGCCGGTGTCGTGCGCGATGTCCTTTCGGGCGAGTGCGCTCGCTTGTTGGCGCTCTTGGGGGCTCCGGATTTAGCTCGAGATAAGGTGCGTCACATCGAACGCGTCGCGCGCGGCGTGGCGAGCGCGGACGAGGTTGACTCGGTGCTCGGTGTGCTCATAGAGCTGCTGGAGATGGCCTGCGATGAGCAGGTTGTATTGCTCGTTGATGGGTACGACGCGGCGTGGTTGGGCCGTGCGAGCGCGAGGGGCGCTTCCGGCGCCGATTCGGCGGATCTATTTGATCGCGTGCTTTTCGAGGCCATTGCCACTGCGGGCGATTCGTTGCGGCTGACGTGTCTGATGGGGGAGTGTCCCCGTCCTGCTGAAGCGGCGCTTTCTTTGCATGGCTGCTCGTATTGTCTGACGACGCCGCTTTCGACCTGGTGTGACCGTTGGTTCGGCTTTTCGGATGCCGAGGTTCAGGCTCTGTTGAATCATGCTGGGCGCGAGGAATACCTGGATGATGCGCGTGAATGGCTCGAGGGATATCGGTTTGGTAGGGTCTATTGCTCGAGTCCGGCGCGTGCGATCGGTTTTCTGGACCGAGGCTGCACGGCGCCTGTACGCGCCGATTTGTATGGGTATGCGGATTGCCTGAGTAGGGTAGTTGCCGGGTGGAATCTCGACCGCCTTTCGGTCTTGTTTGATTTGCTCGAGGCCCATGGGTGTGCTGAGGTCCCGCTTTGTTTGGGCACTGCAGAGCCAGATGTCTCGCCTGACGATAGCATGTGGACAGCGCTGTATCTGTCTGGTTTTCTCACGACGGATATGACTGAGGAGCCAGAGCATGGCGATCGTCTCCGTGCTTTGCGATTGCCCAATAAAGAGCTTCGCCAGGCCTTGCGTCTAGTGATTGTTGAGTGGTTTGAGTGCGCTGCCGAAGACATTCGAGACGTCGATGCGTTTCGCGACGGGCTGTGCCATGGGAACGAGGACACCGTGAGGCGGGCGCTAAGCCGCATCTTGGGAGATGCGGGAATCGGTGCGACCGACCCAGATACACCGCTGCCATATCACCTACTCTTGCAAGGACTCTGCTTTGGATTGCCGGGCTATGCCAATCCTGCTTCGAGGCGAAAGTGTGGCGCGGATCGCTGGGACATCCAGGTTTTTCCTACGGGCGCCGTGTTTGACATAGCCGATACGATCGGTATGCTCGATGAACGTCCGCTGATAACGATCAACATGATGTATGACCCGATGTGGATGCGCTGGGGTTGGAATTGCTGGCCGTGCAGTCGCTACTCGACATAGAGCGCGACGGCATCGACGAAATCCGTGTACCACGCCCCGGCGTGGGTCGCATGCGCTGGGGGTTCGGTTTTGATGGGCAGCATGTGGCTACGGTGTGCCAGCGGCTTTAAGCGCCGAGGTGTTTCCGGCTTCCGTTACTCGGTGTCCTTCATGGGCGGCATGGGCTTCCAGTTGGGATCCTTGATGATCTTGCGGGCGTCCTTCATGCCTCGACGCAGCGCCGGAATGCCGGTCTTAAAGCACTTGTCGACCGCGGCCAGGCGAATGAATTCCTTGCAGAAGGTCGCGGCATTGCCCAGGCGGAACAGCATGGGGTGGTAGTCACCGTAGATCTGCATATAGCGAGCGAGGAAGCTCGGTTGCGCATGATGTAGTAGCGGTTGGTGTCGCTCGTGGAGTTGAGCTGGCGCTTGCCGGCGATATCCCAGTTAGAGACGGCGCGGGCGCGCTTGAGCACCACGTCGGCAACAACGGCGGCGGGGAAGTGTTGGCTGGCCACGTAGCCGTAGCAGGCATCGTCGCCGTAGATAAAGAAGCGCGCATCGGGCAGGCCAATCTTGTCGACCACGCGGCGCGAGAACATGCCGCCCTCAAAGCACAGCTGGTTCATGGTGCGGTAGCCCTCGGGACCAGATCCCACTTAGCGATGGGGTTAGGGATGCCAAGTGAAAGGATGAGCTGGTACTGCCAAAAGAAGGCGCCGCCGTCAAAGTCCAGGCGCGAACCCTGGATAACATCGTAGCGGTCGGTCCACTTGGCAAGACGCTCGATGCCTTCGGGGATGACGAGCACGTCATCGTCCATTACCCAGAACCACTGGGCGCCTAGGTCGTAGGCGCACTTGGTACCGGCGGAGAAGCCGCCCGCACCACCGCCGTTTTCGAGCTGCGGGGCGTAGATCACGCGGTCGGTGCCGCCCTGCGCGTCGGGCTGCTCGGTGTCGATGCCCCACAGGTTGGCCAGGCGCTCGTAAAATGCGGCGCACATGGCCTCGGTCTCGCGCGAATTCTCGTTATCGACAATCACGATGCGCCAGGGCGCTGCCGTAAGCTCGGTCATGGAGTCGAACAAGTTGGCCAGGAGTTCCTGGCGCTTGTACGTAACGACGACAATGGCGAGCTTATCGATGGGAGCGGGAAGGGTTGAAGGCATGGGGCAATATATCCTTTCACGCGCGGCGGGCGAGTGCAGCGCGGAAGCTATCGAATACGTCCTTGGGACTGTCCTATTGTAAAGGCTCGGCGCACCTTGACGGCAAGCTTTGAATAAAACGCAGGAACCTGTCATGGGCGAGGTGACTGCTATACGCGACATTAATGCGCTGATTACTGCTTGAGAGTACGAGTGTTTCAGCGACCGTGATTAAGCGCAGCGCTTCGATGGATATGTTGCGTGCGGCTTCGGGCTGCATGACGTCCTTTCTTATTGGTTTGCCTCTGCGGGCTCCATAGATTATATAAACGCCCGCTGGCGCGCTGACCCTTTGATACCATGAAACGACAGGTATTTCCTAAGGAGCACATTTGTCTACTAACGCCTCTGGCAGCCCTGTTCTGTCGCTGCTTATTCCCATTTACAATGTTCAGCGCTACCTGCGCGAGTGCCTCGATTCCGCCCTGGCGCAGACGCTCAAGGATATTGAGATCATCTGCATTAACGACGGGTCGACCGACAACTCGCCGGCGATTATCCACGAGTATATGGAGCGCGATGGACGCGTCAAGATGATCGACAAGGCCAACAGCGGCTACGGCGACTCGATGAACCACGGTCTGGAGATGGCGCGTGGCAAGTACGTTGGCATCTTGGAGTCCGATGACTTTATGGCGCCCGACGCACTCGAAAAGCTTGTCTCGGCCGCCGATAGCAATAATGCCGACTTTGCGAAGGCGAACTTTGATTTCTACTGGTCTAAGCCCGAGGAGCGCCGTTCGCTGCACGAGATGTTTAAGGCCAAGGACTGCGGCAAGCCGGTGCACCCGAGCGACACGACGCAGTTCTTTAAACAAAAGCCGTCGATTTGGTCGGCCGTGTACCGTCGCGATTTTCTTGAGCGCAACGGCATTAAGTTCCTGCCGACTCCGGGGGCATCCTTTCAGGACACGTCATTTGCCTTTAAGGTGATTGCGTGCGCCGATAAGGCTGTTTACCTGCATGATGCCGTGTTGTCGTATCGCCAGGACAACGAGAATTCCTCGGTCAATTCTTCGGCTAAGGTCTTTTGCGTCAATACCGAGTATGCCGAGATTGAGCGTTGGATTCGTGAGGATTATGCCCGCGACCACGTAAGCGTCGATGTCGCGCGCATGCTCAAGTTCAATCAGCTCATTAAGTACGATTCGTACATGTGGAACTACGTGCGCCTGGCGCCTAAGTTCTATAAGGAGTTCCTGGTTCAGATGGCCAAGGAGTTCCAAGCGGCCTTGGACGCCGGGGACTTTTCGCTTGACGACCTCAAGCCGTGGAAGCGCGCAAATCTCGCTGCCATCCTCAAAGATCCTGAGGGCTGGGTTGACGAGCATCCGAGTTTTGCGACGATGGTGCCTTGGGGCGTGCTAAGTATTACGCCTCGGTTGGAGGCCCAGGCGTGGTTGCTGCCTTCCTCATCGAATCGCTGAGGGGGTAGGTCGACATGGGAGAGACTTTGACCCCCAAAGCGACCATTGTCGTTCCCGTCTACAATTCGTCGCGCTCCATTCAGCGATGCCTCGATTCGCTGTTGGCCCAGTCTGAGCGTTCGATTCAGGTTGTCTGCGTCAACGACGGTTCGACTGATGATTCGTTGAACGTGTTGCGCCAGATCGCGCAGGCCGACGATCGCGTACTGGTGATTGACCAGGAAACGCGGGCGTCTCGTGCGCTAGAAATGCCGGCATCGATGCCGCCGAGGGCGAGACCGTCTTTTTTGTGGACGCTGACGATTACATCGATGCCCAGACGGTCGAGCGCGTGCTTCATGCCATGGAGTCTGCAGATGCCGAGGCCGCCGTCTTTGGCGGCATCTGTGAACCTGCCGACGCTGCCCCCAAACGCGTCCAGCAACTCATGAGCCCCAAAGCCGGTACCTTCGGCGCCCGTGATCCCCAACTGCTGTTCCATTCGAATGCGCAGCCCTATGCTTGCCGTGCGGCCTTTTCGCGCGAGCTACTCAATCGCGAAGGCATACGCTTCGCCCCCGGTTTGGCTTTGGGCGAGGATGTCGTCTTCCAATTTGCGGCTTATGCGCTTGCCCGCAGGACCGTCGTCATGCCTGACAAGTTCTACCACTACGTGATGGAGAGCGAATCGGCGACGCACGAGTTCAACAGTGCCGAGGCGCGCGCCAAAAAGCTTGACGCCCACATGAGGATGCTCGAGGAGGTCTTGGAGGACTGGGCGGCCTACGATTTTTTGGACCTGTGTCCCGGCGAGCTGATAACTTGGTTTTTGGACCTTATTGTGTTCGACCTGGCGCGCTTGGATGCCGATGGTTTCCGCCGCGTTGCCAGTCGCGTCAACAGGGCTTTCACGACGTTATTGGGAACGGAGTGGGCGGATATGCCTGCTAAGGGCGCCGTTCGCCGTGTTGCCCACAAGCTCGTTGCGGCGACCTCGGGCGTTTCGATGGCAGACGCCACGCTGTTCTATCTTTCGACTCGCGGTCTCAAAGCCTGCCTGGAGCGCTTTATCTAATTCCAAGCGCTGCCGCCCGCCGTAACGCGGCTGCTAAAATAACCCTGTTACACGCTATTCAACAGGAGGTTCTCTTGCAGAACTCTGATACCCCTAAAGTTTCGCTGCTTGTCCCCATTTGCAATGTCGAACGCTACTTACGCGAGTGCCTCGATTCCGCCGTGGCGCAGACGCTCAAGGACATCGAGATCATCTGTATCAATGACGGTTCCACCGATAGCTCGCCGGATATCATCCGCGAGTACATGGAGCGCGACCCCCGTGTAAAGATGATCGACAAAGCCAACAGCGGCTACGGCGACTCGATGAACCGCGGTCTGGAGATGGCGCGCGGTGAGTACGTGGGCATCCTTGAGTCCGACGACTTATGTTTGAGAATTCGCTCCAAAAGCTGGTCGCCAAGGCCGATGCTGAGCATGCCGATGTGGTAAAGGGCGACTTTTATCTGTATTGGTCCACGCCCAGCGAGCGCCGTGAGCTGTTTGGGATCATCGACGAGTATATGACGGGCGCCGCGTATCGCCCCGTCGATCGCCCGGGCATCTTCTACCGCAAACCTTCCATTTGGTCGGCTATCTATCGGCGCGAGTTCCTCAACGACAATCAGATTCGGTTCCTTCCCACGCCGGGTGCCTCGTATCAGGACGCAGGCTTTAACTTTAAGGTTTGGGCTTGCGCCGAGCGTGCCGCGTTTATTGCGGACCCCATTTTGTGCTATCGCCAGGATAACGAGAAGAGCTCCGTTAATTCGCCCAACAAGGTGTTTTGCGTGTGCGACGAATATGCCGAGATGCAGCGATTTTTGACCGAGCGTCCCGAGCTCAAGGCTCAGCTCCAGGGCATTTTAATGCGCATGAAGGTCGATACGTACCGTTGGAATGATGAACGTCTGGTCGATGAACTGCGTGAGCAGTTTTGGGAGAAGGCTTCACCCGAGCTGAAGGCCGATTGGGATGCCGGTCGCTTTGATCTGTCGCTGTTCGATCCGCGTGGCGAGACCGACTTGCGCCTGATGGTCAAGTCGCCCCGCGCCTATATCGATTCGCGCTTTGACTTTAAGAAGCCGGGCAAGCTCAATACGTTTAAGCACTACTTTAAGATCGGCGGCTTGCCGCTGGTCTGGCGCGTGCTGACGTATCAGCGCACCTACGGCGACAACCCGCACCCCGATGACGTTCCGGCCGCACAGTAGGAGCGAGTGACTATGGCTACCCCCAAGATTTCCGTTGTCGTTCCCATCTACAAAGTGGAGGAGTGCCTGGCCTGGTGCCTGGACTCCCTGCTTGCGCAGGACATGCCCGATTGGGAAGGCGTGTTAGTCAACGATGGCTCGCCGGACGGTTCGCGCGATATTGCGGCTGCCTATTGCGAAAAGGACGCGCGCTTTAGGCTGGTTGATAAGGAGAACGGCGGCCTGTCGAGTGCGCGTAATGCGGGTATCGCCGCGTCCACGGCGCCTATCGTAGCGTTTTTGGATTCCGATGATCGGTTCACGCCCGATGCATGCCGCGTGATCGTCGATGCCTTTGAGCGCGAGGACTGCGACGTTTTGACCTTTGGTGCGAATCCGTATCCGCTGGAGGCGGGGTATCCGTGGCTTAACTATGCACTGAGTCCACGCGGTGTGTCGTTTGAAGGCTATAGCTCTGACCTGCTGTTTAAGGAAGCATCTCGCCCCTTTGCATGGCGCACCGCCTGCAGGCGTGAGTTTTTGCTGGGTAACGGGATCGTGTTCGACGAAACCGTTAAGTATGGCGAGGACCAGGTCTTCGATTTTGCCGTGTACGGTCGTTCGCACAAGACCGCGCTTATTTCGAACAAGCTGTACGACTACCGCGTGGCGCGCAAGGGTTCGCTCATGGACACCATGCGCTACGACGACGAGACGCGACTGCTAGAGCACGTGAAGATTTACTCCGCGGTGCTGGCTGACTGGCAGCGCGACGGTCTCGATGTACAGCATGCCGATGACCTGGCGTACTTCCTATGCGATCTGGTGCTGTACGATGCGCTCAGGTTGCTGGGCTCGGACTGCGGCAAGGTGTTTGCTGCCGTTGCCACGGCGCTTGCCGGCTCTGCCGTGGGCAGCGATGCTGCGCTCGCACAATGCGCTCCTTCTGTTGCTGCTATGGTGCGTGCGGCGCTTACCAGCAAGGCCCCCAATGCCCGTGAGTGCAAAAAGCTCATGTTCGATTACGACGTCTTGAGGTTTGGGCGCTGGGTGCCTGCAAACGCATGGCAGCGAACGCCCTGGGAAAGCGAGAAGTGTAGATGAGTATCAAGCGTTTGGCACTTTGCCGCAGTCAGGGCCGTCTGTTTGTGCTGCTTCGTTTTGCCGGTCAGGATGTCGCCGCGCTTATTGAGCGGGAGGGTTCTCAAGCGTTTGCCCATGCGACTACGAGCGGTTCTTGTGTGCCGTCGCTGGTGCTCCCGGTCGATCATGGCCGTGTGCTGGCGCTTTGCCCTTCCGTTTCCGATTACGAGCACGAGCTCGCCATTTTGGTGCTTCCGTTTTTGGATGGTTCGTCGATGGATGTCGTTTTTGCATTCGGTGGCCAAAGGTTGGGCTCCATTCGCCTCGATAGCCGCGTGGCCAAGCTGGAATCCAAGATTAACTACAAAGCAAAGCCTGCGCTGTGCACGCTTATCCGCGACGCGCAGCGTGGCGAATGCTGCGGTCGCTACGAGATCGATGCCATTCGCTATCTGCCGGCAGACGCCGGCGCGGTGTGGCGCTATGAGGTTACCTGGGCGGGAGACTCCCAGTGCGCGCCTGAGCTCCAGGTCTTCGATACGCATATGAATGCCATCGATGCCACCGTGCATGTGTTTGAATCGCAGACCGATGTGCCGCAGCAGAACGGATGCCGCGTCAATAAAACGTATCTGAGCGTTGAGATGCCTCAGGATATACGAGATTTTGTCGCGATTGTGAGCGATCCCACAGAGCAGATCCAGAGCGGGTTTTGCGCCATTGATGGTCGCCTGTACAACGGCATGGTCGACGACAGTTGGAATCGCATGAAGGATGCACGCGCTGACGACGCAGCTTATCGACGTTGGTTTGAGCAACATCGCGCAAAGCCGGGCGATCTGACGTGCCAGCGTGTCGCTTCGGCGGCCTTTGCCTATAGGCCGCTCGTGAGCATTGTGGTGCCGTGCTACAAGACCGATCGAGTCTACCTGCGCGAGCTGCTGGACTCGGTGCTAGCCCAGAGCTATGACAACTGGGAATTGCTCCTTATGGACGCCTCGCCCGAATGGGATGCGGTGGCCAATCTTGCGGCTGCCGCCAATGACGAGCGGGTTTGTCGTATTGAGCTGCCTGGCAACGGCGGCATTGTGGTCAACACCAACGCAGGTATTGAGCAAGCGATGGGCGACTACATCGCGTTCTTGGACCACGATGACATTCTGGAGCCGGACGCGTTATTCCAGTATGTTTCCGCGCTGAATAAGGCGGCCGAGGGCGAGCGTCCCCAGGTCCTGTTCTGCGACGAGGACATGTTCCAGAAAACGGGGGAGTGGGGCCAGCCGGTCTTTAAGACCAAACTCAACGTCGACCTACTCTATAGCCATAACTGCGTGACGCATTTTCTGATGGTGGAGAAGGCGCTTATCGATCGCATTGGCATGTCGCCGGAAGACGTCGCGGGCGCCCAGGATTATGACCTGACGCTTCGCTGCCTTGCAGCCGGCGCGCGCTTTGAGCACGTTGCGCATGTGCTGTATCACTGGCGCGTGCATCCCGGTTCCACCGCCGATGGCTCTGCCGATAGCAAGCCGTATGCCATTGAAGCGGGTCGTCTTGCGCTGCAGCGCCACTTTAACGCGCTGGGCGTTCACGGAACGGTCGAGGAGACCGAGACGCCGTTTGTCTGCCGCATGCGCTATGCGCTGCCGGAGCCTGCGCCGCTGGTGAGTATTGTGATTCCCACCAAGGACCACGTTGAGACGCTCGATGCCTGTGTGATGTCGATCGCCCAGAAGGCCACGTATACCAACTACGAGATTGTCTTGGTGGAGAACAACAGCGAAGCCCCGGAGACGTTTGCGTATTACGAAACCCTGCCGGAACGCGTGACTGCGGCATCCGAAGGCAAGGGCAGCGCGCGCGTTGTGTACTGGCCGGGCGAGTTCAATTACTCCCAGATCATCAATTTTGGCGTTGAACATGCCAAGGGCGACTATCTGCTGCTGTTGAACAACGATACCGAGGTTATAAGCCCGGACTTTATCGAAGAGATGATGGGCTATCTGCAGTGTCCCGATGCGGGCGTGGTGGGCGCCAAACTCTACTTTGCCGACCATCTGGTGCAACATGCTGGCATTTTGGTTGGCGTGCGTGGCGCACTTGCCCATGCCAACCAAGACTTCTCGGCAAAGCGCGAGGCTATCTTGCCCGTGCTGTGCGCCCGGGCAACTTTAGCGCCGTGACGGGTGCCTGCCAGATGGTGCGACGCGACGTATTTGAGCAGGTCGGGGGCTATAACGAGGAATTCGCCGTCGGTTTTAACGACGCAGACTTTTGCCTGCGCGTGTGGGAGGCAGGCTACCGCACCATCTTTACGCCCTATGCCGAGCTGTACCACTACGAGTTCACCTCGCGCGGCAGGGAAGAGGCCAACGAGGAAAAACTGCGCCGCTGGAAGCGCGAGCAAGCGCTGTTCATGCAGCGCTGGCCAGAGTTCTTCTTGACGGGCGATTCATGGTTGGGGCCTAACTTGTCTTCCGACAGTGAGTACTTCTCGTTTTAGTGCGAAGTAATGCCAAGTTCCGGCAAAGTATCCTCAAGAGCTGCAAGGGCGGTGGGGTTCAAGTACTCCTCGTTCAAGCAGCTCTTGTCATATCGAAAACGTGTCTCAAGATTTTTACAGGTGGTTGTATTAAATCGGTTCGCTCATGCGCTCAGTTTGCCTTAGAAGCTATTTGGCGTAACGGTTGGGGTTCGGCGACTCATATTTAAATTGCAGTCACAAAGACACCTTTTATCGATTTCCCGTTGAAATACTGAATTGATAGTTTAAAAATAACTTAAGAGAGCCTTAAATCTCGGAGAAAGGATGTCGTATGAAAAACCTTCGAGAAAGATGGCACGGACTAACAGTGCTGGGAGTTGTTGCATTTGCTGCTGCCTGCATGACGGTTGCCCCGGCGCCCTCATTTGCTGATATTGCTGGCGGTGGCGGAGGCGGTGGACCGATTACGGAATGGTGTTCCGACGGTCGTCCGAAGACTGGACTCGTTCGGTGCGAGGACGGCAACCTTCGCTATTTCGATCCCGAAACTGGCGCCATGGTCACGAACCAGTGGCATAACGAATACGAAGCTGTCTGGTACTATTTTGGCGCTGACGGGACCGCGGTGTCGGGCTGGCAGTCTATCGGTGGGGACAAGTATTACTTCTATCCCGAAAACCATGATATGGCATACGGCCGAGTTCAGATTGACGGCAAGAACTACTTCCTGAACACCCCTGGTGCCAACGCCGATGGCCGCATGCAGCATAGTGGCTGGTTCTACGACTCCATCTACGGAAAGTGGTCCTATGCGACCTCCGACGGTGAGCTATTGACCGGTTGGCATAATCTCGGCGGGGCTTGGTACTATTTCAACGAATCTGGGGTCATGCTGACTGGCTGGATCAACGATTCGGGTACCTGGTACTACACTAATGCCTCCGGTGCGATGGTCACTGGCTGGCTCAACATCGGCGGTACGTGGTTCTACCTCGACGGCTCGGGCGCATGGTCGCTAACAGCTGGCGCAGCCTCGGCGGCTCCTGGTACTGGTTCGGCGACTCCGGTGCAATGGCCACTGGCTGGTTCTTGGCAGGCGGCTCTTGGTACTATGCGAGCGGTTCGGGCGCATGGCAACCGCTGGCTCAGCAATGGCGGCACGTGGTATTGGCATCGGAGGTTCGGGCGTATGGCCTCTAACGTCTTGGGC
>ENA-OQER01000748-OQER01000748.1-human-gut-metagenome-genome-assembly--contig:-NODE-748-length-17092-cov-2.461951_pt1 | contig 17092 bp, 23 predicted proteins | sample MGYA00242797_ERZ504639 | MGnify/ENA primary metagenome ERZ504639 (study PRJEB26092, sample SAMD00036306) | human gut metagenome | host: Homo sapiens | study: EMG produced TPA metagenomics assembly of...
GCGCGGTATGTCTCGGGTTTTCTGTGACCTTCGCTCACAAAAAAACACCTCGCGGAATATTACCAGTGAACAGTAACACTGATTTTTCATATAGTCTGCGGAATTTCTTCCTATAAAATGGTTGTAAAGAAAAAAGCAGACGCCTGCCGGGGATTTCCATCTGATCTCCCGTCTCTGCAGTCACGTCTGCCTTTTCTTTTTATGATATCCTATCTGTCTCTGCACTGTCTGTCAGGCAACTGCATATTCTGAAGGAAGCAGTTAAACTCATGATTCTCTCCATGACAGGTTACTGTAAGAACCTTAGTCAGATCCATGCTGAGGATTCCAAGAATAGATTTTGCATCAATTAAAATTCTGTTATATGAAATATCTACATCAAAATCACATTTACTTGCAGCCTTAACAAATTCTTTAACATCCTCTGTCGCATTCAATCTAATTTTTTTAGACATAAATATCATCCTCTCTTTTATCTCGCAAAAAACGGCCTTATTTCGACCGCACTGTTTTCCTGTATTTTCCAGACCAGCGGCCTTTTTCTCATCTGGCTGTCCCACATTATGTCTCATATTGTCAGATTTGTCAAGTTGATGTTTTTTATCGTTTTTAAGAGCCCATCTATAAAAACCCGGATTTTGCATAACAAATCGGGTTTTATATGTTTATTGTGTAGTTTTCACATTTTTGTTTTTCAATCCATTATTTTTTACTGTGAGATTAATTCCACATAGTTTATTAATCCTGTTTGATTTCTGCCGGTATTTCCATCGGATAATTGCCATCAAAACATGCTTTGCACAACGGAAGTCCGCCTGCCATGCCTTCCAGATAATCGATCTGCATATAACCCAGGGAGTCTGCGCCGATCATCTTACGGATTTCTTCCGTGCTGTGCTGTGCTGCGATGAGCTGGTCATTGGACGGCACATCGGTACCAAAATAACAGGGATGTAAAAATGGCGGGGAGCTGATACGTACATGGACTTCTTTTGCTCCTGCTTCTTTCAGCATGTGGATCAGATTGGCAATGGTAGTTCCGCGGACAATGGAATCATCCACCAGAACGATTCTCTTCCCCTTAACCACAGATTCCAGAACGCTCAGCTTCAAATGGACACTGGACTCTCGCTCCTGCTGTGTAGGCTTGATAAAAGTTCTTCCAATGTAACTGTTTTTATAGAATGCAAAGCCAAACGGGATTCCGGATTCCTCAGAATAGCCTTTTGCTGCCGGAAGTCCGGAAGTCCGGATTCCGGTACACCGGTTACCAGATCCGCTTCTACCGGATAGGATTTTGCAAGAGATTTTCCTCCACGGATCCTTGCATCATAGATTTTCACGCCATCCATGGTGCTGTCCAGTCTTGCAAAATAAATATATTCAAAAACACAATGAGCATGCTTTTTCTTCTCAGTCAGTTTGCTGGATTTCAGTCCGTTCTTGGTGATCGTGACGATCTCACCCGGTTCAATATCACGGATAAATTCCGCCCCCTACAGATGTCAGCGCACAGCTTTCAGATGCAAGGACATAGGCATTATCTCTTTTTCCAAGACAGAGGGGTTTCAATCCGTAAGGATCACGAGCACCGATCAGCTTCCGAGGGCTCATGATCACAAGAGCATATCCTCCACGTATCTTCTCTACGGTTTTATGTACTGCTTCCTCTACAGTGGCAGAATGCACACGTTCCCTTGCGATATGGAACGCGATAACCTCTGAGTCGGTAGTTGTATGGAAAATTGCGCCCGTCTGGATCAGCTCCCATTTCAAAGCTTCTGTATTAACCAGATTTCCGTTGTGCGCAAGTGCCAGACTTCCCTTGATATAAGAAAGTACCAGCGGCTGTGCATTCTCTGCAACAGATTCTCCGGTTGTGGAATAACGAACATGCCCGATTCCGATATCACCATTCATATTATGTACAACATCTTTTCGCAAAACTTCGCTTACCAGTCCGAGATTTTTATGGAACTGTACGTTTCCTCTTTCTCCGTCCGTCCTTGAAACGGCCATTCCGCAGGACTCCTGTCCCCTGTGCTGCAGCGAAGTAAGACCATAATAAATAGATGGTGCAATATTCCCTCCATCCAGATCATAAATCCCGAATACGCCACATTCTTCCTTTACTCCTGACATATTTTCCTCCATCTGTTCTTTCCGTGTTGTGTGTCTTGGTTACTGGTCAAAAAGCTCTTTCTATAGAAATCAATGACTTTTCAACTGTATAACTACGATATCAGATTATAATAAAAAGACAAGATTTGTCAACCCTGCCTATTTTCCGACAGTCCCATCGCTCCGGTCGATTTTTTAGATTTTTTCCAAAAAGCTCTTGACATTATTTTATTTTGGTGTATACTGCATCACATAAAGCAAAGGCGCTTTGGATACGACAAGTATCTGAAGCGCTTTTTTTGTTTTCGGTCCGTTTATACCCGGTTCTTCCGGCGGCGGCCCTTATAAAATAATTAAAAATTATAATGAATGAGTGAAATCGAAAGGAGTGTACCTATATGGCACAGAGTATCCCTGAAATGTATGGCAGCCTTGTATTCAATGACAAAGTGATGCGAAGTAAACTGCCAAAGGACATGTACAAAGCATTAAAGAAAACAATTGAAAACGGAACTCATCTGGAACTGGATGTTGCAAATTCCGTAGCAGTTGCAATGAAAGAGTGGGCTACTGAAAATGGTGCGACACATTACACACACTGGTTCCAGCCGATGACAAACGTAACTGCTGAGAAGCATGACAGCTTCATCTCCCTACAGGTGACGGACAGGTGATTATGGATTTCTCCGGTAAAGAGCTGGTAAAAGGTGAGCCGGATGCATCCAGCTTCCCGTCAGGCGGACTTCGTGCTACTTTTGAAGCAAGAGGATATACAGCATGGGATCCTACTTCACCTGCATTCATCAAAGATAAAACTCTTTACATTCCTACTGCATTCTGTTCCTACAGCGGAGAGGCACTGGATAAGAAAACTCCTCTTCTTCGTTCCATGGATGTTCTGAACAAAGAAGCGGTTCGTATCCTTCACATCCTCGGAAACAAACAGGTCCGTCACATCGACACAACCGTAGGACCTGAGCAGGAATACTCCTGGTTGACAAGGATCTTTACAAGAAGAGAAAAGACCTGATCTTCTGCGGCCGTACTCTTCTGGGCGCTTCTGCACCAAAAGGACAGGAAATGGAAGATCATACTTCGGAGCCCTGAAGCCTCGCGTTGCTGCTTACATGCATGATCTTGACGAAGAGCTCTGGAAGCTTGGCATTCCGGCAAAAACAAAACATAACGAGGTTGCTCCTGCACAGCACGAACTGGCTCCTGTATTTGATACCACAAATGTTGCTGTTGACCACAACCAGCTGACCATGGAGATCATGAAGAAGGTTGCCGACAAGCACAACATGGTCTGCCTCCTTCACGAGAAACCATTTGAGGGAATCAACGGAAGCGGTAAACACAACAACTGGTCCATGAGCACAGACACAGGTGTAAACCTTCTTGATCCGGGAAAAACACCGGCAGAGAATACACAGTTCCTGGTATTCCTGGTAGCTGTCATCAAAGCCGTTGACGATTATGCCGATCTTCTCCGCGTATCTGTTGCAAGCGCCGGAAACGATCATCGTCTCGGAGCAAACGAGGCACCGCCTGCGATCGTATCCATCTTCCTTGGAGATGAGCTGACAGACGTACTGAAATCTATTGAAAACGATACCTTCTTCAGCAATAAGCATGCGGTACAGATGGATATCGGAGCAAAGGTACTTCCGCACTTCATAAAGGATACCACAGACAGAAACCGTACTTCACCATTTGCATTTACCGGAAACAAATTTGAGTTCCGTATGCTTGGTTCTGCAGCATCTGTTGCAAACCCGAACATCGTACTGAATACCGCTGTTGCAGAGGTTCTTGCAGAATTCAGCGCATCTCTTAAGGATGTTCCGGAGGAAGAAATGGAAAGCGCAGTACATGCACTTCTTAAGAAGACCATTGAAGAGCATAAACGCATCATCTTTAACGGAAACGGCTATACAGACGAATGGGTTGAAGAAGCTGAGAAACGTGGTCTCTACAATCTTAAAACAACTCCGGATGCACTTCCGCATTTCATTGCTGAGAAGAACATTGAGTTGTTTACAAAGCATGGCATTTTTACAAGGGAAGAACTCTTCTCCCGTTACGATATCTGGCTTGAGAACTATTACAAGACCATCAATATCGAATCCAACACTCTGGCTGAGATGATCCAGAAGCAGGTAATTCCTTCTGTATATACATATGTTGAAAAGCTTGCAGATACTGCAGCTGCTAAGAAATCCGTAGTAGCTGATATTTCTGTAGCAAGTGAAGCTGCTCTGATCTCCAAACTGAGTACACTTGTAGACACCATGGCAAAGGATCTGGAAACTCTGAAGGCAGACACAGCAAAAGCTCTTGCTTCTTCTAACGATGTGCTTGCATGCTCTAAGGCTTATCAGGAAACTGTTCTGGAAGATATGGAAGTTTTAAGAAAATCTGCTGATGAGGCAGAGGCTCTGATCCCGGATGAGTTACTTCCATATCCGACCTACGACGAGCTGTTATTCTCAATCTGATCACGGATATCAGATAAAAATTTCATATGGTAAATACAGGGGATATCCCTTATGAACTCTACTTCATAATTCATTATCGATTTCCTCATCCATTAATCACACGATACAGATATCCCCTGTTTTACATATAACTATTTTGATTTCGTAAAGGCGCGGAAGAGAATTTCCTCTCTCCTGCGCTTTTTCGTTATACTGATACTGGATAAATTCTGTTTGTTTTTCTGTCCGGTATTATAAATAATCTTTCCATATATAATAGGAAAGAAAAAAATTGGGAAAGGGAGTGTTACTATGTATTCTTCAGCAAACACAACTTGGGTCCTCGTCGGCGCAGCACTGGTCTTCTTCATGCAGGCTGGATTCGCAATGGTCGAAACAGGATTCACAAGAGCAAAAAACGCAGGTAATATCATCATGAAAAACCTGATGGACTTCTGTATCGGTACACCGGTCTTCTGGCTGGTTGGATTTGGCATCATGTTCGGTGCAGGAAACGGTTTCTTCGGCAAGCTCGGCGGAATCGCCTCAGAGGCAAACTACGGAAACGCAATGCTTCCGGATGGAGTTCCTTTCTGGGCATTTCTCATCTTCCAGACTGTATTCTGTGCTACCTCTGCTACCATCGTATCCGGTGCCATGGCAGAGCGTACCAAGTTCATCTCCTACTGTATCTACAGTTTGCTGATCAGTCTCGTTGTATATCCGGTATCCGGTCACTGGATCTGGGGCGGCGGATTTATCAGCCAGATGGGATTTCATGATTTTGCAGGTTCCTGTGCTGTTCATATGGTTGGTGGTGTTGCTGCACTCATCGGTGCCATCATCCTCGGACCTCGTATCGGAAAATATTCCAAATCCGGTAAATCCAGAGCGATCCCTGGACATAACCTTACTGTTGGTGCGCTTGGTGTATTCATCCTCTGGTTCTGCTGGTTCGGTTTCAACGGTGCATCTACTGTCAGCATGGAAGGCGACGCCATTGTAAGCGCCGGAAAAATCTTCGTAACCACAAACCTTGCCGCTGCTGTCGCTACTGTAACAGTCATGCTGATCACATGATCCGCTACAAAAACCGGATGTTTCCATGTCCCTGAACGGTTCTCTTGCAGGACTGGTAGCCATCACCGCAGGCTGCGATACCGTATCTCCTACGTCTGCAGCTATCATCGGAATCCTCGCCGGATTCATTGTAGTATTTGGTATTGAATTTATTGATAAAGTTCTCAAAATTGATGACCCGGTTGGTGCTGTTGGCGTTCACGGTCTTAACGGTGCTTTCGGAACTCTTGCTGTAGGTCTTTTCTCCGACGGTGCAGGTACCGGATGGAAAGGTCTTCTCACAGGCGGTGGTTTCCATGGCTTCGGTGTTCAGTTTATTGGTATGGCTATCACGATCGCATGGGTTGCTGTTACTATGACAATCATCTTCCAGGTGATCAAACACACTATCGGACTTCGTGTTTCCGCTGAGGAAGAGATCGCAGGTCTGGATATGAAAGAGCATGGCCTCGCAAGTGCATACGATGGATTCTTTGTACAGGATACCATGACAAAGGCTCCGACTCCAATGGGAACTTCCGTAAAAGCCCTGTTGTAAAACATGCTCCTTCTGCTCCTGCTGAATCTGTTCCTGAGATTCCTGCAGACGGCGTACATAAACTGACAAAGGTTGTTATCATCACACGTCAGAACAAGCTGGATGAGTTTATGCAGGCTATGAACGAGATCGGCGTAACCGGTATCACTATCACAAACGTTATGGGATGTGGTGTTCAGAAGGGTGCTCCAACCTACTATCGTGGTGTTGAGGTTGACATGAACCTCCGTCCGAAGGTTAAGATTGAGATCGTTGTAAGTCTTGTACCGGTTCAGAAGGTTATTGATACTGCCAAAGAAGTTCTTCATACCGGTCAGATCGGCGATGGTAAAGTCTTCGTTTACGATATCGAAAACGTTGTCAAGATCCGTACCGGCGAGGAAGGTTTCCTGGCTCTGCAGGATACAGACGCATAATCCTCTTATGATCAGAACAGATAAGATTTTTCTACGCAATATAAACCAAATATAAGGCAAAAAGCTCCGGAACATTATTCCTTAAATGATCCGGAGCTTTTCATATATCCATTCCTGTTATCCGGCAGCAGTCCTTCATTATTTCAAACGGCTGCCTCATCTGACCATGCAGATCGGGTTATCTGCATTTCGATACAACATTTCTTTTTTTATTCTCTCCTCAGTCTCGGCAGATTCCACCGGTAATGTGCCGCCAGATACCGGATCAGGATCACTACTATCGTTCCGATCACCATGGCAGGCACTCCTCCCCACAGCCTGTATGTCCAGACACAGGCAATAGCCCCTACAATGGATGCACAGGCATAAATATGGCGCACAAAAATATATGGCGGTACTCCTGCCATCATATCACGGATCAGACCGCCTCCAACTCCTGTGACAGTTCCAAGAAATACAAGAAAAAATGTTCTTCCCATATATCCCTGGGAAATCCCCTTATCAACACCCATGACGGTAAATACGCCAAGTCCAACCGTATCCATCACCAGCATCACCTTATCATAGACCAGCCGGTTCCCACCTTCCAGAAGCTCCTGTTTCCAGTACATCACTGCAAAAACAATACAGGACGTCACTGTTGCCACAATGGTATACAGCGGATTCTGAAACATTCCCGGTGGCACGATTCCCAGAATAATATCCCTGGTAGCTCCACCTCCCACTGCAGTTACCACGCCAAGAACGCAGACTCCGAAAATATCCATTCCTCTCTGTGCTCCCACCATAGCTCCGGAAGCAGCAAACGCAATAGTTCCTGCCATCTCCAGCATAAATGTAAACATACTCTGATAATCCATTTTCCCCTCCATACATGTCCGACCGTATTTTTTCTCACCCTCATATCTGCATCCTGTTTTCCCTGTCTGTACATTTCCACAGGGTGCACATTTCTGCAGGGTGCAAGAAGGAACCCTGCCGTGCAGGATTCCTTCTCCTATTTTCGTGATCACTATATTTTCATATTAACAGAATTTTCTCATTCTGTATATCTTTTCTTTTTGTTTCAGACTTCTGCTATTCTGCTTCGATCAGAAATCCTCGCCGTTTCAGCATATCCTGAATCATATCCAGGATTTCCTCGGATTCTGCTTCTACTTTATGATAATGATAATCAGATGTGATATTCTTCAGAGGACTGGACTTGCCGCTTCGGATATCCTCCATAAAATTCTCAACCTGGCGTCTGGAACTGATATTCAGTTCTGCTCGATATGTCCGTAAATTCTGTGATTCACCATTACGTTGATCACTTTTCCGCCAAGATCCACAATCCCGCAGAGCTCGTTCTCCAGATCCGCATCTGTATGATGCACCTTGAATATCCGGCTCACAGTATGGGGAGCAGTAAAAATATATCCTCTGTTGGTGGAAATCACGTCATTCCCCTCCGCGCGTATCAACGCAATATCCTGCACGATCACCTGTCTGCTGACCTGAAATGTTCTGGCCAGAGCACTTCCCGAGACCGGCCGGTCACTGTTTTTAATTTGATCCATGATCGCTGTCCTGCGTTCTGAACCAGTCATTTAAGTTCCCCTTTCCTGGCTGTGCCTGTACTTTTTATTCCGATATCTGTCTCCTTCATTCTCGCGATATCTCCCACCCGGTTCAGATATTACCTGTTATGCATCTGCTTCCGACAATTCTCGCTTCTTTTTTTCTGATATTCCGGATATTTCCTGTCACAGCTCTCGGTATTTTGCAAAATTCTGTGATCTTCAGGAAAGCGGATGAAGATTCTTAAGTGAAATATCAAGAATCGGTGCGGAATGTGTTAATGCACCACTTGATACATAGTCTACACCAATATCCCTGATCTTTGCAATATTTTCTTTTGTAACATTTCCGGAACATTCTGTTTTCGCTCTTCCGTCAATGAGTTTTACTGCTTCTTTCATCATTTCCGGAGTCATATTGTCAAGCATGATGATATCAGCTCCAGCCTCAACAGCTTCTTTTACCTGAGCAAGAGTTTCCACCTCAACTTCGATCTTGCGGACAAAAGGAGCGTACTCCTGTGCCATTTTTACAGCATTTGCAACACTTCCTGCCGCTCCGATGTGATTGTCTTTCAGCAGAACTCCATCAGAAAGATTATATCTGTGGTTCTGTCCGCCACCTACACGAACTGCATATTTCTCAAAAATACGCATATTCGGCGTTGTTTTTCTGGTATCCAGCAAAGTGATCCCTGTTCCCTCAAGAAGAGACGCAACCGAATGTGTGTAAGTTGCGATCCCGCTCATTCTCTGAAGATAATTCAGTGCCACACGCTCGCCGGAAAGAAGCACGCGGATATCTCCTGTAACTTTTCCCATTTTCTGACCTTTTTTTACTTCATCGCCGTCCTTGCAGAACAGTTCCACTTTTGTGTCAGCATCCAGAAGCGTAAATACACGGCTGAAGATTTCCAGTCCCGCAATGATTCCATCCTCTTTACAGATCAGATCTACCTCTCCCGGAACTGCTTCTTTCATAACAGAGTTTGTGGTAACGTCTTCGCTTGAAATATCTTCCTTTAAAGCCTCCAGGATCAGGTGATCTACCTGAAGTGTCATTGTGATCGTATTCATTTTACAATACCTTCTCTTTCTTAATCATCACAGCAGCCCTGTTCTCCAAAGCAAGGCTGCTCCTGTTTTTCATAATACGGATATTTATATTCCGGCTGCATTTATGCCGCGCCTGCAGTACTTTTCTTTTCTGCTGAGATTGCTTTGGCTGCACGTTTTGCAAATACAAGACTTTCCAGCAGGGAATTACTTGCCAGTCTGTTCGCGCCATGTACACCGTTGCAGCTGGTCTCTCCCACTGCATAAAGCTGATCCATGCTGGTCTTGCTGTCAGAATCCACCAGATACCGCCCATGAAATAATGCTGGGCAGGAACAACAGGGATGCATTCTTTTGTCACATCATAGCCTTCTTCCAGGCACCTCTGATAAATATTCGGAAAATGGTTCAGAATCGTATCTTCATCAATATTTTCCATGGAAAGCCATACATGGTCTGTTCCTTCTTTTTTCATTTCTTCCCGGATCGCATTTGTTACTACATCTCTTGGAAGAAGTTCATTGACAAAACGCTCTTTTTTGCTGTTATAAAGCACTGCACCTTCTCCACGAACCGATTCTGAGATCAGGAATCTGCGGCCTGGTCTCTTGGAATACAGCGTTGTCGGATGGATCTGCACATAATCCAGATGTTCCAGACGCACATTGTGTTTTTTTGCAATATCAAGAGCATCCCCTGTAAGATGCGGATAATTGGTGGAATGAGCATATCTTCCTCCGATCCCGCCGCTGGCCAGGATCGTATCCTGTGCATAAATCTCTACCGGGATCTCTCCGCCAGGCTGGATCTCTTCCTGGGTTTTCACTGCTTTTCCGGCTTCCATAGCTTCGAGACGTACCCTGTTCGCTTCTGAAGAAACTGCTTCAGGCCTGTACATTTGCCATTTTCCACAAGAATATCCTGCATGGTAGTATATTCCAGAATTGTTACATTTTCAAGCTTCAGAACCTGCTGTAGCAGTTTTTCGGAAATTTCTTTTCCTGTGATATCCTCATGATAAAGAATCCTCGGTCTGGAATGTGCACCTTCTCTTGTATAGGCAAAATCATCTCCATCCATCTTGAAATCCACACCATATCCAACAAGGTCATTAATGATGTCCCTGGAGCCTCGGATCATAATGTCTACGGATTCTTTTCTGTTTTCGTAATGTCCTGCCTTCATGGTATCTTCAAAATAACTGTCGTAATCATTTTCATCACGGAGCACACAGATTCCACCCTGCGCCAGGAAAGAATCACTGCTCCTCATATCCTCTTTTGTAATGATCACGATCTTTTTATCCCGCGGAAGTTTCAATGCACTGAACATACCTGCAACACCTGTTCCTACGATCACTACGTCTGTTTTAATTCTCATTGCTTTTCGCCTCTCTGTCTTGATTTCTCTTTTCAGCCAACTCAGACAAATCTTTATACAAATGTGTTTTCTTTATTTTGCCAGTTCCAGCATCCGCTCCAGCGGTCTCTTCGCGTTTTCACGTGTCTCGTCTGTTACATGAACCTCATTCTCCCCGGTTTTCAGAACGTGGAGAACTTTTTCCAGAAGTACTTTTTTCATGTTTTTGCAGACCGGAACGGTTTCTGTGAAGTAAAATTTTTTATCCGGGCAGGTAGTTTCCAGCTTGTACTGAACGCCGCATTCTGTGCAGATGATAAATTCTTTGTTGTCACTTTCCTGTGCATATTTGATGATCCCCGATGTACTTCCGATGTAATCAGCCTGTTTCAGAACTGTCTGAGGACATTCCGGATGTGCCAGAACCAGTGCATCCGGGTGCGCTTCTTTTGCTGCTTTTACTTCTTCCGGATCCATAAATTCATGGACAATACAGAAACCTTCGTTATAAATAAAGTTCTTCTCAGGAACCTGTTCTGCAATAAAATGTGCAAGATTTCTGTCCGGGATAAAAAAAGATGTTTTTGTTCGGAAGCGCTTTTACGATCTTTACTGCATTTGCGGAAGTAACACATACATCAGAAAGCTCCTTCAATGCAGCTGTGGAATTAATGTAACAGACAACTGCCACATCATCATATTCCTCCCGCACCTTGCGGATGCCTTCTTCTGTTGCCATATGAGCCATCGGACAGTCTGCATCCATGGCAGGCATCAGAACAGTTTTATCCGGACTTAAGATCTTCGCGCTCTCTCCCATAAATTCTACTCCACAGAACACGATCGTCTTCTCTTTCGCGCTGGCTGCGATCTTACTGAGATAAAAGGAATCTCCTATATAGTCAGCTACATCCTGCACTTCCGGACGCACATAGTAGTGTGCAAGGATGATGGCATCTTTTTCTTTTTTTAATTCTGGATTTCTTCTGCAACTGTCATTATCTTTCACCTTTCCTGCAGGATTTCTTTTTTTGAATTCCTGCTTTTGCTGTACTAGTCTTTATTATGCAGATGCTTCTGATCTGCTTTTTAATTATCATGTAACTTTTTTTTCAAAACATCTTACACATAATACCACAGTACTTTACATGTGACAAGACAGTTGTTTGATATATGTAAAGTTTTTTTTGTAAAGAAAGGCATCAAAAAAACACGGTTTCCACAATGAAACTTCATCCTGAAAACCGTGTTTCTGCACGCGTTCATTATTTTATCAGTCTTATTCACCGTTCTGCGTACTGTCAGCTGCTCATTTATTGCAGCTTTCTTTCTGATCTGCCGCGATCACCCGATCATTTCCCCAGCAGTTCTCTCTCAATCCTCTCTCTTGCTTCCGGTGCTGCTTATCCATCTTCCGGAAAACCAAACATGGAAACGCAGGCAATGTTATCGCCGCCGGCTTTCGGTGCATCCGGTTTCAGCTGCTTGCTGGCAAAATCCATTTCTCTCAATGTTTCAAAAATACCATCAAAATCCACATCACCCTCACCCATTGCAAGATGCTGATGCACCGTCACATCCGCTTTTCCACGGCCATTCAGCCACGGCGGATTCAAAATATATCTGCAGTCCATAGTCTGGTTAAAAGTATCTGCAAAGAGCACATGTGTCAGCTCATCGCCTGCATATTTCAGCATGGAACGCACATCACCTTTTCCCTCATCATAGAAGAATCCATGAGGGGAAGAATACACGTATCCAAGGTTCGGAGAACGAAACGATTTCACCATATCACAGGTCTCATTATTCAACTCACAGAAATCATAAGGATGAGACTGGATTTCCACACGGATGCCCTCACGCTCGATCAGCGGAAGCAATTCCTCCATGGATTTAAACCACATTCCATTGCAGATTTCCTGCTGGTTCGGATCACCCGAAGTTCTGTATTGATAACCTTCACTCCCATATCTCCGGCGATCTGGATCATCCGTTTCCAGTTTGCAACTGCAAACTGTCTCTGTTCCTCCGTCGGACCAGACCAGCGATACACCACGATAAAGGACGAAATCTCAACGCCGGTCTCTTTAAGAGCCTGTCTGTATTCCTGTTCACACTCTTTTGAAAACAGTGGATGCTTGTAGAACGGATTGATTCTCGGATGCGGGGACTGTTCAATATATTTATATCCCCAGTCCGCCACCTGATGGACCATACGGTTGATATCCATCTGTTTTGCAAGAACATCTACGTCAAATGCGATCTTCATGATGCATTCCCTCCTTTTTCCTCTTCTTTATTCCGGATATAATCCAGGATCAGACCGGCCGCTCCGGCTGCACCTGTTTTGGATACATTGATCACCATATCGTAACAATGAGGATCATCTCTGCGGATTCCGGTAAACTTCTCATAGTATTCATTTCGGATCTGATCACGTTTCTTCAGTTCTCCAAGAGACTGACCTTTATAATATTCCTGCCCCTCTTTTTCCCGGTAATCATCATCTGCATAAACGAAAAAGCTGTATGTATGCGGTTCTCCACGAAGCACATAATTGGCACATCTTCCCAGGAATACACCTGGTCTTCTCTCAGAAAGCTCACGGATGATCCGGCTCTGCACCTCAAACATCTGAACACCTGTATAATCTGCTGCCGCACCTGCCGATGAATGTCCATACGGAGAAAACGTAAGCTCAGAGTCCTCATAATTGTAGGAATCCAGATACTGCCTTACACTTTCCAGATCTGCTTTTTCCATACCGAACTTTTCTGCCATGAGGCAGATGATCTGACGATCATAAACCTTGCAGTCCAGTGCTTTTGCAACATCCTCGGCGATCTTTCTTCCACTGCTGCCATACAATCTTCCGATCGCCACGTTGATCCGGTTTCCGAAAACTGCCGGTGACGGCATGGACTGGATCTCACCCGGCACAGAGACGCTTTCATCTCCAGCTTCTCTCTGGATCAGTTCACGCATCATTTTGTCATAAACTTTGTCCAGCTGGTAGCATGCTGCGATCACAAACATCACTACCCAGATTGCTATCGGAACATACAGATAAAATCCCTTGATCACGCGGATTGCCTCTGCAGACTGCTCTGCCGCTGTCGCCTTTGTTCCGTCAAAGTATGCCGCGGAAAGAATTCCTCCCATAATAGCAGAAGTCAGTCCGGAACCGGCTTTCTGACCCATGCTCATAGATGAAAACATCAGCCCCTCCACACGCTTGCCTGTTTTCCACTGGCCATACTCAATGGCATCGCTTGGAAGAGAATACTGCACACCATAGAAAGGTGCGATTCCGATACCTCTCATGATACAGGTTACAACACCAAGCGAAACACTGGTAATATTCATCAGGAACAGAAGCTGTCCTGCAACGCCCAGGATGCAGCCGGCACAAATGAGATTTCTTTTCCCATAACGGGGAAGCACCTTCGGCAGAAGGGCAATTCCTGCCACAGTTGCCAGTTTCTCAGCTGCAGAAAGAGGCATGACGAGATCTACATTTCCAAGTACATACTGGCAGTAATAGGTAAGATCCGTTCCGATAATGATCTGATATGCGGTATAAAAGATCATCAACCCCAGAGCGATAAGGAAATACCGATTGGTAACAGTTGCTTTAAATGCTTCCACAAAAGGAATATCTTCCTTTTCCTGTTTCGCTGCAGAAACACGCTCTGTACAGACCATATAAGTATTCACAAGTACACCGACAGAAATGATCGCATAGCCGGCAGTTACCAGAATCCAGGCCATCTGCTGATTGCCGGTAACATTTGCTACGATATTGATCAGCGGCAGCGTGAACGCAGTAATGATCATACTTGCCGTGATAGACAATACCATGCGGATGTTACAGATCACATCACGCTCACGGCGGTCACGGCTCATCAGAGAGCCCAGTGCATGGAACGGCTGACTGATAGCAGTGTATACAACCGTATTCATGATATTATAGGTAACAAAAGCATAAATGATCTTTCCCATATTTCCCATTGGCGGCATAGTGAACAAAAGCACCGCTGCCAGCGCATAAGGAACCGCAAGTCTTAAGATCCAGATCCTGGCTTTTCCATACCTGGAATGAGTCCGGTCGATAATAGTTCCCATCAGCACATCGGAAAATCCATCAAAAACACGGGACAATAGCATGATCATTCCTACCGCACCTGCTGATATTCCAACAACGTTGGTATAAAAATAGATCAGCAGAGTTGTAGTCATGGTATACATCAAGGTCAGTGCCGGATCGCCAAAACAGTATGCCAGCTTTTCCGACAACGGAACCTTGATGAATTCATTCAAGTCTTTCCCCTTCTGCTTGTAATTCAACAATTCAGGGATTCCCTTACCAGCCATAGTATCTACCTCCTATCGGTTTAAGGTCGGACCTTTCTGAATGAATTATCCGAAATATTTCTGTACAAAGTCTCTGGTAACTTCCGCTGCCTTTTTCACGTTATCCTCATGACTCATTGCATAGTATTCCGGGCGGAACTCTTCGATGGTGCAAACGCCGTCAAAGCCGATCTCCTTCAGTGCAGCTGCGATTCCTGCATGATCCACAACACCCTCACCCGGCCACAGTCTCTTGTCGTCTCCGCAGGAGCAAGCGGAAGATCCTCACAGTCATTTAAATGGTATGCAAAAATCTTCTTTCCATCCGCAGCTCTCAGGTCCTCAAGGCGGGAGCACATCTCATGGAAATGGAAGGTGTCCACAGTAACGCCTACATTATCTCTGTCTACTGCTTTTACCACATCATAGGCTGTTCCAAACTGGTTGATGGAGCAGTTCGGTGCACCGCAGAACTCCAGAGAAATTTTCATGTCTGCGCCAACCTTATCAGAAAGATAACGAAGACGTGCAACTGCTTCTTCTTTGATCTCACTGACAGATTTGTCTTTTACGTCGAAGCTCGGAACTGTGATCAGCATTTTCATTCCGATCGCTTTGGAAACCTGCAGGATAAAATCAACCTCTTCGTCGATTTCTTTTTCCCCTGCCTCATCTCTCTGGTTAAAGAAGATCAGAGTGTTATATGCCCATGGTTTCAGATGATGGTTCTTAAACCAGTCTGCAAGCTCTTCCAGTGTATGCTCTTTGAGATAATCCTTTACGCAGTCAAAACGGATCTCAATATAATCAAAGCCATATTTCTCGCACATCTCCAGGTCTGCCATAAGAGACTGTCCTTTGCATTCCAGTGCAGTTGCTTCATTAAATCCTAATTTCATCTTCAATATCCTCCATATATTCTTACTTTTCAGCCAATTTTTCTGATTAATCTCACCGCAGGTTTTCCGCCGCAGTTTCAACAAAGCCGAAGCGGAATCGGAGCCTGCCGGTAACTGCCGCCGCAGACTCATTGGGGAAGCCTGCAGCAATAAGTTAGTATGATAACTCACACTTGATGAGGTGGAGCTCGTAAAATATATTTATTTATAAAATTCCGGCATCTCAACTGCTGTAACGATCTTCTCGATCTGTCCGGTTTCCTGCGCTTTTACAAGAGCATCTGCAGTGATCGCTGCCAGGTATCCATCCCATGCATTCGGTCCTGTGATCACTCCTGCCTCTGCGTTATCAACCCAGTCCTGAACCTCTTTATCATAAGCGTCTTTAAATCTCACGAAGCAATCTGTGTCAATAGCAGTGGACACTGCCGCATTCTTGCGGATAGACGGGTAAGCCGGCTGTGCCATTTTCAGTGCACCGTCCTCGCATACAACTTCACAATTGATATCATATCCGAACTTGCAGTTTACAAATACTTCTACATCAATGCATACACCTTTTTTAGTACGAAGCATCATGATCTGCGGATCTTTCAGCTCAGAGTGGGAATATTTCGTCACTCTTGGCATTACTACCTGTGCTGATTCATACTCATCATCTACAAGCCAGTGAAGAACATCGATCTCATGGATTGCGGTATCGTGCACAGCCATTGGTGTGTTGTAATTGGTACCTACCTCCGGATTTCTGTGTGTACAGTGAAGGATCAGCGGCTCGCCGTACTCTCCTGTTGCAAGTGCTTCCTTGATCTGCTGGTATCCCTTGTCATAGCGTCTCATAAATCCAAGCTGGATGAGGTGTTTGCCGGCTGCCTCCTCTGCCTTTACTACTTTCAGGCAGTCCTCAGCAGTTGTACATAATGGTTTCTCACAGAAAATCCTCTTACCGGCCTCAATTGCCTGAAGAAGAGAATCTACATGTGCGAAGCCCGGAGATACGATAAATACTGCATCTACGTTCTCTGCATTGATGAGCTCCTTACTGTCTGCATAGACTTTTGCTCCGCAGATCTCGGCTGCTTTCCTGGCACTTTCCTCAAATACATCGGAAACAGCTACTACTTCTGCTCCCTGGATCTTCTCTGTCAGTCTTCTGATATGATCTCTTCCCATTCCGCCGCATCCGATAACTCCTACTCTTAACATTTTAATTCCTCCGTTCATTTTTTATTTT
>ENA-OQER01000749-OQER01000749.1-human-gut-metagenome-genome-assembly--contig:-NODE-749-length-17084-cov-1.567612_pt1 | contig 17084 bp, 21 predicted proteins | sample MGYA00242797_ERZ504639 | MGnify/ENA primary metagenome ERZ504639 (study PRJEB26092, sample SAMD00036306) | human gut metagenome | host: Homo sapiens | study: EMG produced TPA metagenomics assembly of...
GAAGAGCCCGTACGAAAGTACGGGCTTTTTTTTTCGTATATTGCACACACCGGGGGGATGAGAAGCCCCGACCGGGATGCTTAGTTAATTGCACCGGTTCACTCTTTTGTCGCCCGCGACTAATGGGCGAATTGTCACGAGTCTCCCAGACCGAGGAATTTCCTCCAATTTAGTGACAGAAGCTCGTACAAAAGGCACCCGTGCAAGAGTCATAATTGTATCCAACCAACGGTCACGAATAATGCGATCCGCCCTTTCATGACTCGGGTCATCCAGCTCAATAACACAGACTATTTTATTGTTCTTCTTTGAAACCAGAACATAATCATTGCCATGCCATTATAAATTGCAAAGAAACGCTTTCTTTCTTCTTCGCTAAACTCAGGTTGTTCTGGAAAGTTGATCAAGCGCCCCAGAGAGACCTGGCAATGGATATGACAATAATGTCCAAACCATTTTTCCAGATTATCGAAATACATTTTTTCACAACGCGTGATTAACCACTCTTTTCTTTCCAATAAAATACCTTCGGCAACCATTCCCTGAAATAACTCATCTCGCTCTTGCCAACGAGAGTCACGATAGGTTTTCTGCGGTATATAGCTCCTTGTCGACGCTTAGCGGCAGGGGAAGTTGCAGATGAAGGGACGGGTTGCGATTTAGCGATGATTACCGATGAGGCAACTTTTCGGAGTGTCAATTTTCTGGCAACAGCAAAACCGGCGATAAATGCAATTGTCAAACAAGTTACAAAAGCCATAAAGCTCATAATTAATTTTCACCTATCCATGTTGATTATATTTCATTACCAATGTTACTCGCTGCAGCGTGTTACATGCCAACAATGCAACGATCAATATATAGTTAGTATCATGTTTTGATTATTACAACCATCCCTATTTAGCCATTGCGGCTTGCCTTCCACAAAAAAATAACAACACACAATATTAGCAAAGAATTAATTAAGATTAACCTTACATTTATAATATTATCCCTAAAGAATAAATCAGAGGAATATATTCGGTGTTAAACAGTCAGTCAAAGTATAGCCCATTGTTGATTAAACCTCATAAGCAAAATTGGCACCAGATCTCCTGTACAGGTTGAATGCCGAAAAAGATAGGCAGATGCTCATTTTTTTGGCTTCTGGAAGAAAAACTCTCCGCGCTGGCAGTATTACACTGGTCTGATGCTATGACGAAAAATGCCTGGTAAGAGTATCTAAACCAGACTCCAGTTCAGCTTATCAACACGCTCAAAGTCGCCCCCCTGAACGCTAACCTGAAGTGAAAATCTGTTGAAATAAAACAAAGCCCGGTTCGCCCGGGCTCTGCACCGATAATACACTTAACTGTATGCATGCAGCGTACGTTGCAAAGTGCCGAACGTACGCAATCCTCTTTTCCGAACCGGACGATCCCAACCATTTCATCTTCTTCGAAACGTTCCAGCGCGTCACTTAATCCGGAGCACACGCCGCGAGGCAAATCGCATTGCGTGATATCACCGTTGACGATAACCGTCACGTTCTCCCCGAGGCGGGTTAAAAACATTTTCATTTGCGCGGCAGTCACATTCTGCGCCTCGTCAAGAATGACACTGCATTTTCAAAGGTACGTCCACGCATATAGGCGAACGGCGCAATTTCCACCTTCCTATTTCCGGTCGCAGGCAGTACTGCATAAAGGAAGCCCCTAAGCGCCGGACCAGCACGTCGTAGACCGGGCGAAAATAGGGAGCAAACTTTTCTGCGATATCTCCAGGTAAGAAGCCAAGATCTTCATCGGCTTGCAGAACTGGACGGGTGACGATAATCCTGTCGACATCCTTATGTATCAGCTTCTGCCGCTTTGCTGCGCTGATCCAGGTTTTCCGCACCCGGCTTCGCCCGTGGCGAATATCAGCTGCTTACTCTCAATAGCCTTCAGATAGTGCAATTGCGCTTCATTTCGCGCGAGGATGGGCGAAGTATCGCGACTGTCGCGGGCCATACCAATGGCTTCTACGCCGCCCATCTGCACAAGCGAGGTGACCGATTCTTCTTCACGCTGCTTATGGCTGCGCGAATCCCGTCTCAGCACACGTTTTGCCTCGCGACGAGCTTTGATCACTGCTTTTTGTCTTCCCATGGAGAGCACCTTGAGTTGTTTGTATTCATCACACGCGCCGTTGGCAGCGCAATTATGCGCACGAACATCAGAGGGTTGGCTTCCTTGTAAGCCATAGTTTGCTTTTGGATAAAATGCCGAAAAAACGGCTACGCGCACCGTTTACGGCCTCGGTAACACATGAAAAGAAAGGATGAGGTTGAAAATGCAAAGTGACGAGATGACTACCGGAGGAGAAAACTCCGCGAGTGGTGGCGCGTTGATTATCTAAAACATGTCCAGTACAGGACGTTACCATCCGCGATCTCCATAGTGACTGACTATCACTGCCGGGAACTTCCGCTGCTACTTAATAAGTACAACAGATCTCGCATTTATTGCAACAATATATTTACTTATATTTAACTATAAAACACCATTTCAGTGACATTAGTTTCTACTGGAAAGATGACAGAGTGATGACAGATATGAAAAAAGCTGTGTGCTTTCAGCAGGATTTGCATCAGGCATCAGTGCACGATCGCCGTATGCGGCGTGAACGCCTTATCCGCCTACCGAACCCGCACCGATTGTAGGCATAAGAAGACGCGCAAGCATCGCATCAGGCATCTGCGCAAGAACGCCTTATCCGTCTAAAAACATTAAACCCGCAATAACGCGCTTCCGAGATAATCGTTCGCGTCCTTCACTCCCGGCAGCGCAAAAAAATAACCGCCGCCGATAGGTTTAACGTATTCCTCCAGCGCTTCGCCATTGAGCCTTTTTTGTACTGTCAGGAAGCCTTTTTCCAGATCGTGTTGGTAACAGACAAACAGTAGCCCCATATCCAGTTGCCCGGAGTTGGTGACGCCCAGTGAATAACTGTAGCCACGACGCAGCATCAGGCTGGACTCACTCTCCGCCGTGCGGGGATTCGCCAGCCGGATATGGCTGTCCAGCGCAATCACCTTCCCTTCCGGATCGCTGGCGTAATCGGGAACATCATGCTCATGCTGCATTCCCAGCGGCGCACCGGTTTGCTTATCACGACCAAAAATCGTCTGCTGTTCTTTCAGCGGAGTTCTGTCCCAAAATTCCACTCGAAACTGAATCAAGCGTACTGCCTGATAGCTGCCACCGATTGTCCACGCTGGCTCCTGCTGATCTGCCGTTACCCACACCACTTTTTGCATCAACTTATCATTCTGGCTATCGGGATTGGCAGTGCCGTCTTTGAAACCCAGCAAATTAATCGGCGTCTCTTTGCCTTTACTACGCGCCGCGTGATCGGAAATAAACCCTTCCCGCTTCCAGCGCACGCTGAGCAAATCCGGCGTATGTTTGATGATATCGCGCAGTGCATGGATCACCGTGTCCTGGGTGTTGGCGCAAATTTGTAGCAACACATCACCATGACATAACGCCGCATCCAGCGAGTCGTTGGGAAACGCGTCATCTTCTGCAACTTTTTCGGCATCTGTGGCGCAAGGCCAAAGCGCTCATCAAACAATGAGTGACCCACCGATAACGTGATGGTGAGATTATCGGGCGCAATGTAGCCGCCAAGAATGCCGGAATCGAGTGGTGGCAGGCGCGGATTTGGCGTTTCTGGTGCCGCTCCGCCCTGAGTCAGAAAAGCAAAACGCTGAGTCAACAAGCGAAACAACCGTTCAAGATCGGCTTTATCGCTGGCAAGCACATCAAACGCCACCAGCATCATTGCGGCCTGTTGTGGCGTCAGGATCCCTGCCTGATGCTCACCATAAAACGGCTGTTTCTCATTGCGTGCATCCGGTGAAAGCGTACCCGGCGCACTTTGCGTTTTTTGTGCATGAGCGACCGGACAACTTCCCGCCAGCGCCAGCGCACCAATGCCTTTCAGTAAACGTCGCGTGACGGTTCATTCACGCCGTTTTTATCTTCATACTGCATAATGCTTAATCCAATCCCAGCACACCGCGAAGTTGCGCCAGATCTTCCGCCAGCGCAGTAATCGGTCCTTTCAGTGCATTCCGGTCGGCATCGGTCAATTTGTCGTAGGTTTCAAAACCGTCTTTAGTACGGTATTTCGCCAGAATGGTATCGACCTTTTTAAAGTTGGCATCGACTTTTGCCAACAGTTCCGGGTTGGCTTTTGCAGTTGTGGACGCAGCAGATCGACAATTTTCTGCGAGCCTTCAACGTTAGCCTGGAAATCCCACAGATCGGTGTGGCTGTAGCGATCTTCTTCACCGCTGATTTTGCTGGCTGCCACTTCCTCAATCAGTCCGGCTGCACCGCCGACCACTTTTGAAGGTGGGAAAGCCAGTTCACTGATGCGTTTTGCAAATCGACCACATCGGTATAAAGCTGGTCAGCGTACTGATCCATGCCTTTGGTGGTGTTGTCGCCAAACAATGCTTTTTCCAGACGGTGGAAACCGGTGAATTTTGGATCAGCGGCTTTTTGCTCGTAATCATCTTCACGGGCGTCAATGCTGCCATCCAGATCGGAGAATAGTTCAGCAATCGGTTCAATGCGCTCATAGTGCTGGCGCGTCGGCGCATACAGTGCTTTCGCTTTTTCGATATCGCCTGCTTTAATCGCGTCGGTAAAGGCTTTGGTGTCGGTCACCAGCTGCGTGGTTTCCGCCATGACATACGCTTTATATGCAGTAATTGCACCACCAAGACTTAACAGCGCATCACTTTGCGCCGCATCCGCCGTTGCCTCACCTTTGACGATCAACTTCCCTTTCGGTTAATCAGCAGACCGCAGGTCATATCGTATTCGCCAGGCTGTAAATTCGCCGTCATTTTCTGGCTAAAACCAGGGGCGATATTTTCCCGCTCTTCCACCACCATCACGCCTTTGAGGATCTCCCACTCCAGCGCCTTCTGGCTATGGTTCTGAATAATGAACTGTGTTTTCCCGGCGTTAACCGTAATGGTCATCGGTTCGCACTGCTTATCCGTCACGGTCACTTTGACCTGCGTCACATCAGCGGCGTTAGCATAAAAGCAGAAGAAAACAGCGCAGCCACGCTCAACTGCAATGCGTTACGGCGGAAGTTAATGGTCATGACGAGACTATCCCTTTAAAGTATGTTGTAACTAAGCAAGAGTTTGCGTCGTATTTGTTACGCGGAGCGAGACGCTGTCGCCCCTGCGCGTGGTGGCAGAGCAAATGCCACCAGCGCCGGGATGAGATAAATAAACCAGACGGCGACTTCGCTGACGCTCGGCGCTTCCTGATAGCCAAAAAACCCTTCCATCAGCGTGCCAAACAGCGAGTGAGTTGAGAGCACCGCACTCATATCGAAGGCGATTTCCTGAAAGTGGTTCCACAATCCGGCTTCATGAAATGCGCGAATGGCACCAGCTGCCAGCCCTGCGGCGACGAAGAGAATAAACAGGCTGGTCCATTTAAAAAATGCACCAAGATTGAGGCGAATACCGCCCCAGTAGAGCAAGAAGCCTAGCACCACGGCAGTAGCAAGACCGAGCATTGCACCCAGCGGCGGCCAGATCCCGACATCTTGTTGAAATGCCGCCAGCAGGAAAAAGACCGACTCCAGCCCTTCCCTTGCAACGGCAAAAAAGACCATCATCACCAGCGCCCAGCCATGATGATTTCCACGCTGCAATGCGCTATCGACTGCCTGCTCCAGTTGTACTTTGACGTTGCGCGACACTTTGCGCATCCAGAAAACCATCCAGGTAAGGATCACCACGGCGATCACCGCACGATACCTTCAAACAGTTCCTGCTCTTTTTGCGGAAATTCGCCGGTGGTTTCGTTAATGAAGATCCCCAAGCCAGGCACAACGCAGCGGCAAGCAACACGCCAATCCACATCACACCAATCCATCGGCCTCGCTGGGTACGCTTAAGATAGCTGGCAATCAAACTGACAATCAGCGCGGCTTCAAGTCCTTCGCGCAACATAATGAGAAACGGAACAAACATGCCACCCACCCTTAAACGTTTTTCTGAGTCAATCTATGCAAAGAAAAGTAAATCGCAGTGATAGCGATTATCATTACGGTAAAGAAAAATACAAGCGGAATGTTTATAAAATGATGTTGAAATGTAAACAAAGAGAGGTAATGTCAGGGGATATAAACGATTATTCCAGGTACAAAGATGGGATTGTTTACAACGAGCCATGTGTTCTTGCCGGATGCCGCGTAAACGCCGTATCCAGCCGACAAAACCGTCCTGACTCAATACATCAAAACTTCCATGTAAAACTGATAAGCGGGTGTATCAAGCAATTTCGTCCATCCTCGATTATCAATCTAACTTTTGCCCGGAACATAAGAACAGCGCGGGTGTTGGTGGCGTCAAAATCGCTGAAACGTTCCCCGAAGGCCGGGGCAGCAGGGGGCGGCGGCGATTGGCCGCCCCCTGCGCGCTCCCTGCACCATTCAATTTATATGGCGAGGCACATTAAGGGAGCGCAACCCGCTGCTGAAGCCAAACAAAACCGCCGCAGGCTAAGTCCCTTAGCTTTCCTGCAACCGTGACGGCGGAGCCGAATGATAGTGCGCATCGGCCTCGGCAAAGCGTTTTTGCATCGCCGCTGACGGCGCTTTACCCAGCAAACTAAACACTACAATCCCGATACTGCCGAAGATGAAGCCCGGAATAATTTCGTAGAGTCCCAGCCAGCCGAACTGCTTCCAGACGATAACCGTCAGCGCACCGATGATCATCCCCGCCAGCGCACCGTTGCGCGTCATGCGTGACCACATCACCGAGAACAGCACCACCGGACCAAACGCCGCGCCAAAGCCTGCCCACGCGTAGCTCACTAAGCCCAGCACGCGGTTTTCCGGGTTTGCCGCCAGCGCAATCGCCACCAGCGCCACCACCAGCACCATCACACGCCCTACCCACACCAGCTCTTTCTGGCTGGCATGTTTACGCAGAAACGCTTTGTATAAATCTTCGGTAATCGCACTGGAGCACACCAGCAGCTGGCAACTTAAGGTTGACATTACCGCCGCCAGAATTGCCGACAGCAGAATCCCGGCAATCCACGGGTTAAACAGAATTTGCGCCAGTTCGATAAACACGCGCTCAGCATTCTGGTTTACCGCACCTGCTACCGCCGGGTGCTCATTAAAGTAAGCAATACCAAAGAAGCCGACAGCTACCGCCCCTGCCAGGCAGAGGATCATCCAGGTCATACTGATACGACGCGCATGGACAATGCTGTGGTGAGAGTCTGCCGCCATAAAACGCGCCAGGATGTGCGGCTGCCCGAAGTAACCCAGCCCCCAACCCATCAGTGAGATAATGGCGACAAAGTTCAGCCCTTTGAGCATATCAACGTTTTCGATGCTCTTTTGTTTGATCACTTCCAGCGAGTCACCAAAGCCACCGACACTGATAATGACGATAACCGCGTCAGGATCAGGGCAAAAATCATCAGGCTGGCCTGTACAGTGTCAGTCCAGCTCACCGCGAGGAAACCGCCAATAAAGGTGTAAAGGATCGTCGCCGCAGCTCCCGCCCACAGAGCCGTTTCGTAGCTCATGCCAAAGGTACTTTCAAACAGACGCGCGCCTGCCACAATGCCCGAAGCGCAATAAATGGTGAAGAACAGCAAAATCACCAGCGCGGAGATAATGCGCAAAATGCGGCTTTTATCTTCAAAGCGCCCGGTGAAATAATCCGGCAATGTTAAGGCGTTATTGTTGTATTCGGTATGCACACGCAACCGCCCCGCCACCAGCTTCCAGTTGATCCACGCGCCTAATGTCAGGCCAATGGCGATCCAACTTTCGGAAATCCCGGAAAGAAAAACCGCGCCCGGCAACCCCATTAACAGCCAGCCGCTCATATCCGACGCACCCGCCGATAATGCCGTCACGAATGGCCCAAGCTACGACCGCCCAGAATATAGTCGTCAAAGTTTTTCGTTGATCGCCAGGCGATAAACCCAATCAATATCATGCCAAAGATATAGACACAAAATGTCACCAACATCGGTGTGCTAATAGCCATCTAAAGTCTCCAAAAAATTATTATCGGCAATGTCGAAACTTGCCGTTATATCTGCCACCGGAACGGGGTAACAGAGTTTATGTTTTACCAGGGCGACCGTATCCTGCCGGAAGCGCTGGTTATTCACAATCGATTTAACACACCATTTACATTAAATTTTAGTGCTCAGCGACACTATTTTCATCAGGTTGCACTCTCTCACATTTTTTGCGGTTGCACCTTTCAAAAAATGTTAACTGCCGCAGAGAAAAAGTCTGAGTTATTTTTTTAATCCCTGTCATATCGATTTCTTTTATTAACATTTCATTCATTTTTAAGCTTGCTACGCATGTCACATTTAACATGGTTGCACAAAGTTGCAACATCATGGATATTTCACGATAACGTTAAGTTGCACCTTTCAGAACAACAGGAGTAATGGCATGGGAACCACCACCATGGGGGTTAAGCTGGACGACGCGACGCGTGAGCGTATTAAGTCTGCCGCGACACGTATCGATCGCACGCCACACTGGTTAATTAAGCAGGCGATTTTTCTTATCTCGAACAACTGGAAAACAGCGATACTCTGCCGGAGCTACCTGCGCTGCTTTCTGGCGCTGCCAATGAGAGCGATGAAGCACCGACTCCGGCAGAGGAACCACACCAGCCATTCCTCGACTTTGCCGAGCAATTTGCCCCAGTCGGTTTCCCGCGCCGCGATCACAGCGGCCTATCGCCGCCCGGAAACCGAAGCGGTTTCTATGCTGCTGGAACAAGCCCGCCTGCCGCAGCCAGTTGCTGAACAGGCGCACAAACTGGCGTATCAACTGGCCGATAAACTGCGTAATCAAAAAAACGCCAGTGGTCGCGCAGGTATGGTTCAGGGGTTATTGCAGGAGTTTTCGTTGTCATCGCAGGAAGGCGTGGCGCTGATGTGTCTGGCGGAAGCGTTGTTGCGTATTCCCGACAAAGCCACCCGTGATGCGTTAATTCGCGACAAAATCAGCAACGGTAACTGGCAATCACACATTGGTCGTAGCCCGTCTTTGTTTGTTAATGCCGCCACCTGGGGGCTGCTGTTTACTGGCAAACTGGTTTCCACCCATAACGAAGCCAGCCTCTCCCGCTCGCTGAACCGCATTATCGGTAAAAGCGGTGAACCGCTGATCCGCAAAGGTGTGGATATGGCGATGCGCCTGATGGGCGAGCAGTTCGTCACTGGCGAAACCATCGCGGAAGCGTTAGCCAATGCCCGCAAGCTGGAAGAGAAAGGTTTCCGTTACTCTTACGATATGCTTGGCGAAGCTGCACTGACTGCCGCAGATGCACAAGCGTATATGGTTTCCTATCAGCAGGCGATTCACGCCATTGGTAAAGCGTCCAATGGTCGTGGCATCTATGAAGGTCCGGGCATTTCAATCAAGCTGTCGGCGCTGCATCCGCGTTACAGCCGCGCCCAGTATGACCGGGTAATGGAAGAGCTTTACCCACGTCTGAAATCACTCACCCTGCTGGCGCGTCAGTACGATATTGGTATCAACATTGACGCCGAAGAGGCCGATCGTCTGGAGATCTCCCTCGATCTGCTGGAAAAACTCTGTTTCGAGCCTGAGCTGGCAGGCTGGTAACGGTATCGGTTTTGTTATTCAGGCTTATCAAAAACGCTGCCCACTGGTGATTGATTACCTGATTGATCTCGCCACCCGCAGCCGTCGCCCTCTGATGATTCGCCTGGTGAAAGGCGCGTACTGGGATAGTGAAATCAAGCGTGCGCAGATGGACGGCCTTGAAGCTATCCGGTTTATACCCGCAAGGTGTATACCGACGTTTCATATCTCGCCTGTGCGAAAAAGCTGCTGGCGGTGCCGAATCTAATCTACCCGCAGTTCGCGACGCACAACGCCCATACGCTGGCAGCGATTTATCAACTGGCAGGTCAGAACTACTATCCGGGTCAGTACGAGTTCCAGTGCCTGCATGGTATGGGCGAGCCACTGTATGAGCAGGTCACCGGGAAAGTTGCCGACGCAAACTTAACCGTCCGTGTCGTATTTATGCTCCGGTCGGTACCCATGAAACGCTGTTGGCGTATCTGGTGCGTCGCCTGCTGGAAAACGGTGCTAACACCTCGTTTGTTAACCGTATTGCCGACACCTCTTTGCCACTGGATGAACTGGTCGCCGATCCGGTCACTGCTGTAGAAAAACTGGCGCAACAGGAAGGGCAAACTGGATTACCGCATCCGAAAATTCCCCTGCCGCGCGATCTTTACGGTCACGGGGCGCGACAACTCGGCAGGCTGGATCTCGCTAACGAACACCGGCTGGCCTCGCTCTCTTCTGCCCTGCTCAATAGTGCACTGCAAAAATGGCAGGCCTTGCCAATGCTGGAACAACCGGTAGCGGCAGGTGAGATGTCGCCCGTTATTAACCCTGCGGAACCGAAAGATATTGTGGGCTTTGTGCGTGAAGCCACGCCGCGTGAGGTAGAACAGGCGCTGGAAAGTGCGGTTAATAACGCGCCAATCTGGTTTGCCACTCCTCCGGTTGAACGCGCGGCGATTTTGCATCGCGCTGCCGTGCTAATGGAAAGCCAGATGCAGCAACTGATTGGTATTCTGGTGCGTGAAGCCGGAAAAACCTTCAGTAACGCCATTGCCGAAGTGCGCGAAGCGGTCGATTTTCTCCACTACTATGCCGGACAGGTGCGGGATGATTTCGCTAACGAAACCCACCGTCCATTAGGGCCTGTGGTGTGTATCAGTCCGTGGAACTTCCCGCTGGCTATTTTCACCGGGCAGATTGCTGCCGCACTGGCGGCAGGTAACAGCGTGCTGGCAAAACCGGCAGAACAAACGCCGCTGATTGCCGCGCAAGGGATCGCCATTTTGCTGGAAGCGGGTGTACCGCCAGGCGTGGTGCAGTTGCTGCCAGGTCAGGGGGAAACCGTGGGCGCGCAACTGACGGGTGATGATCGCGTACGCGGGGTGATGTTTACCGGTTCAACCGAAGTCGCTACGTTACTGCAGCGCAATATCGCCAGCCGCCTGGACGCTCAGGGTCGCCCTATTCCGCTCATCGCTGAAACCGGCGGCATGAACGCGATGATTGTCGATTCTTCAGCACTGACCGAACAGGTCGTCGTGGATGTACTGGCCTCGGCGTTCGACAGTGCGGGTCAGCGTTGTTCGGCGCTGCGCGTGCTGTGCCTGCAAGATGAGATTGCCGACCACACGTTGAAAATGCTGCGCGGCGCAATGGCCGAATGCCGGATGGGTAATCCGGGTCGCCTGACCACCGATATCGGTCCGGTGATTGATAGCGAAGCGAAAGCCAATATTGAGCGCCATATTCAGACCATGCGTAGCAAAGGCCGTCCGGTGTTCCAGGCGGTGCGGGAAAACAGCGAAGATGCCCGTGAATGGCAAAGCGGCACCTTTGTCGCCCCGACGCTGATCGAACTGGATGACTTTGCCGAATTGCAAAAAGAGGTCTTTGGTCCGGTGCTGCATGTGGTGCGTTACAACCGTAACCAGCTACCAGAGCTGATCGAGCAGATTAACGCTTCCGGCTATGGTCTGACGCTTGGTGTCCATACGCGTATTGATGAAACCATCGCCCAGGTCACTGGCTCGGCCCATGTTGGTAACCTGTATGTTAACCGTAATATGGTGGGCGCAGTGGTGGGTGTGCAGCCATTCGGCGGCGAAGGGTTGTCCGGTACCGGGCCGAAAGCAGGCGGTCCGCTCTATCTCTACCGTCTGCTGGCGAATCGCCCGGAAAGTGCGCTGGCAGTGACGCTCGCGCGTCAGGATGCAGAGTATCCGGTCGATGCACAGTTGAAAGCCGCATTGACTCAGCCGCTAAATGCACTGCGGGAATGGGCAGCAAATCGTCCAGAATTGCAGGCGTTATGTACGCAATATGGCGAGCTGGCGCAGGCAGGAACACAACGATTGCTGCCGGGGCCGACGGGTGAACGCAACACCTGGACGCTGCTGCCGCGTGAGCGCGTGTTGTGTATTGCCGATGATGAGCAGGATGCGCTGACTCAGCTCGCCGCCGTGCTGGCGGTGGGCAGCCAGGTACTGTGGCCGGATGACGCGCTGCATCGTCAGCTAGTAAAGGCATTGCCATCGGCAGTCAGCGAACGTATTCAACTGGCGAAAGCGGAAAATATAACCGCTCAACCCTTTGATGCGGTGATCTTCCACGGTGATTCGGATCAGCTTCGCGCATTGTGTGAAGCCGTTGCTGCGCGGGATGGCGCAATTGTTTCGGTGCAGGGTTTTGCCCGTGGCGAAAGCAATATCCTTCTGGAACGGCTGTATATCGAACGTTCGCTGAGTGTGAATACCGCTGCCGCTGGCGGTAACGCCAGTTTAATGACGATCGGTTAAACAGGTAGCCGGAGGATGTTACAACCTCCTCCGGCATCTTTAACGTGGTCGAATCCCCTCAATAATAATCCGCTGCACGTTTCAACCGTTTGATTGAAAAATACCTCATCGCGCAACGTCGCGCCTGTCACCGCCTCCACCTGAGGGGCAAAATCGGCGTAATGTTGAGTGGAAGCCCAAATCATAAAAATCAAATGCTGCGGATCAATCGGCGCGAGTTTGCCGCTTTTGACCCAACCGGCAATCAGCGCCGATTTCTCATCAATTAATGCCTTCAAATCGCCCGTCAGTTCATCCATTAACAGCGGCGCGCCTGCCAGCATCTCCATACAGAACAGGCGCGAAGCCTGCGGATAATCGCGGGAGACTTCCAGCTTCAGACGGATGTACTCTTTGATCGCCGCCAGCGGGGCGAAATCTTCTCGAAACGCTTTTAACGGTGCCAGCCAGATATCGAGAATCTGCCGCAGCACGGCAATATACAGCGCCTCTTTTGACGGAAAGTAATACAGCAGATTGTTTTTGAAACACCCGCCAACTCTGCGATCTGCTCCAGCCTTGTGCCGTGAAAACCGAATTGTGAAAAAGTGTCCAGTGCTGCGCTAAGAATCGCTTTTTCTTCGCGCTTACTGCGCGCGAACGTTTACCCGTTGTTTTCACTGCGCCTTGCGTCATGCGCTCTCCCCTCTTGTAGATTGGCAACAGGATAGCAAAACCCCCGCCCGGCCTCGACCTTCTGCACTCTCATCGCGCACAGATGCATGTTTTATGTGCAACTGTTTTGACCGTTTAGTCCACTTTTTACCAGATATTTTAGATAATGCATTGTTAACATATTAACAACATTAACTTTTTAAAAACTGGCATCCGCTTTGCAAACAAGCCAATACGCGGCTGAAAAGGATATGCAGGATGCAGCGCCCCGTCTGACTTTCACTTTACGAGACGAAGAGAGGTTGATGATGAAAATTGGCGTATTCGTACCTATTGGCAACAACGGCTGGCTCATTTCGACCCACGCGCCGCAGTACATGCCGACCTTTGAACTGAATAAAGCATTGTGCAAAAAGCGGAGCACTACCATTTCGATTTCGCCCTGTCGATGATCAAACTGCGTGGCTTTGGCGGCAAAACTGAGTTCTGGGATCACAACCTTGAGTCGTTCACCTTGATGGCGGGGCTGGCGGCCGTGACCTCGCGCATTCAGATTTACGCCACTGCTGCCACCTTAACGTTACCTCCGGCAATCGTCGCCCGTATGGCCGCAACCATCGACTCCATCTCTGGCGGGCGTTTGGCGTCAACCTCGTGACTGGCTGGCAAAAGCCCGAGTATGAGCAGATGGGTATCTGGCCTGGCGATGACTATTTCTCCCGTCGTTACGACTATCTCACCGAATATGTTCAGGTGCTGCGCGACCTGTGGGGCACGGGGAAAAGCGATTTTAAAGGCGATTTTTTCACCATGAATGATTGTCGCGTCAGTCCGCAACCGAGTGTCCCCATGAAAGTGATCTGCGCCGGGCAAAGCGACGCTGGCATGGCGTTCTCCGCTCAGTATGCCGATTTCAACTTCTGTTTCGGCAAAGGCGTAAATACACCCACGGCTTTCGCCCCGACCGCTGTGCGGATGAAACAGGCCGCAGAGCAAACCGGGCGCGACGTTGGCTCTTATGTGTTGTTTATGGTGATTGCCGATGAAACCGACGATGCCGCTCGCGCCAAATGGGAACACTACAAAGCGGGCGCGGATGAAGAGGCGTTAAGCTGGCTAACCGAACAAAGTCAGAAAGATACCCGCTCCGGTACTGACACCAACGTCCGTCAGATGGCCGATCCCACTTCGGCGGTAAACATCAATATGGGGACATTAGTCGGTTCTTACGCCAGTGTCGCGCGCATGTTAGATGAGTCGCAAGCGTGCTGGTGCCGAGGCGTGCTGTTGACCTTCGATGATTTTCTGTCGGGAATCGAAACCTTCGGCGAGCGCATTCAACCACTGATGCAGTGCCGCGCCCATCTCCCTGCGCTGACTCAGGAGGTGGCATGATGACAACCTTAACCGCTCGACCGGAAGCCATTACCTTCGATCCGCAGCAAAGTGCGCTGATCGTGGTGGATATGCAAAACGCTTATGCACGCCAGGCGCTACTTAGATCTCGCCGGGTTTGATGTCTCAACCACTCGCCCGGTCATTGCCAACATTCAAACCGCCGTGACCGCAGCGCGAGCGGCAGGGATGCTGATCATCTGGTTTCAAAATGGCTGGGATGAACAGTATGTCGAAGCTGGCGACCCGGCTCACCGAATTTTCATAAATCGACGCCCTGAAAACCATGCGTAAGCAGCCGCAGCTGCAGGGGAAATTGCTGGCGAAAGGCTCCTGGATTATCAACTGGTGGATGAACTGGTGCCGCAGCCTGGCGATATTGTGCTGCCGAAGCCGCGCTACAGCGGTTTCTTCAATACACCGCTGGACAGCATTTTGCGCAGCCGTGGAATACGCCATCTGGTTTTCACCGGTATCGCTACCAACGTCTGCGTCGAATCGACGCTACGCGATGGCTTTTTTCTGGAGTATTTCGGCGTGGTGCTGGAAGACGCAACACACCAGGCGGGGCCTGAATTTGCACAGAAAGCCGCGTTGTTCAATATCGAAACCTTTTTTGGCTGGGTCAGCGACGTCGAAACATTCTGCGACGCGCTTTCTCCCACGTCCTTTGCTCATATCGCTTAAGGAGTTTAACGATGCCAAATCCGTAATTATTCCCGCTGGCAGCAGCGCACCGCTGGCCCCCTTCGTTCCCGGCACGCTGGCTGATGGCGTGGTGTATGTCTCCGGTACGCTGGCTTTTGATCAACATAATAACGTGCTGTTTGCCGATGACCCAAAGGCGCAAACCCGCCACGTTCTGGAAACTATCCGCAAGGTGATCGAGACGGCGGGTGGCACGATGGCGGATGTGACCTTCAACAGCATCTTTATTACCGACTGGAAAAATTACGCCGCGATTAACGAAATCTACGCCGAGTTTTTTCCGGGTGATAAACCGGCGCGATTCTGCATTCAGTGCGGACTGGTAAACCTGACGCGCTGGTGAAATCCGCCACAATTGCGCATATCGCCAAGTGAGGCCCGCGATGAAACTTCACTCTCACCTCCCCCTTATGCTGATGCGCCGTAGTGGTGTTGATTCGGGTCTGGCGGTGCGGCAGTTACTGGTTACCGCAACTGGCGGTGCTGGAGCAGGAGTATCAGGTAGTCTGTTACGACCAGCGCGGCACCGGCAATAATCCCGACACGCTGGCAGAAGATTACAGTATCGCCCAGATGGCAGCGGAACTGCATCAGGCGCTGGTAGCCGCAGGGATTGAGCATTACGCGGTGGTCGGCCATGCGCTCGGTGCGCTGGTGGGAATGCAGCTGGCGCTGGATTATCCCGCGTCGGTAACTGTGCTGATCAGCGTTAACGGCTGGCTACGAATAAACGCCCATACGCGCCGCTGTTTTCAGGTTCGCGAACGATTACTGTATAGCGGCGGCGCGCAGGCATGGGTGGAAGCGCAGCCGTTGTTCCTCTATCCCGCCGACTGGATGGCGGCCCGCGTACCTCGCCTGGAGGCAGAAGACGCGCTGGCACTGGCGCATTTTCAGGCAAAATAATTTACTGCGTCGACTTACGCCCTCAACGCGCTGACTTTAGTCACCATGCGGATCGCATCCGCTGCCCGGTGCAAATCATCTGCGCCAGTGATGATCTGCTGGTGCCAACAGCATGTTCCAGTGAACTTCATGCCGCCCTGCCCGATAGCCAGAAAATGGTGATGCGCTATGGCGGACACGCCTGCAACGTGACCGACCCCGAAACGTTTAATGCTCTTTTACTCAACGGGCTTGCCAGCCTGTTACATCACCGCGAAGCCGCCCTGTAAGGAATTGCTATGAACGAAGCCGTTAGCCCAGGTGCGCTTAGCACCCTGTTCACCGATGCCCGCACTCACAACGGCTGGCGGGAGACACCCGTCAGCGATGAGACGTTACGGGAGCTTTATGCCCTGATGAAATGGGGGCCGACATCAGCTAACTGTTCTCCGGCACGGATCGTGTTTATCCGCACTGCAGAAGGAAAAGAACGTCTGCGCCCGGCGCTTTCCATCGGCAATCTACAAAAAACCCTGACCGCGCCGTCACCGCTATCGTTGCCTGGGACAGTGAATTTTATGAACGGTTACCACAACTGTTTCCTCACGGCGATGCCCGCAGTTGGTTTACCTCAGCCCACAACTTGCGGAAGAACAGCGTTTCGCAACAGTTCCATGCAGGCGGCTATCTGATCGTCGCCTGCCGTGCGCTGGGACTGGATACCGGCCCGATGTCGGGTTTTGACCGTCAACACGTTGACGACGCCTTTTTTGCGGGCAGCACGCTGAAGAGCAATCTGCTGATTAATATCGGCTATGGCGATAGAAGCAAACTTTTTGCGCGCCTGCCACGTCTGTCCTTTGAAGAAGCCTGCGGGCTGTTGTAAGGAGCAAACTATGAACATTGTCGATCAACAAACTTTTCGCGATGCGATGTCCTGCATGGGCGCGGCGGTCAATATCATCACCACGGACGGTCCAG
>ENA-OQER01000750-OQER01000750.1-human-gut-metagenome-genome-assembly--contig:-NODE-750-length-17074-cov-1.600519_pt1 | contig 17074 bp, 28 predicted proteins | sample MGYA00242797_ERZ504639 | MGnify/ENA primary metagenome ERZ504639 (study PRJEB26092, sample SAMD00036306) | human gut metagenome | host: Homo sapiens | study: EMG produced TPA metagenomics assembly of...
TTGTGGTAGTTACAATCAGTGCATCGATTGTATCAGGATCCACTCCAGTCTTCTGAATCAATTCCTTGGCAGCCTTACGGGCCAAATAACTGGTTCCAAGACCTTCCTCTGTCAGGATGCGGCGTTCGTCATCGCAATCTTTCCTCCGCTTTAATCGGACACACTACTAATGCACTGATAGCACCGCACACATTTGCTTTCATCTATCTGTGGATACTCAAATCCTTCTTCATCCTCTACCATAGAAATGGCTTCTTTCGGACAGATAGCATAACAGGCTGTACATCCACAGCATTTCTTCTTTTCTTTTATATAGTACCGGTATTTCTCTTTCCATCTTTTACCACCAACTTTTTGATTTTTCTCTTAATTTTTCTCAAGAGTGATTTTGCATCATTCTTTAGTCCAATGCCACCATATTTCTTTGCAACATACTCAAACGACTTATTCTCAAAATCACTCCAGAACTGCTCTCTATTATCTGGTTTCGGAAATGGAGCTTTAAGAGGTGGCTGCATACTATCTTCCAGCTTTGTCTGCTTCCAAATCAGCCTTCTTTTACTTTTCAAAGGCTTTTTCACCAGCTTCATTATTTACCAGCACTAGCGAAATGCCTTTGTTATCATCGAACTCAGGAGCTGCTTTTTCGATACCCCAATAATCTGCAATTGTAATATCACCAGGATGCATCACAGACTTATAAGGACATTCATAGCAACTCGGTCGCAACACTGTATGTCCATAGAAAAACTCTTTGAATACTCGGCTGCTCGTAGACTTTTCATTTTCAAAATAAAGTGTTTCTACATGGTCATGCCATCCAAAATCTTTTTTTATTACGGAAATCCACACTTGAAATTTTAGAATGATTTTTCTGCTCTTGCCAGCGTAGATATGCGTCCCACACTTTTTTGCTCGGTACTCCGTGACAAACAATATCTACACAGAAAAGGTTATCATATTCTTTTCCAAGGTATTTTTTCAATCCTGCCACCTGACAAGAAGTTCCAGAAAAAAGTACACTTTTCTGAGCGTCGAGATCCGCCCTGACACTTTTAAATGTATTACCTAGTTTACTCTGGATATATTTTGAGCCTCGCATTCGATTGCGATCTTCCTCATTATCAGCGCGAATATGTATGGCATCAATTTATCCGTCAAAACACATCCATAGACCACACCATCGTCAGACAAAACCTGATCCGAAAGAGCTGTAAAAATGCCACCCGATCTTGAAGCTGCTCTTGTTGCTTCATCTTTATGTTTTACTGCATATACTTTAGGCTGCTTCCAGTTCATTATGCTGCCTCCTTTCGGAGTGATCAGCATAACAGGTACTCTTTCTGTGTTACCCCCCCCGATAATTCTGAGGAGTTTATTCTTTATTTTGTTTCATTGGAACTGTTCCATATTTCTTCATAACGAAATTCAATTCCTTTCCTTTGATAATCATTCCAGAACTCTTCTCTTCGCTGAGACTTCTTTGGTCGACGCTTCAAGGTTCGCCTGCCAACATTGCGTTGTGTTGCTTAATCTATAATCCAAATCTCCCTGAATTTTTTTAAACAGTTCATCTCCTCGATTTGTATGAATCAAGAATAGCGAATTGCCGTCAGGGTCATAGAAGTCCGGAATAGTCTCCTCAATATGCCAAAAATCTCCAATAGTCATATCCGTTTTGCGTTCTGTTGTAGCATAAGGACATTCATAGCAGGACGGCCGCAACGCACACCGATTGTAAAACACCTTTACATAATCTTTAATCGGCTTCTCTTCTCCATTTGACTTTCACATAAGCTGTTGGAGATTTCCAACCGTTGCGCTTGTCTTTGAAGGAAAGATAAGTTATCTTTCCTTCCTTCTTCTGGATTGATTCTGCATATTCTCTCCACAATTTGGGACTTGGAGAACCATGACAGATAATGTCTATTATGTACACTCGGTCACGGATTCCTTTTATTTCGCTGAACTTCCGAAATCCATCAGCCTGACACCCCATGCCAATAAAAAGCAATTCCTTCTCCGGATTCTCCATCAGCCAGCGATAGGCTTCCCGGTAAATATCACCAGGCTTGCTCTGCATATATTTTGACCCTTTTGCTTTGTCACGCTGCACCTCATCCAAATCATCTGGAACTCTGCAGTATGATTCTCGTAATTATAAATTGCTGCCACCACAGCATTGCCATTTTCAGGAAGAAATCCGAGAGTGCCGTAAATGCACCACCAGAAGAACTGCTCATCAAGGCAGATTTGTCTTTTAACCTTCCTGCATATACTATTGTATCTATCAAATCCACCATAAGCTGTTCCTCCTGTGTATTATTTGCTTTTCATTGCTATCTTAACCTTCTGTAGAATGATAAGGAATACAAGTGTTGCATAATAAACCACAATCGGTGCAACACATCTGTAAATCGATTTTATGCCAAGTTTACCCGCTACCATTGAGAAAGCCGTAATAAAAATCGGATGAATAATATAAAGCCATGTGGAATATTTTCTTCCAATCACAGCCAATTCCTTATTATGCCAATTACTCTTGAGCGTATAGGCAAATAGACAGATTGCCAAGAAAGTCGTACTGAGATAATGATCTCTCGTAGCGTTCATTTCAGCATTCACCAAAGCAAATCTTTCTGCAAGACTAGTTATTGCAAAAACAACAATCAATATCTGAAGCACTTTTTTATTCCATGTTTCAGAGCATCGTTTTTCTCTGATAAGGGTTCCAATACAAAAATACGGTATTCCTACACAAAGAAAATTTCTAACCAGTATGTACGGGAACTCCCGATGAAAAATAAGCAGCGAATACTTTCCAAGTACCAAATCTGCAATTAGCAGAGCTGGAGTTAAATAGTACAGAACCTTTCGACAGTTGAACTTGTCCATCAGCAAAACAATCACCAGCACATAAAAGATTGCTCCTAAATACCAGAGGTGTCCTGCCAGCGGAGATTCATTAAGCAGAAAAAACTTTAGCAGATTCATTCCCGTAAAAATCGACCGAATATAGGCTACTATGTTCTCCCTTCTGAGGACATTAAGTGCAATATTCCAGATGAAGAAAAGTGCATTTGCTTCTACAAGCAAGTAGAGTATCTTCTTGATTTGATGCTTTTCCTTATGCCGTGCAACGGTATCCGAATAGAAGTACCCTGTAATCATAAAGAAAACAGGAACTGCTACTCTGGTCAGTGTCGTAAAATATGCACCGACTTTTCCTGGAAACGGAACATGAATACAGACAATTAAGAAAGCGCATAATGCTTTCAAAATGTCAATATTATCTGCTCTGCTCTGCTCTGCTCTCAAGATTATAATCTCCTCGTCTTACATGTCTACGCATTTTTCACTTTTTCCCATTGATTTGTTTTAAAGTTATAAGTGCTTACTACTCTAGCCGGATTACCTGCTACAACTGAGAAGGGTGGAACATCTTTCGTAACAACTGAATTTGCGGCCACTACAGAGTTTTCTCCAATTGTCACACCAGAAAGAACATGGCAACCAAACGCTAGCCACGCTCCCTTTTTTACTACAACTTTACCCTTTCCAATAACTCCCTGTTTGATATTGGCAATCCAACATCATGATAATCGTGAGAATGATCTGTAATATGTACAAATGCCGCAAACAAAACATCATCCTCAATGATGACAGCATCTTTTGATGCAATTCTATCTTGTGTGCCAAAATGGACATTATTTCCAACAATTATTTCCGAGCTATAATTATTACCATTATGTTTTACTAAGGGTGCAAATACTACATCATCTGCAACATCGCAATTATCTCCTAATTGGATTTTTTGTGAATTAAAAAATTTTACGTTTTTCCCAACTCTCAGATTTTTCCCACAACTCCCTTAGAGTGTGTTTTAACGCTCCACCCTCTAACTCTAGAAAAAAAGACCGTTTAGCTTTTTATCTCTTATTATGAAAAAAGCTCGGTAGAACTATACCTATCACAAGAACATATATAACTTTCTTTATAATCATCGTGGATTATTGACTCATTCGAAAAAGAAATATAACAAACAAATGCCATCCACGATGCAAATAAGATCAATAGGGCTAATATATGTTTTTTATTCAATGCATCTTTCCTCCAATCCTCTTAGCAAGTATTTTAAATGTCTTTCTATCAATGATATAAGCCAAAATAATAAAAACGACCATAACAAGTGTAAGTGTTATAAAGCCGTAAAGAATAAAACGGGCAAAACTTGATATTTTCAATGGTTTTATTATTCCAATAAATGAAATCACTAAATATGTACCAAGATAACACAAAATTTTAGAAAGACTACTCCATATCCCTCTTTTCAATATTACAACATTGCCAAGATAGGTCAAATATGCCAGCTTAAAAACAAGTGAAATAACTGTTGCCAATGTAATTCCATACAAGCCCATTCTCGGAGCCAAAAGAACCGACAAAACAATATTAGAAGCTGCCTCAATGACTGAAATTTTTGAAACCATTTTAGCATGTCCTGCAATTCCCGATAAATTTCCTGTTACATACCGATCCCATGAAAGAATTTGAATCAGCCCAAACATAGTGGGCAAAAAAAATGTATATATAATTCACATCTGTAACGCCTTTTGTATATAATTGTACAAATGGAATTGCCAGCAGTGAACAACAACTCATTAAAACTGCCACTGCTGTCATAAATAACAATTCAAATTCATCGTGAACTGTCTCATATTTTTTATATTCTCACTATATGCCTGTCCCAGCAAATACAACAAACTAGTGTATATAGCACTCATTAATACAGATATATTAGAATAAATCATATTGTATACAGAATATACACTTGATAGTGCTGTACTAAACATTACAGAAAGCAAAATCATATCAGTAGATGAAAAACAGTCCATGCCACCTCTGTTAATACATATGCATTTTTATCTGGAAGCTCCGTTTCATCACATGCCTTAATGTCATATTTTATCCAGCTGTAGTTTTTATCGATATAAATCTTATATACAGCAAGCTGAATCAAAGAAACACAAAAAAATCCAAATTGAATTGCAACAATGTTAATCTTCATGCATGCCAGAACGATTTTTATTCCATATGTAAGTAAGCGTCCCATAAGGGTTATATTCGCTTGAACATATCCCTTACCCTCTGCCGTCAAGAGTTGCATCCAGTTTTCAGTAAACATAAACCGAACTACGCCAGACATTCCCTCAAAGAAAACAACGGCAAAAACAGTTTTAGCTGATAGATTTGTTTTTAATATAAACGGAAGAAGTAATGCCATCGCTACAACAATGGCCGCATAGTATTTTGTAATTTTCCAATAGTACTTTCTTGAAACCGAAAGTATCTTGCAAACCCCCTCTCTATCATTTTCTGTGATTGGCTTATACAGTGCATTTCTCGTTGACTGTCCAATTCCTGCTTCAAGCAAAGCAATATAGCTAAAAATCTGTGTTAAGGTATTAGTTAATCCGTTAGTGTCAGAACCATAGTTGGTGATCATGATTCTTGGAACAATCAATCCCAATGCAATGATTATGAGCTGAGTTATTAATCCTGTTACTGCATTTCTTTTTGCACCCATTAGTTAATTTAAGACCTCCAAATTTTCATCCATTATCTGGCGCGATATTATCTTTCAGATATCTAATTGACTGTTGTTTCAATTCGATATTATCTTTCAGATATCTAATTGACTGTTGTTTCAATTCCTTTAGTCCTTTATACTCAGCTTTTTCCAAATCAAAAATATCGTTACCTTTTTCATCTTTTATAGAAGAACTCTGGAGATTTCAGGATTGAAAGCAATGATTCGACACGACCTTTGCCATTTTCATACCCATGAAACACAACTTTTTTCTTAAAGATTGATGAGAATGCAACAGCATGAAAAGAATTTGTACAAATATAAGCTGCGTTCTTAATCAGCCACACAAATTCTTTCGGCCCAATTTTGTGTAACTGATTTTCTATCATAAAAGAACTATCTCCATTAGGATGGATAGAAAACACAGGAATCCCATAGTCTTTTCCTACTTTCTTCGCAGCTCTAATCAATTTCTCTCTTTACGCAATGCATAATACAAAATATAATTTTCAGGTATATTTTCAACTGGTTTCCTTGCAATGTTTATCCAACAATCCTCATCTAACAGGAAGACTGGATCACATACCACATCTGCATTACTCACGCCATTATCACTTAATAATTTCACACCACTTTGTTCTCTAACAGATAATGCATCAAAGGTGTTCAAATATTTTTTAACGAACTGACTTATAGAATTAGGATCGTTATCAGCACCAAAGCTTGCTGCATAGGCAATCTTTTTCACAGTTTTATCTACATAATCTCCAAAATAAATACTATCACTATTTGTAATATCTAAATTCCAAATCTGATCGCTGCCATAAATTACTGCATCAGCCTTGTTTATGATATTTTTTGCCAAGTCTATATCTGATGTATCCGAATTGGCACACCTTAAATCATTTTTTCTGAAATTTGAAAAAAGTTCAAACTGTTTTCTTTTATATGGAATGGCTCTAGCTCTTCGTACTATTTCACGCGGGTGTATTCCACAAGAAAAAGGATTTAATGAATACAGCTTTCTTAAATGTTCAGGCTCGTAACTCAAAAACTCCACATTTCCATATTGGCTCAAATGTGCTTGTAACGCATATGCTTGGAGAACCGCACCATAATTATTAGCAAAATGAAATGTTATAATCTCAAGATTCATATGCTGTTAACTCCTTAACCTTTCTGTAATAATACTCTCCAAATGCGCATCCAAAAATATACGGAAAAAGAAACGGTGCATCATAAAGAGGATTTCCCGTAAGACTGTATAACAGGAAAAAGGCTTGTATATAAACTGAATATAACAACAACGATTCATTAATACCATCCAGTTTTTGTACTCTGCTCTGCTTCAATGCATTCCAGGCATGTAAAAATGAGACAATAAAAAAACGCAAAAAATGCCAAACTAAAAAGCAATCCCTCTTCACACAAAAGCTGTAAATAAACATTGTGTACGTTAAGCCAATCTCCAAAAGTGGCATTATAATAATAAGTAAATCCGTTCCATCCAATTCCTGTCAAAGCATTCCGTAAAAACAAATTCAGCGCCAGAAGCATTCTCGCATTTCTTCCCAGCGAACTATCTTCCAACTGGGACATATAAATAAATCGTCTAATAACCGGTACAGCATCAGGTGCAATCTCTACAATTAAAACAAGAGCTATACCGCCAACCGCTATCAATGCTAGTGTTTTCATTAGACGGTTTTTCGGTTTATCAGAATTATATACATAGTATGCCGCAAACAAGCATACCAAAGCGAATACACAATGCGCCCTTTTTCCTGTAAGGATCAATACGAATAAAATAAATGCTGTAAGAGCAATATTGATTTTATTCATAATCGGTTTTCCTTTAAACCTTCTATCCGTCAGACGAATAAAAGCTGCTCCAAGCGCAACCGACATATACATGGCATTTGTACTATAGTGAGGTGTAAGTCCAACTGCATACCCATTTCTTACGCAATACAGCAACGTTGATTCATAACCAAATGAAACAAATAGTGGCATGACATACGTCATATACACATTTGGCAAAAGATATAAAATAAATGAAGCAACTGCATGAAATAGACCACCATAAAACAGTAAATTCGTTGCTATTTCCATCCATCGATTATCATTTTCGAGACCAGATAGAATAGGAAAATAGACAATGTCGCCACTGTATTAATGTACGACCCATTTTTTATGTCGGCATTGTTAAAGATAATCGCAATCAACATAATCACAACAAGAAGGTCAACTGGCTTTATCGCCTTGACTATTCTGATTTTAGGAAAACCAGTATTAGCTATGTACCAAGCACGGCCGCTCCTAGGAGAACAGCAATGATATTTTGCCACGTTCCAAAAATATAACTGGCTAGCCGCTGGTATACAAATAAACCACATATACTAAGACAGATAAATATCTGCATATTTTTTTTATATTCTAACTTCATTGTCTTGTTTTCATCCTTCCAGCGGTACCTTTGTGATCATATTAGATTTCTTTTGTCATCTCTTGATATATTCTCATACCACAATTTCCATTTGTGTACTGCACCGCATATTTCTGCGCTCTTACAGCTGTTTCATACATATTTTCTCGGTTTTCTTGAATCTTATAAATACATTCATATAACTTATGATAATCCCCAGACGGATAAAGATATCCTGTTTTACCATTATCAATAAGTTCCGAATTTGCTCCGGCATCGGTTGCCACAACAACTAATCCTCCAAGCATTGCCTCTATAGTAACACGTCCAAACGCTTCACTTTTAGATGCAACTACCGCAATATGCATTTTCTTTCTAAGTGTATTCATATACTCAACAAAACCAAGGAAATGAACTTTATCATTCAATTGATTGTCAGCCACATATTTTCCTAGCTTTTGTGTGTAGGATTCATCACCTTTTCCAGCGATATATAAATTTGCCTTTACTCCCGCTTTGCACAATTCGTTAAAGGCTTTCAGAACATCAATTTGACCTTTTCCCTCTTGAAGAATACCTGCAATTAAAATGTTAAGAGAATCGCTTCTAAACTTTTCACAGTTAAAATTTAGAAGATACTCATTCGACACATCATCATAAATTGTAACCATCTTTTCAGATGGAATCCCTTTACTTTCATAGTAATTTTTTCAAAGCCATAGATATCACGATCATTTTGGTCGTATATCTTTCAACAAATTTTTTCAAATGTTGCAAAACCTAAAATATAACCATTACCATGATCCAAATCTCCAAATTCACGGACATGCCAAAAATGAGGAATCTTATAAATTGCGTTGAGTATCGCGCCAAAGAAAATAGTGTTTGTATTAGTGTATACAATATCAATTTTTTCTTCTCTCAATATTTTTTTAAATTTCAATGCCTCTATGTAAGTTTTTGTCTGTTTAATGCGTCCCCAAGTAAAGGACTTGAATTTACTTTTGGTGGATGCATTTAGTTTGTAGTCCCATCTTGTATAAGGAACATACAACACTTTTACACCTTGCTCCCGCAAGTACTCAATCGCTGATCCATCTTTAAATGGAAATGCCGCAATAATTCGAACTCCTTTTTCCGAAAACACTTCCAGCATGTCCAGTAAAGACTTTACTCCACCATTATTCTTTTCATTAAAGTGAAAGCAAAACAATACCGTCATACATCTTCCCATCCCTTAGTTTTCTTTATTATAATATTTAATCGCCAATTGTAATTGCTCCAGATAAGCATAGCCATGCTTTTCGTCCGGCTCCAAATACGCTCCTTCTGCCCACTCATTCCAAGCATTAATAAAGACAAGCGGAAGATCATCCTCTTCTCTCATCTGGTTAAAGAGGTTTTTTGCGCACTTTCCAAATTTTTCTGGGTTTCCACCTTTAAATACAAAACCATTTTTTCGTCTTGCGGTATTATCCCAATCCGTAAATAACCCCTGCACAATCTTCTTGGAATGCGGACCATTCAAGATATCTTCACATTCTTTATCATAGCTAAAAATTGACAGCGGTTTATCATTTCCGGACACTTTTTTTCTGCTCTTCACAAATTCATAGATTGGCTTTTCTAATCTAACTTTCTTTAGAATTTGATAAGCAACCTGGAGATGTTTAATTTTATTTAAATCCTTTTCCGCATACTGTTTTGAGAAGTAAGGCTCAAATTTAATTTGATAATCGAAATCTCTATCATTATAAGACGGTGAAAAATACCATCAGAATTCTGGATCATTAGGCAAATCCGATTGAAACCAAACTTTTTAATCTCCGACTGCCAATAAGTTACCATACGATGCAGAATCAGGAATTTCTTCGGGTTTATAAATAAGAAAAACCGGATCACCATTAAGGTAATATATCGTTCATCTTTGAAAAACTGAACCATATAAAGCAAATGCTTTTTCCAATCATCTTCTGTGCCGTAATCCTGCTCTGCAATAATCTCCTGATTACCACCATCCCATCGCTTGCTCCAGTTCTCATTTGCCCAAGACATGCAGAATGGGATATTAACATCTTTATTTTTCAGCATTTGCTCTAGTGGTTTTTCAAGCAACTTCTTCCATCTTTAAACCAGTAGTGATAGTAGCAAAAACCAAACACACCATACTTCTTTGCTAAATCAGCCTGCCAAATTTTAACATTGTTGTCTAGCAAGTTATAATAGTTTTCATTTAACGGAACTTTTGGCTGATAATGCCCCTCAAACAGCGGAGTAGCCTTTTTCGTATTTACCCATTCCGTAAATCCTTTTCCCCAAAATTTATCGTTTTCCGGAATAGCATGATACTGAGGTAAATAAAACGCAATTGTTTTAATTTTATTATCTGATAATATCTCTGCCATTTTTAGTTCTCACTTTCCAATTCATCGACACATGATTTGATTGCATCTAAGTAACCGTACTGATTTTTCATATCAGGCTCTAAATATCCACCTTCTGACCATTCATTCCATGCAAAAATGAAAATATAGTCAGACTTGTACTCGTCCCGCGCTCTTTTCAGCTGTTTTCCAAAATACTCTTTAAACTTCTCAGGCGTTGCACCAGTCAACACACGACCTTTTTCTTTATATCTCGGCGTATTATCCCAGTCCACAAATGCCCCTGGAATCATTCCCGGCTCTGCTTTTCTATTTAGAACTGTATTCCACACTTCGTCATACGATAATTTCTGCAGGTTTGCCTTTTTAGCAGACTTAAAGCTCTTCAAATGATCCCTTGCCCATGTCTGTACATTCTGCTTAATAACGCTCATCTGCTTCTGCATCCAAGAGCTCATATCATAAAACGCAAAGCCTGGCTGATATTCAATCTGGTATTTAAACATCGATTTATCGACGCTCTTCTCAGCATAAAAAGAAACATGCTGTGCTGCAAAAACCAGCCCGTCAAAGCCCTCTTCTTGAGCACGCTTATTATAATAAGCCAGTCTTGCACTCAACTCTGTAATATACTGTGGACGATAAATCACAAAAAGCGGCTTATTACCCTCCTTTATGTATCTCTCGTCCTTAAAGAATGGAAGCAAATACTGGAAATGTCTCTCCCATTCTTCTTTATCGCCGTACTCCTGTTTGATTAAGGTCTTTCGATCAGACTCTGTTTCCGCAGCCCAAGCATTTGTCCATGTTTCGTTTGCCCAGCAAAAGCAAAATGGCAAATCACAGTTTTTATCTTTCAGATAATTCTCCATAGGCTTTTCAAGAAGCATTTTGCTTCCAAACCAATAGTGGTAGCAGCAGAAACCGTATACGCCGTGTTCTTTCGCAATTTAGTCTGCCACTCCAGAGTTTTTTCATCTAAAAGATTGTAATAATTATTGTTAAGCGGAATTCTTGGCTGGTTATGACCTTCAAAAAGTGGTTTGGCAGCTTTCATGTTATTCCACTCAGTAAAGCCTTGTCCCCACCACTCATTATTTTCTGGCGTTTCATGGAACTGCGGCAGATAGAATGCAATTACTTTCATTTCTTCTTCCTTTACTTTTTAATCTTTGTAAGTAGCTTTTTAATCTTCAAATTTTTACTCAGGCCTGTGCTAACCGTCACTCGTTTAACCTTATCCATAATGGCTTCTTTTTTAGAATATGGAATATACTTATCAATTAATTCTGTATATGAAAGTTTTCCATAATCACTCCAAAATTCTGCACGAGCTTTATTTTTTACTGCGGATTCGTAGATCATGTCTCCGTCATTCTTATTCGTAACCGCTGTTTCCGTTTTTACAGCAGTAACTTGAGTCTCGATTTGTTTCCACAAATCAATTGCCTTTTGTGTACGAACATACACATTGGACAGCCCCATATCATCATCTTTAAAGCCATACTGTCCAGCTGACTTAAAAGAATCAAACAGTGTAAAATCACTCACACGATCTTCTTCTTTAAAACTGCAGGCATAGCAAGATGGCCGTGATGCAAACCCAGCAAACCATAATCTCGGATAAGATTTCACCAATCGTCTGCTGTGAATTAACTTTCCATTTGAAAAGCGAACTGCAATCGTGGACAAGTGATGCCCTAAGACTTTGCTTCTAAAATATATGTTCTGAATATCACTTCGTATTTCCTGAGAGCGCAGCCTTATAGTCTTCAAACAGCTTTGGCGATGGAACGCCATGACAAACCAAATCAAGGAGAATTAGATTTGCGTCTTCTCTATTAATATACGCTCTAAGTCCTGCCACTTGACAAGGCGTACCAGAGAACAAAAACGATTCTATCCGCTTTCAGATACTTGTCCACCTGTTTAAATGTATCACCTAAATCGCTTTGCACATACTTGGACATTCTCAATTTTTCTAAATCTGCTTCGTGTTCTATAGCAATATGTTTAACCCTAAGTTTTTCATCATATGCCGCGCCAAAAACAACGCCATTTCTTTCTAGGACATAATGAGCTATGACACTAAACAGACCACCTGATGCACTTACCTCACGCTGATTCTTATTGTTATTTATAGCAATATATGAGGCTACGACCGGATTTTTCTTTTGCTTATTTGTGATAGGACATGTCCTTACACATTTTCCGCATTCTACGCACCGATTTCTATCAATAACCGGATATTTAAACCCTTCCTCATCGGCGCACATTGATATTGCTTCTTTTGGACAGCAAGCCATACAAGCTGTGCAGCCTGAGCAGTGCTCTTTCTCAACTAATTTAATCATTCCTGTGCACCCTTTAAGCACTTTATGGCTCTTTCAAAATACTCTCGTGAACTTTTTCTAAAATCATTTAGCCTCTTATTGACATCAGACCAGTCCACTTGATATGCGAGTGCTGCTTCCGGGGTAATTGAGTCTTCAAACAAGCGGTTGGACAACCCAACGATTGAAAGAATATTTTTTACCCTCGAATTCATAGAGCTTTTCTGGCTATCTGAGAATCTCTTAAATGTAAAGAAGTTCTTATTATACATTATCGAGAAAATCGTTCCATGAAAAGAATCCGTGCATACATATGTGGCATACCTAATAAAATTGACAAATTCTTTTGGACCAACTTCTAAATAGTCAATATCGCCGAAGTCATCATCGCTTTTAATATACTCATCTATGTGTTTAACCGCTAAGATTTTGCAGCCCGTTTTCTGTGCTAATTTTTTTGCGAACTCTCGTTGGGTTAGATTATTTCCAATAAAATAGCAGAAAATATACTTTTCACTTACAAACGGACAATCTCCACTAAGCTCGTCCCATCTTTTCCGATCTGTCAGCACAGTAGGATCACAACAGACTTCAGCCTTCTTTCCCGTCAATTTTTCAACAATCTCTGCTCCCTGTTTCTCTCTAACGGAGATCATATTGAATCGAGACAGGTATTCTTTTGTCTTCTTTACTTGACTCGCAGGTATCTCGGATACACCAAAGCTTGAAGCATATGTTACTTTAGGACGACGAGAATCCACCCAAGTTAATGTATAATAATCTCCACCAAGTAACATTGGATTCCACACCTGATCGCTTCCCAAAATGAAAGCGTCAAATTTTTTTTGTATAGTCAACGAGCTGTTTTCTGCCGCTCAAGCACGGTGTAAACACAAAATTGTCTTTGAGAAAATTTGAAAAAGCTCTATTTCTTCCAGAAATAATCGGTTTTAATTTCGGATTAGTCTTTCCTTCAATTACACGCCAGACATCTTTTGTTTTTGCCATGAGGAGCGGCAGATTAAATATTCTAAGAGCCTGTTTAACAACATTGCGCTTTTTGTAATAGATTAATTCATTGTCAATTCCAGCCGCAAATAGCTCCTGTTGCAAGGCATATGCCTGCAATATACTTCCGTAGTTATAGTTTCTTACAGAAACTAGACCAACTTTTTTCATCTTTCCGCCCTCTAGCTTTCTTAATTTTCCAAATACTTCTTTATATAAAAATCTTGTAAATACTCAGCCACATCTTGCACATCATATCCAGCAGCTCGAATTTTATCAATTTCAGCTTTTCTTTCCTGTTTAGATACAGCAAGAATTTTTTTAGCCCAAGCATCCGTTGAATCATTCAATGACATATAGTGGAATTGTTTTGTCACTGCCGCTTCTTTAGGGATAACATCCGAGCCAACTACCGGCAAACCTGAGCATTGTGCTTCTATTGCAACAATGCCAAGTCCCTCAAAAAGCGATGGAAACACAAAACAATCCATTGCCTGATACAAGCTTGCAATGTCTTTTCTTACCCCTAGAAAAATAACACGTTCTTCCAAACCGTATTCGCAGACTTGTTCTTTTACCTTTTCAAAGTTTCTCCAGCACCAATCAGCAGCAAAACAGCATTATTTTCCAAATCAGCAATTTTCTTAAAGACATCTATTAAGAATTTATGGTTCTTCTGTTCACAGAACCTTCCTGCATGACCAATAACAATTTTTCCTTTAATGCCAATCTCTTTTCTCAGCCGATTTCTCTCATTTTCGTTGTAAATGAAATTATTTACAATGATTGCATTCTTCAGAACAGTAAACTTTTTATTTGCAAACATAAACTCACCTGCTTTTTGTGAGCAAGCAAAGTAATCTGTTGCAAATACTTTGTATCTCTTTAAGAGAAGTCCCTTAATTTTTCCCTTGATTGTATTTTCTGTTGCTGAATTGTGCTATGTGCAACACGCACAGGAACGCCATTCTTTTTTTGCGGCTTTAAAATAAAAACTGTCCTAGGCTTTCCATGTGTCCATGTACAATCTTATATTCTGGATGTTTCTTAAAAAAAAGCATCCAAATCTTTTAAATATTTTATAAGTTGTTGTCATCACGCACTGACAACTTATAAATCCTTCCACCTAACTCCTAATCTCATCATCATAGAAGTAGTTTCCAGTATAATGGACAAGAAAATCAAATTGAACTTTAGTCCTATCTATATTTCTATAGATATTCATAATCAACGTTTCAAGCCCACCTGCCTGCATATTAGGCACAATATGCAAAACTCTTATCGGTTCGTTCTCCATAATCATCCTCAATCAATTTTTATCGCAACAATTTCAAATAGATTACCTTGCGCAATGAATTCGGTAAAACACATACGAATGCTTGTCCTAAACCACTGATGCAAAAATCTGCCAGCGACATATATCCCTTTTCATGCTGCTTCCATTTAAAATTCAATACAGTTTTTGCGTATTTTAATCCGCCACGTCTTTTGAAGAAATCTTCACTCGTTCTGATATAGTACAAATTTTCCTGAATATTATAGCTTCGCACATTATATTCCAGCACATTCTTGCAAAAGATCATAATCTTCATATAATGGGACAGAATGATAATTTCCACTTCTAATAACGGCACTTTTCTTGTACATTACCGTAGGGTGCAAATAGCACATCTACGACGCATAAATTTTGCAATATCACTATGTGTTTCTGGCACTCGATGGATTGAAACAACATTGTCTTTTTCACCAATAAATTCTGCCTCGAATGATCCAACCATCTCCAAGTCTGTATCTTTTTCAAACGCTAAAAGCTGCTTTTCACATCTGGTTTTCTCTGATATATCATCAGAATCCATTCTTGCAATCAGCTCATTTCTTGATGTGACTATACCTTTCGCCAGTGCTGGTCCAAGTCCCAGATTCGTTTCATTTGAAATTATGGTAAACAAACCCGGATATTTTTGATTGTAATAGTCTACAACTGCATCCAGTTCCGTTGTTAACGGACCATCTTTAACAAGAATAAACTCATCAGGCGGAACCGTTTGATCGAGCATACTCTGAATGCTTAATTTTAAATACTCAGCCTTTTCTTTTATGTATACAGACATTAGAACTGTATATGGGGTATTTTTCATAGTTCTATCCTACCTTCTAGTTTATTCTTCCTGCGTTAAATCAAAACTTGAAGGTATCTTTCAGTCCCAGCCACTTCTGGTCCTTATCACTCAAGTTCAGTACAGTACCATCTTCCAGCGTGTAGCCTTCTGCGCTGGCACTACCCTTATACTCACCCTTCAGTTCCGGCCACTCAATGCCGATTTCCGGGTCATTCCAAGCCATACCACCCTCATCATTCGGATGCCAGAAGTCATTGACCTTATAGCAGAACTCTGCTTCATCGCTCAGAACAAGGAAACCGTGTGCAAATCCCTCCGGAATGAGAAACTGCTTCTTATTCTCAGCAGACAGAGTCACACCATACCACTTACCATAAGTTTCGGAATTGCTTCTGAGATCAACAGCGACATCAAACACAGTTCCGCGCACAGCGCGTACCAGCTTGCACTGCGGATACTGCTTCTGGGAAATGCAAACCGCGCAGCACGCCCTTCGTGGACATGGACTGATTATCCTGTACAAAATGAATGTCGATGCCAGCTTCCTTCATATCTTTTTCATTGTAAGTTTCCATGAAATAGCCACGGGCATCACCGTGCACAGCAGGCTCAATAACACAAAGGCCCTCGATGCCACCTACATTTTTCTCAACTTTAATCTGTCCCATCTTCTCTATCTCCTCTTAGCCCCTTTCTTTTCTATCGTTGGAACGGATCGCTGGCGAATCCCTGTATATTCTGTTATTCTGTCATATTCCGCTCCGCTGACATGGGGTCCGGATCTGTTGTAACAGGTGACTTTGTGACCGTCCTTTGCCATTCGGGTGCATAGTTCTTTTACAACGATTTCTACGCCACCTTCCCGGCTGAGTCTTTTCTGTCCAAACATCGCCACCGAAAGTTTCTTCTCCATATTGTTTCTGACCAATTCTTTCTTTTACTTAATTTCTTTATTATTTGTTATAACTTCAAACACCCTCTCCCACCTTTTTCCCGGATCTCTCCGTTTTTCAGGAAGGAATTCTTCGTCACTTCTTCTTCCGACGTAACCAGGCGGTGTTCAGCCTGTAAGAGCCAGCCGGTAAACCGGCTCCCACTTTTTGCTTTCGCATTTATAAAACAACGGAGTAAACCGTATGTTTTCCATTTTCTTTATCCTGCAGTTTTCACTGGTTTTTCTGTTTTTTCTGAAAACTCGCCAGGCATCTTTTTGC